>OLNO01000053.1_pt1 | contig 110832 bp, 87 predicted proteins | sample 1672861 | NCBI WGS metagenome assembly OLNO01 (sample SAMEA3136731, study PRJEB25190) | human gut metagenome | reverse complement strand
ACAACCTATAACAGGATTTTTTTAATACACAGTCAACCAAAATCAGGACGAGACAATGTTTTAGGAGTGATAGAAGAGTGATAGAGGAAAACGTCCTGTATCATTGCCTGTAACGATTGAATATCAACAGATACAACCTCTGTAGTGATAAAGTGATAGATGATTTGCAGAAAACTTTGCATGTTAATCACTATCTTGGAAAATTTTGATGCGGTTGCCCTGTTTATGCGTCGATGATAAATCATAAATCATAAATCTTGATTATCTTTGCAACTCAAATAAAAAAACATCATTAAAGTATGTTGACGCTTAAAGTAATTACGGAAGAAACAGATCGGGTGATTCGCGGTCTGGAAAAGAAACACTTTAAAGGTGCACAGGAAAGCATTGCAAAAGTGATCGAATTGAACGATAAAAGACGTGGTGCGCAAAATCAATTAGATAAAAATCTGGCAGAGGTGAACCAGACTTCGAAAACCATCGGCATGCTGATGAAAGAAGGTAAAAAAGAGGAAGCCGAAATTGCTAAGCAACGTGTTGCTGAGATCAAGGAAGTCAACAAGGCTATCCAGGCCGAAATGGATCAGGCGGCCGAAGATATGCAGAACTTGCTCTATACAATCCCGAATGTTCCTTACGACGAAGTGCCCGAAGGTGTGGGAGCTGACGATAATAAGGTTGAAAAGATGGGCGGTATGGAAACGGAACTGCCGAAAGACGCACTGCCCCATTGGGAATTGGCAAAGAAATATGACCTGATCGATTTTGACTTGGGAGTGAAGATCACAGGTGCCGGTTTCCCGGTTTACAAGGGACAAGGTGCGCAGTTGCAGCGTGCGCTGATTAACTTCTTCCTGGATGAAGCCCGTAAATCCGGTTATACGGAAATCATGCCGCCGACAGTTGTGAATGCTGCTTCCGGTTATGGTACGGGCCAGTTGCCTGACAAGGAAGGGCAGATGTATCATTGCGAAGTGGATGATCTTTATCTGATCCCGACAGCCGAAGTCCCGGTTACTAATATCTACCGTGATGTTATCCTCGACGAAAAGCAGTTGCCGATCAAGAACTGTGCCTATACGCAATGTTTCCGTCGCGAAGCCGGCTCTTATGGAAAAGATGTGCGCGGGCTGAACCGTTTGCATGAGTTCTCTAAAGTGGAATTGGTTCGCATTGACAAACCGGAACACTCCAAACAGTCTCATCAAGAAATGTTGGATCACGTAGAAGGCCTGCTCCAGAAATTGGAACTTCCGTATCGTATCTTACGTCTTTGTGGTGGCGATATGAGTTTCACGGCTGCCCTTTGTTTTGATTTTGAAGTTTATTCAGAAGCCCAAAAGCGTTGGTTGGAAGTAAGTTCGGTTTCTAACTTCGATAATTACCAGGCAAACCGTCTGAAATGCCGTTATCGTGACGAGAATAAAAAGACACAGCTCTGCCATACGTTGAATGGCAGCGCATTGGCTTTGCCGCGTATCGTCGCAGCCTTGCTCGAAAACAACCAGACTCCCGAAGGCATCCGCATTCCGAAGGCGTTGGTTCCGTATACGGGATTTGATATGATTAAGTAAATAAGTATAGAAAAACTATAGGGTGGTAAAAAAACGGTCGGCATCTGTTTGACAACGGATGTCGACCGTTTTTGGTAGCGACAAGCATCTATTTTCAAAACACCGGTGATTCGATTTTAAAACATATATGCTTTGCAATCAAAACATCGGTGTTTTGATAGATAAGGAATTGTACCAAATCAGATGAACAGATTTACATTCGCCTCTTCTGCCCGTTCGAGATAAGAAGCCACGCCGCCCAGTGTAACATTGTCCATCAGTTCTTCTTTTTGCACGCCCATGACATCCATGCTCATGGTGCAGGCAATCATTTCCACGCCATTGTCTATGGCTTGTTGGATCAGGCTTTCCAGGCTGTCGATTCGCTTTCGCTTCATAATGAGGCGCATCATCCAGCTACCGGCGCCTCCTATGTTCATTTTAGACAGTTTGAGTTTGCCACTGTGTGTCGGAAGCATCCAGCCGAACATCTTGCCGAAAATATCTTTGGTGACTGTTGGTTTATGCTGTTTCTTGATCACATTCAGTCCCCAAAAAGTAAAAAACATGGTTACTTTCTTGCCGGTCGAAGCCGCTCCATTGGCAATGACAAAGGAAGCTAACGCCTTGTCCAGGTCGTCGCTGAAGACGATCAGTGTCTTGTTGTCGGCATTGTTTCGAGAAATCTCGCAGGAAGCTGTTTTCTCCTGTTTGCGGATGGTGGCGGCGACCACCCCGTTTTTGTTTTCCAACGCAACCAGCTCTGCACCTGTCATCTTGCACCAGGAAGTGACATCCTTGCCGAAAGCCTGGTCGGTGGCAGTTATCTGAAGTTGTTCGCCGATCTTCAACGCCTCGTAGTTCTTTTTCAATTGCATCACAGGTCCGGGACACATCAGTCCGCAAGCATCTACTTTCAACAGATTGATCTGGGAATCGGAGTTTCCATAGCTTGTGCTTTCCGGTATTTCCGGCTTGTGGGAAACGATCTCTTTTATCGGTGCGGTCGCTACGCTCCATGTTTTGTATCCTCCGGATAGGTTGCGCACATGCTTGAAGCCATTTTGTACCAAGATGCGATAGGCCAGGTAACCACGCAGTCCGACTGCACAGGTTACGACGATCGGTTTCTCCTTTGGCAGTTCGTCTAAATGTTCTCGCAATTCATCTACCGGTATGTTTATAAATCCGGGAATCGTGCCTAATTTATATTCGTCGTGTGTACGGACATCGATTCGAATCGTATCGGCCGGAAGTTCTGCGAGCTCGCGCCATTGGATGATCCGGGACTTTTTATTCAAAATATTTTCTGCAACGAATCCGGCCATATTCACGGGATCTTTAGCTGACGAATAGGGAGGTGCATAGGCATGTTCCAATTCCGCCAGGTCGTGGACTGTACCGCCTCGCTGTATCACTTGTGCCAGCATCTCGATACGTTTGTCTACACCGTTGAAGCCGACAATCTGGGCGCCTAACAATTTCCCGTTTTCCGGAGCGAACAATATTTTGATGGACAGGGGAACGGCTCCCGGATAATATCCGGCATGAGAGGCCCCATGTGTGTAGGAAGAGATATAGGGTATATTGTTCTGTTGTAATAACTTTGCATTCGCACCGGCTGCGGCAACTGTCAGGTCGAATACTTTCGCAATGGAAGTTCCGATTGATCCCGGATATTTCTTTTTGTTGCCGAATACGATATTGTCTGCCACGATGCGTCCCTGCTTGTTTGCCGGCCCTGCCAGCGGAATAAGGGCCGGCTGTCCGGTTACGAGATGGCGTACTTCGACTGCGTCGCCGAGGGCATATATATCGGCATCGGAAGTTTGCATATAATCGTTTACGGCGATGCCGCCCCGTTCTCCGATGGCGAGTCCCGCATCTTTTGCCAGTTTGGTTTCCGGGCGTACCCCGATGCTCAGCAAAACCATGTCGGTAGCGATCTGTTTGCCGCTGCGGAGGTGTACGGTCACACCACCGTCTTTTTCTTCAAAGCGGCTGACACCATCTTCTAAGTGCAGTCCGACTCCCTTATCGGTCAGTTGCCGGTGCACGATTGCTGCCATCGAGAAGTCCAAAGGAGCCATCACTTGGTTGGCCATTTCCACCACGTCGACCTGGATACCTAAGTCGTACAGATTTTCCGCCATTTCCAGTCCGATAAAGCCTCCACCCACAACAATAGCACGTTTCGGATTTTCAGTATTGACATAATTCTTGATCGTATCGGTGTCCGGCACATTACGGAGCGTGAATATTTTCTTGCTTCCGATCCCTTCGATACCAGGCCGGAGCGGTTCGGCTCCCGGTGAAAGTACCAGTTTGTCGTATGTTTCGGTGTATGTCTCGCCTGTGGATAGGTTCTTGATTTCCACTTCTTTTTTATCCGGACGGATAGCGGTTACCTCCTGTTCCGTGCGAATGTCAATCCGGAAACGGTCTGTGAAACCTTTTGCTGTCTGTACGAACAGCTTTTCTCGGTTGTTGATCGTGTCACCGATATAATAAGGTAGGCCACAGTTTGCATACGATACATATTTTCCTCGTTCGAACAAGATGATATTGGCTTTTTCATCCATTCTGCGCAGACGTGCTGCAACGGTAGCTCCTCCGGCTACTCCTCCTATAATCAGGTAGTTCATGTTGTAAAAATATTATTTGTATTATACATATTTGTTAATGGAAAATATTGGGATAAAAAAAGGTTCAACCTTTTTCCATACAAGTTTTCAGTTTCTCAAACAATCCGTCGAAACACAGTTCTGCATTCATCATCTGCTGTATTTTTTCTTTTCCGCCAGGAGTGAGGGAGAAGCACATCTGCCGTTTGTCGTTTTTGTTGATGTTGCGGCGGATATAACCTTTATTCTCTACGGCTGTGATCACTTTCGAAACGCGTGAGTTGGACAGACCTATATATTCGCAGATCATACCTGCGGATTTCGTTTCTCCGTCTTTCAGGCAGCAGAGTAACATGGCCTCATTGATCGTAATATCGTGTACCTCCGCAAAGGTTTTCTCGAACTGGTATAAAGCTTTGTATATATCTTTTATTGCACAAATTGATTCCATATTCTTATATGTTGTTGATGGGGACAAAGATATATAATACTTCCAATATAAATAATGTTTAGTGGAAAATATTTTGTCTGGTGATAAAAAGAGTGTGTGTTTTGTGGAATAAAAGGATGCATGCTATTATCTGAAAGCATGCATCCTTTTGAAATAATTTTTGCCGGATGAGACAGAGTCTTGTTTGTTTAATCTCTGTTGGAGAAATATTTCATGAACTGCGAGCGTTCATACATCGCAGGATTGGAGATGTTGGCATAGTTTAGTTTGCCTTTGAACTGGTCAAGCGACTGATAATGCGCTTGGTGCATCCATTCTTCAATACAGGTAAGCACCTGTGAGATAATTTCTGCCCCATGTGTATAGACGGCGCTACACATCTGTATGGCGTCGGCTCCTGCAAGCAAGCATTTGATGACATCTTCCCAATCGTGCACTCCAGTAGAGGAAGCGATGCTGATTCCGGGTATCTTACCTGAAACGATTGCTGTCCAGCGAAGCGTGTCACTCAGGTCGGAATGGTTACTGAAAACGTTACCTGAGACAATTTGCATATTGTTGATGTCGATATCCGGTTGGTAAAAACGGTTGAAGAGGACGATTCCGTCCGCCCCGTTAACTGTCAGCGTATGGGCTACAGCTGGAATATTACCGACCATTTTGCTCATCTTGATCATGACAGGGATCGAAACAGTTTCTTTCACTTTACGGATAATGCTGACATACAAGTCACGCATGTTTTCACTGTTGTATGTGAGGTTTGTTTCCAAGAAGAACACGTTTAGTTCCAAGGCATCGGCACCTGCTAATTCTATCTGGCGGGCAAATTCGATCCATGCATCCGATTTATAGCAGTTGATACTTGCGATAACCGGAATGGTGCATAATTCTTTCGTCTTCTGGATCAGTTCCAGATAATCGTTTATCTGATTCGCCTTTACATAACCGCGTATGTAATCGGCTGCTTCGGGATAGTCCGAATCCTGCATCAGTATATCGCTTTGCATTTCAATCTGCTCTTCGAAGAGTGATTTCAGTACGATCGCACCTGCACCGGCTTTTTCAAATTCCTTGTTTCGTTCCGCGTTGTTTGTCAAACCGGAACTTCCGACGATAAGCGGGTTACGGAGTGTCAGTCCCGCATATTGTGTTTTAATGTCAATCATGTCAGATTCAATTATGTTCAACGATTACAAAAATAGAGAATTATTTTCTACCTTATCTGTTCTTGCTCTTTAAAATGGTTAAAACTCAATATTCCCGTTCTCCGAAAATGCTGGTTCCTATGCGTATCATCGTACTACCTTCGCGGATGGCGATCGGATAGTCGTGGCTCATTCCCATTGATAATTCGCAAAAATATTCGTCACCCTTGAATACCGAGTTTTTCAGTTCAGTGAAAAGTTCATGGATATTATGAAACTCATTTTTGATCAGAGATGTGTCGTCGGTGTTGGTCGCCATCCCCATCAGTCCGCATATCCGGATGTAGGGAAGGGCTTCGGGCAACAGATTGTATAGCAGTTCACGGCATTCGTCAGGACTGAAGCCGTGCTTGGCTTCTTCTTGCGCGATATGTATCTCCAACAGGACACGGATGATACGATCATGTTTAGCCGCTTGCTTGTTGACTTCCTGCAAAAGTTTTAACGAGTCGATACTGTGTATCGTGTGGATGAACGGGGCAATGTCTTTTACCTTGTTGCTTTGCAATGGGCCGATAAAATGCCATTCGATGTCACTGGGCAATACTTTTTGTTTAGCTGTCAATTCTTGGGCCCTGCTTTCACCAAATACACGTTGTCCCGCATTGTAGGCTTCCTGCAATGCCTCGACGGGATGGAACTTGGAGACCGCTACCAACGTGACATCTGCCGGCAGCGATGCTTTCAGTCTTGTTATATTTTCAGTGATGTTCATGCTTCTCTTGTTTCCGCCTGTTTTTTCTGTTCGGCAATCAGTTCTTCCTCTGATTTCTTTTCCGCAGGGACACTGTTGGCGTCAAAAGGAAAGACATCCATCAGTTGGGTTTCTGTAACGGAGGCGATGGTATAGTCGGCAAGCGTTCCCTTCATTCCGTCTTCCAATACGGCGATGGCATCTTTCAGGTTAGACGCCTGTGCCAGCATCTGTGCAGCTGTTTTCTTTTCGGCTCCGCTTTTTTCATCGAGGGTGATGAAGTAAACCTTGATCTTATAGAAACGGTCGCCATTTTCGTTGAAGAACAATTCTGACAAACGGGCGCGTTTGATGTCTGTTACAGTAAATTCCCCGGATACGAAGGGGCGGATTTCTTCGATGATGCGGGCTTCCGCTTCCGTGAACGACAGGGCGTCGACCAAATAGGGTTCCGTCACTTTCTTTTGTGCTCCATTCTCCATGATCTTCTCGAAGGAGACTTTGCATTCAAACCAGTTATGCATATATTTATATGTTTTATAATGTCTGTATTTTTATTTCAAACCAAGGTACAAATATAACGGCTATTCGGGAATTAAACAACCGGAACGGATTTCTTTGTCAATTATTGGATCGTAGTGAACTTTTTGCCACATGCTCCGGTTATATAAGCGTAGTGTGTTTTTTCATGGTATTAGATTTTTAGATTAGTAATAGGTTGTTTTGTCTGGTTCGAGAGGAATAGGACAAAAGTTCTAAAATATCAGAGCCGGAAGTGTAGGAATTCCCCATACATTCCGGCTCTTTTACGTTTCAAAACCCATCGTTTCTTCAATTTCAAGGCAACATGTGTCTTCCCCCTACTGCTTGTTTATAAGATTCGACGTATCTGTCAAAGGTAAAACAATTATTTTTTATTCTCTAATTTGTAGTATAATATTCAATAAAGATTTTGAAATAAAGGGAGCTAGAAAGGAAATGTGCAACTCGTGATTGGGTGAAAAGGGAAATATTCACTTTATCGGAGGAAAGAATAAAGCATACAAAACCTGCTGCACGCTGGTGGTACAGCGTGCAGAGGTATTGGATTATTTAGTATGCAGATCATCTTGCCCCGTCGGGCATGCCGTATTGACTGATAATAAATTACCTCAAAAACAATTTATTAAGGTTACATAGATTAACATTCAGACAATTAAGGCCATGAAGGTCCGATTACTTAATATATCTATATTTCCTCCAGTCCGGGAATGTGTTCCGCAGGAAATCACGCAGAGTCTGGCGGTTTACTCCGAATTTTTCGGCGATTTCGTTCATCGAGCATTTCTCATTGATCATTTTCTTGATGACATTTTCTTTTCCGGACAACCTGACCTGCATGGTCTTTTTGCCTTTCGGACGACCGAGTTTCGTGCCTTCCGCTTTTTTACGCGCAAGTGCTTCGCGGGTACGTTGTGAAATCAGATTGCGTTCGATTTCTGCACTTAGGCTAAAAGCGAAGGCCAGAATTTTACTATTGATATTATTCCCTAATTCATAGCGTTCTTTGACTGTAAGGACGATGATATCCCGTTCCATACATTGGTGAAGGAAGCTCATGACTTGCATCAAATTACGTCCAAGCCTTGATAGTTCTGTTGTTACAAGCGTGTCTCCTTTACGAATTTGTTTTAATAATCTGCCAAGTTGGCGATCCGATACACTTGTTGTTCCGCTGATTGTTTCGTCTACCCAACGTTCGATACGGAAACCTTTCGCTTTTGAATAGTTTTCAATCTCGAAGCGTTGATTTTCAGTACTTTGTTTATCCGTACTGACTCTTACATAACCGTATATCATACTATCTGAATATTAAATGAATAACTAAAGATACTTCAGAAATAGAAATGAAGGAGGGGATTAGTATTTACCAACTTTTTTTATTGTCGTGTGATTATAAGAGTGCATTCCCTCTACAAAGGTGGATATAATAATTTAAACGAAACAGCCTCTGAAAGTAAAAATTAAATTAAATTTTACGCAGTGAAAGGGGAAAGGAGTACATTTGCCGGAAAGAATAGTAGGATATGAAGAAATTATTGTCGCTGCCGCCTAACTTGGTTGGCAGTTTTCACGAGATAGCTAATGCCGATCCGGCAGACTGGTTTTGTACGTCCGATCCTATAGGTGCCCGTCTGGGATCGGGTGGAGGAACAACTTGGTTACTTGAGGCTTGCCGCCGGGATGACGATACTGCTGGAACGTTGTCGACAGGAGAATGGCTGGCGCGTGAAAAGCGGATTTTATTGCATGCCGGAGGGCAGAGCCGGCGTTTGCCCGGGTATGCACCTTCGGGCAAGATATTGACACCGATTCCGGTGTTCCGGTGGGCGAGGGGACAGAAATTATCTCAGAACCTCCTTTCGCTTCAACTTCCGTTGTATGAGGAGATCATGCGCAAGGCGCCGGATTCGCTGCATACGCTGATTGCCAGTGGCGATGTTTATCTGCGTAACAGCGAGCCGTTGCAAGAGATTCCTGAGGCTGATGTTGTCTGTTATGGTTTGTGGGTGGATCCTGCACTCGCCACTCGCCACGGGGTCTTCGTGTCGGACCGCAAATCTCCTGACCAGCTCGATTTCATGCTTCAAAAGCCCACTCTCGATGAGTTGGGACGGCTGGCGGGGACGCATCTCTTCCTGATGGATATAGGTGTCTGGCTGCTCAGTGACCGGGCGGTGGAACTCCTGATGAAGCATTCCTACGAATCGGATGGGAAACAGATGAAGGAATATGACCTGTATTCTGAGTTTGGTCTTGCTCTTGGGGGGCATCCACGTATAACTGATGAAGAATTGAATGCGTTGACTGTCGCTATCTTGCCTTTGCCGGGTGGTGAGTTCTATCATTATGGTACAAGCCGGGAGCTGATTTCTTCGACGTTGTCGGTGCAGAATCTTGTGCGCGACCAGCGGGCGATCATGCAGCGTAAGGTGAAACCACATCCTGCCATGTTTGTTCAGAATGCCGAAGTTTTTTGTTCGCTGACCTCTGATAATTCAGAACTGTGGGTCGAAAACAGTTTTGTCGGGAAACGATGGACGCTTGCCGATCGGCATGTGATTACGGGTGTTCCGGTGAACGATTGGGAGTTACACGTTCCTTCCGGTGTGTGCATTGATGTCGTGCCTGTCGGTGATGAAGGATGGGTGGCACGTCCGTATGGTTTCAATGATACTTTCAAAGGAAATACGGCGAATGAATCTACTCTCTTTATGGGGCGTCCCATAGTGGAATGGTCTGCGGAGCGGGGTATCAATTTGCCGGCCTGTGCCGACATACAGAATGCGGCCTTATTCCCTGTCTGCCGGAGTATGGACGAGTTGGGGGCTGTGTTACGTTGGATGGTATCTGAACCTTATCTGGATGAAGGACGCAAGGTGTGGGAAGTAGCTGAAAAGATGTCTGCAAACAGGCTTTCTGATTGTGCAAATCTCCGCCGCCTGTTTGCCCAGCGCGAAGCGTTCAGGAAGAAAAACTGGTCGATGCTTGCTGCCAATCATGACAAAAGTATTTTCTATCAGTTGGATCTGGCGGATGCTGCCTCCGAATTTGTTGCCGGAGGAATTATGTTGCCTAAGGGTTTACCAGCGGATGCTCCGCTGATGAAGCGTGTGCATGACCATATGTTTCGTGCCTGTGTGCTGCAACTTTCAGGAGATGAACAGGGCATGGTGGAACAGCAGCAGGCATTCTCGCTGTTGCGTGAAGGTTGGATCAGTACGATTGCTGATGAGAAACAGATGCCTCGTCTTAATGTCTATCGCGATCAGATTGTTTGGGGGCGCAGTCCCGTGCGTATCGATTTGGCAGGAGGATGGACGGATACACCGCCCTACTGCATGTATGCCGGTGGTAATGTCGTAAATGTGGCGATCGAGTTGAACGGTCAACCTCCTTTGCAGGTCTATGTGAAACCGACTCGCGAGTCTCGTATCATTCTTCGTTCCATCGATATCGGGGCGATGGAGTGCATTTCGACTTGGGATGAACTGCGTGATTTCAACAAGGTCGGCTCTCCTTTCTCCATCCCGAAAGCGGCGTTGGCTTTGGCCGGGTTTATACCCGAATTCTCAGCAGGCTGCTATGTTTCGTTGGAAGAGCAACTGAAAGCATTCGGATGCGGGTTGGAAGTGACGTTGTTGGCTGCGATTCCTGCCGGTTCTGGCCTGGGAACCAGTTCGATTCTTGCGGCTACGGTATTGGGTGCATTGTCGGATTTTTGTGGCTTGGCGTGGGATAAGAACGAGATTGGTAACCGGACGCTGATCCTTGAGCAGTTGCTCACGACCGGAGGAGGCTGGCAAGATCAGTATGGAGGGGTGTTACATGGATTGAAACTATTGCAGACGGGTGAGGGTTTCCACCAGAATCCGTCGGTGCGCTGGCTTCCGGAATATCTTTTTACCGAACCGGAGTATCGTGTCTGCCACTTGCTTTACTACACGGGAATTACCCGTACGGCGAAGGATATTCTTGCTGAAATCGTACGTGGAATGTTCTTGAACAGTGGTTCCCATCTTCGTCTGCTTTCTGAAATGAAAGTGCATGCATTGGATATGTACGAGGCAATCCTTAGGGGTGATTTCGCTTCATACGGGCGATTGGTCGGTAAGAGTTGGGAACAAAACAAGGCACTTGATGCCGGGACAAATCCGCCTGCTGTGGAACGGCTCATTTCTCGCATCAAGGATTATGCATTAGGCTATAAACTTCCTGGTGCTGGCGGAGGTGGCTATCTTTATATCGTAGCCAAAGACCCGGAAGCCTCTTTGCAGATCCGCCGCCTTCTCACGGCAGATCCGCAGAATGACAATGCCCGTTTTGTCGAAATGAGTTTGTCGGATAAGGGATTGCAGGTGAGTAGATCGTAATCTGAAAATCGCAATCCGGATTCTGGATTGCGATTTTCGGATTACGTTTCAGATCTCGGCGACGGGGGGCTTGCATATTCCTTGATGATCAGATATCCGCATCCCCCGATGAAAGCGAGGAAGATGAATGCTACCAAAATCAGCAATTTCTTGGGAGAGGAAGCTTTGAGAGGAACAGTTGCCGGTTCGATAATGGTGTAGACCGGTGTCTGTTCCTGTATTCGGAGTTTATCCTGTTCGAGCTTTTGCGCTAACGTGTTATATACATTGAACGTAAGAGTCATTTCGTTGCGTAAACGCTCTTGCTCGGTGCGGTAACTGGCGGAGATAATGTTCTTGTTACCGTCTTCAAAAGTTGCATAAGCCTGCTGTGCTTTGTAATAGGCACTGCGGGATTCTTTTAGCACTTTTTCTGTAAATTCCAGATCTTTCTTTGCTTTCTGCGTCCGGTAATGTGTGATATAGGTCTGTAACTTTATCACGATACTGTGCGCCACGTCTGCTGAGATCAGCGGGTCTTGCATGCTGACACCGAGAGTAACGACTTGTGTTTTTTTATCGACATAGACGGTGATGCGCTGGCGTAGGTTTTTCAGTACATCCTCTTGCTTGTGGGTGAGTTGGAAGGGATTGAGATCTCCATCGTTCTCTTCGTTACCGGAGAAGAACGAACGGAGGGCTGCTATTCCTTTTAGGGGCGCTTTCATAAGGATGCTCCACCAAGCGAAGCGCTGATGGCCGGCTATGTAATCATATAGAGTAGTCGTGTACTTTTTCTCCTTGTCGGTTACCTTTTCGGGAAAGAGCTCCAACAGAAAAGGTGTACTGTGCACAATATCAGGATAGAGGTTGGGTGACAAAGCATCCTGGCCGGAGGCTGAACCGAGGTCTATTCCTGCCATGGCTGCCAGTCCGCCGAGGTTGCTCATCTTGCTTGTGGCATCGGTGGTTTCGGGAGCCAGTTTCACCGTTGTGGTGAATTCTTTGGGTATGCTGAAAGCAATGATGAGTCCCGCCACTGTTGCAATTCCGCAGCATTTTATGAAGAAACGTCGTTTTTTCCACAGGTAGCCGGAGAGGGCGATCAAATCGATCTCCGATTGTGGAGACGATGGGGTATGATTGTTCTTGTCCATTTATTTACTTTAAAAGATTGATCATTGATGTTATCATGGCAGCCATTGAGGTGACGGAACTGCCGACACTCATGATTTCTGCCAGGCTTGCTCGGCGGTCGCGTTGTGTCTTGGCGGGGACTACGATTTCGCAGCCAGGCTCGACTTTGGGGTAACGTTTGAAGAAAATCATTTTACGTTGTGTGGTCGCCACTTTTCCGTTCATGTAGATAACGATGGGATATTTGCGGGCAATGTCGTTGTAGCCGCCAGCCTGTGAGAGACAGTCACGGACGTCCATTCCTTTTGTATAGGTCACACTGTTAGGATAGGTAACGGAACCGCTCACCTTCACCGTACTTTGCTGTTGGGGGATGTAAAGCACATCTCCGTCGCGTAACACAAGGTCGTCGGCACTTCCCGGATGGGCGAGCGCTTTTTGTAGGTCGATGCCTACGGGATACTCCTTCAGGTTGGCAAGCGAAACGGAGATCGAGTCACGGCTTTGCTTGCTATTGTTACTCAATTGTAAGAGAGTTTCGATTTGGCGCAACTCATCTGTCGTCAGTTTACGTTTTAGACTGGCTCCCCGCACATAGGCGTCTGGAGTGATGCCGCCCGATTGTGCAATCAGTTCGCTTAAACGCGTATTCTTTTCCTTTAAAGTATAGTTGCCGGCAAAAGTAATCTCGCCTCCGACTTTCACTACTTGTTGCTTTTGGTAACCAGGTGAGAAACGGACGAATACTTCGTCGAATGGTTCGAGGGTGAAAAGCGTATCGCCGGAGGTTACTGCCAGTCCTTCGTCGAGGGTGAAGTTAAATGTCTCGGCTGTCTGGTTACTGCTCCGGGTGGCGGACGGATCTTTGAGCCGTCGTGCCACTTCTACGTTGATGATTGAGGCTGCTTCGCGCAGGCCGCCGGCGAGGACGATAACATCCTCTACTGTCAGATTCTTGCGGAAGGGCAATACGGTATCGGGAGCGTTGACTGCTCCGCTCACTTTGACGGTATAAGGTTCATGGAGGTCAAATAGGGAAGGGATATATAGTTGGTCCTCCTTCTGTAGTTCGATGTCAGGAACCTTCCCGTTCAAAATATCTACAATATTGATGGCGATAACCGAACTGGTGAAGTCTGGGTTGAGCCTTGTGATCTGTGCGCGTCCTACAAATTCGTCTCCTTTAAGTCCCGAAGCCTGTTCTATCAATTGTTTGACAGTATGTACGTCCGGACTCAACTCATATTCGCCAGGGCGCCAGACTGCACCGGAAATGATGATTCGGTTATCGTAGTAGGGAATGACTGAATCCACCATCAGCGAATCGCCGTCTTGCAGCACAAATGTTTGGAATTGTTCTTCGTTAACTGTGGCAATCTTGTAGCGGTCGCCGGCTTTGCGTTTCACTCGTATACTGCCAGTGTAGGCATCTCCTGTAAAACCACCTGCCATGTCGAGCAGGTCGTCAAGTGTCTCTCCTCGTCGAAGTTCGTATGTACGGTCTCTTTTCACTTTACCACCGGCGGTGACAAGCTGTTCGTAGGGACCGATAATGATCATGTCGTTGTCTTCCAGACGTATATTCGTTTCATATTTACCATTCAGCAGATAGTCGTATACATCGAGACTGGCGATCTCTTTGCTGTTCCGGTATACTTTTATGTTTCTCAGTGATCCGATATCGTTTACTCCTCCTGCTGCATAAAGGGCGTTGAAAAGCGTGGCGAGAGATGAGAGTGTATAGGTCCCGGGTGCGACGGCTTCGCCGACAATATTGACTTTAATGCTGCGAATTTGCCCCAGTCCGACAGAAACGAATGTATTAGGTTGACTGCCGTCAAGCGTTGCCATGATTTTACCCAATTCCTGCCGGATGCGATTCTCTGCCGCCTCGATAGTCAGTCCGCTTAGGGATACGGGACCGACATTGGGGATCAAGATCGTTCCGTCGGGAGAAATACTGAGTTTCAAGTTCAGCTCCGAATCTCCCCATACATTGATCAGCAACTCGTCTCCTGCTGATAGAACATAATTTTTAGGCGTCGGCATATTCAGATCCGGTTCGAATGTCAAATTCTTATCGGAAAAGATCTCACGCCCAAAAACAATATTTTCCAAAGGCTGCTTCGGTTTATGTTCGTCGCGTTGCTCCGTCAGTGGGAGAAGTGCTTGCTGGGTAGGATGGGAACGGTCGGATACGGTATTTTCTGTAGCAGGCTTAATGATTTGATTGATACCGGTTTGTTCTGTCCTGTGTTTGGCTATTTCTCTTTGTATTTGTTCCTCTGTCATCCCGGCAGCACGGGCTTTATCAATTAATTCCTGTGGGATTTGTGCCTGTATGGCAATTGATATTAGCAGAAGCAGGAATCCAATGATACATTGTGGCAGATACCGTTGTCTTGTCCGTTGACGACCTAACGGCTTTCGATGGTATAATACAGCTTGTTTTTTGTCAAGATTTTTCATATTACTTTTTCTATTGTTTGAACGATTCGTTGGCTTGCAGTTCCGTCTCCATAGGGGTTTACTGCTTGGCTCATACGGTTATAATAGGTATTGTCATCCAGTAAGTGGGACACTTCAGTTACAATCCGGGCGTAATCTGTTCCTACTAACTTCACTGTCCCTGCGTCAAGCGCTTCTGGCCGTTCTGTTGTGTCACGCATGACAAGCACCGGTTTTCCCAAACCCGGAGCTTCTTCTTGTATGCCTCCGCTGTCGGTTAGGACAAGTGTCGACTTCTCCATTAGATAGACGAAAGGAAGATACTCCAAAGGCTCTATAAAGAACAGGTTAGGGAGATAAGCATTTCCGAATATTTCGTGAATGGGCTTCCTTACATTTGGGTTCAAGTGCATAGGGTAGACAAAGTCTACCTCCGCATACTGCTCTGCCAGAGTCTTTTTGCCCGGCATATTTGGATAAATCCATCGCCGAAGTTTTCCCGGCGATGACCTGTTATTAAAACCAGTTTGCGGCTGTTTTGTTCGGCAAGTGGAGTTGTTTTATAACCTGCAGACATCAGTTCGGTGTCAAGTTGCTTAAGTAGGGTATTCATTTCTTCCGGCCAAGGACTGTAGATGTTGTGCGTGCGTAACCCTGCTTCTACATGACCGACCGGTATTTGTTGGTAGAAGGCCGCGAGTGCTGAAGCTGTCGAAGTTGTGGTATCTCCATGGACCAGAACGATATCTGGCTTCGCTTCCTGCAGAACTCCTCTCATTCCTGTCAGTACCCGGGCTGTTATATCGTATAGGTCCTGTCCTTGCCTCATTATGTTGAGATCGTAATCGGGCCGGATATTGAAAAGCTTTAGGACTTGGTCCAGCATTTTCCTGTGTTGTCCGGTAACACAGACGATGGTTTTAAATTTATTTTTTTCTGTTGGAAAGCTTTTACTAATGGTGCCATTTTAATTGCTTCAGGACGGGTACCGAAGACGAGCATTATTTTCTTCATGTTGTTTCTGTTTAGATTTTTCCAGTCTTGACCAGTATCAAGAATTTGATTAAATGTATTTGTCGTTTGATGCGCGAAGGTTGTTTCAATAGGCGGTATGCAAATTCGAGATTGTGCTTTATCCACCATTCGGGTGCTCGTTTCACGTTCCCTGTATAGACGTCGAAACTTCCTCCTAACCCTTGGTAAATTGCGGGATGTGCCTGATACATTTTTTCCATCAATAACTCTTGTTTGGGTGATCCCATTGCAACGAATATGACATCCGGCTGTTTTGTCTTGATGTCTTCGATCAGTTCTTCCTGTTCTGTCTCTGTTTGTATGTATCCGTTACGGTACCCCGTTATCTGTATTCCGGGAAAGTCTTCTTTCAATCGGGAGATGGTCTTCTCTATTACGGGCTGTTTACTCCCGACCAAGTAGAAGGTTTTTTCTTTTTGATACAGAGCTGCTATAATCTTCAACCACAGTTCGCATCCCGAGATCTTGACGGCATCCACGGCTCCGTGCTGCCGCACTGCCATAACTGCTCCTATGCCATCGCAATATCCAATATTCCTGTTCACAATATCTTGTATTTGCTCGTTCGCATGCAGTATCTTCTCCGCATTTATCGCTACTAATATCCCTTTATGTTCCTCCACATATTCCAGCAAACTGGAATCTGAGGGAAAGGGGTGGACTTTTATTCCGTTTAGTTGTATTCTGTTGTCGTTCATGATTGTTGCATTAATTGTCCGAATTTTTTGGTCTGAATACCTTCTTTGATTATTCTGGCAGGATTACCGGCTACGATGCAGTTGGCAGGTATATCTTTTGTAACGACAGATCCGCTTCCGACAATTACGTTATCGTTAACTTTTACTCCACACATGATGATCGCATTTACGCCAATAAAGCAACGTTTACCAATGTAGGTGTCGGCTTTAGCAGGTTTGGAAAAGTCATGAGCTAAAATAACAGCTCCAGATGCAATGAAGCTTTCTTCTCCAATGTGTACTCCTTTGGGATTACTTTTATCGAGTTTGGCACCAAATGAGAGTTTTGCGCTTTTATCAATATTCATTTGATAGATTCGTGTATAAATAAAATGCATCCCGAAGATGATACGGTCTCTGATTATTTCTCTGATTTTTACTATCATAGTTATTGTTTTAAGCTGGAGATGTCAATCCATTCACTCATTTGATCTGTCAGTTCTGGGGTAATATTACTGATGACGTCTGGAGTAAAAGTCATTTCTCCAAAGATAGGGGATCCGTTGATAAGATATAAATCTACTCTAACGAAAGGAAAGGGTTCAGATAAACGTGAAGCAATTGATATCATTTCTTCTAATGCGCCTGGACGAGGAATTATATCTGATATCGGACAGCGAGAATTTACAAATTCAGGATAGGCATTCCAATCCATGTCATAAACCATAACCGAATAATTATGTGTGTTTTCTTCCCTGTCTGAATAAATAACGACATATTTAGGAACTCCATTAAAGCAAAAAAATTTGTAATCGATGAGTGATTGTTCGCTTTTTTTTGTCTGCTCCATAAATTTTTCTGCAATAATAAGAGGTTCTATCTGTGTATAATGCAATTGTCCGGTTAATTCTCCATATGGAAATTTTAACCATTTATTTAATTTATGATTTGTCTCTTTTATATTTAGGATATTTTTATCCTTTACTATAATATTTGTTGCACAGCTATTTGTCGTTTTTAATACAAAGGATTTAGGCAATAGGCTATAGTCGATTTCTATAGCTGAATTGTATATACCATAAATTTTGTTTACATATTGTTCTCCGCATCTATCAATCACATATTCTCTTACTCTGTATTTGTCGGCTAATTTACTCCACATAGAAGTGTCAGAATAAAGTGATAGCCATAGAATTTTTTCCATAAATGACTGTGGCTTCTTTAGATTGGGGAACTTTTTATAATCTTTACAATATCTGATCTTCCAAATTATATTGGGAAATTTCTTTAATAAAGGGGAGAATGGAGTTGCAATTTTTATAAGAACTGACTTGATAAAAATATTCATATGAATTTTTATTGATTAATATATGTTGAATTATAGATTGAATTTAGAAAAATGTAGTTCTATTTTTCTAATGATTGATATAGATGATCCAATTGTTTTTCTATTGCTGGAGGATAGAATTTTTCTGCTTTCTTTCCAGATTGATGTCCCATTTCTGAAAGATATTCTGGATGATCGATTAAAAATAGGATTGCTTCGTAAAGTTGTTTCTTATTTCCAGGTTCAATAAGAATACCGTTAACATTGTTTTCAACAAGATCTGTAATACCTCCAACTGGTGTTGCAATTATGGGCAGTTGGTAGGACATGGCTTCAAGAATGGATATACCAAATGATTCAAAAATAGAAGGATGGACAAATATGTCAGCAGTTCGGAATAATTTTTCTTTTCTTTCATTGTCTACCCATCCATGGTATTTGATAAAAGAAGAAAGTTGATGTTGCTGTATGAATTCATTCATAGTTTTTGTATCTCCTGTACCTCCAATATGGTAGATAATTTTGTTTTGCAACATTTCTTTGTTTTTCGCAAAACATTCTAATACATCAAATATTCCTTTTCTACTATCTATAGCTCCAATGAAAAGAAGATGGAGCTTTTGGTCGTTCTTTTTAATGGGACCAACACTGGGCTTATAGGTGACATTGGGAAGGAGAAAAATATTATTATTGAGTTTTTGTTCTTTTAAATAATCGATAAAATAATTAGAAACAGTCACCAATACATCTGCTTTATGGCAGACAAATCGAACAAAAGATTGGTGATTCTCGTAGAATTGTTCAAATTTTGCTCCATGTATATGTAAAATGACTTTTTTTCTGAAAACTTTAGCACAAAATACATAAATCGATTGACGATAAAAATCAGTAAATGATGCTGTATGTATATGCACAATTCGGATTGGTTTGAATATACAATAATAGCAACATCGTAATAAGGCAGATATGCTTAATGCTGTTTTCTTAAACAGATTTCCTTCTTGATGTGAAGCAATGAAATTAAATTTCTTGAACATCTTTGAATAAGATTGTATGAGGATTGCAATCCCTCCTTTGCCGTTTGTGTCAGTTCCTATAGTTAGGATATTTTTACTTTTATTGGATATCATGATTAAAATAAAGATGATTACTAATTACCCAGTAAACTCCTAACAGTGGAGCTAATTGAGTTGAAAAAAAAGCATGTCCTGCTGTATAGGCGATTCCTAACCATAGTATACTTCCTATACTTGTTATAAATGATAAAGAATTCCGACTTCTTTTTATAAAAAAAGGTCGGATGAACTGGAATACTAAAAAAAGTTGTGCAAGGATGATAAGTCCTCCCAGAACAAATCCGAAGGATAATATGATATCGTAAAAATCAGATTCTATATTTTTTACTTTTTCTTCTGGGTCGTATATGCTTGCTACGGCAAATCGTCCTCCTGAAATACCCTTACCCAAAAGAACCTCTGTTAAGTTGAATTCAGAAATAACTTGTTTACCGGTATTGATCAATTGCTCTCTTGATGATACTAACGAATTAGCTGAAAAGCGTTCAAGTGTAAAATTATCATATTGAATAATAGTTTCATATGTTATGATAGCAGAATATACGATAGCGATTGACATACAAAATATTATAAGTATCCGGGTTTGCCATCGGAGCTGAATAAGGCTGTCTTTGAAAAAAAAGAAATAGCCTAAGAAAAGTCCCCAATCTGCCAGAATTCCAATAATACCGACACGAGAACCGATAAGAATTGTTCCGACTGATGCAATAAATGTCAGTAAAAAATAAAATACATTCCGTTTGTAAAAGGAATACCAAATACAAAGTAATACAGCTAGAACCATATATACTCCCAATGCATTGCCGTCTGCGTAATATCCAGAGTATCCGAATCCAAATTTATCACTGTATGAAAGAATCCCGGTTTGTGTAATCATAGAGAATATATTAATTGCACCTATAAGTGAAGTTGTATAAACAACAAGTCTGATTAATTTCTCAAGGCTGAATATTTTACGGTAATAATAAAAATAAAAAAGGATGCAGAAGGTGTAGATAAACTTGAATAGATAGTCTATGTCCATTGCTGCATCTATATATTTTCCTGTAAAAGACCAGATAGCAAATGCCATTGAAATTAGGATTGTAATAATCCAAAATAAGAGAGTTAATAATGTGCTTAAATTTTTTAGTAAAAACTTCATAGTTAGGCATAATATGAATCCTCTAAAAGCTATTCCGATTGGTAAATGCACTCCTTTAAATTCCTGGATGTATCCATTTGCTGAGTCAAAAAAAATAGAAATGAAAAATAATATAAAAGGAAGTACTTGTATATAGAAGTTGTCTATGCTTATGGAGATAGGCTTAGCTATTGTAAATGTTTTCATATTCTTCCGTTATGTGTTTAATTGTAAACCTCTTGGCATTTGCAATGCCTCGTAAAATTAATTTTTCCCTATATTTATCATCTGAGATAAGTTTTTGAAATCCTTTTCTAATGGAGCTTACATCATAAGGATTGATATAGTGGGCTGTATTTGCTGCTATTTCTGGGATAGAAGTTATTTTGCTGGTTAGTAAAACTCTTCCAGTAGCATTGGCCTCTATTATAGGCATTCCAAAACCTTCATATAAAGAAGGAAAACTGACGATGTCACATTCTTGGTATAATCTAATGATATTTTGAAAGGGAATATCCAAATAATTTTTATATTGGATATGATTCTTTTTTAATTGCTCTATATGTTCTTGTTTTAAAATCCCTACAATGATTAGTGTACAGGGTATATTGCGTAATGCTTTTATTGTGCGTAGCAGATTTTTGCGCATGCCTGTTCCAATATGGAGGATATGAGGATTTTCTTTTCGGAATTCTTTTGGGTGAAAATGAATAACTTCATTATAGGGATTATAGACAATGCTGATTTTATTTTTTACTCTTGGAGTTATCTGTTTGATTTCATTCGCTGTATATTGGGAAATACAGGTGATATGTTTGGCAAAATGATTAGGCAGAATGAGCCAGAACCATTTTCTAATAAATCGCTTTAGGAAAGATGATGATTGTAATAGAGTTCCTGTATCATGCCAAGTGAGAATTACATTACCTTTTAAAAATAGAGAGATATAAGCTATCTCAGGTGAAAAAATGTGATTGATATCTCCTTGGTGTTTTTGAGCGAACCTAATATTTCGAATGATTCCTTTCCAGGTATTTCCGTGTTCAGGCAAAGTAATAACTTTTAATCCTGATATTCGGGATACAAGCGAATATGCCAGTTCTTCTATACTGTTAAGTCCTGTCGACTTTTTACGTAAAAATAAGGCCTTTGAACACATTGTTATGATTTTGTAGTTTGAATGGTACGAATTGCTTTTTTGTAAATAAGAGAACGCTCAGCCGTCTTTAGTCCGACTGTCAATAGTACGATGGTGGTTGAACTTACAGTAATAATACATATAAGTATAAATCCGGTGAATGTGTCAGGAATATATTGGGACAGCCCTGTCGGAATAATAGCTGCAAGTATGAAGACTAAGAGACTTCGACCAATCACTTCTATGATGAAGTTGGAAATATGCATAGGTATTAATGCATTAAGTATCCATATTCGTGCTATTAAAGCAATGAGTTCTGTCAGGATAGATATATACATGACTGTATAAGGTGGATATCCGGATTTTAATACAATATAGGATATTGGTATATCCAGCAATGTAATCACTAAAATTATGGTTTGAAATAGTTTTATTTTTCCTTTTGCTTGTATAGCAGTGGCTACAGGTCCAGTTATACTGTTTATTAAAGTTACAATCAATACCAATCGTAAAAACATGACAGTATATTCTGGTACAATACCTAGCCAAAGATTTAATATATAAGGAGTTTTGATAAGTACAGGTAATGTTAAATACAGTAAGAGGAAAAATGAATAACGGGAACTATTATGTACTAATACCATCATTGAATTTGTATCTCCCATTGCATATCGTTTAGTTATTTGCGGTTTCATTGCAATTTGGAAGTTTGATACAAAATTATAAATTCCGGCATTTACTTGATAGGCTACACCACGTGCTGCGTTTACTGCAGGTCCGAAAAATAGATTGATTAGTATATTTATTCCTTGCATTTTGAGTGAATATCCGATGTTACCTAAAAAGCTCCATCCGGCAAAGCTTAACATTTTATGTAGTAATTGTTTATCTATGTCATTTCGAAACTTACATTCTTTAAAATACTTTTTGCAATATAAAGTATACATGATGCTTATCAATAAAGTGACGAAAGACATTAAGATTGCATATAAAATTAGTTTATCTGACGCTGAGCCCTTCAACAAAAAAACAATCGCTAATTGTAATATAACTTCAAGTATACTTACATAGGCATATACTTTCATATGTTCATGGGCTACTATACTGGCATTATAGGGAACGCTGAATATTTTAATAATGAATGTCAGGATTGAGAATTGGAACACCCAATTTGCAGCAATTATTCTTGAAGTTGGTATATTCATTTTATGATTGAGAAACCATAGACCTACTGTTTCTGCTAATATAAGTAGGAAAAAAATAATAATCAGGTGAATGATAAGAGATGTGGAAAAAACTTTTTGCAGTTGTTGTCCATCATTTTTCCCTAATTCGTAGGTGAGAAACCGTTGAGAAACATCAATCATTCCCACATTTAGAAACTGGAACATTAATACAATGCCACCTACTACGTTGTATATGCCATAATCATCAATTCCCAAAACATTTAAAACGACTCTGGATGTGTAAAGTGATACTAATAGGATGACTAGTGTCCTGAAATATAAGAATAATGTATTTTGAGCTATCCGTTTGTTCGTATTGTGAGACATACTTTTTATTCTATAATTTCTTAAACACCCCGCAAAAATCCAATATCACTTTTTCTTCGTTGTGAGGTAATGTTTTGAATTCTTTGTGGGAGACGAGGAAGGCGACGATGTCGGCGCGGGTGTAGGCGGATTTGTAGTCGGTCAGTTTGAAGACTGGATGTTCGTGAACGTTGGGTTCGACGATTAGGATGTCGGTATCGGCTGAACGTTGGAGAACTTTCGAGGTGATGTATTTGGCTGGTGATTCGCGCAAGTCGTCGATATCAGGCTTAAAAGAAAGGCCCATCAGAGCTACTACTGGTTTACGATGATGCTCAAGGAAGAAGCGGAGGATGGCGTTTTCGATTTTTTCGGCGCACCAGAATGCTTTGTAATTATTGATTTCGCGTGCTTTCGAGATAAGTTGCGACTCGTAGGGAAATTCGGATGTCAGGAAATAAGGATCTACGGCGATGCAATGTCCTCCCACGCCCGAACCTGGTTGCAGAATGTTGACACGCGGATGTTTGTTGGCGAGTTCGATCAGTTCCCAAACGTTGATACCTGCCTTGTCGCAGATCAGCGACAGTTCGTTGGCAAAAGCTATTTGGACGTCACGTGACGAATTTTCCGTCAGTTTGCACATCTCCGCTGTCCGAGCGTTTGTCCGGTGGAGTGTCCCTCTGACGAAGTGGCGATAGAATTGTATCGCCTTTTCAGTTGATTCGGAGTTGATTCCTCCGATGACCCGGTCGTTCTGCATCAGTTCGTAGATGACATTGCCTGGTAAAACGCGCTCCGGACAATAAGCGATATATATTTTTCCTTCCAGTTCCGGACGCAAAGCGTAGAGCAGATTTGCCATCTTTTCGGTGGTCCCGACAGGTGAAGTCGATTCAATGACGAAAAGGTCCCCTTTCTTAAGAAAAGGTGCGACCATACGTGTAGCGGCTTCGACATATGAAATGTCCGGTTCATGATTTCCTTTGAACGGAGTTGGTACGACGATCAGGTATACATCGCTTTCTTCCGGAACATCCGATGCTTTCAGCTTACCGAATTCCATGACTTTCGAACACAACTCCTGTAATCCAGGTTCCACAATATGGATAATACCTCGGTTTGTCATTTCCACTACTTTCGGATTTACGTCGACCCCGATAACTTGAATGCCGCTTCCGGCTGCGATAATAGCTGTAGGCAGGCCGATATAGCCCAATCCCATAAAACATGCTTTCATTATTTGTATTTTTTCTAAATTCGTTTAACCCACTCTTTTCCGTTTAAAAATTCTTTTTTGTTTCCGGCCTTTTCAAACCAAATGCTTAATATCACCCAGATCACGATGTCGCCGGCAAATACGATATTGATATTCACGAACGACACGAGTAAGATATTGAGGCTACTGAATAGACTGGCGATTACGACGATACTGATCATCGCCTTGTGTGCGCTCATCCCCATATCGAGGAACTTATGGTGGATGTGATTACGGTCCGGTTTGAATAGTGACCGATGGCTGCGTGCCCGTACGATCATTACGCGCACAACATCGAACATCGGTACGATCAGTGTCGAGAAGGCGATCACGATGGCACCGGCGGAATAGTGTGCAACATCCGGATTGTAAGATGCATAGCGGATGGCGAGGAATACCAGAATATAGCCCAATGTCAAGCTCCCCGTGTCACCCATGAATATTTTCCTCCCGTGATCAGCTTGTCCGAAGACGTTGTAATAGAAGAAAGGCACCAGCACTCCAAGAGTCGCGAACGACAGCAGGGCGTATATCCACATTCCGTTAATCAAGAATAGACTGCCAAGCACGAGTAATGCCGAGCCAGTCAGCCCTGAAGCCAATCCGTCGATTCCGTCGATCAGGTTGATGGCATTGGTGATAAATACAATTACGAGGATAGTAAGCGGAATACCGATCCATGATGTCAGTTCGTGTATTCCGAATAACCCGTAGAGATTGTTGATCCATAGTCCCGACAATGGCAGGAGCAAGGCTGCCACAAGCTGTACCATGAACTTCTTTGTATAACGCATTCCCACTAGATCGTCTTTCAGCCCGGCGAGGTAGAGCAAGATTACCCCGCAGACCAACAGGTAGAATTCTGAAAGAGTATGTGTGAGTAACCATAGCGGTATTTGCTGTCCGTGCATGTATTCCGCGCAATAGAGTGCGGAAACAAATGAGAGGGAGAACAGGATTGATGGGGCGAAAGACAATCCTCCCAGCCTTGGGATAGCTTCTTTATGTACCTTCCGACTGTCCGGAATGTCGAAAAGCCGCTTTTTCAGCGCGACGACCAAAATCCTCGGAATAATGATCATCGACATCAGGGCAGAGATCGTGAAGGCCAATAGAATCAATAGGTATATCATATAACAAATTTCGGTTTATATGTGACAAAGTTCGTCAGTCACATTAGATATGTTCTGGCGATTGTCCACTATTCTTATAGTTTGAGAAGTAACAAGAGGCAGGAATAAAACGTTTTGTCTTTTGATTGTAATTGTGGTATTTTAGAAACCGTTTCCTAAAAATAATGGAGAAAATACGGAGGGATGGGATTTGTATAATACGGAAAAGAACAAGAGGTATGGGTTATGATTCAACCTATGCCCGCAAGTCATTTCCTAAGCAGAATGCATTATATATGTTAATAAGGAAAAGAATATTTAGCGAGTGCTAAAATGCTGTTTTCGGCAGTGGTGAAAGAACATTATATGGCCTTCTATCGCCTCAGTGTGTGAAGGTGTCGGTATTCAATGAAGCATTCTTTCGCATGAACCATCTGTCTGGCAGTTATCCGACTTCTTTTTCATGCCAATCCATTTTTAATTTCATGCCAGTCTATTCGCAAATGCATGCCAGTGCATATAAAACTCCATGCATGTTACTTAATGGATGGAGTTTATCGGCTTGCATTTGTCCTGTAATTATAACCGGAGACATCGGTTTGACGTTTTGGAAGATGTGTCAAATTGACATTACCGGACGCGGATGACGCAGAATACCGATATTTGACACCCTCAGGGAATTTATTTTTTTCTCAAGAACTTTTTGCCTAACCACTTTCTTACCGGTTCGTCGTAAAGTTTTAGGCAGAGGTAAGCCAAGGCGATACTGCCGGCGTAGACCATTATTGCCATAGGCCAGATTTCTGCGAAGGTATAGAGTTCGTTGTCGATTAGCCAAGCATAGAATAGGTACATGATCGGGTAGTGGACGGCGTAGAGTGGATAGGATATATCACCTAAGAATTTACATATTTGCGTCGAACGTTTGTCCGTAGTTTTGCCGGAAGCTCCAAGCCAGACAAGGATGGGGAAAATGAGGATGATACAAGCTGCCTCGAATAGTCCGTTGAGGCTGATAGGAGCAGTGTCTACTTTTATGTAAGGCACACAGAAGAGGATCAGTAGAACGATCGAGCAAATCCAGAAAGCACCTTTCATTTGGAACGGTTTAAACTTGCGGGATAATAACATTCCTAACGAGAAAGGAAAGAGCATACGTAGAGAACCTCCGAGGAAATTCACGCCGTCAAGCGTCCAGCCTACACCGATCATGTCATATCCCGAAACATCGAATAGAGTGAATCCGGCAAGCCCTGTCCCCAAAAGAACGACGAGTACGGTCAAGGCTTTAGTGGAAAGGCGGTGAATGAAAACCGCGTAAAGGATGTTGCCGATATATTCGAAAAAGAGCGACCAGCTTGGACCGTTGAGCGGGAACATTTCGCCATTGCCGCGTACTTCATATCTCGCACCGGGTAGGGCGGGAATGAAAAACATCGCACAGAGCGTGGATAGCATCACTGCTGAGATTGCCACATGTTTACCGTCCCATTGGACACTGCCTTGTATGAGGAAAGCGATCGCTCCCAATATCACTCCCATGATAATCATCGGATGGAGACGGATTAGGCGACGTTTGAAAAAGTTACCGGTAGTCATGGTCTTTCCCAAACGGTCGTCATAGGCGTAACCGATCACAAAACCTGAAAGGATGAAGAAAAAATCGACGGCCAGGTAGCCGTGATTGATCGTTGTGATAGGTGTTCCTCCGGCAGCAAACGAAAGACCTTCGAAAATGTGATAAAAGACAACTAGTAAGGCTGCTACCCCTCGCAGTCCGTCAAGAAGTTCGTAATGGGGTTTGGTATCCGCAAATGCGGCTGAAGAGATTGTTGTATCTGACATTGATATTGAATTAGATATTTGTAATATGTGGCAAAAGTATTCGTTTTTGGGGATAAAAAATTTGTCCTATGTCAAATTCGATTATCCGTTTGCCCGGAGCCTGCTGAGTGTAGAAAGTCTGATACCCAGGTAGGAAGCTATATATCCTAAGTTCACTCGCCGATATGCGTCCGGAAATTGTTCCTTGAACGCTTCGTATCGTTCCCTTGCCGACAAGGTCAAATGGTCTTTGTGGCTGCGATGCAAACGCCTGTATTCGTTTTGATGAATGATTCTTCCCCAGTTGCACAGTTCGATGTTAGTTTCAAAAAGATGTGTCAGAGTAGCCCGCGATATCCGGTAGGCTTCCACCTCTTCCAGCGTTTCAACGTATTCTTCGCTTATCTTTCCGTAATACAGTTCATCCATACTGAACACAATGCTTCCTTCTCCGGCAAACGATGTCGTAACCTCCTCTCCGTCTACTAGCCAGAAGGAACGTGTTATTCCCTTCTCGATGAAAAAGGCGGATTTGCAATATGTGTCTGCTTTTATCAGCTGATACTTTTTAGGGAAGCGGCAGCAAGTTACGTTCTCTTTCAATACTTGAACGGTATCGTCGGAGATAGGAAACAAAGAGTTTATTTTATTTAATATATTTGTCATGATGTTACTTTGGCATTGTCTGTCAATCACAAAGATACGCAAAACTGGTAAAAGACAGTTGGCAACCGCGCAGTAATTATTTTACTACCTGGTTGCCAACCGCCAATAGAGTTATTACACTGTTCTTACAGCCATTCGCTCATGAATGCATCCATCTCGTCTGCATGTGCTTCGAGGCTTTGGAGCAATTTGAACTGAGCCTTCGTGCGGATCAGGTTGTGCTTCGGACTGTGTATCTTGTAGTATGTGTCACCGTTGATGTAATCGGTTAGGAAACGGACTGTCTGCATGTAAGTCAGTAAGCGGCCGCCGTACGGGAGCAGTTTGATTTCCATCGGAGTCAGGAATGATTTGGCTTTCTCCATATAGCCGCGTGTGTAAGCTTTAAAGATATCTATGTTGACATTGACATTGTCCAGGTTTGCGTCATCTTCGGCACCAGTATTGGCTCCTGTGCGAATGAAGTCGCCGATATCAGAAAGGACGAAGCCCGGCATGACCGTGTCGAGGTCGATCACGCACAAGACCTTGTCGGTTTCGGTATCGAACATCATATTGTTGACCTTTGTGTCGCAATGGTTCGTGCGTTTTTTTAGTTTGCCTTCGCGATAAAGACGTTCTTGGATACACATAGCTTCGGCGCGTTTTTCAATTTCCTCGATCAAGTCTTTCACTTCGTCCAGACGGCCGGCTGCATTATTCTTTACTGCATCGTGGAACTGCTCCAGACGAAATTCCATATTATGGAAGTTCGGGATGGTTTCACCCAGTGTGCCTTCCGGAATGTCGGCCAGCATGGATTGGAAGTCGCCGAAAGCCTTGCCTGCTTCGTAAGACAGTTCCGGGGTGACCTCTTCGTAGCTTTTGCTGTTTGGGATGAACAGGCAAACACGCCAATAGTTGTCTCCGTCGAAATAATACAGTTTGTTATCTTTTGTCGGAAGGAAAGTCAAGACTTTGCGGTCAATATCATTTTCACCTTTTTCTTCCAGTTTCTTACGGATATGCGAAGTAACAATCTGGATATTGTTCTGCAACATATCCACATTTGTGAAGATCAGGTGGTTGATGCGTTGCAGCACGTATTTGATTTCGCCTTTTTCGTTTGTTACTTTCAGCGTATCGTTAATGTGTCCGTTTCCGAATGGTTCGGCGGAAACTACCTTTTCTGTGAGCTGGAACTGATCCAGGATGTTTAGTAATTGTTCTTTCGTTTTTGCCATGGCATTATTTAATTGATATAATTGATAATTGACAATTGACAATGAAATAAGGGTATAGATTCACTCCAATTATCAGTTACGCACAAAAATAAGAATATCTTTTGTAAATAAAAAAGGAAGTTGCTTTCTTTAATGGGAGTCTCCTGATAAAAAAGAAAGACCGTCCTTATCAGAACAGCCTTTCTCTATTTGTTATCTAAACCAATTATCAATTGGTTTTATTTCTTGTTACGGTTACCATAGCGGCTCATGAACTTATCAACACGTCCGGCAGTATCGACCAATTTGGCCTTACCTGTATAGAACGGGTGAGAAGAGCTTGAGATTTCGATCTTTACCAACGGATAAGTAACACCGTCAATCTCAATTGTTTCTTTTGCATTGATAGTTGAACGAGTGATAAATACGTCCTCGTTTGACATGTCCTTGAATACTACAGGACGATAGTTGTCAGGATGAATTCCTTTTTTCATTGCTTTGTTATCTTATTTTTTTAATTTATATTCTCTTATACTTGAGTTTGGTAACCGGTATTTTGGGTTGCAAAGGTATGGATTAGAGTTGAACAAACAAAGAATTTTGGATTATTTTTTCAATCAGACCTACTTTTGTGTTATTTTATATGCTTAAAAGCATAATGTTCTCGGATAGTTATTATCTTTGTGGAAGATTTTTAATCATTAACGTAATAACATATACAACAATGGTAAATTACAAAGATTTAGGTTTGGTGAACACAAGAGAAATGTTCGCAAAAGCCATCAAAGGCGGATACGCAATTCCGGCTTTCAACTTTAACAACATGGAACAGATGCAGGCCATTATCAAGGCTGCTGTTGAAACAAAGTCTCCGGTAATCCTGCAGGTTTCTAAGGGTGCTCGCCAATATGCAAATGCAACTCTGTTGCGCTACATGGCTCAGGGAGCTGTTGAATATGCTAAGGAATTAGGCTGTCCGAATCCTCAGATCGTTCTGCACTTGGATCACGGTGATACGTTCGAAACTTGCAAAAGCTGTATCGATTCAGGATTCTCTTCTGTTATGATCGATGGTTCTCATCTTCCTTATGAAGAAAACGTTGCCCTGACTAAGAAAGTTGTTGATTATGCTCATCAGTTCGATGTAACTGTAGAAGGTGAATTAGGGGTATTGGCAGGTGTTGAAGATGAAGTTTCTTCTGACCACCACACTTATACCGATCCTGAAGAAGTTATCGATTTCGCTCACCGTACAGGTTGTGATTCTTTGGCTATCTCTATCGGTACTTCTCATGGTGCATACAAGTTTACTCCGGAACAGTGCCATATTGATCCTAAGACTGGCAAGATGGTGCCTCCTCCATTGGCTTTCAATGTATTGGATGCTGTAATGGAAAAACTCCCAGGATTCCCTATCGTTCTTCACGGATCTTCATCTGTTCCTGAAGAAGAAGTTGAAACTATCAACAAATACGGTGGTGCATTGAAAGCTGCTATTGGTATTCCGGAAGAAGAATTGCGTAAAGCAGCCAAGTCGGCTGTTTGCAAGATCAACATCGATTCGGATTCTCGTCTGGCTATGACTGCTGCCGTACGTAAGGTATTCGCAGAAAAACCGGCCGAATTCGACCCACGTAAATATCTGGGCCCGGCTCGTGATAATATGGAAAAGCTATATAAGCACAAAATTATCAACGTACTCGGTTCTAACGATAAACTCTAATCTTTTTTTACAGAACGATATATGAAGGGGTGCTTGTCGGTACCCCTTTTTATTTGTGTTTTTGTAACGTATAAACATGAGTAAGAATAGATAAAAATGAAAAAAAATTGGATTTTGGGGATGGCCGTTTGTGGTATATTGTCTGTATCGGATTCGGCGTATGGACAATCAATTAAAGACATTTTGAATTCTGCTGCCGTAAAAGACGCCGTGACTACTGTGACCGGAGGAAAAAAGCTGACAGTGGAAAAATTAGCCGGTACGTGGACGTATGTGAATCCTGCCATCCAGTTGGAAGGCGATAATGCTTTGAAGAATGTGGCGGCAAGTGTGGCCTCTTCGGAGATGGAAAAGAAGCTGAAGGATTATTGTGCGAAAATCGGAATCATCGAAGGGGCATTCAATTATACGTTTAATACCGACAGCACATTCACCAGTGTCCTGAAAGGCTGTACTTTGAAGGGTACTTATTCTTTTAATGCGGACGATAAGACGATGGAACTGCACTATGGCAAGATCGGGAAATCGAAGTTGACGACGATGACGGCTTATGTCGTTGTCACCAATGACCAACTTTCTTTGCTCTTCAATGCCGATAAATTACTGGATTTCCTGACAAAACTGTCTGCTGTCTCTAAAAATACGACCTTACAAGCACTCAATAAGTTGGCGAGCCAGTATGATGGGATGATGATGGGGTTCGAGTTGAAAAAATAAATAATGTGCCAATATGCCAATGGGAAAATGCTCATATCATTAGTATATTGGTGCATTGGCACGTTATAGCCCTTGCCTGTAGTCGTCTACGATTTCCAGTAGCTTTGCGCCATAGTTTTCGACGATCTTTTTCCCGATACCGGGGATTTTGAGGAGATCACGTCCGCTGGCGGGTAAGGTGTTGGCTACCCCGATCAGGGCCTTTTGTTGCAGGATGGTATAAGTTGGAAGTCCTTTTTCGGTTGCTACCTCATAGCGCCAGCGTTTCAGGTTGGCATATAGTTCTGGATGTTTGATGTCTGTCGATATTTCCAGTTTAGCCGGCTCTGATGATTTTTCGGAACGTTTGCGTGTGATCGGAACAGACGGTTGTTCGATGCTTGCTTTGGCCTTAGCCGACAGATAGCCGGAAATTGTGAATCCATCTTGACAACCTTGCAAGGTTGACAGTTTGATACGAAGGTCTTCGTTCCACTTGTCTAACGCATTCTTGATTGTTTTGCGTGTTTCTTTATTGTCTATTTCCACATTCGATGCTTCCTGCAATGGGGTGCAAAGGCGATCTATTTGCTCCAGAAAGTAAGCCACGCCTTTCCGGACACGCTCTTGGATCGTTTCGTCTTTCAGATAATCGGTATTGCCTGTTATCAGCCGTTTCAATTGCTGGATGAATCGTTCTCCGACATCTGTGACCGTGGAACGGAATGCGTCGCGTGTGTTGGAATACTGCACGCTCAGTTCCGGATATAATTTTTGCAGATTCCCGTACACGACAAAGGCGGCATATTGTATGCGCTGCTGAAGATTGTTGAAGTCAAACAGTTCACATATCAGTTCCGTGAAATAAAGTTGCTGTGCGGCCTGCATTTGCTCTTCACGCGGCTGGCGACTGTCGACCGATGAAGTGAATTCCTGTATCCGGTAATCATTGATCATGGCGTTGCGGGTGATCTGACTGCTCAACACAAGACCTTCCAACGTTTTGCAACGGCTGAGTGCGACATATACCTGTCCGTGCGAAAAAGCGGCAGAAGCATCAATGATGGCATGCTCGAAAGTCAATCCCTGGCTCTTGTGTATGGTGATCGCCCAAGCTGTTTTTAACGGATATTGACTGAAGGTGCCGGTAATGGTTTCGGTGATTTCCTTTGTTTCGGGATCAATCGTGTATTTCACATTGTTCCAGATTTCCTTTTCGACGACGATCTCGTTTCCTTCTCGGTCGACTACGGTTATCTTGTTGGGGTTGATAAATACGATCTTTCCGATCTTCCCGTTATAATATCGTTTTTCGGAAGACGAATCGTTTTTGACGAACATGACTTGCGCGCCGCATTTCAAGATTAACTTGTCGTCGGTCGGATAAGAATATTCGGGAAAGTCGTTATTGATCTCAGCTGAAAAAGTGTAAGGCTGTCCGGGAAGTTCCGCCAGTTTTCGGTTGTTGATCTGCTGTGCCTGGTAGTTATGTGTCGTGAGTGTGATATAACCCGATTGTTCGTCCGGTCTGAAGTTGGGGATGTACCGCTGGTTCAGACGTTGCAAGGTCTTGTCGTCGAAGCGGTTCTCACGGATATTATTCAACAGGTTGATGAAATTTGTGTCGCTTTGGCGGTAGACATGTGTCAGCTCAATACAGAAATAATTGCTTTCCAACAGTGCCTTGCTGTCGAAAAAGAAGGTGGACGGATAGTGCTCTTTCAGCAGATTCCATTCATCATCTTTGGCGACAGGAGCTAATTGTTGTAAGTCTCCTATGAGCAATAACTGGACACCTCCGAAAGGTTTACTGTGATCTTTATAACGACGCAGGACGTCGCTGATAGCGTCCAGCAAGTCTGCGCGCACCATGCTGACCTCATCGATCACCAGCAAGTCCATACTGCGAATAATATTGATTTTGTCCTTGCGGAATTGGTTCTTGAAATCTGTTTTGCCTCCCCGGTATTCCGGTGAAGACGGAATGTAAGGCCCGAACGGCAATTGGAAAAAGGAGTGGATAGTGACGCCTCCAGCATTGATAGCAGCTACTCCTGTCGGTGCAACAACGATCATTCGTTTAGGTGAAACCTCTTTAAGCCTTTTTAAAAAGGTAGTTTTGCCCGTTCCGGCTTTTCCTGTCAGAAAGAGGTTGGTTCCGGTGTTCTGCAGCAAGTTGAAGGCGAGGTCAAACTGTTGGTTTGTTTGCATGGCGATTTGTGATATTGTTAATAGTCACAAATATATAGAAAATATTATAATTGGCAATGTTTTTGATACGGATTATGAGGTTGCGACCCTCATAATCCTTATACAATCAATGCGGCGATGAACTGGATAAAAAGAATCAGGAACACCATCGCAATTGGATAGACCGTCGCATAGGCGATGCTGGGAGCAGAACTGTCGCTCATCGAATCGGCGGCGGCAAGTCCTGGCGTACTGGTCATTCCTCCTGCGATCGTCCCGATCAAGTCTAAGATGTGGATTTTGAATACGAAATAGCCGAACAAGACAGCCACGATCATCGGTACTATTGTGATTGCCATACCGATTCCGAATAATGTCCAGCCGCTTTCTTGGAATGTCGATACCAGGTTGACACCGGCGGATGTTCCGACCTCGGCGAGGAACAGAAGTAGGCCGATCTGACGGAGTAACTGGTTGGCGGAACCTGACATGGACCAGATGATCGGTCCCGTTTTGCCAATTGCACTCAGGATAAGTGCGACAATCAGGATGCCACCTGTCAGTCCGGGTGAGAAAGAGAAGGAGTCCGAAAACGAAATGTTCAGTTTTCCGAACAATACTCCGAGGACAATACCGGCTGCAATCGGGAAAAAGTCCGTGTCGGAAAGTTTTTTCTCGTCATTACCGAACACCTGTCCCAATTCCTTTATGTCTTCTTTTTCTCCAGCAACCATTAACTTGTCGCCGAATTTCAACATTAATTCCGGTTCGGGTGAGAGGTCGATACCGCTTCGGCGTACACGAGTAACGGTACAATTGAACGTGCGTTGCAGATTCAGGTATCCTAAACTTTTATTAATGACGTTCTTGTTCGTCACCAATAGAGATTGCAATTCCTGAGTGCTGCCAAAAGGAAGGTCGTTCTCTACACGTTCACCGACAAGAAGTGCTAGTTGTTCCAAAGACTTGTCGTTACCGACAGCCTTGATCATATCTCCTTCATGCAAGATGGTTTGCGCTACCGGTATGCTTGTCCGGTCTTTATGTTTTATACGGGAAATGACGGCTCCCGTCATGGAACGAAGTTGTAACTGGGCCAGTGTTTTTCCGAATATATTGGCGTGGGTGATACGGAAAGTCGCCGTATGCAACGGGGGATATTTCCCTTTTCGCTGTACTTCGAGTGCCTTGGCTTCGGCGATAAGGTCTTTGCGCAACAATTTCGGCAATAATTTTATAAAAAGTATCACACCGATCACTCCGAACGGATAGGCGATGCCATAGGCGATGGAAGCGGAGGAGGAGTGCGTGCTGTCGATCGCGACGGCAAGACCTGGCGTACTGGTCAGCGCCCCAGCGATCAGTCCGACGAGGCTCGGCGTATCGATTCCGACCACATATTTAAGTATCAAACCGGTAAGGCTGGCAGATCCGACAATCAGAATCGTTAGTATGATCAATGTTTTCCCTTTCGAACGGAAGGAGTCGAAGAATCCCGGACCCGCTTGTATGCCGATGGTGAAAATGAACAATACCAAACCGAAATTTCCCAGTTCCTTAGGAATGATTACTCCGAAGTGCCCGAATAGGAGAGCGATAAAGATAACGGCTGATACGTCGAGAGAGAGGCCTTTGATCTGTATTCTGCCCAATATGAATCCTAAGGCGATAATCAGGAACAAGGCAAAATAAGACGATTGAAGCAATGTTTCAAGCATGTCAAATAGTTTTGTTGTGAAGATTTATGTTTGCAAAATTACACTTTTCTGCCTGTATAGACAATCCCTTGGCGAGATTTCTGTTACCTTTGCAGCCGAAATCAAACATAAGCAAGGATATCCGGACGTGAACAGATACTTTATATATTTAGGTTATAACGGTAAAAAGTTTTGTGGCTGGCAGATACAGCCGAATGGAATCACTGTGCAGCAATCTATCGAGGAAGCTTTGGCTACGTTGTTGCGCCAACCGGTTCCGATCGTGGGAGCGGGGCGGACGGATGCTGGTGTGCATGCCCGCCTGATGGTGGCTCATTTCGACTGGCAGGAACCGATTGCTGACCTCGCTTTCTTAGCGGAGAAGCTGAACCGTTTGCTTCCCAAAGATATCGCGGTCTACCGTATTGTACCTGTACGTCCCGATGCGCATGCCCGGTTTGATGCTATTTCGCGTACCTATAAATATTATGTCACGACGCGGAAAGATCCGTTCAATTACGAGTTGGTCTATAAGATTCCGGGAAAACTCGATTTCGAGGCGATGAATAAGGCTTGCCCAGTTCTGTTTGACTACATAGATTTCACCAGTTTCAGCAAGCTGCATACGGACGTGAAGACGAACAACTGTCACATCTATAAGGCTGGTTGGGAGAGGGAAGGCGATGTATGGGTTTTTACCATACAGGCGGACCGTTTCCTGCGCAATATGGTGCGTGCCATTGTCGGTACTTTACTCGAAGTGGGCAGAGGAAAACTGACGGTCGACGGTTTCCGCCAGGTGATCGAAGCCAAAGACCGTGGACGTGCCGGGACTTCCGCTCCCGGACACGCTCTCTATCTGGTCGACGTCACTTATCCCGAAGAACTTTTTCAGTTGGCAGTCGGCTGTTGACTGTTGTGTTTTTCCGGTCTAAAAAATATTATTCAGAAACTTTCAACTTTCAACTGTTATGTGGCTCGGATTAGCCTTCATCTCCGCCTTCCTTTTAGGTTGTTATGAAGTAAACAAAAAAATTTCGCTAGATGGTAATGCCGTTATTCCGGTTTTGTTTTTCAATACATTGATAAGCAGTCTTATCTTTGTCCCTTTCATTTTTCTTTCGTTTTTTACGGATGTGCTCGACGGGACGATGTTGTATGTGCCGCGTGTCTCCTTAGAGACACATGTGGCAGTGTTTATAAAGGCCGTGATCGTCTTGTCATCGTGGATATTCGGCTATTTTGCCTTGAAGCATTTACCGCTGACCATTACCGGGCCAATCAAAGCGACGCAGCCAGTCGTGACGTTGGTGGGAGCCATGCTTGTCTTTGGTGAGCGGCTGAACCTGTACCAATGGATCGGGGTGATTCTTTCCATTGCCTCTTTCTACCTCCTTTCCTCATCCGGGAAAAAAGAGGGAATCCGTTTTACGCATAATAAATGGATCTTCTTTACCGTCTTGTCTATCCTTACCGGAGCGGCGAGCGGCTTGTATGACAAACATCTGATGGGAAGTCTGGATGTGATGACGGTGCAGGTCTGGTTCAATGTCTACCAGTGCCTTATGATGTTGCCGATCCTCCTGTTTCTTTGGTATCCGCGCCGGAAAAGCACGACACCTTTTGTCTGGCACTGGAACATTATCTTTATATCCGTCTTCCTCTGCGTGGCGGACTGGATTTACTTTTATGCCTTGACTTTTCCCGGTTCGATGATCTCTATCGTCTCGATGGTCCGCCGTAGTAATGTCCTGGTTACCTTCCTTGCCGGTGCTTTGTTCTTCCATGAAAAGAACTTGAAAAGCAAGGCAATCGACCTGTTTTTAGTATTATTAGGAATGATATTCCTGTATCTCGGTACGCGCTAAGGCATATTCTATTACTTTTGTAGATGAAAATTGTAGATTAAGATATGAAACGATTATTTCTTTCTATACTGCTTTGTGTATTTGTGTGGGGGATGAAGGCGCAGGAGATGGATGCGGTCTTTGTCGCCATGCCTGACCAATATGTACCCCAGCTGGAAAATGCCTGGCGTAAGGATTTGATAGATTTGTATAATTCAGGAAAGGAAGCGAAGCTGAAAAACACCATGAACGGCTTTTCCACCTTGAAGAAGCTGACGGACGATTACCTGTTGTTGCAGGTGACGGAGCGCAGCACGGTAGAGATGAAGCTCTTGCCTTTGGTCAATGATACCTATGTCGTTTGTATGATCACGACCGTATACGGTCCTGTTCCCGACAGCCAGGTCGAGTTTTTCACGACAGACTGGAAGCCGTTGGACTCTGCTGATTTGTATACTCCGGTTCCGGTAGAATGGTTTATTAAAGACGATGCCGACAAGAACCGCACCGCCTTTATCGAAGCAACTGCTCGTCTGGACGTGGACTTACGGAAATATTCGCTTAGCCCCGACGACCAGACGTTGACGGTCGAATACACGACCCCCAAATATTTGACGAAAACCGAACGCAAGCAGGTGGAACCTTTCCTGAAGAACACTCCAAAGGTCTATATCTGGGAAAAGTTCCACTTTAAATAAAAGGGGGGGATATAAATCTACCAGTCGTATCCCGGAGCAATGGTCGAACTTTTGATTACGATCTTCGCTTCGGAGTCGAGTATGATATGTATCTCATTGTTGTCTTGTTTCAGTTCAAAATCGTAGAACAGGCCGTCCGGCCGTTCGATTGCCGTGATATCTTCTATTTTATATTGGTTGTAGGCGGAGCTTTGCAACGCATCCATAACGGCGACAGGAACGTCGCGGGCGCTGATTTCCCAATGTGTGGAGACCCATTGCTCCTTCGTGTCGAACCATACTTCTTTGTGCAGATTCTTTTCTTGTATATCCACTTCCGTCCCGTTAGTCTCTTTTTCGGATTTCAGGATCGTTGCGGCCGGATACTTCTGTTTCAAGAAGTTCCGGATAGGAGTTGCGACGTTTTCGGCAGGTGTTTTTTGTTTTTGCCGGTTGTTGCTGCATGCGGCGAACAGTGTGAGGCTGCATAAGTACAATAGCAAGACGGATAATTTAGTTTTCATGACTTGTTGTTTTTTATTGTTACTATTCGTGGCGAGTTCCCGATCGAACTCTGTCTCGAAAGAAACAATTCTTTTGTCTTCATGGTTGTCCGCCACGATAATAATATGCCTTTTTTATTTTTTTCGTTTTTCTCATGTTATGTTTTCGTTTCTTTGTCGTCATAATAGTAGAAATGGAACTCGAAACGTTTAAAATAACCGTGCTGCCGCTTCGGGAGAAGTTGATCAATATTTCCTGGCGGATGATAGAGGACAGGTCGGATGCAGAAGACATCGTGCAGGAGACTTTTCTGAAATTGTGGCAGATTCGCGAGAAGCTGGATGGTTATAACAGTGTCGAGGCGCTGGCTGTACAAGTGGCCAAGAACCTGGCGCTGGACAAACTGAAACAGCATCGGCCGGAAGGGACGGATATAGCCTTGCTTTCTCTTGATTCGGGAACAAGGAACCCGGCGGAAGAATTGGAGCAGCACGATACGGTTGCCCGTATCCGTTGGCTGATAAGTAAGCTGCCTTCGCTACAGCAAACCATTATCCGGATGAAAGATGTCGAAGGATATGAATTGGCGGAGATAGCGGAGATCACAGGCACTCAGGTCGAAGCGGTTCGGGTGAATCTTTCGAGAGCCCGGAAAAAGATACGAGAACAGTTAATGAAGGAGTTATGATTTATAATTTGTGATTTATGGGAAAGAGGAATCTACATATGATAGAGGAGTTGCTGGAACGGTATTTCGAAGGTGAGACTTCTGCCGCGGAAGAAAAGCAGATCCGTGCCTTTTTCGCTTCGGGAGAGGTGCCGGAGCATCTGGCTGCCTATGCTCCTCTGTTCGCTTATTTCGACGAAGAAATAGAACGTGATGCGGAAGCGCAAGTTGGCGAATCGGATTTGGGACCCGAATCGGTATTCGTTCCGTTCCGCTCTGCGAACCGGAAGCGTGCAGCCCTTTACCTCTTTTCCGGCGTGGCAGCTTGTGTACTGGCTCTGTTGGGAGTTACCCGCCTGCTGTATCCCGCTGATCCCTGTTTCTGTTCCGACAGCTATGTCGTGATAAACGGCCGTTGCTATACCGATATCCATAAAGTTCGTTCATTGGCGATCGAAGCGTTGCTGGAAGTGGCCACTCCTGCCGATGATTACTTCCCGGAGATGGATAAGGATGAGGCAGACCGCCGAATAATAGATAACCAGTTAAAAGAATTAGGTAGTCTTTTTAGTGAAGACGAATAAAAGAATATCAAGATGAAACAGTTGAGGTATAGGCTATTAATAATGTTGGCAGCTTTGATGCTGTTGCCGACCGGTGTGGGAGCTGCCGAAGCGCAGAAAGACCTGAAGATACAGGATGTCTTTACCCGTTACGGTAAAAAGAGGAATGTCACGATGGTGGAGCTTTCCAATGAAATGCTGGAAACATACGGTATGACGCGCTACAAGAGCATCACGATCAAGGACGATCCGGAAGCTCTTCGCTTTACCCGCCAATGTCTGGAAGCCGATCAGCGGGGAGCACGCAAGATCAAGGAGGTGACCGACGACGGGGGAGTGGTCTCCGCTTATTACCAGCTTCCGGGCAAAGACCCGGACGTGAATCGTTTTGTCCTGTTCAAAGTCAACTCCAAAGGGACGATCACATTGGTCTATATCGAAGGAGAATTGGACAGCGACGACCTGATCACCCTTTTATTTACCAAAAAAGATTTATAAACAGATAAACAAGAAAAGATATGAAAAGATTTTTACTGATCATAGCCGCATGCTTTCCTGCCATCGGATTGCTGGCTGCAGATGTTGAACCGATGCCGGCCGATACGGTCATCCGGTTGGAAAACAAACGTATCGTAGTGAAGGACAACGGCGAACGGATGAAAGTGAAAGTGTATGAACTGACCGAAGAAGGCGATTCGATAGACCGTGAAATGATCTTCGAGGGGCATTACCGGGACGGACAGAGTTACGAACGGCGCAAACATATCAAGTCGATCAATATCCCGATCCCTTCTTGGGACAAAGATTTTGATCCGCACTGGGCAGGCTTCGGCATGGGCTTCGCCAACTTCTCCGGTAGTGACGGGATCAACGACGTAGACGGTGTTTCGCTTCGTAGCGGTAATTCGTTGGAATATAATTTGAATTTTATGGAGTTCAGTTTCCCCTTCTCCCGTTATAGATGGGCGGTCGTGACCGGGGCCGGTATGCGCTGGAGCCGTTATCGGCTGGATATGAATGCTCATTTTCAGGAAGTGGACGGTGTGACGCAGTTGGTTCCTGCTCCCGAAGGCATCGTTTATAATGCCAGCAAGTTGAATATCACCAGCTTGACGATTCCGGTCCTGCTTGAATGGCAGTCGCCTAAACATCGTCGCAAGGCTCCGCGTTTCTTTATCTCAGGTGGGGTGGTAGGTGTGGTCAAAACTATTTCTTCTTCCAAAATCGTCTATCATGATGCGGATGGCGAAAAACGTAAGAAAAAGATGGACCGTGGCATGAACCTTCGTCCTGTAACAATGGATTTTCTTTTTCAGGCAGGTGTCGGTTGCATCGGTTTATATGCCAAATATTCTCCTTTCGGCCTGTTTGAGAAGGACAAAGGCCCGAAGGTGCATCCAGTTTCTTTGGGATTGCAGTTGCATATTTAATCTTGTTGGGCATCATTCTTTAGGGTAAGGATTAATCATATTGGATGGTTTGAACCGTAACATGGCATAAACTATTTCGAAAGTCATAGTAAACTAATCCAAGACATACATCATATTATTCATATGTAGTACTACCTATCACGAATACGTAGTACTACATATCGTCTATAGGTAGTACTACATATAGACAATAGATAGTGACTACCAACAGATACTTTGCTATATGTAATTAGTTAGTTCTTGGGGTGTTTTGACTTAGTTGATGGCATGAAACGGCTTAATTTACCAGTTGTCAGAGGTTCGGTTTCAGATGGTGTCGGTAAGGTGTCGGTATCTTTTGCATTTTTCCATATAAAATTCATTTACGGCTCATAGTATTGCCAATATTGAATGTGGATTATAGAACCGCGTTTCTGATATATAGTATGAAAAGAAAGACTTGGGTGTTCGGGATTCAACAATTTGGCCTTCCAGCTTGTTCTATCTCCGTTATTAACAAATAAAACACAGATGATTATGGCTGGAATAATGAACACTTTGTGGGACGAAAGTTCCGAACTGGAGGATGAAATGCTGACGCCGCATCCGATCTTGTCCGATGATTACACGGCTCATGACATGACAAAATTGGACGAAACGATTGAAAAGGCGGAAGAAAACGAGAAGATTATTGAAGAATCGTTGAAAACGTCTCAGGATAAGTAATTTGTTCCCGGCTGTTTCGTAAGTTTGCGGACAGCCGGTTTTTTCGCTTTATGTAGCACTCTTTAATAGTTGGTGATAGGAAATTATTATCATACCTTATATACATATTGAAAATAAATCCCTATTTTTGTGCTCTAAAACATTAAAATAAACCCAACAAAGATGGCTGCAACAAAACGTATTAAACGTGCATTGGTATCGGTATACCATAAAGATGGATTAGATGAAATTTTGAAGAAGCTCCACCGCGAAGGTGTGAGTTTTGTGTCGACGGGTGGTACTCAGAAGTTTATAGAAGAACTGGGACTCCCGTGTGATGCAGTAGAGGACCTGACCGGCTATCCTTCTATCCTGGGCGGACGTGTGAAGACGCTTCACCCGAAAGTGTTCGGTGGTATTTTGAACCGTCGTGATAATGAAGGTGACCAGGCCCAGATTGCCCAATATGAAATTCCTGAAATAGACTTGGTGATTGTCGACCTGTATCCGTTCGAGGAAACAGTTGCTTCCGGTGCGGAAGAACAGGCAATTATCGAAAAGATAGATATAGGCGGTATTTCTCTTATCCGTGCCGCTGCAAAGAACTTTAAAGATGTAGTGATTGTAGCATCTAAAGCCCAGTATCAGCCGTTGATGCAATTGCTGAACGAAAAAGGGGCTGAAACTTCTATCGAAGACCGCAAATGGTTTGCCAAAGAAGCGTTTGCCGTTTCTTCAGGCTATGATTCTGCAATCTTCAATTATTTCGACGACCGCCAAGGCTCGCATTTCCGTGCTGCCGTGGATGATCCGATGCACTTGCGCTACGGTGAAAACCCGCACCAGGCTGCCAAGTTCTATGGCAAATTCGATAATATGTTTGACCAGTTGCATGGTAAGGAAATCTCTTACAACAACCTGCTCGACATTGACTCTGCTGTAAACCTGATTGACGAATTCGACGAACTGACGTTCGCCATCCTAAAACATAACAATGCCTGTGGTATCGCATCTCGCGGTAACGTGGTGGATGCCTGGAAAGATGCTTTGGCTGGTGACCCGGTGTCTGCCTTCGGCGGAATCTTGATTACGAACACGACTGTAAACAAGGAAGTGGCGGAAGAAATCAATAAGATTTTCTTCGAGGTGATCATTGCTCCGGCTTATGATGCCGATGCCCTTGAAGTCTTGAAACAAAAGAAAAATCGTATCATATTGGTCCGTAAGGAATGCAAGACTTGTCCGATGCAGTTCCGTTCATTGTTGAACGGCGTGTTGATGCAGGAAAAAGACCTTAGCATTCAAGGAGAAGCCGATCTGGAACCGATGACGGAAAAGAAACCGACGGCTCCAGAAGTGGAAGACTTGTTGTTCGCCAACAAGATCGTGAAGAACAGCAAGTCTAACGCGATCACACTGGTGAAGAACAAACAGCTTTGTGCAAGCGGTATCGGACAAACTTCACGTGTGGACTCTCTGAAGCAAGCTATTGAGAAGGCCGTTTCATTCAATTTCGACCTGAATGGCGCTGTTATGGCTTCGGATGCGTTTTTCCCGTTTGCCGACTGTGTGGAAATTGCCGACAAAGCCGGTATCACCGCCGTTATCCAGCCGGGAGGTTCTATTAACGACAAGCTGTCCGTTGATTATTGCAACGAACATGGTTTGGCTATGGTCAAGACGGGTATTCGTCATTTTAAACACTAATTGGAATATTTATGATTTATGATTTATAGTTGATTGGGTTTTCAGTCTGTTTGTGAGTCATAAGTTTATAGGTTATAAATCATAAATGATAAATCAGAAATCAAAAAATGGGATTATTTTCTTTCACACAAGAATTGGCAATGGACTTGGGGACTGCCAATACCATTATTACCTGCAACGATAAGATGGTAGTGGATGAGCCTTCCGTAATCGCTCTGGATGCTCGTTCGGAAAAGGTGCTGGCGGTAGGGCGCCAGGCACGTGAGATGTACGAAAAGACCAATCCGAATATTCGTACGATCCGTCCGCTCCGCGAAGGTGTCATTGCCGACTTCTACGCTGCCGAGCAGATGATGCGTGGATTGATCAAAATGGCCAGCGGACGCAAACGCTGGTTCGCTCCTTCGCTCCGTATGGTGATCGGTATCCCGTCGGGTAGTACGGAAGTGGAAATCCGTGCCGTCCGCGACTCTGCCGAACATGCCGGTGGCCGTGAGGTATATATGGTTTTCGAACCGATGGCAGCCGCTATCGGGGTCGGCATGGATGTGCTTGCTCCGGAAGGAAACATGATTGTAGACATAGGTGGCGGTACGACCGAGATCGCGGTGATTTCGTTGGGGGGGATCGTTTCCAACAAGTCTATCAAGATGGCAGGCGACGACTTGACGAACGATATTGTGGAATATATGCGCCGCCAGCATAATATACGCGTCAGCGAACGTATGGCGGAGCGTATCAAGATCAATGTCGGCTCCGCTTTAAGTATCCTCGAGGACGCTCCTGAAGATTTTGAAGTCTGCGGTCCGAACCAGATGACGGCTCTGCCGATGAAAGTGCCTGTTTCCTACCAGGAAATCGCACATTGTTTGGACAAGTCGATTTCAAAGATTGAAGCCGCCGTTCTGAGCGCGTTGGAACAGACGCCTCCTGAATTGTATGCCGATATCGTAAAAAACGGCATCTATCTGGCCGGTGGCGGCGCTTTGCTGCGTGGTATCGACAAACGTTTGCGCGACAAGATGGGGATCGAATTTCACGTGGCAGACGATCCTTTGCATGCAGTAGCAAGAGGTACGGGGATTGCGTTGAAGAATATCGACAAGTTTAATTTCCTTATCCGGTAAATATAAGTTGAAAGTTGAGAGTTGAAAGTTGAAAGTAAACAAGTGGTGTACTTGCTGAATATTCAACTTTCAACTTTCAACTTTCAATTTTCAACTGATTATGCGTAAACTCCTGGATTTTTTAGTCAGAAAGAGGCATTGGTTCCTATTCATTTTGCTAGAGATCATATCGTTGACGTTGGTTTATCGCAATAATGCATATCAACGGAACATTATGTTCAGTTCGGCAAATGTGATAACCGGACATATTACTTCTGTTTCCGGCTTTGTTACTTCCTACCTGAACCTGCGTGATATAAATCGGGAGCTTCTGGAGCGTAACGGACAACTTGAAATGGAGTTGCTAGAGTTGCAGGACCAGTTGGAGATGATGCGGGCCGACACTGCTCTGTTTGTCGGTTTTGCACCTGACTCGACCGGACAGTTTCCGTATAGTTTTGTGATGGCGGATGTCGTGAACAACAGTGTTACGTATTTATCCAATTATATTACGGTGAACAAAGGCCGTAAGGATGGAGTGGAGCCGGACATGGGAGTTGTGTCTGAACGGGGTGTCGTGGGAATTGTGTCGACGGTTTCCGACCATTTTTCCGTTGTAATCCCTCTGTTGAATCCGAAGTTCAAACTGAGCTGCAAGGTGTTGGGGAGTAGTTATTTCGGAACGTTGAGCTGGAACGGGCGTAATGCGCGTTTTGCCAATCTGGACGAGTTGCCGCGCCACGTGGAGTTTGAGAAAGGAGATACGATCGTGACGAGCGGTTATTCCGCCATTTTCCCGTCTGGGATTATTGTGGGTAAAGTCGTGAATTTCGAGAAACAGCATGATGATAACTTTTATTCGCTTGAAGTGGAATTGGCTACTGATTTCCAGGCCTTGAACAATGTGCGTATCATAAAGAACTATCGTCAGGCAGAGCAAAAAAATACAGAACGGGAGGCGAAAAAGAATGATTAACAATATACTGCGGGGCTTCATTTATTTTGTGGTGCTGGTGTTGGTTCAGGTTTTGATCCTGAACAATATCCATTTCCTGCGTGTGGCAACGCCGTTCTTGTATCTTTATTTCATACTGAAAATGCCAGTGGGGAGCTCACGGACGAATGTGGTGTTTTTCTCTTTTCTGATCGGGTTGACGATTGATGTTTTTTCAAATACGCCGGGAATGCATGCGTTTGCTTGTACGCTGGCCGGTTTTATCCGTCACTCGTTAATTCAGTTATTGATGGGAAAAGACCTGCCGGAAGGGATTAATCCCTCTTACAAAACGTTCGGATATGGCGGTTTTTTCCGCTATACACTGCTTTTTGTCGTGATTCATCATGTGGCGTTGTTTTTGATTGAGTCGTTGACATTATTCGATCCGCTGTTCCTGGCGATCCGCATCGCGGCGAGTGTGGTGACGACAACCTTGTTAATTTGTACAATAGAAGCATTCAATATAGGGTCCCAGAAAAGTGGAGATTAATACGAAGTATACTCTTGAGAACAGGCGTTTCGTGATTGGTGGCGCCGTTGTTCTGTTGGTTCTCATCTTTATCATTCGTTTGTTCTTTCTGCAAGTAGTGGACAGCGACTATAAAGCGTGGGCAGACAGCAATGCGTTTCTGAAAAAGACACTGATCCCTTCCAGGGGTATCATTTATGATCGCAACGGGAAGCTGCTGGTTTATAACCAGCCTTCTTATGAAGTCATGTTGGTTATGCGTGAGATTCAACCGTTCGATACGCTTGATTTCTGCAATATCCTCGGTATTACAAAAGAGCTGTTTGTAAAACGTATAGCTGAAATTAAGAACAGGCGGTTGAATCCCGGCTATTCTTCCTATGTCCCGCAGGTGTTCATGAATCACCTCTCCGCACAGGAATGCGGTGTTTTGCAGGAAAAACTGTATAAATTTCCGGGTTTTTATATTCAGAACCGTACAATCCGGGAATATGAATATCCTTATGGAGCCCATCTGTTGGGTAATATTGGGGAGGTGAACCAGGGGGATATCGAGAAAGATCCTTATTATGTGCAGGGAGATAATGCCGGACGTTCAGGTGTGGAATTGTCTTACGAAGAGGCTTTGCGCGGCGTTAAGGGTGTGGAGATTCTGTTGCGTGATGCGCATGGACGTATAAAAGGGCGGTATGAAGAAGGCCGCCATGATGTGGCTCCCGTGTCTGGTAAGAACCTGACGCTTTCGATCGATATGGATTTGCAGGCTTTGGGTGAGAAGCTGATGCAGAACAAGAGGGGTAGCATTGTCATGATCGAGCCGGAAACCGGGGAGGTTCTGTGTCTGGTTTCTTCGCCTTCTTATGATCCAAACTTGTTGGTCGGTCGCCAGCGGGGAAAGAACCATATCATGCTGTCGAAAAATTCGGACAAGCCTTTGCTGGATCGTGCCATCATGGGGCGTTATCCACCGGGATCGACATTCAAGCCGACACAGGCGTTGACTTTCCTTCAGGAGGAAGTGATTACAACAGAAACCTTGTATACTTGTGCACATGGATATACAGGGGCCCGGAACGGCAAACCGGCCTGCCACGGCCATGCTTCTCCTCTGAATGTGACTTATGCGCTGGCTACTTCCTGCAACTCCTTTTTTTGTTGGGGGCTGCGTGATATGATCGATAGCCGTCGGCGTTATTCGAGTGTGGGAGAGGCGTTTGAAGTTTGGAAGAATTACTTGGTATCTATGGGATACGGTTATAAGTTGGGCATTGACCTGCCTGGGGAAAATAGAGGCTTTTTGCCGAATAGCGAGTATTATAATAAATATCACGGTAAACGTTGGAGTTCCAGTACCGTCATTTCTATTGCGATCGGGCAGGGTGAAGTGTTGGCTACGCCATTGCAGATTTGTAATTTGGCGGCAACCATCGCTAACCGGGGATATTTTATTACTCCGCATGTCGTGAAGGAGGTACAGGACACCCCGCTGGATTCCCTTTATACGGATAAACGATACACGATGGTGGAACGCAAAAATTATGAAATCGTAGCCGAAGGTATGCGGAATGCCGTTATAGGCGGAACTTGTCGGGGAGCGGCTATAACGGATATCGAAGTCTGCGGCAAGACTGGTACGGCCGAAAATCCGCATGGGAAAGATCACTCAGCTTTTATCGGTTTTGCTCCTTATCGGAATCCGAAGGTGGCCATCTGCGTGTATGTGGAGAATGGTGGTTTCGGTGCGACCTACGGAGTGCCGATCGGCAAATTGATGATGGAGAAGTATCTGAAAGGCGAAATCTCGGAGGAGAACAAGTTGCTGGAAGAGACGATGTCGAATGCGGTTGTATTGCCAAACGTTTTATCTTTACCGAATCGTGAGTTATAGGAAGACGGAAATATGGAAGACGGTTGACTGGTTGACGATTATCCTTTATGTGGTGTTGGTCGTTGCCGGCTGGTTCAGCATCTGTGGTGCTAGTTATGAATTCGATAACGTGGGGTTATTTGACCCGTCGGGCCGTCCCGGTTCGCAGTTGATGTGGATGGGATTGTCGGTAGGGTTGATCTTTGTGCTCTTGATGCTTGAGAGTGAGTTTTTTGATGTTTTTGCCTATCTGATATATGCCGGTTTCATCGTGTTGCTGATTGCTACGATTTTTCTGGCTCCGAACATAAAAGGTTCCCATTCGTGGCTTGTTTTGGGACCTGTCAGGTTGCAGCCGGCTGAGTTTGCCAAGTTTGCGACGGCACTTGCTGTCGCGAAGCTGATGAATACCTATGGTTTCAAGCTGACTGTTCCTAAAAACTTTATAGCCGTCTTGTCGCTAATATTTCTGCCGATGATTTGCATCCTGCTGCAGCAAGAGACAGGTTCGGCACTGGTCTACTTGGCTTTCTTCTTGATGTTATATCGGGAGGGGATGTCGGGATATATTCTTTTGTCGGGAGTCTGCGCGGTTGTCTTTTTTGTCACCAGCATGAAGTTTTCGGATGTGACGGTGGGAGATACGGCGGTGGGAGAGTTGCTTGTCTCTTCTCTGATCCTGTTGATCACGGTTATCCTGATACAGATAGAAAGGAAAGATACCCGTGCAATACAGGTGATATTGGGGACTGCGGGTGTTGCTTGTTTAGGAGGGTATGCCGCTTCTTTCTTTATGCCGGTCGATTATTCCCTGATATCGATCGGGGTGATCTTGCTGGTTGCCTGTTATCTGGTTTTTCTTTCTGTCCGCAACTGGGCGTGGCATTATGTGTTGATCGCAGTCTTTGCATTGGGATCATTGGCTTTTATGTATTCGGTGGATTATGTGTTTACCGATATCCTGGAACCGCATCAACAGATACGTATCAAGGTTTCATTGGGATTGGAAGATGATCCGAGCGGTGCTGGCTATAATGTGAATCAGTCGAAGATCGCGATCGGTTCTGGTGGACTTACCGGAAAAGGCTTTCTGAACGGTACGCAGACCAAACTGAAGTATGTTCCAGAGCAGGATACCGACTTTATCTTTTGTACGGTAGGTGAAGAACAAGGGTTCATCGGGGCTTCTGCGGTCTTATTGTTGTTCGGATTTCTGATCCTGCGCCTGATTGTGGTGGCGGAGCGGCAAAGTTCCACTTTCAACCGGGTGTACGGCTATAGTGTCGCTTCTATCTTTTTCTTCCATTTGGCCATTAATATAGGGATGGTGACGGGGCTTACACCTGTGATCGGCATTCCGTTGCCTTTCTTTAGCTACGGCGGTTCATCCCTTTGGGGATTCACGATCCTGCTTTTTATCTTCCTTCGCTTGGATGCATCCAGGAGGGAACGGTAGGGCTAAGGGCTGCTCACTTGGCCGGGCGAACCGAGAAACCGATTTCTTGTATTCCTTTCAAAGCATCGTCGCGCATCCCTTGGCGGAAACTGAACGTATATTGTCCGGCATGCGGAAACTTATATTGCGAATGAATGGGAAAACTGCTTTGGTATAAGGAAATGCCATGTCCGTACCATTTGCCGAATTCGTCGGCAAGCATGCATTCGATGGTGTCCCGGTGGAGCGGGCCGATCGGCTGCTCTTCACTGCAGAAAAGCCATAAGTTCTGATAGGGGTACAAGTTATTGTTCCTTACTTCCAGTGTCAGGTCGTAAGGAACAGATATATCTTTCACCTCGAAGGTGAAATAGTATTCCTTGTCCTTTTCCCACGTGATATTGTTGATCGCCTGGTATTGGTCGTACAAGGCTGGGTTTTCGCAGGAAAAGAACAGAGAACAAGTCAGTGTGGCAATGACTCCTTTAAGCTTCCGGCTTTGTGTCCGGCTTGCTTTCCGGTTTGGCAGCAGGCTTAGCTTGTTGCTGAGGTTTGTCATTATTCGGTTGCTTATCGTTATTTACTCGGTTCGGACGCGGTCTGTTACGGTTGTTTTCGCGGTTCTCCCGTTCGCGGTTGTTCTCCCGGTTTCCGCTGTTACGGTTGCGGTTTCCGTTTCTGTTCCCGTTTCCTTTGCCGTTTTTATTTTCGTTGCCGGTGTTGCCGTTCGCTTTTTCTCCGTTGGAAGGTTTGCTGTTCCCTTCGTTGCCGGTGTTGGCAGCGGCTTCTTTCGGCAGGTTTTCCTTGTTGCCGTTTCCGTTGCGTTTCTTTTTCTTCTTTTTCAGGGAAGCATCGAAACGGGTAACACTGTCTTGCCCCAGGATATCCTGCGCATCGCGTTTGGGCGGTTGCGGCTTGGTATCGGCTTCAAGCGTGACAGGCTTCATGCCTTTCTTGTTCATGTTGATCACATCGAAGGCGCGGTTGGCTGAGATTGTAATCAGGTTGGCCGCGAACGATTTATCGGTAGAGTAGGTGATTTCCCGTTTGAAGATATCCGTTTTAAAGTGATAATAGGTATTGTCCTTTGTTTCCAACACCACTTCACGGGACGGTAAGCGTTTTTGCGCTTCCACATAGGCGTCCACTTCATAGTTGATGCAGCATTTCAGCTTGGCGCATTGGCCGGCCAACTTCTGGGGATTCATGGATATATCCTGATAGCGGGCGGCTCCGGTGGCTACAGATACGAAACTCGTCATCCAGCTTGAACAGCACAACTCGCGCCCACAGGGGCCGATACCTCCGATGCGTCCGGCTTCCTGGCGGGCACCAATCTGTTTCATTTCGATGCGGACACGGAATGCTTCGGCGAGTACTTTGATCAACTGGCGGAAGTCGACACGCTCGTCGGCAATGTAATAAAAGATCGCCTTATTGCCGTCACCCTGGTATTCCACATCCCCGATCTTCATATTCAGTCCCAAATCGGCAGCGATCTGGCGCGAACGGATCATTGTGGCGTGTTCCTTGGCCTTCGCCTCTTCGTATTTCTCGATATCGGTCGGTTTGGCTTTACGATACACCTTTTTAGGTTCATTGCCTTCGCCAGTGCGGACATTGCTCTTTTTCATCTGGAGAAGGACGAGCTTGCCGGTCAGTGTCACAGTCCCGATGTCATGCCCGGGGCTGGCCTCCACTGCGACTAAATCTCCTTTTTCCAGAGGTATCTTGGAACTGTTGAGGTAATACCCTTTGCGTGTATTTTTAAACTGCACTTCCACGTAATCGGTAGCGTTTGCCGCATCGGGCACGTCGCAAAGCCAGTCGTAGGTGTTCAGTTTATTATTTTGTATCTTGCTGCATCCTTTTTTACCCATGCAGCAACTTCCTGTATTTAATTTAAAATCCATTTGTCTGGTATATATAGTGTATTTATAGTGCGTACAATTACGCAAAAATAGTCAAAATATTTGGTTCGTAGCAAATGAAGAATGAATTATAAAGAGAAAGGGCAAAACAGAATGTTCCGTTTTGCCCTTTTTGGTATTAATTTGTCCATGCTGATTTATTTGACCAGACCGTGACTTTTAAATACTTTGTGAATTGCTTCTAATGCGTAGTCGAGCTGTTCAATTGTGTGAGTCGCCATCAGTGAGAAGCGGATCAGCGTATCTTCAGGCGCAACAGCCGGAGATACGACTGGATTTACGAAAATACCGGCTTCGAACAATTCCTTTACGATCAGGAATGTCAGGTCGTTGTTACGGATAAACAATGGAATGATCGGTGTTGAGGTATGGCCGATTTCGCACCCCATATTACGAAATCCATCCAAGGCATAGTGGGTAAGTTTCCACAGGTGTTCGATGCGTTCCGGTTCGCTCAGCATAATATCGAGTGCTGCGCCGGCCGCAGCTGTAGCTGCTGGAGTATTACTTGCACTGAATATATAAGAGCGGGAGTTATGGCGGAGATAGTTGATCGTCTCTTTGTCCGAAGCGATGAAACCGCCGATGGAAGCAAGCGACTTACTGAATGTACCCATAATCAGGTCTACATCGTCTGTTACTCCGAAATGATTACAGGTTCCACGACCGTGATCGCCCAGAACACCCAAACCGTGGGCTTCGTCTACCATTATGCTTGCGTTATACTTTTTGGCTAACGCAACGATTTCCGGTAATTTGGCAATGTCACCTTCCATACTGAATACACCGTCGATAACGATCAGCTTTACCTTGTCGGGTTCGCATTTCTGGAGTTGCTTTTCTAAGGACTCCATATCATTATGCTTATATTTCAGTTTGGTAGAGAAGGAAAGACGGTGTCCTTCGATGATGGATGCATGGTCTAGCTCGTCCCAAATGATATAGTCTTCACGTCCTGTCAGGCAGGATACAACACCCAAGTTTACCTGAAATCCCGTAGAATAAACAATGGCATCTTCTTTTCCGACAAATTCGGCCAGACGTTTTTCCAACTGAATGTGCAAATCCAACGTCCCGTTCAGGAAACGCGAACCGGCACAACCTGTACCATATTTCTTAATGGCATCAATAGCCGCCTCTTTTACTTTCGGATGGTTTGTCAGGCCCAAATAGGCGTTAGAACCAAACATCAGGACTTTTTTACCGCTGATCATTACTTCCGTATCCTGATCACTTTCAATCATTCTGAAGTATGGATAAATTCCTGCGGCCATAGCCCGCTGAGGTGCATCGTACTTTGATAGTTTCTCTTGTAAAAGTTTCATATTATAATTAACAGAGAATGATTTTCTCGCTACGTTGTTATTCTAAAAGAACCCAGGTCTGCTTACTACATAATATCTATGTTTCGGCAAATCCAGCCGCAAAAGTAGTAAAAAAATAACTTATAGTAGCCGAAATGCTTTAAAAGTTTTACAAAAGCATTATTTTTGTCCTCTCAAAGTAAGTAGCAGTGAGAATGGAGGGACAAACAATCAATATACAGGCCATTATAAATCCGATTTCGGGTGTCGGTTCGAAAAGAAAGATTCCGAAAATGATTGAAACCGCTTTTGCGGGCGAAAATTGTTGTGTTGAAATTTCTTTTACGGAATATCCCGGACATGCCAGCGAACTGACGCGGCAAGCCCTCGATAAAGGAGCCAATTGTGTGATTGCCGTCGGGGGAGACGGGACTGTGAACGAGATTGCCCGCGCCATGCTCCGTTCGGATGCCGTGCTGGGGATTATCCCGAAAGGTTCCGGCAACGGCCTGGCTCGTGAATTGCATATTCCGATGGATGTACGCCGGGCGATCGACCTGATCATAAAGGGGCACGTCTCGACAATCGACTGTTGCAAGGCGAACGGACGTATCTTTTTCTGTACCTGCGGAGTCGGTTTCGATGCGGCGGTCAGCCAGAAGTTTGCCGGTGAGAAACGTCGCGGGTCGCTTACTTATATAAAAAATACGGTGGAGGAATATCTGAGCTACAAACCCGAACCTTATGAACTTTTGATCGATAACCAGACGGTTAAGGAAAAGGCGTTTTTGGTGGCTTGCGGGAATGCTTCGCAGTATGGTAACAATGCGTTTATCGCTCCTCATGCCAATATCCAGGATGGCAAAATGGATATTACAATCCTTTCCCCTTTCGGTCCGCTGGACATTGCACCGTTGGCTATTCAGTTGTTTACGAAACAGATCGACCGTAACAGCAAGATCAAGACATTCAAAGGAAAAGAGGTGACTATCATCCGTCAGAATCCAGGAGTCATGCATCTGGACGGAGAGCCGATCATGGCGGACAGCCGGATCGAAATCTCCGTTCTTCCCAAATCATTGAACGTATTGACTCCGGAAACTGTTTCTTTTACGGAGGAGGTACAGAATCTGTTTGGTGAAGTAACCCGTTTTTTCGATAAGAAACTCCCTTACATCTTTAGATAAAAGTCTTTGGTTAGATTGATATATTCGTCAGTATACCGATGTCTTGCAATCTCGATGGTCAGCCGATCGGAGAAGGCGGGAGAGGCGGGTGGCTCTGATGTCAGTTCGGCCAACAGTCGTTTCGGTTGTGCATCGGGTACGGGGATGACGGAGACTTCCTTCGAAAGAAATAGATTTTGTGTTTGAATACAATCCGTAAGACGATCTTTCTGGTCGTAAGGCAGGATAAGGGCAATACGTCCTTGTGGAGCAAGCAGTTTGCGACTGTACTGCAACAAATCTTCTAATGTCAGCGTATCGGTGTGGCGGGCCGTGTTCCGTTGTAGGTTCGGGCATTTCAATGAATCGACGAAGTAAGGAGGGTTGGATACAATCAGGCCATATAGATGCGTGCTGGCTTGTGCAAAATCGGCCAAGTCGGAATGAAAGACATTTATCCGTCCTGCAAAAAGGGAAGATTCTGCATTTTCTTGTGCTTGAAGACAGGCATCGGCATCTATGTCAATAGCGTCGACAACCGCCTTGCTGCGTTGTGCCAGCATCAGTGCGATCAGTCCGGTTCCTGTCCCGACGTCCAATATGCGGCTGCACGATTCCGTTCCGGCCCATGCGCCAAGCAGAACTCCGTCGGTTCCTACTTTCATCGCACATTTGTCATGACGGATGGTAAACTGTTTGAATTGGAAAAAAGGATTTGACATAGCAATTGATAATTGATAATTGACAATTGGAGTGGACTGAATAATTGTCCATTGTCATTGTCAATTGTTTTGTGCAAAAGTAGTCAGAATTGAGTTAAAAATAGTAACTTTGGCACGTTTATTGTATAAATGAAGAATTGCGGGCGATATAAGAATATTCCGCAACTATGACAAAGAATATATGAAGAAAGATAAAGTAACGATGTTTGCCGAGGAGTCGTATAACGACTTGGATGATAATATTGGTATCGTAATGCCTATCCTCACAGATTGCGATGTTGATGAAGATTTTACTGAAGGAATGGAGAAAGTGGGAGAGGAATTGCCCATTCTTCCGCTTCGGAATATGGTACTGTTTCCGGGTGTAGCTATGCCGGTGATGATAGGCCGCCCTAAATCTATGCGCCTGATCAAGGAGGCCGCCCACAAGAAAAGTCTGATCGGAGTGGTTTGCCAGAAGGATATGAATACGGAAGATCCGAAGATAGAAGATTTGTATGCGACGGGAGTTGTGGCCGATATTGTCCGCGTGCTCGAAATGCCCGACGGAACAACAACCGTGATCCTGCAAGGTAAGAAGCGTTTCCAATTGGAAGAGCTTTCTGCTTATGATCCTTACCTGATCGGAAAGATCAAATTGCTCGAAGACGTCATGCCGGACAAGTCCGACCGTGAGTTCGAGGCGCTTGTTTCGACTATCAAGGATTTGACGATCAAGATGCTCGGAGCTGCCTCTGAACCGCCTCGCGACTTGATATTTTCAATAAAGAATAATAAAAATATTCTCTACCTAATCAATTTCTCTTGTTGCAATGTTCCCAACGGATCGTCTGAAAAACAAGATTTGTTGTTGATTGGTAACTTGAAAGATCGTGCGTACCGTCTTTTGTTCATCCTGAACCGGGAGTATCAGTTGGTGGAACTGAAGACGTCCATCCAGATGAAGACGCACGAGGATATTAACCAGCAACAGAAGGAATACTTTCTTCAGCAGCAGATCAAGACAATTCAGGAAGAGCTAGGAGGAAATATCAATGATTTGGAAATAAGGAAATTGCGAGAGAAAGCTGCCAAGAAAAAATGGTCGCCGGCTGTAGCTGAAACGTTTGAGAAGGAGGTGCGCAAGTTGGAGCGCCTGCATCCGCAATCTCCGGATTTCTCTATCCAGACGCAATATGTGCAGGCGATTGTCAATCTGCCATGGAACGAATACAGCAAGGATAATTTCAATCTTGCCCATGCACAGAAAGTCTTGGATCGCGATCACTACGGGTTGGAGAAGGTGAAAGAGCGCATCATTGAACATTTGGCGGTGTTGAAACTGAAAGGTGATATGAAGTCACCCATTATCTGTCTGTATGGACCTCCGGGAGTTGGTAAGACTTCGTTGGGAAAATCGGTTGCAGAAGCTTTGCACCGTAAGTATGTCCGAGTTTCGTTGGGCGGTTTGCATGATGAGGCGGAGATACGTGGCCATCGTCGTACCTACATTGGTGCGATGTCCGGACGTATCATTCAGAACCTTCAGAAGGCTGGAACCTCAAACCCTGTGTTTATCCTTGACGAGATCGACAAGGTAACGAATGATTTCAAGGGCGATCCCGCTTCTGCGTTGCTTGAGGTGTTGGATCCGGAGCAGAACAATGCATTCCATGATAATTATCTGGATATAGATTATGATTTGAGCAAAGTTATGTTTATCGCAACTGCCAATAATCTGAACACGATTTCCCAGCCGTTGTTGGACCGTATGGAGTTGATCGAGGTGAGTGGTTATATCATGGAGGAGAAGGTAGAAATCGCTGCCCGTCATTTAGTTCCGAAGCAATTGGAGATTCACGGTTTGTCGAAAGGAAAAGTGAAGTTCCCGAAAAAGACGTTGCAGGCGATCATCGAATCCTACACCCGCGAGAGTGGTGTGCGCGAATTGGATAAAAAGATTGCCAAGATCATGCGTAAGTTGGCTCGTAAGCTGGCGTCCAGCGAAGAACTTCCGGCACAGATACGTCCCGAAGATTTGCATGATTACTTGGGTGCAGTCGAATATACCCGTGATAAATATCAGGGAAATAACTATGCGGGTGTCGTAACCGGATTGGCTTGGACAGCTGTTGGCGGTGAAATCCTGTTTGTGGAATCCAGCTTGAGCAAAGGAAAGGGCTCAAAGCTTACTTTGACAGGTAACTTGGGTGACGTGATGAAAGAGTCTGCCATGTTGGCACTCGAATATATTCATTCGCATGCCGGACTGTTCGGGATTGACGAAGGTATGTTTGAAAATTGGAATGTCCATATCCATGTGCCTGAGGGGGCGATTCCGAAAGATGGTCCGAGTGCGGGTATCACGATGGTCACTTCATTGGTGTCAGCCTTTACGCAGCGTAAGGTGCGCAGTAACTTGGCTATGACCGGCGAGATTACGTTGCGTGGTAAAGTTCTTCCGGTAGGTGGTATCAAGGAAAAGATACTGGCTGCTAAACGTGCCGGAATCAAGGAACTGATCCTCTGCCAAGAGAATAAGAAAGATATCGAAGAGATTAAATCCGATTATCTGAAAGGGCTGGCTTTCCACTATGTGGATGATATCCACCAAGTAGTCGATTTGGCCTTGTTGAAGGAAAAGGTGGCTAATCCGTTGTTCTGAAAATACATAGGGACATTCATTAAATATTATAAAATCAGTCAACCAGCTTATACACAGGTTGTTGTGAATTGATTGGCTTTTTGTATCTTTAGGTATTCCCCCGAAAACAAGATTTGACGGCCAAAACGGGGGAAATATCCAAACTAAGATATGGTGAAGATACAAAATATTTCAGGAATTCACTCTACTTTGGGTTTTCCAGAATTTGATATTCTGGAAAACTATCGCAAGAGTTTTCATGAGAGTGAGCTTGGTAGGCTTCATTCGTTGTTTCCGTTTGATTATATGACAAAATCCGCAGGCCTGTCGGACCGGCACCTGGGCCGTAGATTCTCCGACCAGCAGCTGGTGGAATATCTGAACGGGAACATACACTACCAGATGTTCTGTGGAATCATGATAAACCCATCGTTTCCCATAATCAACTTCAAGATAGTCAGTGTTATCCGTAATGAGATAGCATCCCGCCTTGACATTGATTCCTTCCAGGATATCCAGGCTTCACACTGGAAACCTTATCTCGATAACTTTTACGTCTGCATGACCGATGCCACATGCTATGAGAGCCACATGCGTTTTCTAACGGACATGAAACTCCTTTGGGAAAGCATCGAATGGCTCTACAGGCATATATGCCGGCATTGCGGGGATCTCTGGGCATAAGGCGTCCGTGCAACAAATACAGGAATGTGGCGGAATCCTATCTGTCCTACTGCAAGAAAAGAAAGAGGAGAGCTTCAAGGACAAGAATGCTTAAGCGCCGTATGATCAAGCTTCTTGAAAAGCTCCTCAGTCAAAGGGATGGGATCCATAGCGAGTACGGTGCTTTACTCCGATATACACAGGATTACCAGAAGCGTCTTTCCATCATCAGAAAGGAGCTTGTATAGGAAAAGGAAATGTTTGAAGGGCGGAAAGTCAGTGACCGCATCGTCAGCATTGACCGTCATTATGTACGTCCCATCGTCAGAGGCAAGGAAACCAAGTCCGTCGAGTTCGGTGCAAAGGTCAATAATATACAGATAGACGGCATATCGTTCATCGAACACCTCTCGTTCAAGGCATTCAATGAGGGTATACGCTTGAAGGACTGTATCCGTATGCTGCAGAAGCTGATGAATGTAAGGGTGAAACGTGTGGCTGCTGATTCCATATATGCCAATAATGCCAACAGAAAGTTCTGTACAAAATATGGGATATCCACATCCTTTGTGCGCAAGGGAAGGGCGGCCCAAGATGAGTCTTTGAGGAAGGTGCTTAGAAGCGAACTCTCAAAAGAAAGGGTCACCCGGCTTGAAGGAAGCTTCGGCACTCAAAAGCAACATTACTCGCTCGCAAGGATAAAGGCAAGGAACAGGAATACGGAAATCCTGTGGATTTTCTTCGGAATACATACGGCAAATGCCATACTGATGATTGACAAGATCAGGAACAGAACGGGGAAAGCTGCATGATATGAGTTTACTGGAAGAATCAGAAGAGGTCATCAGACTTCTTCCGGAGCTTCATGTCTTGCCCGATAAGAGTATATGAGAATATACAGAAAAATGACAATAATAATGGCATATGAAGTGATTATACTCTATCATCTTCATATGCCATGTATTTTGTGGGAACATTTACCGAATATCCCTAATGAATGTCCTCAAAAAGAGAAGTACAGGACTATCTGGTACATCTCTTTTTTTGTATTTGATTCGACTGTAATTGGTTAAGCTTCCTCTTTTTTCGTTTCTTTAACCGAAGCTTCTTCTGTTGCCGATTCTTCTGGGGTGAACTCTGTGAGGCCTGCGCCGATCAGGATGTTATACCAGGAGATCAATTTCTTGATATCACTCGGATATACACGTTCACGGTCGAAATTGGGAAGAATCTCGGCGAAATAAGCACGTAGTTCGTCTGGTTTGGCGGATGTGGAAACAGATGCTTGTTGCCCGTTTTCTTTATTTTTGACGTTGGTCAGAACTTCATGCAATGGAACTTCTGCTTCATTTGTGTAGATAGCGATATCTCCCAGAGAAATTACTTTATCTTTTGCGTATGCAGGAACTCTTTTCTTGTCTGCTAACGACTCAACAATTAGCATATTTTTCCCGTGGGAAACCAATTTAAACAATCCCGGTTTACCCGAGATAGACAAAATCGTCTTCAACATAATACTTTGTTTTTCTAATAGTGTTTAACTTTTGTGCTGCAAATGTAGTATAACTGTCGGGAATTTTCGGCAGTTTTGAACATATTTTCTTGTTTCTAATGATTATTCACTAAGCATAAATGTCTCTATCTACTGAATATTTTTGTTTTTATGCTTATTATAGAATTGAAAGTCAATGTTTTTTTATCTTTAGTCCTGCAAGAAAAGCGGTTATTTGCGGAAGTAAAGCTTGTTCTCCGTCATTGAAGATCACGTAGTCCGATTTCTCTTTTTTCATTTCATCCGGCAACTGGCTTTCGATGCGACGTATAATTTCTTCTCGGGAAACGGAGTCGCGTTCGAGTATCCGTCCGATGCGTATTTCCATCGGGGCATAGACCATCAGCGTCGTATCGACAATTCGGTTAAAGCCCGATTCGAAAAGAATGGCTGATTCGATGGCGCATACCGGGGTATTCAGTCTTTCGACCCAAGCAAGAAAATGACGGTTCACTTCTGGGTGAATGATCGCGTTCACTTGTCCAAGCCGTTCCGGGTTTCCGAAAATATGGGAAGCGAGCCGTCTTTTATCCAAACCGTCGGCTGTATAAAGTTCTTTGCCGAACAAGGTAATCAGCTTTTCCCGGATAACGGGAGAAGTGGCTGTTAGATGCTTGCTTTCTGTATCGGCTATATACACAGGAATACCCCATACTTCCAATAGTGCGGCTACCATTGATTTGCCGCTTCCGATTCCTCCGGTGATTCCAATCTTAATCATTTGACTTTGTTTGTTCCAATATAAATTCGATCCGGTCTGGTGAAATTGTAGCTACATCCACCCAGCTTAGTTTTTTGTTCAGTTGTAAAGGCAATGTTCCTGAAGCGCTTTGTTCTAAATCTGCAAAAGAGATTCGTATTTCGAAATCATCTGCCGAGACGTCCTTGAAGCGCGAAAGAGGGACGTTGCAGCTCACTTTCACGACAGCCGGGAACATGCGCAGGGTGTAATGGGGCGGCAGATTGGTGCAGATAACAGGTATTTCCAGCGTTTTTTCTGTATACTCTTCTATCGGGATCGTAACGGTTACACTTGTCGGTTCGAGAGTAACCCCGTCTATTTTTTCCAGTTGGACGGTACGTGTGACGGTCTTGTTTCCTTTTTTGATCTCGGTATAGATTGTTTTTATCTCTTTCAAGGTGTCCAGAACGACATCGCTGGCATAGACGTTGATGCTGCGGGGAGTAATGGATATGTCACCTGAAACTTTGAAACCGGCATTTGTTTGGACAACTCCCTCGAATACGGCTGGTATCTCCTTCTTGATGCGTTTGCTGTAAACAGCATCGATATGTTGAGGTTCGAAGCTAAGCAGGGATGTGGTCGCAATCAGATGTTTCTTTATTTCGTTTTCGATATCTTTCCGGTTAATGATCAGTTTACCGGATTTTTCCGACTGTGTCTTCATGTTGGCCTCAATTGGGGCAAACGAACGTCCGAAGGAGTAGTTCAGCAATACACTCCCCTTGTCTTTCACTTTGACTGTAATGGCTTCGGGCGGTGTTTCCGTGAAAGATATATCTGGCGGCACATTCTTGTACTTGACCGGAATCCTGATATCTATTTCATACTCCTGTTGCAGGCTTTGGAGAAGCCAGAAGCCGAAAGCCAACAGTATAAAACAGAAAAAGATCAAGGCTTCTTTCCACTGTTGACGGCGAAGAAAAGCCTTAATCTCTATCCGGACAGACTTGAATGTTTGTTTGATTTGTCCAAGTCGTGACATATGTTCCGTTGTTTATTTTTGCTGTGCGTCCTCTACAGATGCAAACACGGATGTTTTGTCTACACGGATGCGTACACCATCAGAAATTTCAATCAACATATATGTGTCACCGATTTCTTTGATTTTTCCATAGATACCTCCGGCAGTAATCACTTTGTCTCCTGCTTTTAAGGCTTCGCGGGCTTTCTGAATTTCTTTTTGTTTCTTTTGTTGCGGACGGATCATAAAGAAATAGAAGATCGCAACAATAACAACCATCATTAAAATACCAGACCATTGCTGACTTCCGCCGGCGGCCTGAAGTAAAATAGTAAGTAAGCTCATATAACTATAAACATTAATAAGTTAATATCAATTCGATACTGACACAAATGTAAGGATAATAATTAATCTTTGAGCAATAACTTTTCTTTTTTTAACTCGTTGACTACAGAATCTAAAATACCGTTGATAAATGTTCCGCTTTTCGGGGTACTGTAGTATTTGGCCGTATCAATATATTCATTCAGCGTTACGTTGATGGGAATTGTCGGGAACGTCATGATTTCTGCCAGTGCAACCTGCATGATGATAAGATCCATATTGGCTATGCGTTCGGTTTCCCAGTTCTTCATGTGTTTGTTGATACGTTCACGGAATTCGCTTCCTTTCATCAATGATTGGCGGAATAATTTAATGGCGAAAGACTGGTCTTCGAGATCTTTAAACATCGGCAGCAATTTTTGTTTGCTTCCGGCTGCTTCTTCGAATTGTTTGATTGTTTTCAGCGTAAAAGTTTCGACGATGGAGATGTCGTCGTTCCAATAAATGCTTTTATCTTGCAGATAATCGTCGATCGCTTCATTGCCACAAATTAGTTTTTTGAATACGATGCGCCAGAATTCCTTATCTGTCTCGTATGAATCATTTTCGTTATTCAGATATTCCCCGTATTGTTCGGACGACAAGATCAGGTCGAGTACCATTTTGATGAAATCTTCATCATTATCCCATGAAAGCCCCTGTTCGGCCACGTATTTCCGAAGTGCTTCATTTTCGGCTATTTGTGCGGCAAAACGGTTGTCTATCAGTCGGGTATTGGGGTTCAATTCGGCTTCTGTCGGCATATACTTGTTCTTACGGGCATCCAAGATACGTCTTTGTAAGTTTGTGACGTCGACAATTAGAAGAAGGAAATAATGATATAAGTCATAAGACTTTCTAAGACTGAAAAGCAATTCGTTTTCCGCTACTTTGAGGTCGTTGTTTCCGTTTTGATAGTAAGAATATACTATCTGTAAAACTTTAATGCGGATTAAAATTCTGTTGATCATCGTTTGAAGGAACTACTTGTTATAAATTTGGCTGCAAAGTTAGTCATTCTTTTGATAAAAGTTCGTCGCTTCGCTTAATTTTATGTGTGTTATTTATTATTTCATAATATTCCGATTCTTTATATGCATTTTCATGCGTTAAAATAGTTGTTGTTTAAAAAAAAATGCACATATTTGAGGCAAGTTATGATAAATGGGTGGTTGTTTAACGAATGTTTGCTATAATGGAAAACTCGGTGAAGAAAATACAGGTTGAAGGTGGTGACAAAGAGATCTTATACTCTAAAACCATTAAAGCAGGAAAAAGAATTTATTATCTGGATGTAAAGAAGAATCTGAAAGACGATTTATTTCTGGCTGTGACGGAGAGTAAAAAAGTGCAGCCGAAGAATGGTATGCAGGTTTCTTTTGAGAAACATAAGATTTTTCTGTACAAAGAAGACTTTGACAAGTTCATGGATGGAATGAATGATGTAATCAGTTACATTAAACGATGTAGAGCTGATGAAAGGCCGGAGGAGACGATGTCGGATGAAGGTCGGCAGGAAAGCGACTCGGATGAGATCAAACTGAATATCGAATTTTGACGAAGTCGGTAGAGAATGAGAAAATAATAAGGGGCTGTTCCGAAAGGAAACAGCCCCTTATCTTTATAGGTCCTGTAAAGGAAACCTATCGATGTTGCGGTTTATTCTGCCGGATGAATTGCTTCAGTAGGACAAGCATCTGCGCAAGTTCCACAATCTGTACACATTTCAGGGTCGATGCTGTATTTATCGCCTTCTGAAATTGCTCCTACCGGACATTCGTCAATACAAGTACCGCAAGCGATACAATCGTCACTAATTACGTAAGCCATTTTTTTAAACGTTTAAATTGATAACTATTAGTTCGTGCAAAAATAGAGTTTTCTTTGAATTAAAAAAAGAACTCCTCCTTTTTTTTACAAATAAATACTCTTTTGCAATAAGTCGGACTCTTTCCCGTTATAAATTCAAAATTACGAAAAGAATTGAGACGTCTACTATTTATTATATGTGTGTTCTTTCTGTCTGTAACTGCCGTAATGGCGCAGAAAGAAAAGGTGAAGAACCAGCCCTATGCGGATTTGAAATGGTTTCATTTGGGATTTCATGTAGGTCTGCATGCGCAGGATTTGATATTGACTAATACCGGTGTGGCAACAAACGGTGAAACCTGGTATGCCGAGATTCCGAGCTATTCGCCCGGTTTTAGTGTCGGGGTCATCGGGGATATGTACTTGAATCCATATTTCAATCTGCGTTTTACGCCGACTATCCATTTCGGTGACAAGAAATTTGTGTTCCGCCGTCCTGAAATGGAAGGAGTGGAGGGTACAGATGAAAATCCGGTGGTAAGCATGTATTCCACTTCTGTCCGTTCCAACTATCTGACGTTTCCGCTCGATGTGAAGTATAGCGCTTTTCGTGTGAATAACTATCGTCCTTATCTGATTGGCGGTATTTATGGTGCTTTCGATCTGGGGCGTAAAAAAGGAAATCCGATCCTGTTGAAAGGAACGGATTTCGGTGTCGAGTTTGGTATCGGATGTGATATTTATCTTCCGTTTTTCAAATTATGTCCGGAACTTAAGTTTAGTTTCGGTCTGGTAGACCTGTTGGAGAAAGACCGAAGTGATCTGACAGATCCGGAATTGATCAAGTATCCGAATTCCTTGTCTAAAGCAACTTCCCGGATGGTGACGCTCACCTTTAATTTCGAATGAATAGTTCGATATAGATATAGCTGGCGGGAACAGCTAGCATAACGCTGTCGAAGCGGTCTAGCATTCCTCCGTGGCCTGGTAATACATTGCCAGAGTCTTTTACTCCGAGTGTACGTTTCAGCAAGGATTCGATCAAGTCTCCCCAGGTTCCGAACAGGACAACCGTGGCTGCCAGTCCCAACCAATTCATCCGGTTTATTTCCGGGGCGAACCAGGCGAATGCCTGTGAGGAAGCCAAGGAGAGGATCAATCCGCCAAAAAAGCCTTCCCATGATTTCTTGGGAGAAATCCGTTCAAATAATTTATGTTTTCCGATCAAGGAGCCGACCAAGTATGCTCCGGTATCGTCCAGCCAGACAAAAATAAAGATCGCCATGATAAAGAGCGGCGTGTAGCTCATGACACCAGGTGTCCCCGGTTCTGCGCCGATGAAATTCAATATGGAGAAGGAGCCGGCACAATAAACCTGGGCAAAGAGCGTAAATGCCCAATTATTAATCGGGTTCGGTGCCTTATAGTAGAGTTCAGCTATCATTGTCAACATGATAAATAGTAGATAGGGAAGGAATATCTTTCCGTCTGTCAACCCGTTTGCATAAACGAAGGTGGCGATAAACAGATATACTCCTCCGAGCACATTCACGGTCCGTTGCAGATTCGCATTTTCATAATGTTTGACCAGACCTCCGAATTCCCAAAGGGTCAATCCTGTTATAATACAAAAAAGAATAAGGAAAAAAATCGGATGAATATAAATGGCACTGATTAGTACCACAACGAATATAATGCCGGTTAACGCCCGTATAATCAAATTTTTCAAGACGATAGTGTTTTTTTATTGATTTATTCAAGTACAAATATAATTAAAATAATAATTCCATGCCCATCTGTTTCAAATTTAGTGAGCATGGAATTTTTTATTGTTTATGTTATCTTACTGCTTGTCAGCTTCGGCAACTTTTGCTTCTTCGGCCTTTTTACCGTTTGCTTTCTCTTGCAGCTCCAGAATCTCCTCCGAGCGGGAAACCCAAGCACGCTTGCCGAAGATCTGTTCGACATCTTCCGTGTAGATTACTTCCCGTTCCAGCAATACCTGAGCCAGCGTATTGTGGCCTGACGCATGTTCTTTCAGAATACTTTTGGCTCGTTCGTACTGTTCATTGATAATGGCCTGTACTTCCTGGTCGATCATCCGAGCTGTTTCCTCGCTGTACGGTTTAGTGAAACCCCAGTCTTGTCCACTTGAATCGTAGTAGTTCAAGTTCGGCAGTCGGTTACTCATACCAAAATAGACGACCATCGCATAAGCCTGTTTAGTCACCCGTTCGAGGTCATTAGATGCTCCGGTAGATATTTTTCCCAAGAAAAGTTCTTCAGCTGCGCGGCCGCCGAGCGTGGCACACATTTCGTCCAGCAATTGTTCACGGGTGGTAATCTGGCGTTCTTCCGGTAAATACCAGGCAGCGCCTAATGCCTTGCCTCGCGGAACGATTGTGACTTTAACTAACGGATTGGCATGTTCTAGCAGCCAGCTCAAGGTTGCGTGACCTGCTTCATGGTTGGCTATGCATTGACGTTCATCCGCAGTTGTTATTTTAGTTCGTTTCTCCAAACCTCCGACGATACGGTCGACCGCATTCATGAAGTCTTCTTTTTGGACAAACTTTTTACCGTTACGAGCGGCAATCAAAGCAGCTTCATTGCAGACATTGGCAATGTCGGCACCGGAGAAACCGGGAGTCTGGCGTGCCAAGAATTCGGCATCGACGCTTTCGTCGATTTTGATCGGACGCAGATGCACTCCGAATATCTCTTTACGCTCGTTCAAGTCGGGTAATTCCACGTGAATCTGGCGGTCGAAACGTCCCGCACGAAGTAGAGCCTTATCCAAGATATCGGCACGGTTCGTAGCTGCCAGGATAATAACACCACTGTTGGAACCGAAACCGTCCATTTCTGTAAGTAACTGGTTCAATGTGTTTTCACGTTCGTCGTTGCTGTTCATGTTTACATTTTTACCACGGGCACGACCGACGGCATCGATCTCGTCAATGAATACGATACAAGGAGCTTTCTCTTTTGCCTGGCGGAACAAGTCACGTACGCGAGATGCTCCCACACCGACAAACATTTCTACGAAGTCCGAGCCTGACAGGGAGAAGAACGGAACATCTGCTTCTCCTGCCACAGCCTTAGCCAATAATGTTTTACCGGTTCCTGGAGGGCCTACGAGTAAGGCTCCTTTAGGTATTTTACCTCCTAATTCCGTATATTTTTCGGGGTTTTTCAAGAAGGAAACGATCTCTTCCACCTCCTGTTTTGCTTCTGCAAGGCCGGCGACATCCTTGAAGGTCACTTTTCGGTCGTTATCTTTATCGAAAAGCTGTGCTTTTGCTTTTCCCACACTGAATACTCCGCCGGGACCACCGCTTGCACCACCTGACATGCGTCGCATCAGAAAGATCCATACGACGATAATCAGCAGGATCGGACCGAACGAAACAAGAAAATTCCAGATCGCGTCGTCGCCTTCTTCGAAGCTGACTTGCGTAGTGATATGATTTTCGGCAACGGATTTGTCATAGAAGTCTGAAAATTTATCGGCCGACGGTATTTTGACATACACTTTCGGGTTTGTACCCAATGTCGCACTGTCTTTTCTGAACACCAGACCTTTCCGTCCGTCTTTTACAGTTGCTTCAACCAGATTCTTTTTGTTGTAGACGACCATCCGGTCGAATACGTTTTCCTGTGCTAATTTCTGGAACTCGGTCCAGCCTAATTCTTTAGATGCCGAAGAGTCGTTTGTCAGATACAAAGCAAAAAGCATTATGAAGATGAGCCCGTACATCCAATAAAGATTAAACTTGAACATCTTTTGCTTATTATTCTTCGGTGCTTTGTTAAACATGTCGTTTTTATTTTCCATATGTGATTATCTCTATACTATGTAAGATCGGTCATCAGTCGAGGTCTACAATCTGAGTCACTTTGGCATCTGACCAAAGATTTTCCAGATTATAGAACTCGCGAAGTTCCGGTAAAAATATGTGTACAAGAACCGTGCCATAGTCCATCCCGATCCATTCGGCACGCTGTGCTCCATCTATCGAAAGCGGTTTTTCTCCTGCCTTGCGATGGGCAAAATCCCAAGCTGAATCAGACAATGCGGAAACCTGGGTAGGTGTACTTCCTTCGCAGATTATCATATATTGGCAGATCGAGCCGGATAATTGGGTTAAGTCTACGGTTACAATGTTTTTGCCTTTTTTTTCCTGTAGGCCTTCTACAATCGTTTTAACTAATGCTTCTGTTTGATCCATTATTTTTTATTGAGTAATATTCGAAGTCGCAAATATACTTCTTATATTTATTATGTGGGTGATTTCCCTCTATTAATATATGTATATACTTGCAAAATCAAAACAAGCAGAAAAAGAAAAAAGTTTATTAATGAAAAAAAATTACCATATCGTTTGTTTATTTTGAAAAAGTATGTACTTTTGCACTCGCTAACAACAAGAGAGTTGACAAGCTTAATTGAAATTGTTCAATGGTGTAATGGTAGCACAACAGATTCTGGTCCTGTTAGTCCAGGTTCGAGCCCTGGTTGAACAACGAAATAATTAATTGTCATCTTTGTTGAACGGAAATTGTTCAATGGTGTAATGGTAGCACAACAGATTCTGGTCCTGTTAGTCCAGGTTCGAGCCCTGGTTGAACAACAAAAAGCCTGTCATTCTTTTGAGTGACAGGCTTTTTTCATACATATATTTTACGTTATCACGGCGATCGTTACGATCGCCGTGGTAGTTTTATTTATATTTTACCCATTTGATCATTTCTTTGATGCTCGGTTTCTTTCCATACATTAAAATACCTACACGGTAAATTTTGGCCGAGAACCAGATGATAAGTATAGCTGTGGCAAACAGCAAAGCAAACGAAAGAGCCAATTCCCATACCGGAATGTCGAACGGCAAGCGGACCATCATCACGATAGGGGAGGTAAACGGGATCATCGAACACCAGAATGCCAGCGGGCCGTCTGGATTATTCATGCTATAGATTCCGGCATACAAGCTGAACGCCATCAAAAGCATAATCGGAGTCATGAACTGCTGAGTGTCTTCCTGCTGTTCCAGAGCGCTTCCGATTGCAGCAAATAGAGCTGCATACAGTAAATAGCCACCGATAAAATAAAGGACAAAACAGGTGCCGATCATACCGAAGTTGATCGAATTGATAATTTCTTGCACCTGGATGCTGATATCGGAAGAACCGGCAGCCACATCGTTTATGCCTTGTGCCGTCATCTGTGCTGTCATCATATCTTCAGGTGACGTGTTGCCACCGAAAAAGAAAAGGCTCCCCGATACCAAGACCGTTGTCAGGATTCCCCACAGGAATACTTGTGTTAGGCCGACGAAACCGATGCCAATGATTTTTCCCATCATCAGGTCGAATGGCTTAACGGACGAAATCATCACTTCGATAATACGGTTTGTCTTTTCTTCCATCACTCCTTGCATGACCATTCCACCGTACATGATGATAAACATATAGATAATGAAAGTCAATATCATGCCTAAGATAGAGGCAACCTCGGCCGAAGTGCTTTTTTCACTTCCGTCTTCATCCCATTTGATGGTTTTGATATTGAAATTGATTTTGCTGTCCTCGATGATCTGTTTCAGGTTGTCGATGTTGTAAGAAGCGAGTTTCTCGTCTTTCAAGTATTCGGACAGTGTTTTGTCGATGGTGTTTTTCAGTCCCATCGGAATTTGTTTCTGCGAATAGAGTGTTGCTGCGGTTGGGTTTTGTAACAAGTCGTCTGTTATATTCAAGAAAGCGAAAATTTCTTTATCCGGGTTTTTACGATATTCTTCCAGGCTGGAACCTTTTTCGGTGATGAAGGTGTATTCTTCTGTGTCTTTAAACAGCGGTGCGTATTTGCCTGTCGTATCGCTGATCGCCACCTGTTTGACATCATCTCCTTTGATGGTGGATAACCAAAGCGGGACGAACACCAGCGCGGCAAACAGGAACGGTGTCAGGAATGTCAGTAACAGAAACGATTTTTTGCTGACACGGCGGAGGTATTCTCTTTTTATTATAAGTCCTATCTTATTCATGCTTGCGTAGTATTTGTACCGGAGACGGTGTTAATAAATATGTCGTTCATCGAAGGGATCTCTTCCGTGAAAGAAATGATTTCAGTCTGTCCCGCCAATGCAGAGAGGAGGGCGGAGTTGGTTATACCCGGCTCTTTATGGATGCGTACCTCGCTTGTTCCGGCCAGGTCTTTTTCCGTCAGCAGGCTGAACATTTCCGGGATGGGTTGCAATTTCCCTGATCCGGTATGGAAACGGAGGGTGAAATTGTTTGTCCGGAAACGGCTTTTCACTTCTGTCACATTGCCGGAAAGCACAACTTGAGAACGGTTGATCAAGGCGATATTGTCACAAATCTCTTCAACAGACGACATGTTGTGCGTGGAAAAGATGATTGTGTGTCCGGCATCTTTGAGTTCGAGGATTTCTTTTTTCAGCAATTCGGCATTCACTGGGTCAAATCCGCTGAACGGTTCGTCGAAGATCAGAAGTTTCGGTTCGTGAATGATGGTGATGATGAATTGTATTTTCTGCTGCATCCCTTTGGACAACTCTTCCAGTTTCTTGTTCCACCAGGGCATGATATCAAATTTTTCGAACCAGCGTATCAACCGTATGCGAGCTTCCTGGTAGGAGAGCCCTTTGAGCTGTGCTAGGTAGATGGCTTGTTCACCGACTTTCATTTTTTTATACAGGCCGCGTTCTTCCGGCAGGTAACCGATCTGGTAGATATCTTCCGGCTGAAATTCACGTCCGTTAAAACGGACAAGGCCGCTGTCGGGGGCCGTGATGCGGTTGATGATACGGATCAGTGTGGTTTTGCCGGCTCCGTTCGGCCCTAATAAGCCGAAGACTTTCCCTTCGGGAACTTGGATGCTGACCTTGTCGAGGGCGAGGTGGTTGGCATATTGTTTTACCACGTCTTCCGTTTCTAAAAAATTCATAGGCATTACATTTTTAATATGATTCTTTCTCCCAATTCTTTACTTAATATATTCTTTATTTCGTTCAGGCGCGTGAGCTTTTTCATCAGCTCGAACACCTGTTCCATATCTTCGTTGTTTTGTGTATTTTTGATCTGTGCCTGTATCTCTTTGATTTGAGAGAGTACATAGGCATCCTTGAAAGCATACAACTCCCGGATTACCAACTGGTCGAGTTTGTCTTCTTCCTGTTCCAATTCCCGATATTTGGTGTGATACTTGCTTAGCTGATATTTTTCGCTGATCAGGTTGGCGGCAAGGCGGCTCACGTTCGGGTCGGGATGGGCGAGGAAATACCGGTTCGCGATGAACCCTTCGGACCGGCAGCGATCGGCCGCTTCATCCATCATACTCTTGAAGAGCGGAGTATAAAAGGTCAGGTCGTCGCGTTCCAGCTCGGAACGGATATATTCGGAAACGCGGATCACGACATCCTCGTTCGTCTCTTCGTCCGTATATTGGAACAGGATACGTTCGCCGTAACGCACGATGTAGCGCAGCAGGGCGACTTCGTATGCCTCGTAAGGCGAACGCTTCGGCCCTACCGGAATGTTTGCCGGCGGCGTGAAAGGCGCTGGCGGCGGCATGCTGCCTCCTCCGTTATCGGGACTGTATTCTTCCGGTGGGGGGGGCGGGATCGTATTGTCAGGAGGCAGGGGACTTTCCTGCGGTTGTTCCGCCAGCGTCTCTTCCGGATAGGGCTGGTAACCGGGAATATCCGGGTATTCGGGGATATTGACGGGAGTAGCCGGAATGGGGGAGGACGGAGTGTTCGCTTGCCTTTCTTCCTTGTTGAGGCGGATTTTGTTCACTTCGTTCAACAGGAGCATCTCGTCTATTTCCATCATCGTACTGCATTCCCGGATATAAAGGGAGCGGGCGATATTGTCGGGGATGATGGCCACCGTCCGGATAATGTCGGAGATCAGCGCCGACCGTTTGATCGGATCCGTTCCTGCATCGTCCAATAGCAGGCGCGTTTTGAAACGGATGAAATCGGTCTCGTTCTGCCGGATAAACTCGGCAAACTGGCTCGCGTTGTGCTTGCGGGCAAAGGAGTCGGGGTCTTCTCCGTCCGGAAGGAGCACCACTTTCACATTCATGCCGTCCTCCAACAGCAGGTCGATACCACGCAAGGCAGCTTTGATACCGGCTGCATCACCGTCATACAAGACCGTGATATTGCTAGTGAAGCGATGTATCAGGCGGATCTGTCCTTGTGTGAGGGCTGTACCCGATGAAGCGACCACGTTCTCGACCCCTGCCTGATGCATGGAAATAACATCCGTGTAGCCTTCCACCAAGAAGCAGCGGTCAGCCTTTACGATCGCCTGTTTGGCGAAATAGATCCCGTAAAGCTCGTTACTCTTATGGTAAATCTCACTTTCGGGCGAGTTGACATATTTGGCTGTCTTTTCGTCTTTCTTCAGGACACGTCCTCCGAAAGCGACGACTTTTCCACTGAGCGTATGGACCGGAAAAATGACACGCCCGCGAAAACGGTCGTTTACCCCGCCGTTGTCGTAGGCGATCACCAAACCTGTCTTTTCGAGAAATTCTTTTTTGTAACCGCTCTTTGTTGCGGCTTTATACAGGGCGTCCCGTTGGTCGAGGCTGTAGCCTAACTGGAATTTGCGAATGGTATCTTCCCGGAAACCACGTTCGGCAAAGTAGCGTAGGCCGGCGGCTTTGCCTTCCTGGTGTTCGTAGAGCTGGGTCGTGAAGTATTTCTGCGCCCAGCTATTGACGATCAGCATGCTTTCGCGGTCGCTGCGCACCTGCTTTTCGCGTTCCGACAGTTCCCGTTCCTGTATTTCGATGTTGTACTTTTTGGCAAGGAAGCGAAGCGCATCATAATAAGAAAGCTGCTCATGCTTCATAATGAAGTGAACAGCCGTACCCCCTTCGCCGCAGGCAAAGCATTTACAGATATTCTTTGCTGGCGACACATAGAAAGAGGGGGACTTGTCGCTATGGAAAGGACACAACCCTACATAGTTTATGCCTCGTTTCCGAAGGGTAACGAATTCGGAAACAACGTCCACAATGTTTGCAGCATCCAGTATCCGGTCTATGGTAGGTTGATCGATCATAAATCTTCTTACTTTTTATGTACAAAGGTAAGAAGATTTGTGATTTTTGAATTATATAATGACAACCTGTTTCTCTATTTATAATTTTGTCTCGTCCTGAGATAGGTTGACTGTGTGTTGAAAAATCCTATTATAGGTTGTCTATAAAAACAAAAAACAGACAAACCGTGTTGATCCATGTAATTTGTTTTTACACGTTCCTTGAAGTCTTAAAGTTAGCTTTCTTAACACCATGATGCGTATATTCTAAGATAAATACTTACTTTTGCGTCTGTATCTGATAACATGAAAAAGAAATGAAACGAATACTACATTTGATTTTGATCAGTTGTTTGTGCCTCTCGGCGGCAGCACAGAAAAACGCTCCTAAATGGATGAACAAAGCCAAGAGAGCGGTCTTTACAATTACCACTTATGGAAAGGATGGAAATAAGCTCGCAACTAGTACGGGATTCTTTATTTCCGAAACAGGCGAGGCTGTCTCTGCATACAATATCTTTAAGGGTGCCGAGAAAGCAACAATCACAGACTTTGAGGGAAAAACATTTCTGGTTAAGAATATCCTGGGTGCAGACGAACTGTATGACGCTGTAAAGTTTCAGGTTGGAGTGCCGAAGAAAGCTGTTTTCCTGCCGATTGCTGCTGAGCCGGTGGCAAACGGGACGAATGCCTATCTGCTATTATACTCTACCGGCAAGAACGCCACCTTTAAGTCTGGTGCTATTACCGAAGTAAGTAAGCTGAAAGATCCGTATAAATATTACAAGATGGCAGTCGCATTGGAAGAAAACGAACTCAATGCTCCGTTGCTGACTCCCGAAGGTGAAGTGTTCGGGCTGGCACAAGCGGATGCAGGTGGAAAGAAAGATATTTGCTATGGTCTTTCTGCTGGATATGCAGGTAGCTTGTCAATAGGGTCTGCTGATTATCTGAGTTCTGCATACCGCAATATCAATATACCGAAAGGATGGCCGAAGGAACTGGACCAAGCAACCGTAGCTCTTTACTTGATCAGTGGCACGCAGGACGCAAAGGCACGCTTGGAAACGGTCAACGATTTTATCACCACCTTCCCGGATGCTCCCGACGGTTATCTGAACCGTTCTGATCTTTATGCCTACAATCGTGCGGAATTGGCTAACTCTATGGCTGAACAGGCAACCTATTTGCAAAAGGCACTGGACGACATAAAAACCGCTTCTAAATGTAGCGATAAGAAAGGTGATTTCTGGTATAATCAGGCTAAGTTGATCTACGGTGTTGCTTCGGCCGATAGTACGCTGACTGATCCAGCTTGGACAATCGAAGCCGCTATGGAGGCTTTGGACAAGGCGATCGAAGAGGATAACCTGCCAGCCTATCACCAATTAAGAGCGGATATCCTGTTCAATAAAGGAGAGTTCCAGCAGGCATTCGATGAGTACATGATCGTTAACAACAGCGATGTCGCCTCTGCTTCTTCTTATTATTTGGCTGCAAAGGCAAAGGAACGGGTTACCGGTTTTAATATCGGTGATGTTATCGACCTGCTCGACAAGGCGATCGAGAAATGTGGGACAAATATGAATGCCGAGGCGGCAGCTTATGTGTTGGAACGGATCAATTGGCGCCTGCGCCTTGCACAATACACGGAGGCTATCGCTGATTATGACCTCTATTATACACTGATTGGTGGACAGGTGCTTCCGAACTTCTTCTTCCTGCGCGAACAAGCCAAGTTCCGTGCGGGTGACTTGGAGGGAGCTTTGAAGGATATCCAGGCTGCTATACAGGGAAGTCCCAGCACGCCCGACTACTATGCGGAAGAAGCTTCCATCTATGTTCGCCAGCAGAAGTATGAAGATGCACTGAAAAGTATAGAGAGGGCAATCGCGATTGCTCCAGATTTCGGAGCCTGTTATCGTTTACGGGGCGTTTGTTACGTCCGTTTGAAGAAGAAAACAGAGGCTTGCGAAGCATTCAACAAAGCTAAAGAATTGGGCGATCCGCTTGCTGGAAAGTTGATAAAGGAACATTGTAAATAAGTGAGTGATATGAAGAAGCTGATGGATGTATTGCCGTTGCTGCTTGTCGTTGTCCTGCTGTTTGGTACGGCTTGTCAGAGCAATAAAAAGAAGGATGCGGAGAGCGTGAATGTAACGTTGTTCGATAAGGATCTGCCGGAGATCAAGACGCTGGTCAACGGAGAATGGGAACTGGTGAGTGGCAAGAACGCCCGTGAGTTCTGCGAATATGAGAATACTTTCATCAAGTTTGCAGACGACCAATATGTCTGGACGGAGGACGGCAAAGCCGAACCGGGGGCTTTGAACTGGCGCAAAGCGGATACGGGGGCCGGATATGAAGCCTATCTGATGGATGTCTTCTACGAGACCAACCCTGCCTATCCTGTGTCTATCAAAGGAGACACTCTTATCCTGCAAGACTGCTCGGAAACAGGATATAAATATACTTTGGTTAGGAACTAGCTTGCGTGAGGCTGTAAATTAATTTTTCTTGTTCGTGATTATGTTCTGTAAAAACCTCAAACAAACTTTTCTCTTTCAGAGATTCGATCTTTTCTTGATATGCCTCACATAGAAGTTTAGCAGTGATGATAAAACCTCTACCCAACAATTCCGCTTCTTTCTGATACAGTTTGGCTTTTACGGCTTTCAGGTAGTTGTTGAGACTTTTGGCTTCCTCATCTTTACCTTTTACTTGTTGTTTGGTTTTATCCCAAGATGTGGCTTTTACCTTTTTGCCAGTAGAAAAGCCACATCTTTCACCATTTACGGTAATCAATACTTCAATAATTGTAGTACCGTCTTTTCTAACTCTGTTTTCTCTTATAAAAAAGAGAGTGGAAAATGAACTTCTAACCATTTGTTTAATCTTTAAATTAGACATTTAGAAGTCCTTTGAATAATCTGTATAATGCTATGTGTTAGATTGTTATGTTAAAATTTGCAGCCATTTTGGGAAAAATGGAAAATGGCTGTGATTTGGCTGCAAAATATCTTCAATTTTACTCGTTTCAGAAAGGAAAAACGGTGAATCTTTCCTATGGGAAAAAGAAGGTGATAGAAGAAATTTTGAGTATTTCTTATAACCAGTTTAAAGAAGTATTTGATTGGGCAAGAAAGAAGAAGCATATAAGATATTTCAATAAACAAAAAAACTCCCGTAACCATAACGATTACAGGAGTTTATATATTTAGAAATAACTTAAATTACTTCTTCATAGCTTCCTCAATAGCAACAGCTACAGCAACCGTAGCACCTACCATCGGGTTGTTACCCATACCCAGGAATCCCATCATCTCAACGTGAGCAGGTACGGATGAAGAACCAGCGAACTGAGCGTCACCGTGCATACGGCCCATTGTGTCGGTCATACCATAAGAAGCAGGACCGGCTGCCATATTATCCGGGTGCAGGGTACGGCCTGTACCACCACCTGAAGCTACAGAGAAATACGGGTGACCGTTTTCCATACATTCTTTCTTGTAAGTACCTGCAACCGGGTGCTGGAAACGAGTCGGGTTAGTTGAGTTACCTGTGATAGACACGTCAACACCTTCTTTACGCATGATGGCAACACCTTCGCGAACGTCGTCAGCACCGTAGCACTTAACTTTTGCACGCAGACCGTTTGAGTATGCTTTTTCTTCGATTACGTTTACTTCACCAGTCATATAGTCGAACTGAGTTTGAACGTAAGTGAAGCCGTTGATACGGGAAATGATTTTAGCAGCATCCTTACCTAGGCCGTTCAAAATAACACGCAACGGTTCTTTACGAACTTTGTTTGCCATTTCAGCGATCTTGATAGCACCTTCGGCTGCTGCGAAAGATTCGTGACCAGCCAGGAATGCGAAACATTTTGTTTCTTCACGAAGCAAACGAGCTGCCAGGTTACCATGGCCGATACCAACTTTACGATCGTCGGCAACAGAACCGGCGATACAGAATGCCTGCAGACCGATACCGATAGCTTCAGCAGCTTCGGCAGCGTTGGTGCAGCCCTTCTTGATTGCGATTGCAGCACCTACAACGTAAGCCCAGCAAGCATTTTCGAAACAGATAGGTTGTGTTTCCTTACACATTGTATAAGGGTCGATACCTTTAGCGTCGCAGATAGCCTTTGCATCTTCGATACCGTTGATACCATATTCTTTTAAAACCGCGTTGATATGATCGATACGGCGGTCATAACTTTCAAATAAAGCCATATTATTTTTTACTTTTTTAAATTCTTATTTACCAGAAATAAAGATATCAGAAAATTGAAAACAAGTACACCGCCGCAGCAGGCCACATAAAAAGCCATCCAGGGACGGTCCGGCTTAATCACGAAGTAAGCGATAACCGTTGCCACTGTGGTGATAGCGATCAGCCCGAGAAGGACGCGTGTCAGTGTCTTCTTATTCATTACGAGGATCGATATATTTTACAGCTTCTTTGAAACGACCGTAAGAGCCTTTGGCTTTTTCCAGTGCTTCGTTAGCATCCATACCCTTCTTCACCATATCCATGAATTTACCTAAGTGGATAAATTCATAACCGATTACTTCATCGTCAGCATCGAGAGCCATACGAGTACAGTAACCTTCTGCCATTTCCAAGTAACGAGGACCTTTTGCCAATGTACCGAACATGGTTCCTACTTGGCTGCGCAGACCTTTACCCAAGTCTTCCAGACCGGCACCGACAGGCAGACCACCTTCAGAGAAAGCAGACTGTGTACGACCGTAAACGATCTGCAGGAACAATTCGCGCATTGCAGTGTTGATAGCGTCACAAACAAGGTCAGTGTTCAATGCTTCCAACAGTGTTTTGCCCGGCAGGATTTCTGAAGCCATAGCAGCAGAGTGAGTCATTCCGGAGCAACCGATAGTTTCTACAAGTGCTTCCTGGATAATTCCTTCTTTAACGTTCAGAGTCAGCTTACATCCACCCTGTTTCGGTGCACACCAACCGATACCGTGTGTCAAACCAGAAATATCAGAAATCTGAGTTGCTCTAACCCACTTTCCTTCTTCAGGAATCGGAGCACACTGGTGGTTAGCTCCCTTCTTTACAACACACATGTGTTGAACTTCATGTGAATAAATCATAATCGCTAATTTATTATATTAAAGTGATAATAAAACTTTATGCTAATTTTAATGTAAGATCGCTTTTAAAAGACCGCACAAAGATAAAATTTAAAATTCAGCCGTGCAACAGGACCGGTTATTTCAAAACTTCTTTAATTTTATCTTCCAACTCCTGACCGTGCAGGTTCTTGGCGATGATTGTACCGTCTTTGTCAACCAGTACGGTATGAGGGATGCTGTTGACACCATAAAGAGCGGCACCGCTGTTCTGCCAACCTTTCAAGTCGGACAGTTGTGTCCAGGTGATGTTTAGGTCTTTTACGCCTTTGGCCCACGCATCGGCTTTGCTGTCCAACGAGATACCGACAATATCGAATCCTTTGTCCTTGTAATCTTTGTAGGCTTTGACCAGATTCGGCATTTCTGCACGGCAGGGAGGACACCAGGATGCCCAGAAATCAATCAGGACGACTTTGCCGTTACCGACGTATTCGGAAAGTTTGTGCACCTCACCTTTAGCGTTCGGCATTTCGAAATCAGTGAACTTCTGTCCTATGGCTACCTTTTTCAAAACATTCAGATGATCGATCATATAGCTGATTCCCGGAACGGACTTGAAAGAAGAATCTGCTTTGGAGATGATTTCATTTTGCTGCTCTTCGTCGATGTTGTAACGGAAATCGTAGAGGTTCTTGGCGGCAGACTGTTTATCTGTATGAGCCAGGATGTAGTTGACAACGGTTTCCGTAATCTTACGGTCGATCTCTTCATATTTGGCTTCCGCCTGTTTTATCAGGTTTTCATCGCCTGACTTCATATCGGCGACCAATTTGTCTATACCAGAGCGTAAGTCTTTGATTTTGGCCTGCAATTCTTTTTGTGCGTCATTTTCGGGAGTACCGCTAACAGTGGAAGTAGAATCCAGCACGACTGCTAATTTTCCGTTTTCAAGTACGAATGTTGCCATGAACGGAGCGTTTTCTCCGGGAGCGACACGCACCGGTTCAACCACTTCTTCCGAAAAACGGAGAGTACGGAGGGCAGGAGCGTTTTGTGTGCCTTTCAAAGCAAAAGATCCGTTTTGTACTAAGGCGCTGTCCAATGGTGCAGCATCTTTTACCCCATATTCATAGAGATATACATACTTACCATTCAAATCACTGTTTGAAACGGTACCGGTAATTTCGTAACCCGGTTTTTCGCTACAAGCTGCAAGAAGCAGGACGGAAGCGGCGATAGGAAGATACTTTTTCATATATTTATGTATTAAAACGATTAATACTTTATTAGTTACAGACGTTTGGTGCAAAAGTAAGAAAAAATTGACACATTATTTGCTATATTTGTGGCCTAATAATCGTTATTATGAATTTATCCTATATAGATACCAGATATGCGGCGTTTTTTCGTTTTGTAAGGGCTGTTATTGTCTGTTTGTTCCTTTTTTCTTGTCCGGTGTCTGCGGGGATTTCCCTGCATATGGCAAATAATATAGATTTGTCAAATAATGCTATCCTTGACATGTATCAGGATGAGAACGGTTATATGTGGATCGGTACCTACGACGGTTTGAATCTGTATAACGGCAAGAATACATATGTATTTCGCTTTGAACCGAATAACAAGAATACCTTATGCAGTAATATCATCAATAAAATCGTGTATGGTGGGGATGGATTTCTGTGGGTATCGACTTCTATGGGATTGAATCGGTTCTCGCTGAAAGACCGGAAGGTGACGGAGTCCTACACGGAATATCCCGAATGTTTGAATGTGGTGTCTGATTCGGCTGGTAATACACTGCTCATAAAGCAAAAAGATTTTATCTCCTGCTATTCTCCCGAAACCGGCTCTTTTCAGGATGTACATGTACAGGGAATGAATGAAGAAGTATCCAAAGTCTTGTTTGCAAACGGAGAAAGGCAATTCTTTATTCTTGACGCCGATGGCTGCCTGCTTGAGATTTGTCCGGATTTTGAGTCTTTTCCCTTGGTATTGGACATAAAGAAAACTCCGATTCATGAAAAGGAAATTGACCGTGCTTATTACCTCGATGGCACTTTGTATTATGTGGATATGGAAAACCACTTTTATTCTTACCGGATGAAAGATCGCAGGAAAGAGTATCTGGCCGACCTTACCGGCTGGATGGAGCAATATGGAAAGCTTTCCCGTATCGCTTTGTTTCATTCCGTCCCCTACTTGGTTTTCAGGAACGGGCTTTTGCTAAACATCGATAATCAGGAAGAGGCATTGAGGTTTGATGTCGGGCTATTTTGTGTTTTACCTGACCGGAAGCAGGATATCCTATGGGTGGGGACGGACGGGCAGGGAGTCCGGATGTATTATGACAAGTATAACCGATTTTCAGGGATTCAACTCAAGAGTTTGCCGATTGTCGTGCGGAATCCGGTCCGTTCGATCTATACCGAGGATGAGAAAACAATTTGGTTCGGAACTAAAGGAAATGGTTTTGTGCGTGTGGAAGATTATGATTCCTATGAAAAAGGAAAAATACCAGCCGAGAAAGTCAAACACTTCACAACATCGAGCGGCTTGTCTAGTGATCGTGTCTATTGTTTCCGTAAAAGTAACTATTATCCCTGGGTGTGGATCGGGACAGAAGGACCGGGGTTGTCATATTATTCCTTAGTGGACAAGAAAGTCCATACGATGGCAAGTCTTGTTGATACAAAGATCAGATATGTCCATGCCATCCGTGAAGTGAATGATTCGACGTTATGGATGGCAACGACCGGAGATGGTTTGCTGGAAGTTGTTATTGGTAGAAAAGGGGGGGAGCTTGTGATTAAATATGTAAAGTCTTTTATCCTTGAAAAGGATGGAAAGATTTGTAATGAGTTCCATTCTATGAGTTATGATGATGAGGCTTCTCTTCTTTATTTAGGGAGCCGTGGGGGATATGGATTGGTTCGTTTTAATCTGTTGACTAAGAAATACGAATTTATTCCGATGAATAATGCCGGTAACCGGGCGGTAGGGGATGTGCTTTGTATGTGTTATAGCAAGGATTCTACTTTTTATCTGGGGGCGAGTTCTGGTATGACACAGATGAAATTACATTCTGGGAACCCGGCGGAAGTACGCCAATATAGCAGGATCGACGGTATCAAGAATGATATGGTTCACGGTATTCTGGAAGATTCTGACGGCTGTGTTTGGCTGAGTACGAATAAGGGACTTACCAAATATAATCCTCACAATCGTTTTTTTCATAATTATGAAAGTCCTGATCTGGATGTGACGGAATTCTCGGATGATGCTTATTGGAAGTGCCCTTACACGGGAAAACTGTTCTTCGGTGGGATTAACGGGGTGATATGGGTAGATCCGCAAAACGACCGGCAGGAGAATTATAAGCCGGCCTTACATTTTTTTGAAATGAAGATGGGGCATGAAACGCATAGTTTGTATGACTATACGGATCAGAAAACCGGATATGTGACCATTCCCCCCAACATATCCACATTTTCGATTTCTTTTGTGGCGACCGACTATATACACGGGGAAAACTATGAGTATTCGTACTTATTGGAAAACTATAATACATCATGGACCGAACTGCAGAAAGATAACGAGGTTGTTTTTACGAAGTTACCTTATGGCAATTATGTTTTGAAAGTCCGTTACAAGAATGATGTGTTCGATTCGGATGCCAAGGAGTATTTTTTGCATATACGGGTGTTGCCTCCCTGGTATCGCGGTTCTTGGGCCATGATTGCCTATGGTTTGGTACTGGCGACCATATGTTTGGGTATCGTGTATTGGCTGCGCCGCCGGATTGTGGAAAAACAGGCCGAAGTCGCCCGGAAAATCAGAGAAGAGCAAAAAGAAAAACTATATGAAGCGAAGTTGAATTTCTTTGCCAACATCACGCATGAGCTTTGTACGCCTTTGACTTTGATTAATGGCGTAAATGATTATATCAAGATATCCGCTGACCGATTGGCTGATGGGAAATTGGAGAAGTATGCCCGTATCCTGGGTGAGAATGTCACAAATCTGAATGAGTTGATCCAGGAAATTTTGGATATCAGAAAGATCGAGGAGGTCGGATTCAGTCATATACAGATCAAACGGGTGTCCGTAAGCAGTTTGATCCGGAAGCAATGCGAATCGTTTATACCTGTTGCGGAGCAGAACGGGATCAATTTTACCTTCAGTGATGTTGATAAACCGGTTTATTGGAATACGGATGTACCCAGTTTGAAAAAGATTATACGCAATTTGGTGTCGAATGCATTCAAATACACGGAACAGAAAGGTACGATTGATGTTTCTGTCCGGATAGAAAATGAGTCTCTGATAATAAAGGTATATAATACGGGTAAGGGGATAGCGGAAGCTGACTTGAAAACGATTTTTGATCGTTTTCATATCTTAGGAGATTTGGATGGAAATAATTATACTCAGATGACTTCCAGAAACGGATTAGGACTTTTCATCTGCCATAGTATGGTCCAGTTGCTTCGTGGTGAGATAAATGTGGAAAGCAAGGAGGGGGAATCTGCCGGATTTATCGTTACGTTGCCTTATCTGGAGGTCGAGGAAATGGATTTAGACGAACAAGCCGATGAAGAGGTTCCGGTTGCACAACCAGTGGCTGCCGAAGCCACTGCCGAAACCACTGGGAATATCGGTAATCCGGTTATCTTGGTGGTTGATGATAACCGGGATATCGTTTGGCTGATTAAGGAAACTTTATCGTCCGAATATGCCGTTCGGGAGGCATTTAATGCAGAAGAGGCTTTGGCCTTGATGGACCAGCAAACTCCTGATTTGATTATTACGGATATCATGATGCCGAGTATGGATGGGTTTGCGTTGATCAGCCGTATCAAGTCTGATAAGTTCACCCGGCATATACCTTTAATCGTAGTATCGGCAAAAGTCTCGGAAAGCGAACAGGCGGAAGGATTGGATCTGGGTGCCGATGTATACCTGACCAAGCCATTCTCATCCGTAGTGCTCCATTCCGTTGTGAACAGATTGATGGCGAATAAAAAAGAACTGAAAGACTATTATTATTCTCCGGAAAGCGCTTATGAGCAGTCCGGCGGCCAGTTGATCCATCAGGAAGATAAGGAGTTTATGGATTCCGTGACAGCTATAATTAAGGAAAACCTTGCTCAGGATACGTTGCGTCCTGAACTTATAGCCGACAAATTAGGCATGAATACCCGTGCTTTGTATCGCCGTTTTAAAAAAATTTCACTGTTGACACCGAGTGATTTTATCAAGGACTACCGCATGATGCATGCTGCCCGGCTTTTAGTCACGACGAACCTGAGTGTGCAAGAAATCATCTATCAGGTCGGAATCTCCAACAAGTCCTATTTTTATCGTGAGTTTTCAGCCAAATACGGAGTTACACCGGGAGAGTATCGACGGATGCAATAGGGCGTTTCCAAATGTAACTGATTTTTATTCGTAGTCTTTAATTCGGTTTATCCGATATAATTGGATAAAGCAGACAATAACCCCTTTTTGGTCATATTTCTATTTCTGTTGAAATATCGGTTCGTCTTGAATTGTCGTTTTTCTTGTCTTTCCGATTTTGGAGTGTCATTACATGTCAAGTGTTTGGCGTGTCATTTGGATGCAGGGGTTGATCTGTCGACAGACTTTACAAATGCGGAATAATCTTTTATTGTTTTTTGTGTAGTGTCCTGATTGTACAAAAGAGTGTCATAATCGGTCATAGGTTGAATATGATACTCTTTTTGCTGCCCTGTGTTACTGTAATTGTGTTAAGATCGGCTAATATTGTCATTGAATTACAAAAAATAAAATTAAAAAATATAGATTGGAAGATAGTTCTTTCAATTTTCTGAATTTTAATGTGTTCATGTTAAATTAAAAGCAAAAAAATGATGAATGAATCTAAGCTATTATCCCCAAATGGGATAGTGAAGGCCTCAGCCTTATGCTTATTAATGTCTGCTTTTTCTGTTAATGCCGCATTTGCTGTTCCGGTATTGGATCGTGAAGTGATGGTTATACAACAAGGTCGGACTTTGACGGGTACTGTGGTCGATAATTTTGGAGACCCTGTTATTGGTGCCAATGTGATCGTCAAAGGAACAACGATCGGTAACATTACCGATGTGAACGGTACATTTACTGTTGAAAATGTACCGGATGATGCTGTATTGCAAATCTCTTATATCGGTTTTAAGACATTGGAAGTGCCGGTAAAAGGTCAGACAACCTTTAATATTACATTGCAAGAAGACACAGAGAACTTGCAAGAAGTAGTGGTGGTCGGTTATGGTTCTTCTGTGAAGAAGGATTTGACTACGGCAGTTACGAGTGTAAGTAGCAAAGATTTTTTGGCTGGTGCCGTGAATGATCCGATGCAGATGGTGGATGGAAAAGTAGCCGGAGTCGTGGTTAATAGTGTTGCCGCTGCTGACCCGAATAAGAGTGGTAGTATTCAAGTGCGTGGAGCTTCTTCTTTGAAGGCTGGTAACAGTCCGTTGATTGTGATTGATGGTATGCCGGGAGGAGATTTGCGTAATTTGGCACAGTCGGATATCGAGTCTATTACCGTATTGAAAGATGGTTCTGCCGCAGCTATCTATGGTTCTCGTGGTGCAAATGGTGTAATCTTAGTAACGACCAAACAGGGAAAGGCGGGTAAGACGACCATTACGTATGATGGCTATGTCGAACATGATTTTGTGGCAAGCAAACCGGATGTTTTGGATGCAGAAGCCTATTTGGACAAGGTTACAGGTGCTGTTGATTACGGGCATCGAACCAATTGGTATGATGAGTTGATCAATAAAAATAATTTTGGTCATAATCACAATATTTCATTGTCCGGTGGTAGCGAAACAACTATTTTCCGTATGTCTGCTAATTTTAAAGGTAAGGAAGGATTGGATATCGCTTCTGATCGTAAAGAATACGGTTTACGTGGAAACTTTAAGCATACGACTTTGGAGGGGTTGTTGGAAGTAGGCGGTAATTTCTCTTATCGTATAGCTGACGAAGATTATACGGATTATGCTTCGTTCAAGCAGGCTGTTCAGTTGAATCCGACGTTCAGTGTGGATGAGATGGATGCATTCAAAGGTAATAGTTATTCCTTTAATCCTGTCAAAAATTTGACGGAGCAGGAGAATGGTGCAAAACAGGAATATTCCACAATCGATTTGAACTTGAAACTGAACATTCTGAAAAATCTGAATACAGAATTAAAGCTTGGTCGCCAAGGACATAACAAGAAACAGTCTCAGTATAAGTTCAAGACACATAAAGATTGTATTAATGGAAATTATAATGGTTATGCACTCTTGAAGCAGGAAGCTTGGACAGATTGGACATTGGAATGGTTGGGAAATTATTCGTTCAAAATCAATGATGAACATGATTTCAAAATTATGGGCGGTTATTCCTATCAGCAATTCGATTACGAATGGTTCTCAGCATCGAACCGTGATTTTCCTTCCGATGCATTCTTATATAACTATCTTCAAGGCGGTGAGTACGAAAAAGTGAATGGCCGCTTGGGTATGGAATCCCATAAAGAAGAAGAAAAAACAATCGCGTTTTTGGGGCGTATTAATTATAACTGGAATGACGTATTCTTGTTTACAGGATCTTTACGCCATGAAGGTAACTCTAAGTTTGGTGAAGATCATAAATGGGGACTTTTCCCGGCAGCATCGGCTGCTTGGCGTGTGTCCAAATTGCCGGTGTTTGAAAACAGTTCTGCCGTTGACGATTTAAAACTTCGTTTTTCGTATGGTGTAACCGGACGTTCCGGGTTCGACCGTTATACGGCACAGGCCAAATATTCTGGATTCGGACAGTACTATAGTGATACTTATGGTAAATTTATCATGGGGTATGGACCAGGTAATAACCCCAATTATGATTTGGCTTGGGAAAAACAGATTTCTTACAACTTAGGTATTGATTATACTTTATTTAACTCTCGTCTGTCGGGTAGCTTTGATGCATTCATTCGTGAAGGTCGTGATGTAATCGGTGAATATCCTGTTCCTTTGCCACCGTATCTGCATGATAAAATTTATGCAAATGTGGGTACAACTACATCTAAAGGTTTTGAGTTCCAAGTGAATTGGGATGCAGTACAAACAAAAGATTTTTCTTATTCTACAAATTTGAATTTGGCTTATACAAAATCCAAACTGAAATCATTCTCTAACGAAAAGTATCAGTTGGGGTATATAGAAGGTGATGGATTCCCCTCTCCGGGTAATCCTGGTTCGGCTCAGCGTCTAGAAGACGGAATCGAGATTGGTTCTTTTTATGGATTCCGTTATGCAGGTGTCGATGATGCAGGTAATATCCTGATTTGGGAAAAAGGTGAAGAAGGTGGAGTAACGAAGTTGGGAGCCGATGGTAATGAACAGGATAAGGTTTATCTGGATGGAACAGGTGTTCCCAAGTGGGAGTTGTCTTGGGGAAATACGTTCAGATATAAAGACTTTGATTTGTCATTGTTCTTCCGTGGACGTTTTCGCTATAAAGTGATGAACCAGTATGAAATGTATTATGGTCTGCAAGTGGTTTCCGGCGATAACAAGTTATCTTCCGCTTATGAAGAAAATGCTCATATCAAAGGTCCGAAAGTGATTTGTGACTATTTCTTGCAGAATGGTAATTATTTACGTTTGGACAATATCACATTGGGTTGGACTCCGAAATTGAATACGAAGTGGATTTCTAATTTACGTGTGTATGGTACGTTGAAGAACGTGTTTACATTGACTAAGTATTCGGGGGTAGATCCGACGACGGTGACGACTACAGGCTTGTGGCCGGGAATCGGTGGAATGGAGGTCTATCCGACTGCAAGGAATCTGACATTTGGCGTACAAATCACTTATTAATTAAATTAAGAGACAGAACATGAAAAAAATTAAATTATTATGTGCTGCAGGTTTGTTGGGTGCTCTTGCCATGACATCTTGTACGGATCTGACAGAAAAAGTATATTCAGATTTAGTGAGAGACAATTATTATACGGATAAATTGTCTGTTGAAGCTGCCGTGGTTCGTTGTTTCGAACATAGTGACAATGTTACGTGGCGTGGTGATATCTGGAAGTTGCAGGAATTGACAGGTGACCATTTTGTCTGGACACAGAAAGGACGGCATGGATATGACGATGGCCAATGGATTCGCCTGCACGAACATAAATGGAACTATATTCAAGGACAGATCAACGGTGCTTGGGTGGCATCTTACCAGTGTATCAGTCAGGTAAACACGGTGTTGCGTGATTTCAATACGGTTGATTTTAGTGCGATCGGTGTTACTGATGAAGAGAAGGCTGCTTATTATAGTGACTTACGTGTATTGCGGGCTTGGTACTACATGTTTTTGTTGGATTTTTACCGTCAGGTTCCAATCGCTACGGAACAACAGGCTTCTGATGAAATCGTGCCTCAGAGTACAGCAAAAGAGGTTTATGATTTCATTGAGTCGGAATTGAAAGAATGTATCCCTACATTGCCGAAAGAAAAACGTCTCGGACGTTGGACACAGGGACCGGCAGCCGGTTTGTTGGTTCGTCTTTATTTGAATGCCAAGGTGTGGATTGGTGAGGATCATTATGCTGATTGTAAGCAATGGGCGGAAGATATTATTGCCGGTAAATATGGTACATACAGCATAAACCAACAAGATTATCGTGATCCGTTCCGTTCTGGTATCAATAAATATCAGTCTCCTGAGAATATGTTCGAGTTTTGGCACGAACGCGGTCGTTTGGAACAACAGACGATGTGGGCAGATGGTATGCACTATTCTGCAGCCCAGACGATTGGTAGCGATGGTGGTGGCAACAACGGTATCCATTTGCAGCCTTCTCGTGACTTCCAAGGAAATGTGTATCAGTTTGCCAGCGGACTCGGAAATCCATTTGAAAAATATGCGAAGTGTGACTATCGTGTAATTCCTTTCCATACGACAGATGCGAAAGGTGGTTATGAAGGTTTCTTCTTGCAAGGGGCACAGATGAAATATGACGAGTCGAAGCAATATGGTTTTACAGATGAAAATGTGAATGGCTCCGAAGAATGGATGGGTTTCCCGTTGGTGTTTGTCGACCAGGTAGGGCGTTTTTCAGAAGATAAGTCGTTGAACGCCGAAAACAAGAAACAAGCCTTGTTGGATGCTGCTGCCCGTGGGGGATATTTCATTTGTAATGACGCTGATGTGATCGCGAAAGGTTCTCAGGTGACTACCGGTGAAGAAAATTCCGGTTTCCGTTTCAATAAATTCCCTTATTTACCGGATCATGATGGTTTGTTCCGTTCTCAGTCTACTCCTGAGATGCGCTTGTCTGAAATGTATTACTCATTGGCAGAATGCTATTACAGGGAAGGAAATAAGGCAAAAGCAGCTGAACTATTGGATTATGTACGGGTAAGAAATTACCCTGCGGAAGAATGGTCGAAATATAGCTATGTGGCAAATCTGGATAAGTTGACGGATTCTGAATTTTTAGATGAGTGGGGACGTGAGTTCATCGGTGAACGCCGCCGCCGTATTGATTTGATTCGTTGGAATAAATTCCATGAAGAATGGTGGAATAAGGGAAAAGATGCTACAGACAAAGAATATAGCTATTTCCCTATTCCTCAAAACCAACTGAATGCAAGTCCGATCCTGAAACAGACAACTCCGGGTTGGGAATAATGGTGCATGGCTGACTGAAAGAATGGCTATTTTGAATATTAATGTAGCACTTAATTATAATAGGCTATTTTTTCAGAATAATATAACGAGTCTGCTGAGTTTTTCTTGGCAGGCTTGTTTGTTTTTAGGGCAATCAAAATTACTATCCGGGATCATCTCTTTTCCCTTATGAAAATTTCGCATACCAACCATCATACTGTCATTTCTGGTTGTTAACTGTTGCTTTACAGTATGTTAAAGTATGATAGTTGCTGTTTTTCACTATCATTCTACCATCATGCATCTATCATGATTTTTACATGTCGGTTTATTTATATGGTTGATAATGGGATGTTTGCATTTATATAAGCCCAAATGGTCATCGATAAAACGAGATCGTTTTTGTGTTAAAACGACCTTGTTTGCCGAACAAGATGCAAAAATGAGACATAAAAACACCCACGGCATGGCGGATAAACATCCACGCATCCACGGAAAGGCCTTGCACAGACCCGGGTCTGCACCTCTCCCACACCCGGGTCTCCGTGGCTCTTACACCCGGGTCTCAAGCGGCTCTGCAAGCCGTTTTTGACAAAAGAAAAGCCGGTCTTGATGAAAAATGAAGCTGTTTTAACATGTTTTGTACCTGTTCCCGGACGGTCTCTGTTATTGTCGTATAATTGATACACTGGATGTTATCGTTTTTTCGCCATGATGGTTATGACAGATGAATGATAGTAAAAAACGGCAACTGTCATGCTGTAACTTATTGGTTTAAAGTTGTATATAGACGGATATGGTAGTATGATGGTTGGTTTTGCAAAACAGTTATGTAATTAGTCCGTATCGGTGACGAAAACAGATGGATGCTTTATGATTTTGGTGCTCTGGTTTGTCTTTACAAAGTATAGAAGGTGTCGTAGATTTCCTAAATAGTATCATAATTGATCAATGTCAATTGTGGTATTCTTTTGGCATTTGAGTGTTACTCTTGTATAGAGGAGAATTTTTAATATTGTGATGAATTTGGTAAAGTAAAGAATTTTTCACTGATGTAAAAAATAATGGGGAGTTTGTGTTTTTAGTTTTAATCTCCGCTGGAGATGATTTAGTATTTCCAGCGGAGTATTTTCATTAAGTTGTCGAATAAGTAAAAACTGAAATATTTTTGAAAGCATGAAGAGTTATATATTAGTATCGATAAGTTTATTATTGTGTTCTTGTCAGGCAAAATTACCGGTGAATGTTCCTGAATTGTCAGATGGGAATCCGACAACCTGTTTCGTGGGAACGGAAGGGGTAAATAAAGTGATTTTTGATGAACAATATACTGTTCCCATCCAAAGTTATAAAATCTATTCGTCCGGCGAGACGCCTGTTCACGATCCGTCTGCCTGGACATTGAAAGGTTCCTATGACGGGAAGAACTGGGTGGTTGTGGATGAACGGAAAGACCAGACGTTCTGTTCCCGCTATCAGGAAATTCTTTGTTCGATAACCAAACCTTCCAATTATAAACAGTATATGCTGGAAGCTGCTACGGCAGTTGGTGATACATTGGTGTTGGGAGATGTGGTGTTGTTCGATGAGAATCTGAATGCCGGCTGGGAGGATTTCAAATATCCGGAAATCGATTACGAAGTGATTGATCCGGAAACTAAGGGGGCTGCCATTTATGCGGATCTTGTCCAGAATCCGGACGAATACATACGTTATCACGCTCGAAAGGTAGCCGAAATTCTTTTCTATTCGGCAAAAGATACGATGAATGATGTTCAAAAGGTTCATTATACGTTGAAAGATTATGACGGAGTTTCAGCCAAGAGTGGTAATCCGGCCAATACCTCGATTGTTTACAGCACTCAGCATATTGAGAAATCAGCGAACGAATCCCTCTATAAGCTCGACTTTGAAACACGTGGTGTCCTGTTTCATGAATTGGTACACGCCTATCAGTTCGAACCGAAAGGAATCGGTTCCTATTCAACCAACAAAACATTCTGGGCTTGTATCGAAGGGCTGGCGGATGCAGTCCGTGCCCAAGCAGGATATTTCGATATGAGTACCCGTAAACCGGGCGGTAACTGGATGGACGGTTATCGTACGACCGGCTTTTTTATCCAATGGCTGACGACCAAAGACCCGGATGCCATCCGCAAGTTCCATGAGACGGTCCGCGACCTCGACGAATGGAGTTTCGACAAGGCGATGAAGCGTATGTTCGGCGATGATGCCAGCATTGAAGGGCTGTGGAATGAGTATCAAGCCTTTTTATCAAAATAAATATAGAAACAAGATATCATGAAGAAGACAATTCTTTTATTTTCAGCTTTGCTGATCTTTGGGAACTTGTCCGCCCAAGATAAGGCAGCATTGGTGAATCCGATTATCGGGACAAACGGGATGGGACATACGTTTCCGGGGGCTTGCGTGCCTTTCGGACTGGTCCAGTTGAGCCCGGACACGGACACGATCCCTCATAACGTGGATGGCAAGTATCAGCCGCGTGCCTATGAATATTGTGCCGGCTATCAACATAAGGACAGCAGTATCGTCGGGTTCAGCCATACGCATTTCAGCGGAACCGGACATTCCGACCTCGGCGATATCCTGATTATGCCGGCTACCGGCGAATTGAAACTGAATCCCGGAACGGCAACCGACCCGGATGGCGGCTACCGTTCGCGTTTCTCACACGATACGGAGGTATCCCGTCCCGGCTACTATGAAGTGATGCTGGCCGACTACGGCGTGAAAGCACAACTGACGGCAACCAAGCGGGTGGGTGTGCATAAATATACGTTCCCGAAAGAAGCGAAGAACCAGCGAATCATTTTGGATATGATTCATGGTATCTACAATTACGACGGAAAAGTCCTTTGGACGAATATCCGGGTCGAAAATGATACGCTGGTCACAGGCTATCGTATCACGAACGGATGGGCGCGTACCAACTATACTTATTTTGCCATGTCTTTCTCCAAACCGGTCGTTCATTACGGATGCGAGGAAAAAGCAAAAGTTAATTACCGGGGCGGATACGGCAAATTCAATATGAAAGAAAACTTTCCGGATATAGGCGGACGCAAGATCGTTGCTTATTTCGATTTCGATCCGGCGGTTTCCGAGGAATTGGAAGTGAAAGTGGCGCTTTCGGGAGTCAGCACGGATGGCGCTTTGAAAAATCTGCGGGCTGAAGCCTCCGGCTATAGTTTCGACCGGTTGGCGGCTCGTGCCGGTGAAACCTGGAATAAGGAATTGTCCGTTATCGAAGCCAATGGTACGGACGACCAGTTGGCGATGCTGTACACCTCTTTGTATCACACCATGATCAATCCTTGTGTCTATACGGATGTGGACGGACAGTATCGCGGGTTGGATCATAATATCCACAAGGCGGACGATTTCACGAACTACACGGTCTTTTCCGTTTGGGACACCTATCGTGCCCTGCATCCGCTGTTCAACATCATCAACCGCCGGGTAAATACGGATATCGCCCGCTCCATGCTGAAGCATTGCGAGCAAAGCGTGCATAAGGCTTTGCCTATCTGGAGCCATATGGCAAATGAAAACTGGTGCATGATCGGATATCATTCCGTTTCCGTTTTGGCCGATGCCGTGGCGAAAGGTCTTCCGTTAGACAAGGAAGAGGTTTTGAAAGCGATGGTGAGCAGTTCCACGATCCCTTACCTGGACGGGACCGGCGAATATATGGAAAAAGGGTATGTCGCACTTGACCATAACGGTAGCGCCGCTTCCCTGACGTTGGAATATGCCTATGACGACTGGACCATCTACCACACGGCGCTTTTGGCCGGCAACCGTTCTGTTGCCGATACGTATAAAAAACGGGCGGCCAATTATACGAATGTTTTTGATACGAATATGGGCTATGCCCGTCCTCGTTATGCCGACGGACGCTGGAAAGAGAATTTCAACTTGCTGAACACGCATGGTGAAGGTTTTATCGAAGGAAATGCCTTGAACTATTCTTTCTATGTGCCGCAGGATGTGGACAATATGATCCGCCTGATGGGAGGCGACAAGTCCTTTGTCTCCAAGCTCGATTCCCTGTTTACGATGCACCTGCCTGCCGAGTTTTTCGCCCAGACCGAGGATGTGACGGAGGAAGGCTTGCTGGGCGGCTATGTGCATGGCAACGAACCGAGCCATCATATCCCGTTCCTGTATGCCTGGACCTCGCAACCTTGGAAAACGCAATATTGGCAGCGTGAAATCATGAATAAAATGTACCGCAATAATATCGACGGCCTGTGCGGTAACGACGATTGCGGCCAGATGTCTGCCTGGTATATCCTGTCTTCGATGGGGTTCTATCCGGTTTGTCCGGGTACGGACCAGTATGTGCTGGGAGCTCCTTACTTGCCTTATATGAAGGTTATGCTGGAAAACGGAAAGACTTTTGAGGTAAAGGCCGACAAGGTGAGCGACAAAAACCGTTATGTCAAGTCGGTCAAGTTGAATGGCAAGCCCTATACGAAAGGGTTCATTACTCAGCAGGACATTATGGATGGTGGTACGCTGACGTTCGAAATGACCTCTTCTCCTAATAAAAAACGTGTTTTTAACGGGACAGACAGACCCTATTCTTTGTCTTCAAATTAATTAAACATATTCTATCCATGAAGAAATTATTAATTTTAGCGATTACGCTTTGCAGCAGCCTCTTTACGGTGGATGCGGCTGACAAAAAGGACCTGGTGGATTACGTGAATCCGCTGGTCGGGAGCCAGTCGAAAATTTCTCTCTCGACAGGTAATACTTATCCGGCAATTGCCATGCCCTGGGGTATGAATTTCTGGATGCCACAGACCGGAAAGATGGGAGACGGCTGGGCGTACACATACGACGCGGACAAGATCCGTGGTTTCAAGCAGACTCACCAACCCAGCCCTTGGATCAACGATTACGGACAGTTTGCCATTATGCCCGTTACCGGTAAAGTGGTGTTTAACCAAGATAAACGTGCCAGCTGGTTTTCCCATAAGGCGGAAGTGGCAAAACCGAATTATTACCGGGTGTATCTGGCTGACCATGACGTTGTGACGGAAATCACGCCGACGGAACGTGCCGCCATGTTTCGCTTCACTTTCCCCGAATCGGACAACTCGTATGTGATTGTCGATGCTTTCGACCGTGGTTCTTATGTCAAGATCATACCCGAAGAAAACAAGATCATTGGCTATACGACTCGTAACAGCGGAGGGGTGCCTCAGAACTTCCGCAACTATTTCGTCGTCGTGTTTGACAAGCCTTTTACTTATAAGGCGACTGTCGGTGATGATGAGATCCGCAAAGGCGAGACTGAAGCGAAAGAGAACCATACCGGTGCCATTGTCGGTTTTTCCACCCGCAAGGGCGAGATTGTCCATGCTCGCGTAGCTTCTTCTTTTATCAGCCCTGAACAGGCTGAACTGAACCTGAAAGAATTGGGCGATCGTTCGTTTGACGAAATAGCCGAGGCTGGTCGCCAAGTGTGGAATGAAACTTTAGGACGTATCGCCGTGGAAGACGACGATGTGGACAAACTACGCACATTCTATTCCTGCCTGTACCGTTCGCTACTTTTCCCGCGCAGTTTCTACGAACTTGATGCAAACGGAAAAGTTGTACATTACAGTCCGTATAACGGAGAAGTGCTGCCGGGGTATATGTTTACCGATACCGGTTTTTGGGATACGTTCCGTTGCCTGTTCCCCTTCTTGAACCTGATGTATCCGGATATGAATACGAAGATGCAGGAGGGGCTTGCCAATACCTATAAGGAGAGCGGCTTCCTGCCGGAATGGGCAAGTCCGGGACATCGTGGCTGCATGGTCGGTAATAACTCGGCTTCTGTTGTGGCGGATGCTTACCTGAAAGGGCTTCGCGGATATGATATCGAGACGCTTTGGGAGGCTGTCGTGCATGGGGCTAACAGTGTACATCCGAAGGTGAAATCGACCGGACGTCTGGGATATGAATATTACAATAAATTGGGCTATGTGCCTTATAACGTGAAAATCAACGAAAGTGCCGCTCGTACGTTGGAATATGCTTATGATGACTGGGCTATCTATAAACTAGGTAAGGCTTTGGGCAAACCTGAATCCGAAATTGCCGTTTTCGCGAAACATGCTATGAATTATAAGAACCTATTCGATCCTGAAACCAAGTTGATGCGTGGCCGTAACGAGGACGGTTCGTTCCAGTCTCCTTTCAATCCGCTGAAATGGGGAGACGCTTTTACGGAAGGTAACAGTTGGCATTATACCTGGTCGGTCTTCCATGATCCGCAGGGACTGATCGACTTGATGGGAGGAAAGACAGGTTTCAATGCCATGATGGATTCCGTATTCAATGTCCCGCCTTTGTTCGATGACAGTTATTACGGTGGCGTGATCCATGAAATCCGCGAAATGCAGATTATGAATATGGGTAATTATGCGCATGGCAACCAGCCGATCCAGCACATGATCTACCTATACAACTATTCCGGCGAACCCTGGAAAGCACAGTATTGGGTGCGTGAAGTGATGGACAAGCTCTATTTCGCGACTCCCGACGGCTATTGCGGTGATGAGGATAACGGACAGACTTCGGCATGGTATGTATTCTCGGCTCTCGGCTTCTATCCGGTTTGTCCGGGTACGGACCAGTATATCTTGGGGTCTCCGCTGTTCAAAAGCGTGACGCTGAATCTGGAAAACGGCAAGAAGGTCGTGATCAAGGCCAACAATAATGGCGAGGCGAACCGTTACATCTCGTCTATGAAAGTGAATGGCAAGAACTATACGAAGAATTATCTGATACATGGCGACCTGATGCGTGGCATGAACATTCTTTATAATATGTCGGCCACACCGAACAAGAGCCGGGGTACGCAGGACAGTGACGCTCCTTACTCATTCTCCAATGAATTGGGAAAATAAATAAGATTGCATATAGATGGCTGGAAGCATTAATATTAACATAAGCACTTAATTATAATAGGACTTTCAGTCTAACTATAATCAAAAGGGCTATTTGGACCTTGTTTCAGATAGTCCTTTTTATTTATAACGACAATAGTTTGAATATGAAATTACGAATTTGTACTTTGATCGCTGTGTCGTGTGCCGCCTTATCCGGCACGGCACAGAATGAAAAGTTGACGGAATACGTCAATCCGCTGGTAGGAACGGATGGTTATGGCAATGTGTATCCGGGAGCGCAGATCCCGTTCGGAGGGATCCAGATCAGCCCGGATACGGATGCTAAATATTATGATGCGGCTGCCGGTTATAAATATAACCACACTTCTATCCTGGGCTTTAGCCTGACGCATCTTAGCGGGACCGGTATTCCTGACTTGGGAGATTTTCTGTTTATCCCCGGAACCGGAGAGATGAAACTGGAACCCGGAAGCCGTGAGAATCCCGATGAGGGCTATCGTTCCCGATACACGCACGACGAGGAACAGGCTACTCCGAACTATTATGCCGTCCGCTTGCAAGACTACGGCGTGAAGGCGGAGATGACGGCAGGGGTACGGAGTGGCATGTTCCGTTTTACTTATCCCGAATCGGAAAAATCATTTATCATGATTGATATGAACCATACGCTTTGGCAGTCGTGCGAATGGGCCAACCTGCGCATGGAAAACGATTCGACCATCACTGGCTATAAGTTGGTGAAAGGGTGGGGACCTGAACGCCATGTCTATTTTGCAGCTGTCTTTTCCAGAAAATTGACGGGTCTGCGCTTCATGCAGGACAAGAAGCCGGTGATCTATAATACATCCCGGTTCAGGAGCGACCGTGAGGCTTGGGGGAAGAACCTGATGGCTTGCCTTTCTTTCGCAACTGGGGAAGGGGAGGAAGTGATCGTGAAAACGGCCATCTCTTCCGTCAGTACCTCCGGGGCGAAGATGAATATGCAGGAACTGGACGGACTGACATTTGACAGCCTCAAAGAGAAAGGGGAGGAACTTTGGGAGAAAGAATTGCAAAAATACCGGATAACTACCGACCGGAAGACAAAGGAAACGTTTTATACTTCTGCCTACCATGCCGCCCTCCATCCGTTTGTTTTCCAGGATGTGGATGGCCGTTTCAGGGGGTTGGACAAGAATATCGAGCAAGCGAAAGGCTTTACCAACTATACGACTTTTTCTTTGTGGGACACCTACCGGGCTTTGCATCCCTGGTTCAATTTAGTGCATCAGGACATAAATGCCGACATCGCCAATTCGATGCTGGCCCACTTTGACAAGAGCGTGGAGAAAATGCTCCCGATCTGGTCTTTTTACGGAAACGAGACTTGGTGCATGATCGGCTATCATGCGGTCTCCGTCCTGGCGGATATGATCGTCAAAGGTGTGAAAGGTTTCGACTACGAACGGGCGTATGAGGCGATGAAAACGACTGCCTTGAACGAACATTACGACTGTTTGCCCGACTATATGCGGAATGGCTACGTCCCGTTTGACAAAGAGGCGGAGTCGGTTTCCAAAACATTGGAATATGCCTATGACGACTATTGTATCGCACAGGCTGCCAAAGCTTTGGGCAAGATGGACGATTATCAGTATTTTCTGAATCGTTCTCTTTCTTATCAGACTCTGATCGACCCGGAAACGAAGTATATGCGTGGTCGTGACAGCCAGGGTAATTGGCGTACTCCGTTTACTCCGGTAGCTTATCAAGGACCGGGATCGGTGAACGGTTGGGGAGATATTACCGAAGGTTTTACAATGCAATATACATGGACAGTTCCGCATGATGTGCAGGGATATATCAATTTGGCAGGGAAGAAACTTTTCGAGAAGCGACTAGACGATCTCTTTACGGTCGAATTGCCGGACGATATTCCGGGAGCGCATGACATCCAGGGGCGTATCGGTGGCTACTGGCATGGCAACGAACCTTGCCACCACATCGCTTATCTGTACAACTATTTAGGCAAACCCTGGAAATGCCAGAAGTGGATCAGGGAGATCGTTGCTCGTTTTTATGGAAATGAACCGGGATCGTTGAGCGGGAATGACGACTGCGGGCAGATGTCGGCCTGGTATATGTTCAACTGCGCAGGCTTTTATCCGGTAGCCCCTTCCAGCAATATCTATAACATCGGCTCCCCTTGTGTAGAGGCGCTTTCGATCCGGATGAGCAACGGAAAGGAAATAAAGATGACCACGGAAAACTGGTCGGAAGAGAACGTTTATATCAAGGAGCTATATGTCAACGGAAAGAAATATGATAAATCATATCTGACCTATGAGGATGTGCAAGCAGGAATTACCCTGCACTTTGTGATGAGCGGCAAACCGAACTACAAGCGTGCCGTTTCGGTGGACGCCCGTCCCGCCTCGTTGTCGTCACCGGGCAAAACGATGTTTTACCAGATATCTGATAGCAAGTAAATGGACGATTTCTATTCGATTTTCCGATAAATCTCAATATCTTTGCATGAAACATTTATCTCTTTATTAATTTAAAGACTATTGCTCAATCGTAAATCAGGATAAATATATGGGAAATATGGATATAAAAGATGAAGCATCAATAATAAACAGTGATGAAAATGTGGTTAGCGATGTGGAACAAGCCGATCTGTCAATAAACGGAGATGATTCATATACCATATATCCGAATGCCGAAGTGAGGGTGGAAAAGGCTCAATATAGTATTATGCATTTGCATACACTTTGCCTGAAGCGGAAAGAATTAATAATTGATCCGGATTTCCAGAGGCATGATGTCTGGAAACAAAGGCAGAAGTCCGAGTTGATCGAATCGATCCTAATGGGAATTCCTATACCATTAATGTATTTATTTGAGGATAAGAATGGGAAGAAGCAAGTTGTTGACGGGCGACAAAGGATAAGTGCTATTCTGGATTTTCTGGAAGGAAAGTTCAAATTGAATAATCTGAGAATATTGAAGCAGTTTAATGGATGTTGTTTTGCGGATTTGGATTTGAAGCAACAGGGAGTTATTGAAGACTTTCAATTACTTTTTTACATTATACAGCCTCCGACTCCTGAGCGGGTAAAGTATGATATCTTTGATCGGGTAAATCGCGGAGGAACTCCGTTGAATAAGCAGGAAATGAGGAATGCCTTATACCGTGGACGTTGCACACGGATGTTGGATAAACTTTGCTGTTCTCCCGAATTTTTGATTGCGACAGGGCGTTCTATTAATAAAGAAAGGATGAAAGACCAATATGTCGTTTTACGGGCAATGGCCTTCCTGATGTTGCATCGTGGAGAGTTTAAAGATATTCCGGCTCTCCAATACCGGGGGGATATAGATGATTTTCTGGCTCGTTTTATGGTTTATGTGAATGATAATGCACCTGAAAAATTGATTGTAGATTATGAGAATCTATTTATTCGCTGTATGCAGATCAGTTATGATCTTTTAGGAGAAAATGGTTTTCGTTTTTCGGGAAATGGGATTAGAAGACCTATAAACATGCCTCTCTTTGAGGCATTAAGTTATTTGTTTTCTTTTGTCCCTGAGAAAATTGATTACACATGGGCGTCAAGACTCATACTGGATATAGAATCTGTAAAGGAAGAGTTTGATGATTCCCGTTATTTTTCCGGTAATATAGACTCGACTACAAGTGTCTCTTTCAGGTTTGATCGAATGGATAAAATAATAAACAGGATTCAGTTATGATAAAACATATACAAATAAAAGACTATAAATGTCTTCATGATGAGAACTTGGAGATAAAGCCTTTTACAATTGTAACGGGTGTTAACTCGGCAGGTAAGTCAAGTTTGATACAGTCAGTATTACTTCCTGTTCGCAGGATAGGAAAAAATGGACAAATTTTACTGGATACTATTGTGAATCTGACATTCGATACGATTAGAAATAAGTATTATAATGCAAAAAGTGTCAGGGTCGATATCGATATCGATAATGTGCATATTTCCTATCACGGAACAAATGAACTCTCTTTGGTTTTTCTTCCTTCGGAAGAGGATGCCAGCATGCCGATCGACATAGAGCAAAATTTATACTATTTGTCTGCCAATAGAATCGGGGCGGAGTTGCATTCCAAAATTTCGCCACAGTTTAAAGTGGGCGTAGTCGGTGAGTATATAGTAGGTTCATTTGAAAAAGAAAAATCTAATCCTTTAATGCCGGAATTGATTAAAGATGATTCCTCTTATACTTTATCTGCTCAGGTGAATTATTGGTTGTCTTATATTTTAGATATACCGACGGAGTTGCAGACGGAACGCCGTTTGGATGATGTGGTCGAGGTACAGTATAAAAGTGATGGGTTGGGGAATATTTCGCCTTTCCAGTTGGGAGCTGGCGTAAGTTATCTTACCAAAATGTTGATCATGTGCTTGCGGGCAAAAAAGAATGATGTTATTCTTATCGAAAATCCGGAAATCCATCTTCATCCGGCCAGCCAGGCAAAGGTTGGTGAATTCTTGGCCTTTATTGTTAGAGCCGGTATACAGGTAATCATAGAAACACATTGCGAACACCTTATATATAAGGTCGGTTATGAGATTTATAAAAAGCGTTTTTTGAAAGATGATGTGACCATTTTGTATAAAGAGGGCATCCAGAATCCGTTCATTGTACTTGGTTTTAAAGAGGATGGCAAGTTTACTCGTGACTTCCCGGAAGGTTTTTTCGATGCGACTTTAGCTGAACTGCTTGAAATGGAATAATATGGGGAAATATAGTTTTGTGTTGTCTGATACTTTGTATAAGCAATATTATTTGTTTAAGGAGCATCAGGACTATGATAAAGATATACTCTTGCACTTGCTTAAGTTTCGTTGTGGCGAGTTTCTGACCAATACCAGACAATTAGATGATATCGGGATTGGCGATCGTGTGTCGAAAAGTCTTTATGACTCTTTAAAGCATGCCCGGTTAACAAAGCAGACTTTGGAAGAACTGGCAAGAAAGACTGACTATAAATTGATATTGTGTGATGACAGAACGGATTATCCGTATGTCAATATCATGTCCGATCAGATCAGTAGCCATATCACCGGTTGTTTTTATAGAAATGCCCATAGAGACAAGGCGATCAGGCACATAAGAGCACTATGCCAGGATGCGAAAAAAATATGCCTGTACGATCAATACCTGAATGCCTGCAAGGATGTCTTGAAATTGATTTTGCCGAACAAAAAAGTAGAACTTGTCTATCATTCGAAACATTTGAATGATAGTGCTGTTGCTGATTTGCAAAAGTATAATCCTCAATGGTCTTTTTCTTTGGATGATTCACTGTTGACCCATCATGATCGATATATCGTGATTGATAATAAAATGGAAATCATCTTATCCAGCGGTTTTATGTATTTGGAATTGACGGGTAAGGAACTGACTTATGTGGTGAGGCCTGTTCAGGAAAACAGGCTGTTAGTGAATGGCTGAAGAAAAATGCGGAATAAAGGGCTATATCGTACTATCTTCTTTCGCGAATACAGAAAAATTTCTATATTTGCACCGCCTTTAATTAGGAATCAGATACTTTCTAAATAAATCAGATTAAGAAATGACAAAGAGTGCATTACAAATTGCAAGAGCAGCTTACCAGCCAAAGGTTCCCGCTGCATTGAAAGGCGCTGTAAAAGCCGTAGATGGTGAGTACACACAATCAGTTGCCGATCAGGACGAAATCAAAAAGTTATTCCCGAACACGTACGGAATGCCTGTCGTTACTTTCGAAAAGAGCAACGAAAAGAAAGAACTGCCGGCAATGAATGTCGGTGTGATCCTTTCCGGTGGTCAGGCTCCTGGTGGTCATAACGTGATTGCAGGTCTGTTCGACGGTATCAAGGCTAACAACGCTGCTTCTCGTCTGTATGGCTTTATCCTCGGACCTGGTGGTCTGATCGATCATAAATATATGGAACTGACTGCTGACATTATTGACGAGTACCGCAACACGGGTGGTTTTGATATGATTGGTTCAGGCCGTACCAAACTGGAAACAAAAGAACAGTTCGACAAGGGGCTGGAAATTCTGAAAGAACTGAACATCAAGGCTCTGGTTATCATTGGTGGCGACGACTCCAACACAAATGCTTGCGTACTGGCCGAATACTACAAGGCTACGGGGGCCGGTGTTCAGGTAATCGGCTGTCCGAAGACGATCGACGGTGACCTGAAGAACGAGCAGATCGAAACTTCTTTCGGTTTCGACACGGCTTGTAAGGTTTATTCCGAAGTTATCGGTAATATCCAACGTGACTGCAACTCGGCACAGAAGTACTGGCACTTCATCAAGCTGATGGGACGTTCTGCTTCTCACATCGCTTTGGAATGCGCTTTGCAGACTCAGCCGAATATTTGTATCATCTCCGAAGAAGTTGAGGAAAAGAACATGTCTTTGGACGATATCGTGACTTACATCGCCGGAATTGTAGCAAAACGTGCTGCCGAAGGCCACAACTTCGGTACGGTGCTGATTCCCGAAGGTCTGATCGAATTCGTTCCGGCTATGAAACGCCTGATCGCTGAGCTGAACGACTTCCTTGCTAAACACGATGCCGAATTCAAGATGATTAAGAAGAGCGAACAACGTGCTTACATCATCAGTAAGTTGACAAAAGAAAATTCCGACTTGTATGCTTCCCTGCCGGAAGGTGTGGCACGTCAGTTGTCACTCGATCGCGACCCGCATGGAAACGTACAGGTTTCTCTGATCGAAACAGAAAAATTGCTGTCAGAAATGGTTGGCAAGAAGTTGGCAGAATGGAAGGCCGAAGGCAAATATGTCGGCAAGTTTGCTGCACAGCACCACTTCTTCGGTTACGAAGGCCGTTGCGCTGCTCCATCCAACTATGATGCGGACTACTGCTATTCTTTGGGTTATACGGCTTCTTGCCTGATCGCCGCCGGCAAGACTGGTTATATGTCTTCCGTACGCAACACGACAGCTCCGGCTGACAAGTGGATCGCTGGTGGTATCCCCGTAACTATGATGATGAACATGGAAAAACGCCACGGCGAAATGAAACCTGTTATCCAGAAAGCTTTGGTTAAGCTCGACGGTGCTCCTTTCAAGAAATTTGCTGCTAACCGCGATGAATGGGCTATGACGACAAGCTATGTTTATCCTGGTCCTATCCAGTATTTTGGTCCGACTGAAGTTTGCGACGAACCGACTAAGACATTGCAGTTGGAACAAGCTCAATAATATATCTGACGATATATAATCAATCAATAATGATAGAGGTAAGGCACTTAGCTTTACCTCTATTTTATTGTCATACTATCATGCTTTGCTGTTGAAACTATGAATGTCAAGCCCCACATAAAATGATAGTTGGCATGACAGTTGTTTTTCTATGATTGTACTATCATGGGTGTGATCGCTTTTTTACGCGTACTATATGGTTTATTATCAGATATGTAGTTGCTTTTGTCTGTCGAGATCCGGATCTCAGTTATCTGCAGACCAGGGTTTCGATAGCTTTCAGATGGGGGTGTAAAAGGCGCTCTGACGGGCATTTTGAGAAAAACATCAGGCGTCTTTATAGAAAAAAGTAACGTGTTTCGACAGAAAAGGCTTATTCTTTTCTGAAAACGTTCCACTTTTAATGCTTTTAGCGTACTTCTATGTCTGGTAAAACAGCTAAAATGATAGTTAGGGGTGATTTATGATCTCTTCTAATCTTTCCATATTCTTCCTCTTTGTCGCTCTCACGATCAGGAACCAGTCGATGATGTACCAGATTCCCAGACCACCGCCTGTGAGCAGTTTAATGATCCCTTTACCCCAGTCCCCGATCAGGAAACGATCCAAACCGAAGTATCCTAAGAAACAAGAAACGGACAACATACAGATCGGGCTTTTGAAATGGTTTTTTGCTAAAATCGCCTCTTTTTCAGGAGGAAGGTCGAGCAGTCGATGGATAGGAATTTCATAATCAGGAAATTTGCTTTCATTGGCAAGAAGAAATTTGTCTACTTTATCTGCTTCCATATAATATTAAGTATTATTGTTATATGTGGCAAATATAAGGTTTTTCCGTATCTTTGGACTTCGATAATCATTAAAACAACAATCTTATGTTTTCAGGAATTGTAGAAGAAACAGCTCAGGTCGTGGCGATTGAGCATGATAAGGACAACATTCATATCACTATGAAGTGTTCTTTTGTCGATGAATTGAAAATAGATCAGAGTGTGGCCCACAATGGCGTTTGCCTGACTGTGGTTCGCAAAGATAGGGATACATTCACAACTACAGCCATGCGAGAAACTCTGGAACGTTCCAACTTGGGGCTGCTGAAACCAGGTTCGCTCGTGAATTTGGAACGCAGTATGATGATGAACGGACGTCTGGACGGACATATTGTGCAGGGGCATGTCGACCAGACTGCCGTTTGTACAAGTGTGGAAGATGCAAATGGAAGCTGGTATTATACGTTCGAATATCCGTTCGACCAAGAGATGGCGCAGCAGGGATATATAACTGTCGAGAAAGGTTCCGTCTGTGTCAATGGTGTGAGCCTGACTGTCTGTAATTCGAAGCAGAATAGTTTTCAGGTAGCGATCATTCCGTATACGCATGACAACACCAACTTCTGCCAGATCGAAAAAGGTACGGTCGTCAATCTTGAGTTCGACATTGTCGGTAAGTATATCAGTAAGATGATGCAGTTCAAATGAAAGATTTCCTCTCTTTAGCAAGCCGGCGCCAAAGTGACCGGGCTTTTGATCCGCAGCGTCCGGTGGAAAAGGAAAAATTACAGCGTATTCTGGAGGCGGCGTGTATCGCGCCGTCTGCTTGTAATTCCCAACCTTGGCATTTTATTGTGGTGGATGATCCCGAACTGAAGAATCGGGTGGCAGACGCAACTTCGAACCGTGTTTTGGGAATGAACCATTTCACCAAACAGGCGCCCGTACATATCTTGGTCGTGGAGGAGAGGCCGAATCTGACAGCAGGTATCGGCTCGTGGATCAAGGACAAGAATTTCTCCCATCTGGATATCGGCATAACGGCCGCTCACCTTGTGCTGGCTGCCGAAGATGAAGGGTTGGGGAGTTGTATTGTCGGCTGGTTTGATGAAACGAAAGTTCGTAAACTATTGGATATCCCTTCCGGTAAACGTGTTTTGCTGGACATCGTCATCGGCTATTCTACCCAACCGGACAGACCTAAGAAACGTAAAGATCTGAAAGAAGTGATTAGCTATAATCGGTACTGAGATTTATGGATTATGATTTATGCAGTGTAACATGAAATCATAATTCATAAATCCTCCTTCTTCTCTTCCAGAACCCCATCTTATAATAAACGAAGGTCACGATTAGTCCGATTGTGATGCTGATACCGATCGCCCACCAGATTCCGTTGCGTCCCAACCATGAACTGAGATAATAGGCGAGGGGAATACGGATCAGCCAGAGGCAGACCAGGCTGGTTATCATTGGGAACAAGGTATCTCCAGCTCCCCTGAGTGCTCCGTTGTACACGTTCAGTGCCCCATGTACAATGAAGAAACCACCGATAATTAGCAGATATTCTTTTCCAATCGCCACGACATCTATGTCTTTCGTGAAAATTCTCATCATCTCGTTGCCGAATAGATAGACGGCGGCAAAAGTTAATAGTCCCAGGGCTATATTCGTGTACATCGTAAACCGTACTCCCTTTTTCACCCGGTCCAGTCTCCCGGCCCCGATATTTTGTCCGCAGAAAGCTGCTAACGCTCCTGATAGGGTGAGGATAGCCTGAGTGATGATCGTGTCTATCTTTCCGGCGGCACCGTAAGCTGTCAGTGTATTGGTCCCGAAGCTATTCACGATCCCCAGCAATGCGATCAGTCCGAGGGCGATCGCACATTGCTGTACGCTTGTCGGCAGTCCGATTTTTAAGCTCTCTTTGAACAGTTTCCAGTCGAACAGCATATCTTGCTTTTTGATGGATAGTAAGGGGTGCGTATTGTTTACATACGCCAGGGCTATACACATACCGATTCCCTGCGAAACGACAGTCGCACGAGCAGCTCCCTCTATACCCCATTTGAATACGAGTATGAAGAGCAAGTCGAACGCAATGTTCAGGACTGTCGTAATCAGAATGAACAGCATTGGGCGAACAGACTCGCCCACGCCTCGCAAAATCGAAATGATGCTATTGAAGGTTACGAACAGGAATGTTCCTCCTATGTAAATGCGAAAATAGGCTACCGCTTGTGGAATAACCTCTTCCGGCGTATTGGTCAGGCGGAAAACCGGCTCGGCGAAAATAATCCCTGCAATGGATAGTATTATTCCTCCGACTAACATGAATATGAAGAAGGAGGAAAACGCAAGTTGTACCTTTTGATACTGTTTGGCTCCGAAAAGTTGTGAAATGACTACCGTAGTACCGCTTCCTACACCGATCACGAGCGAAATGATGAAGTAATAGATGAAAAAGGAAGCCGATACCGCTGCCAGTGCCTCCTTTCCCAGAAACTGTCCGACAATAATGCTGTCCGTTATGTTATAGAACTGTTGCAGCAGATTTCCGACCAGCAACGGCAATGCAAAGCGAACGATCACTTTCCATACTTTCCCTTCTGTCAGATCTGTATTCCCTTTTCTTTTATCCATCCCTTAATAATTGTCAATAATCCATTGTCAATTGTTCAAAGGTCTTTCAACAAAATGTTGTCATTCGCCTTAATCATGTCCTCGCGGGTTTTCAGCAAGGCTTTCCATTCCTTGCTGAACAATTTGGATGTGTCGATCTTGAAGTTCTCCGAGCCGTATTCGTCCATGCGTGTCAGTAGATAGCTGACAGTGATCTTGTTTACGTCGATGGCCGGCTGGTAGTGAACGACGCGTTCGTCATCTCCGTAATTGACTTCGATAATGATGTGCAGTTCGGTCAGTTGATAGAGTATCTGTGTCGTGATACGGATCGGTATGCGGTAAGCGTCTGACAATTCATCTGCCGTATAAGGCTTTTCTCCTTTTACAAACCGTTTTACGATCAGGGAAGCTATCAGCAGCGTGAGGAAATCCTTATATCGCCGGCTGATGTTCTTGCTGTCACGCTCGAAACTGAATTTCTTCACGTTTTGGGAAGCATACGAGATTTCCGCCCCGAACAGGCAGATCAGCCATGACAATTGTAACCATAGCAACAACAGGGGCAAGGCGGCAAAACTACCGTAGATCGCGTTGTATTTGCTCACCCAGATCTGCCCGCTGATGTAGATAAACTGGAAGAATTGGAATGCGATGCCTGACAGGATTCCAGCCACGAGGCCGTTTACAAACCGTACTTTCGTATTGGGTAATGAAATATAAAGTCCTGTGAATGCCAGGATCGTAATGAGGTAGGGAGTTATGTTCAGTATCAGTTCGACCAGTGGAGTAAAGAAAAAGTACTGGCTGATAAATGAGTTCTGCAAAGTGGACAGGAAGATGGATAAACCGCTGGAAGCCGTCATCAGTACCGGTAAAATCAGGAACAAGGCCAGATAATCGGATAACTTCCGATACCACGGACGTGATTTCTGTATCTGCCAGATGTCGTTGAACGTGTCTTCTATGGATGAGATCAGGTTGACAACTGTATAAAACAGCAGGATCAGGCCGACCCCGATGATTACGCCGCCTTGTGCTTGCTCCAGATAGCTTTCTACGAATTCGAAAGCCTTGGTCAATTCCACTTCATGTCCGGGGAAATAGTCGAACAATTCCTGGCGTACGGTGTTTTGGAAGCCGAACCCTTTGGCTATCCCCAACAGAACCGCTAGGAGAGGCACGATGGATAGCAAGGTGCTGTAGGTGAGGGCGGAGGCTTTCGTTTGAAGATTCTCGCTCTGAAACCCCCTGACTGCAAGAATTATTGTCTTGATGATGTTGATATAAAGCTCTTTCAGTCCGCTTACTTCATTTTCGGTGATCCGCCAAATGTCGTAAGTGACGAAACGGATCATTCTTGTCAGTAGGGCGTTGATCCGTTCTCCGAGCGTCTTTTTACCGGTTGTTTTCATATATATGATGTGCCAATAAATTAAATGTGCCAATATACCGATAGAAAACCATTTAATTGGCATATTGTTGAATTGGTATACTGGCACATTATAAAAAAGCAGCCTGCCTATAAGCCGGGTTCTGTACTCCCGTTTGCACGGGAGCGTCTGTCATTTATCTCGTCTTACTGTCACCAGTAAGCTTTAGCGGTCTACCCCCCGGCATCGGACGAGCAATCCTACATGCGCCGGTATACATGACCTTACAACCCATAAGGCGTACGGCATCCTATATTGCTATAAGACCCGGTGAGCTCTTACCTCACCTTTTCACCCTTACCGGACAGGCCGGCGGTCGTTTTCTGTTACGCTACTCTACCCTTACGGACAGCTTCCCGTTAAGAAGTATGGTGCTCTTTGTTGCCCGGACGTTCCTCCCGTCCTGAAGGACGAGCGACAGACCGGCAGACTGCAATGCGACAAAGGTAATTCTTTTAATCGACAATTGAAAATTGAAAATAGGGATAACCACATCAAAATGGTTCGATATAGTTCTCTTTTACTTTTCTTCCAGTCTAATTTGTTTTCGATAATGCTATGTATATGTTCGACATTGTTGAAAATAAATTACATAGATATCTGATGGCAGGTTCATGGGAAACATTCTGCCTTTCCTGCTGTTATATTATTGAATGTATGACCATTTGGCAGACAGTTGATTGTTAAAAAGGTACTTTGCATTACACAGTACTGTTAATCGCAGTTAAGCCCTTGCAGAGTGCCGTTAAAAGTGATAAAAAAATAGTTGCAAATGGAATAATCGCACGATTTTTGACTTTTCTTTGTCGAAAGAAAAATGTTAAATTTAAATGTTTGATAAAATAATGAGAGTATGAAAAAGATGTGGAAAAATGTGCTTGGTATAGTTCTCGTGGCTGCAATCAGTGCGGGGGCGGCTGTTGGGACGAGTGCTTACCTGATTAATAAGAATCAACCGGTATTTGGCACTTCCGGCTCAGCAAATACCTTCAACCAGCCGATCCGGTTAGCCGGTTATAACACGGTTGCTGCAGAGAATACGGATTTTACTACGGCTGCAGAAAGTACGGTTCATGGCGTTGTGCATATTAAGGCCACGACAAATGCCAAACAATATGCCGACGGAGGCAATCAGCCGCAGTATGTCGATCCATTCGAGTATTTCTTCGGATTCGGAGGACGTGGAGGGTTCCAACGCCCGCAACCGCAACCACGGGTCGGGGCCGGTTCCGGGGTGATCATTTCGACCGATGGATATATTATAACGAACAATCATGTGATCGATGGAGCGGATGAGCTGGAAGTGACATTGAATGACAATCGTAAGTTTGCAGCCAAATTGGTTGGAACCGATCCGACGACAGATATCGCTTTGCTTAAGATCGATGCGAAAGATCTTCCAACCATTCCGTTCGGTGATTCTGAAAAACTGAAAGTTGGGGAATGGGTGTTGGCTGTCGGTAACCCGTTTAATTTGACTTCTACGGTTACGGCTGGCATTGTGAGCGCAAAAGGGCGTGGTATCTCGATGGGAGGTGGAGACAAGAGCAAGATCGAGTCCTTTATCCAGACCGATGCAGCCGTGAACCCCGGTAATAGTGGGGGAGCGCTGGTGAATACGAAAGGTGAGTTGGTCGGTATTAATACTGCTATTTATTCCGAAACAGGAAACTTTGCAGGTTATTCGTTTGCAGTGCCTATCAGTATTGCAGGGAAAGTGGCAAACGACTTGAAGCAGTATGGTACGGTGCAGCGTGCAATCCTGGGTGTCCAAATTATGAGTGTGGGTGACATCGCCGACATGCTGGGCTATCCGAACTTGCCGGCTAAACAGAAAGAAGAGCTGAGCACCTTGAAATCCAAGATAAAAGTTTCCGAAGGTGCGTGTGTGGCTGATTTCGCAGATCGCAGTACTGCCAAGGAAGCCGGAATTGAAAAAGGTGACGTGATTGTTGCTGTAAATGGTGCAAAAGTGAAATCTGCGAATGCTTTGCAGGAACAGATTAGTAAATATCGTCCGGGTGACAAGGTACAGGTTACTGTAGACCGTAATGGTAGCACCAAGACATTTAATGTGGAACTTCGTAACGCACAGGGTAGTACGGCTGTAGTGAAAGGAGCCGCCGACAGTGCTGAAGTTTTAGGAGCCGCTTTTAGCGCGTTGACAAACGAACAGAAACGTGAATTAGGTGTAAGTTATGGTATTGAAGTGACTGGTTTGTTGAATGGTAAACTGAAAGATGCCGGTATCAAAAAAGGCTTCATTATCATGGTTGTAAACGATCAGAAGATTTCATCTCCTGAACAACTTGAGAAAATAGTTGACAAGGTTTTGAAAGGAAATGAGGACGATCGTTATATCGTAGTAAAAGGTTTCTACCCGAATGGACGTACGAAAGTATATGCTATAGACCTGGCTGAATAATAAAATAACGTTATATTTGTCTTATTTGGCGGGAAGATTGTTAAAGGTTTATAATTGGCTGGGTGTAGGGTGCATCCAGCCAATTCTGTCAATAAAAATAATATTATCTTTGCACCCTGATATTCTCAATATAAAAACATTGGATGAGACAGTTAAAGATCACAAAGTCCATTACCAATCGCGAAAGCGCTTCTCTAGACAAGTATCTTCAGGAAATAGGCCGTGAAGATCTGATCACAGTAGAAGAAGAAGTAGAATTGGCACAGGCTATCAAAAGAGGCGACCGGAGAGCATTGGAAAAATTGACCAGAGCGAATCTGCGTTTTGTTGTATCTGTAGCTAAGCAATATCAAAATCAGGGGTTAAGTTTACCGGACCTTATAAATGAAGGTAACCTGGGGTTGATTAAGGCGGCTGAAAAATTTGACGAGACCAGAGGTTTTAAGTTTATTTCCTATGCTGTGTGGTGGATTCGTCAGTCTATTTTGCAAGCTTTGGCAGAACAGTCAAGAATTGTACGTCTTCCGTTGAATCAAGTGGGGTCGTTGAATAAAATCAGCAAAGCCTTCTCTAAATTCGAACAGGAAAACGAACGCAGACCTTCTCCTGAAGAACTTGCAGACGAACTGGATATTCCGGTGGATAAGATTTCTGATACGTTAAAAGTGTCAGGAAGACATATCTCGGTAGATGCTCCGTTTGTGGAAGGCGAAGACAACAGTCTTTTGGATGTGCTTGTTAACGATGATGCTCCTATCGCAGACCGGTCGTTAATGAACGAGTCATTGGCAAAAGAAATTGATCGAGCCCTTGCTACATTAACCGAAAGAGAATGTGAGATAATCAAAATGTTTTTCGGTATAGGCTGTCAGGAAATGACATTGGAAGAGATTGGCGACAAATTTGGCCTCACAAGAGAGCGTGTCCGCCAGATCAAGGAAAAAGCAATTAGAAGACTAAGACAAGGTACGCGTAGCAAGCTCCTCAAATCGTATTTAGGTTAACCTCCTCCGGAGGAAGACAAAAGGATTTAAAAAGCCCTTTATCCGTCAGGATAGGGGCTTTCCTTGTTTTTTTAGGTTTAGGCTTATGGTTGTCATGTACATTATAAAGATCTATAAAATCATTCCGTATATCCATAAACTGTTGTAAAGTGAGAGATAAAAAAAGTTGCAGTTGTAACGTTCAGAGGTTCAGGAGTTAGCGTAAAGAGATAGCAACCGGGTGAAAAAAAGTTGCAGAAATGTTTGGTGGATATGTTGTAAAGCACTACTTTTGCATCCGCATTCGAGAGAGAACGCAGGTGTTTAAATGATGAAACAAAAAACTTTTGAAAAAAGTTTCGATAAAATTTGGAAGTTAAAAATAAAAGTTATTATCTTTGCACCCACGTTCGCTAAGAGAAAGCGAAAAGAGTTCTTTGAAAGCATTACATATCAACAAGTAGTACAAGAGACGTAGTAGGAATA
>OLNO01000050.1_pt1 | contig 111498 bp, 86 predicted proteins | sample 1672861 | NCBI WGS metagenome assembly OLNO01 (sample SAMEA3136731, study PRJEB25190) | human gut metagenome | reverse complement strand
CTTTTTCACCACCACCATTCATTTTCGGGGTTGACTTTTAATAGTTAATCTTTCCGTTTGATTTTGTCTTATCCGTTTACAAAGCTGGCAATGATGCCGATAATCGCAAAGATAGCCGGTATTGTTGATGGGTCAAGACTGATTCCAAGGGAACCTGCAAAGCTGACAATCGCTGCGCCGAACAGGCTCTTGATGACCAGACCGATAACGAACCATACGCAGCCGGAGATGACTGCCTTAGAAAGGCCGGCCATGATACCGATAACCGCCGCGATAAGAAGAATAACGAAGATAATGCTGGGCATTGGTAGTTCCCTCCTCAATGATGATTATTTTTGCTCCACAAGAATTTTTTGTCATTGTACCGTTTCCGGGCCGGGGTGCTGCGCGAAGAACGCAGTACATCTTGAGGGATGTCCAACAAAAATGGCGACGGTCTAAATTGACCATCGCCATTTTGCTGTGGTGAAAAGCTATTTTCCGGTGCATTTTCATATGTGGACAGATAGAGGTCTTTTCTCGCTCTGGTTATGGCCACATAAAACACACGCCGTTCCTCATCCAACCCTTCCGCCGTTTCTTTTGCCCGCATGGAAGGAAGAATACCATCCACCAGACTGATGACAAAAACCGTATCAAATTCCAGGCCCTTTGATTTATGGATGGTCATAAGGGACACATAATTTTGCGTCGTTTCCTCATCTGCCTGGGCAATCAGAGCTGCCTGTTCCAGGAATCCTTCCAATGTAGCGTCTTTCCCATGGGTCTTTACATACTCAGTTATCGTCATGCGAAGTTCTTCAAAAAGGTCTTCCAAATCTGTGCCATCTTCTTCGTCCTGCATCTCTGCCAATTTGGCGTATCCGGAACAGCGCAAAACTGTATCATAAAGGCGGTCAAGCTCCGCGCTGGATGTTGACCCGGAAATTTCTTCCATTATCTTTCCGAACTTTTCCAATGCATTTTTCTGTTTTTTGAGTTCCGGGTATTCTTCCAGATGAGAAATGACATGCATCATAGACACACCGTGTGAGGACGCCGCTGCCTCCAGAGCCGATACAGTCGCAGGTCCGATTTTCCGGGCCGGGCTGTTGATGATACGTTTGAGCCGGGTGTCGTCATTCGGGTTGATGATGAGGGTCATGTAAGACAGAATGTCCTTTATCTGTTTTCTTTCAAACAGAGGCATGCTGCCGATGACCCGGAAAGGTACGTGCCGGTGCATCAAGCAGCTCTGCAGCATACTGACCTGCCTTTTGCCACGGAAAAGCACGGCAATGTCTTTTGGGGATTTTCCGGCATGCACCATACCCTGAATCTTGTCAGCGACTTTCTCGGCCTCTTCCTGAAAATCCTTATAGACAGCGTAGTGTACCATGTCGCCGCTGGTATTGTTGGCATGCAGTGTTTTGACCATGCGCCGGCTTGCATTGGCAATAACGGCGTTTGCTGCCGTAATGATGTTGCCGCAGGAACGGTAGTTCTCTTCCAGGCGTACTTGGTGGGTGCCCTTAAATATTGTCGGGAAGTTGAGAATGTTGCTCACGTCTGCGCCGCGAAAGCTGTATATGGACTGGTCGTCATCACCAACCACGCAAAGGTTTGGATTCTGAGCACCAGCCATCAGCAGCACGAGCCAGAATTGTGCGGTGCTTGTGTCCTGGTATTCATCCACCATGATGTAAGGAAATTTTTGCTGGAGCTGTTCCACGATATTAGCTGACTTCTGCAGGATAGTCACCATATTGAAAATCAGGTCATCAAAATCCATTGCATTTGCTTGCATCAGTTTTTCCTGATATTCCTGATAATATCCAGCGTATTCTTTCAGAACCACATCGTTTTTGCTTTCTCCTAACACATCTTCTGGAGTCATCATTTTATCTTTCCAGTGAGATACGTAATCCAGAACTTCCAGCGCATCTTTTTTGGTGGCGCCTTTTTTGCCCCTTTCCTTCACCATAACATCCCGCATTACGGATGCCGAATCATCTTCATCGTAAATGGTGAATTGCTTGTTATATCCCAGGATGTGTGCATAATGGCGGAGCTGCTTGGCGCAGAAAGAGTGGAATGTAGACACAGCCAGGCTGGTTGCAATTTCGGTGCCCAGTATACAGCCAATGCGCTCTTTCATTTCATTGGCCGCTTTGTTTGTAAAGGTGATGGCCAGAATATTGTTTGGAGAAACCGCATCGACCTGCATGGCATCTATCAATGCGTCGCTCGGTTCTTCAACGGTGCCCTCTTGCAATCCTTTCAGCTCTTCGAGAAGGCCATTCGTGACCGGGCCATTGACCTCATCGCTCCAGTATGCATTCCCATACTTGACCATATACGCAATCCGCCGGGTAACAACTGTGGTTTTCCCAGTGCCGGCCCCAGCCAATACCAGCTCGGGACCGCAGATGCGATACACCGCTTCCTGCTGCGCGGGATTCAGGTCTGCAAATTCCGATTCAATGTATTGGCGCCGCCGGGCAAGGAATTCATTTTTCAAATCCATCAGGTTCCTCCTTCTTTCATGTATGGGTCTTTTCGCCGTTTCACTTGGATGACTGAGGCTTTGCTCTTTCGTTTGCCTGGGGTGCCCACAGCTTTCTCAGATGTTTCTTTTACCCCGCCGGTTTTCGGTTGAGCGATTTGAGGCTGTTCAACAGTGATGAGCAATGGCTCGAATTTGTTATCGCTCTCTGTATCCTGTTGCAGAATCAGGTCCCCGGTCAAAAAGTCGTCTTCGTCTATGTCGTCTTCCCAAGATGTTGTACAGTCGAGTCCATACATTTTTTCCAGTTTTTTCTTGACTTGTGCGGTCTGCTTATACGGTTCTTCATGGGGTTCCCGAACATCAGGGATGAATACTTCCTCATCGGTAAACTCGCCCCGGAACATTTCGCCTTGTTCGCACATTGGACAGATAGTTTTATTGGATGGATACACGGCATCAAAACGGCGATGACATTTGTGGCAGATTCGCATTGCTATCACTTGGCATTCCCTCCTGCCGATTCATTTTTACTCTTTATGAGATTCCCGTAGTCATCGTATTTTTTCGTTTTCAGCAGCGTCCCTCCAATGGCCTGTACATTCAGCAGGCGGGTGCCCAACACCTTGGCGATTCCATTTTCCGGTCCTGCGACCGGTACAACCACATATACGGAATTACGGGATTTCCAGACAGTATGCAATGAACGCAAATCATTATCGAACCATACAAAGACATGGTTCCCGCTCGCTTTATCTACCGCTTGTGCTCCGCTATTATCATTTGCTTCGCGGAGTGAACTTTGCTGCCCTATCCAGCGCCTGACAGCAGTTTGGGCGCGTGCCTGTGTGATGCTCGTTACACTGGACAGGATATTTTGAGCATCACGGACAGGGACAAAGTAGATTTCCGTGAAAATCTCTTCAAGCAACTCGATAGACAAGCGGTCGCGGTTTGGTTCCCATTTTCCCTTGCGTTGCACTGGGGTTCCCGTTGATGCATCAACCGGGAGGCTCCCTGCATGACGCTTAAAAAACAGTTGAGCAATACACCCGTAGGATTTTGCGAACAGGATACATGGCGCTTCGCGTTTGAGCGTAAACTGCATGGTCTCGCGCAAGTCTTTGGAGTTCTCAAATAACCCCAGTATTTCTTCTTTTGTCTTGCGCTCGACCGTGGAATTGAAGAATATGAGTTTGCCTCCCATGTTGTACAAGAAAAACATCCTCTTGTTTCTGATGACAACTCCAACGCACCGCGTCTGGTTGAGTGGGCCTGCTCCATATAGTTCTCGTGCGGTCTGTCGTATCTCTGTGAGAGAATAATATGCCACCCGCTGCATCTCTTCTATCTTGGCTCGCTCGGACTCATCAGACTCCTGTGTGCGGTCTATGAGAAGAGACAAACGGGGCTTTTCTCCTTCATCCACCATCATTCCCATTGCTCGACAGGCACTATATACGTTCATTACCAACTCTTTCCGCTCATCTCTCCTGATGGCGGTCAGGGCTTGGTTTGGGGGCTTTTCCCCGTGCTCGTCTTCCAACTGTTTGATGGCCAGTTTTCCTTTGTCAGTTAACTGTAGGTATCTGACCTTTCTCGACCGGGGCGAGGGCGCTTTCTGGTATTGCTCAACATATCCTTCTTGCAATAACCATAAGAGCGCCCGGTCCACACTCTGCCTGTGGTGCTCTGAGAGTTGGTTTACGAATGACGACCTCTTGGCATCTCCATAATTCCGCAAGGCAAACAGGATTTTTGCCTTTATCCCCCCGTTGTATATTGCCCGCATAACACCCCTCCCTTCTATGTCATTTTGCTTGGTCTGATTGAGCCTTGTTTTCTTCTCATGTATTTCCCACAGTCCACATAAAAACGGCCCGGTTTTTCTTATGGTTACAGGATTTTCTGTGCCGAAATGGTTGTCAAAACGCTGCGCCGGAAAGTTGCTGCATTTTACAACCATTTCGCGGCTAATCCGGATTTTTGAATTGGTTGTCATTTAACAGCGCCGGAAGGTCATTTTCAAGCACCAGGTAAACCAAGGTTTTGGCTTCTCGGCCTCCCATTGTTGTGTAATAAAAAGAGAACTTATCGGCACTATCAGCAATGCCGATAACTTCCGTAATTGCATTGGTGACCCTCTGCATTTCAAAGTTATCGTTATCACAGCAACCAGCCGAAAGCCTGACCTTTCCCTTTACGATACGCTGGTAAATGAGCGTATACCGGCAGGAAGGGTCGAATTGAAATGGTTGCTTTTTGCCGTATGAAAGAAGGGCTTCTTTGACGCCGAAATATACATTGTAGGCGCCTTTGATTGGGTATGGAGTAAGAGGGAGTAAGGTCAGTTTCAGGAGAACGTTCCCGGACTTTCCAGATACCTGTATGTCCTTCAGTTGAACCTCCTTCACAGCCTGGTGTTCTGCCGCCGGTAAAGCCGCCGCATCTACCAGTTTTCGGGCGGAAAACCTGGCCAGTTCCAGGTCCTGAATAAGCTCCAGCATGTCTTTGCCATTCATTTCCCGTTCTAAGGATGCCGCGATTTTGCCTGCTACGGCAGCTGTTTTCTGTCCGATATAAGCCAGTTCAGAATGAACGTTGTGCTCATCTCTTACTGTCTCAACAGGGCAGGTTGGCCCAATATCCTCCTGGTGACCTTCAGAAAGCCCTTCTATAACGGCCAACACCGGAGATTCAGACCTTTTCCGGGACATCTGCCCACCGGCTTTCCTTATCGGTATATTTGATATCATCACTATTGAAGGAATATATATCACGGCCAAACCGGATGAACATAACATATCCGGCTTTGGCGATGTATTCTTCGCGATATCCAGGTTCCACAATGGCAACCCGCTGAATGACCTTTCGGACTTCCATGGGAACCGGAACACTTGCCAGCATCCGGGATGTGGCAATTTCACTGCCCCGGGGAATATAGCTGATTTGCAGCAATTTTGTGGTAGCTGCCGCATTCTTTGCCAGTGCTTCTTCACTGGGCGGCATGAGGACGTACAGCAACGCGGTACAATCCGGGGCGTTGAGTACCCGGCGGTCAAAGAAGGTATATTCCTCCAGCCCCATAAATTCCAAAGCCACACGGATGGCGCGGCTCATCTGACGGATATAGGAGTCGATTTTGGTGGTATCGGATTCACATACAAAATCGTCCTGGATATAACAGTAGTGCGCAACCTCTGCTTTATGAAGTGCGCTTTCTGCCCGTTCCGTAGACATGTTGTAGTATCTGGACAGATACAAAAGCAGAACAGACCGATGTACCGCATGAAACCGTGTAACCATGCGGCTGATTTCCTGGTTCAAATTCATAAATCTCCACCATTCCTTTCACGATTGAACAATTATAGTTTTTGGTTCCAAATTTGTTTTGGGTTCCATAAACGTATATTTGTTCCATTTTATTGTGTGTTATCGTTCTTTTCCCGCATACATAAAAAGGTTCCCAAAACGCGAATGCTTGCGTTTTGGGAACCCGTTTTTAGCGTTTGTTACCTACTGATTTCCGATATAAGCTCCATATGGTTCCATAAACCAATATGTTACGCTGCCACGTGTTATTTTCCCTCGCCTGTGCTGTTATCTTCGGAAGGGGTATTCACGCTGTCTTCTTCTGTTGCATCGTTTTGACTCCGCAGCTTTGCCAGGGCCGCAAGTCGAGCGGCCCGTTCTTCGCGTTCCTTTCGAGCCAATGCGGGGTCTGTAGAAATGACGTACTTTTCCTTTTCGGAAGCTGTAAAGTTCACTTCTACACGGGCATTGCCTGTGACCATGACCCCCGTACCACGAGGGAGGTTCGGAATATGTTCGTATTCACTTTCAGACAATTCCATAACGTCACGAAGCCGGGCAAGCTCGCCTTCATCCAGCCGCAGACAAATCTTCGTATCAGAAGCTGAAATAATGCCCTTGCCGTAAAGGCCATTTTTCAGCTTGAAGAAGTCCGTTACTTCCTGCGTCATGGAAACTGCTGAGCCGCCGTATGCACGAATCGTCTTAAAGATTTCCACGCAGTAGTTGGCAGCCATATCGTTGCCTTCGATACCGATAAGTTTCCAAATCTCATCAATAAAGACTGCTTTCTTTACGGCCTTGTCTTCTTTGATTTTGCGCCAAACGAAATCCAGCGCGACGAAAAGGGAAACTGCCAAGTCGTCACCGTTCAACCCATCCATATCGAAGCAGATGTATTTGTTGTCCAGATTGACGTTGGTGTGTTTGTTGAAGTTCTTCTGCGCACCGTTGACATATGGCTCAAGCATATGAACCATGCGGGTCATGCCCGGTTCGTTTTTGATGATTTCATACACATCGCCGAGCAGCGGCATCTCCTTATATTTGCGGGTTCCGGGAATATAGATGGACTCGTTATCATCGGTAATTCCCTTGCGGCGGTATGCTTCATAGAAGTAACCATCCATCCGCGTCTCTTCTTCGTAAGTGATGTCCTTACAAATCAGATGTATGAACGTCCGCAAGCTGGACACCTTCTGAGCCAACAAAGACTTGGCCACATACCCCTCTTCCATGGCCGTTTCATCCGGCGCTGTAATATCAAAGATATTGATGGAATATGGCGTGCCAGGTCCCATGGTCAGATACTGACCTTCGATTTTGTCACAGGTGCGCTTATAGTCTTCACGTCCTTTCAGAGGTGTGATGATAAACACCTGGATTCCCTGCAACCGTTCACGGACGGCAAAAAGCTGTGCCGTAAACGTTTTGCCGTAACCACTCTTGCCCATGATAGCCACATTGGCGTTGACATGCCGGGATGTATCAAAAAGGTCAATCGACACCAGGGAATTGTTGCGGGCGTTGGTGCCCATCATAATGCCACGCGGGTCTTGAAGTTCAAAAGACAGGAAGGGATAAAGGGATGCGGCGCCGTCAGTCATCATGTTGTGCCAGGCTTTAGAACGAATGAGCTTATCCAGTTTGCACAGCGGCAGCGCAGAGTAAAATGCCTGCTCCTGCTGAAACAGGCAGCTGCGCAGTTTATAGTTCTTTGCTTTCGCCGCCTTAATCAGGAAGTCCTCGTTGGACTGGAGTTCAAGCAGCGAATTTGCAGAAACGGTGACCAAAATGGAAACCTCAAAGTATTCCTGCTGTGAGGCCATAGCCTGCAGCATATACGTACCAGAAGCCACACGGGTCTGCATATCATACATGTCCGTAGACTCGGTATTCTGCCGTTTCGTAACATTGAAACGCTGGTTCCGGGCAATCTTCTCGCGTACCTTATCCTGGGGAATGTGGTCAACAAAGATATCAACGTCAACGCCTTCTGAGAAGTTGACGAAGAAATTCATCCATCCAGTGACAACGGCCGGCTGCGGATAACCGTCAGCATCCAGATAATAGAATGCATAGAACTTGTTATCGACAACACAGTAGTGGGCATGCATGAAATCCATCCATGCCGGTGCAACAAACTCGTTGGCCGGAATCAGGGCGGTTTTCTTTTCCTCCCCACTTTCTTCCGCCTTCAATGCCTCAAGTTCATAGTTATTGAACACCACTTCAGCATGGTCACGAAACAGCGTATCCTCGGATTTCCGACGATTCAGGATTTCGTAGAGGATAGAGTTGACACCTTCATCCGAATCACCAGTCGGCAATACGGTGTTGCCGCATTCCAGCAAGCGACTGCGAATCATTGCCGCATAAGAGTTCAGGTTGGCTACTATATCGGCAAAATTAGTGCCATCAGCCATGGCCGTATCTTTGTGTTCAATGATAATGAAAAAGCGCCGCTTAACACCAACGGTATGTGCTGTGTTGCGAATCAAGCGCAAATAGTCTTCCTGCATGGCCCGGCAAGTTTCATTCTGTTCGCCTTCCATGTTCTTGCGCATGATTTCGATAAGTTCCTCAACATCGCCCTTGCGTGAAAAGCATTTCATCTGGATACGGTAAGGAATAACATTCAGAAGACCGCCAAACGCATCACCCACAGCGTTCTGCTTGCTGACAGACAACATATCGAAGTTCTGAGGCAAAACCTCAATGACTTTCAGATATCTTTTGTCGTGTGTCACAATGATGCTGTCAATCACATCCTGCACCTGAGTACAAGTTTGGGTAGAGTTAATCCAGATGGCCTGGCGAGCCTTTTCATCTTCTTTAGCTTTACGAATGGCCGCTTTACGCTGCGCTCTAAGCATTTTCTGCTTTTGGCGCAGAATCTCTTTGCGGCGGTTTTCGACCTGTTGGACGCGGTCTGAGTCTTCCTGCCGTTTCTTTTTCTCTTCATCGTCAACTTTACGGAAGAACATTACTCATCATCTCCCTTTCCCTTCCGATTCCGCTTGGCCGCTTCCTTGCGGGCCTCACGTTCTTTTTTGCGCTGTTCTTTTTCGGCCTTTTTACGGGCTTTGGCTTCTGCCCGTCTTTGAGCTGGGGTTTTGAGTTCATCTGGAATCAAGTCATGCTCCAACAGATAATCCTCGTCTTCAATGAACTGTTCGTTATGTGTCGGATTCGTGATATTGGTGTCGATATCATTTTTAGATTCAGGGTCTTTATTCATCAGCAAATCTATTGCATTCATAATCTGCTTAGCGAAAGGTTCTTCAAGACCATGGAAAAGGAAATCTGGTGTAGTTTCCCACTTCAAACGCGGGTTGTATTTAGCATAGTGTTTGCCTTTTTGATATTTTGCAAACAACGTAATGAACTCCACAAGACTATATGGAGGAACACCAAACACACCTGCAATAAGAGGAATGCCGACAACTACTGTTGTGACCTGTATTTTCAGTGTGATGGCGTCCGGGTTAAATAAATTCCACACCAATAACCCAGGGACGGCAGCCAAGAGCAACCCCTCAATGAGGTTTCTGGTTCGGAACAGGCCATTAAAACACCGGCCTGAGTCTGTGACGTTGACGGGAATTCGACGAGCACGATATCCTTGTGCCATATATTGTTCAACCTCCTGTTTACTTCATTATCGAATAGGCAGCGGCTCTTAAATGCAGAATACCCTCACCTACGAACCCCTGCACCGCGCTATTCTTTCGCGTGGAATCATAGAGAATCAGTTTCTGGATGTATTTGATGAGATATTGCATGCCATTATCGACGTAAACAAAATATCCGTCCTTTGCCATACCGTTCAGTTGCTGTATTTGAGCAAATATCTCTTTCTCATCAACTTGTTCTTTGCCGATGACCGTAAAGCTGGTGACAGTAATGGTCGATGCGTTCTGCTCCAATTTGACTTCCACCGGCAATTTCTTTCCGATGCAATTTGTTTTTGCACTTGTCATTTGTTTTTTCACCTCACATGTTTATCCTTTGGGTGACTATATCCGCCACCTGTTTCCATTTGGGTTGTGCATGACGAGACGTATATTCGCACATAACACCACCATAGAATTTGTCCAATACTTCTTTGAAGAAAGTATCCTGACTGATTCTATAAAATAGCGTCATACAAGAATGAACCAAAAGATAATCTGGAATGCCGAATATATCAAAAGCATCGTTAGTGTTTCTTTGATAGATTACTTCGGTAGCCTCATACAGCCGCTGTTTAAGCACCGGATTATCCCAATACATGCAAGCCTCTTCTTTATTGCGAATGAAGCGTCTGTCGACATGAACCAGTTTATGGTCAGTGTCAAAGCACGGGAATATATACCACTGCCATGGGATTGGTGCTTTGTTGGCTTTGGCTTCTTCCAGATATTTTCTATACGCACCATTCTGTTCTTGTGCGACCACAAACCTATCCAGATTTTTTGACCGATATTGCTTCACATGTATCCCTTCCCCCAATTTCCTTTAGCTTTCATTGACTATCGGCCGGAATAGTTCCGTTGCTCACCGCCCACCTCGTGAAGGTTGTCAATGAAGGGCAGCACCCGGATATATGAATCCGGGTAGCAGCTGCCTCTAATCTGGTTGTTATCAGATTTTGAAGCAGTTGCCAATGACGCGGTTGTACTTCTCGTTCACGCCGGTAATCTCCATCCAGACATTGTCGCGGACGGACAGCGGCACCTTCGGGTTGACGTTTTCCTTGGCAATGATGCCAATGATACCCCAAGACAGAAGGCGGACGATGTAGTGGCGCTCAGTAACCACGACGACCTGAGCGACTTCGTGCGGCTTGGTGGACAGGTCGATATCCCGTACGTTCTTCACCAGGCCCAGCTGGATTTCGCGCAGAACGCCAGACAAGCGCAGCTTGATGGTGCGGTTCTCATTGTCCACCTCAAGTTCGCGGATGGCCACGTCAATGGCCATGCCGGGCTTGTAGCTTTCGGAAGCATCAGTCACCAGGTGGCGGGACGTCAGCTGGCCACGGGTGATACGGGTCTCAACGCCCATAAATTCAACCCGCACGCCATTGCTGTCGCTGGACATGATGTAAGCCGGGCCATGGGCGCCGACCTTGGCCAGCGGATGCTCTCCGAAGAAGAACTTATCCTGCTGCTTCTCCATGGCGAAGGCGCGGGAACAAATGACACTCGGCATGCCGACATTGCCGTTTGCATCCGGAGCGGGATAAACCACCTCGACCGGCACGCACTGGAACTTGCTCATAGGAGCATGGTTCGTGTACCGGCGCTGGCGGCGCAGGATTTCGGATTCGCTCTCATCCTCATCGCGGACGATGTTGGAGTAAGCGGTGAAGTCATCGCCGGTGAAAACCAGCCGCAGCGTACCATAGCCCTGACCGTTGGGCAGGACCTGCACAGCGTAGACTCGAACAGCCCGCAGGTTGTTCGGGTCGTTGTTTTCGCGGACCTCATCATTTGCGGTCATCATGGCAACCATGAACTGGTACTCACCTTCGCCGGTGCGGGAGACTTCCTTGTTGTGCGCAATCATATCCTCGATGCGCTGAAGTTCCTCTTTGTGAGCAACATCCGCCTGGAGGACCTTGTAGTAACCTCCCATATAGTTGGCGCTCTCGCTGATGGCATCATCGCCGTTCGCTGCGCGTGAACGCTGACGACGCTGACGGCGGCCGTTTGTGGTTGCAGGCTCTTCCGGGGTTGCCTGAACATCCTGTGCGGTTTCTTCTGTGGCCATTTCTGCAGCTCCCTCAGCCGGCATGGCGTTGGTTGCTTCCATCTTCTCTGCAGTGGCGTTCTCGGCCGGCAGGGCGCCGGTGTTTTCAGTGGCAGGGGTATCCATCGTGGTGCCTTCCGCACCAATTTCCAGATTCATATTCGTATTGTTTTCCATGAAGAAAACTCTCCTTTCATTGTTTGGATGTCATTGCGCTTGAACGGTAGCGCAAAGCTCAATGTATTTATGGAATTTGCCCTGCATGGCAAATTTCGGCAAATAAAAAAGACACCCACAATTTGGTGGATGTCTTGCAAAAGAAAATATCAGATGTTCGTGTTGAATGTATCGCTGATACCAGTCAGACTATTCTGAGAAGTTTTATCGCGAATCGGCTTCGTCTTGGCTTTCTTCTTTGCAGGTTTAGCTCCCTGAGAAGAAGCGGTCGTAGCACCTTCTGTGGTAGTGGAAGAGGCATAAGGACTCGGCCGACGTGCGTAAGTTTGGGTATGGCCTTTGCCGGTAGGTGGTTCTGGCCTTCTTTTGGCCGGTTCCTGTCTCTCTGCCTTTTCTGTATTCTTCAGACCTTCCATTGGTCCCTTGGCGGAATCTCGTGCCATTGCCGGAGCATCCTGCTCTTCGGGTTCCACTGCTTTAGATTGACCCTTTGCTGCACGCCCCGAAGGCTGGGTAGACATGATTCTTGAGTTTATGGTATTCCATACTTTCTGCTGCTGCAAATCACCATCAGAATAGTCTTCAAAAATGGAATGATATGGACCATAGAACTCTTCCGTGGTTGGGAATTTGGCCAATGGTGCAGGTTCAGGAAGGCCGGCTTTATAGAAGGGATGATATATATATCCGCAGCGTTTGGCACGAAGCATCTGCTGTCCGGCATGATAAATCAGAATCTCTTCGATGTCCAATCGTTTTGCTTCGTCAGGCGTAATCAATGGGCGCTTACCAGCACCTTCACTGGTTGCATAGCCTTGTGCCAGTCCACGCATACCAGAAACATTCTTGGCGTCTCGAATACTGTTTGTGATAACCGTGGCTCCACCACTAAGATTGCTGATGAACTCAGCGTTTGCATCGCCGTTGCATCCCAAGAAGATAACAGTATCGCAACATTCTATGATAGTGCCCTGGTCATGTTCGTCGTATGCTTTGGCCAACTGTTCAACGCTCTGAATAATGATGGTCAAGTAGATTTTACGAGAACGCACAGTGCTTATAACGCGGTCAAAGTCAGGGATGTGACCAATATTGGCAAACTCGTCACACATCACATTGACAGGAATTCGATTGTTGGCTCCAAGTTCATCCGCCGCATCAGAAACGTCCCTAAACAGGAACGAGAAGAAAAGGCTTGTCAGCAGCTTACGAGAAGAATCCTTGTCGGAAATGACGCAGAAGATAACAGTTTTCCGGTCGCCCAGTGAACGGAAGTTGATGTCTGTATGGGCAGACATTGAAACGATGTCCGTATTCGCAAACAGCTTCAACCGTTGAGAAAGCCCTTGAATGAAGTTTGGCTGTATTTTGGCATCGCTGTGTTTGAACATACTCCATGCAATAGATGCCGGATGTGAAGTTGGGATTTGCGCATCATTGAACATCTTCATCAGCTCGGCCAAGTCGTAACGGACAAACATACCAAAGATTTTGTCGATGGTCACAGGGTCCGATGCTTCTTTAAGTTCACTGATATAGACGTCGATTTCTTCATCCGATACGATATTGCTGCTCTTCATAATCAAGCGCAACGCGGACTCTTTTTCTCGGAGATTTTTGCCCTTGTTCCGAATGATTGCAAACAGCTTATCGCGTTCTTCACGGGTTATTAAAGGAAGGTCTTGTTCTTCCCACTGGTCAGCAGAACGATTGAGGTTTTCTTCGTATGTCTGCTCGTATTTCCACCCGTTATAGGCGACTGCTGCCTGAAACAGGTTGTGTTCACCAGGTCCCCAGAATCCGTCTTCTTTTTCTCCGTCAACCGTATTAGTCATGACGATGTCAACAAATGCAGTCAACCGGCTGAAATCCATTCGCCCGGTGTTCACGTCAAAAATCTCTTCAGCGAAGTTCCAGGCGTTGCTTTTTTCTGGATGGACCATATTGTAAACTTTAACATCATAGCCTCTTTGCTTGAAAAGGTTATATGATTTCTCGCAAAGTTCGCCTTTGGGGTCAACGCAAACTACACTTTCACCGCGAACAATCGCTTGGAAAATCGCATTGAAGCCAAAGGAAAATGTTTTACCACGGCCTGGGCTGCCAATAACCAGGAAGTTCTGGTTGCCACCTGACGTGATTGGAAGTGATATGCACTCTTTTCCTTCTGTGGTAAACTGGCCCAAGATATAACCGGTCGCATCTTTGATGTCCCCTACGCAATAAACTTGGGCAGCTTCCTTTTTGCTCATCCACCGTGCGGAGCCATACGTCGCGTTTACTGCGTAGCTGACACCGCGTTCATCCGTCTCTGCAATTTGTGACAGGTCTGGTGACCGAATGATGATTGTAAGCATGATGAGACATGCTCCCAAAAGATACACAAAAAGCGTAGACCCCAATCCCAAACCAGGGAAAATGCCGATGATGATATACTGCAGCGGAGACTGACTTGAAGCAAAGGCAAACGAATAGCGACCTTCCAACGCCAATGAAATCATCGTAAAGAATCCGACGAGCCATGGCGTAAGCAGAAACACGGCAATGGCAATTCCCATATAAATGGCCTTTGTCTGTTTATCAAGCCGTTTGACCAACTCGATAAATTTGTCCTTGCTTTCCTTTGTGCGTTGAGAAAAGCTAAGGCTGCCTTCCTGGTCTGGAGGCTCACTGAAAAAGGCCCGGAGTTTACTTAAAATATCACCTATCATTCATTATCACCTCCTCGTTCTTCTATTTGCTTTTCGATAATGCCGGTTGTTGAATCCTCATAATCAACAACAAAATCGCCATTTTCATCAAGCGTGCCATCGTCACGCATCATGTTGTATAGCTTTTCGTCGTTAGGGTCGGTATATTTGATAATCGTATTGCCATCATTGATGGTTTGGTTTTCGGCCGTACGATTGCCTCTCGTGTCAAGCACAAACAGGTCGCTGACGTCTGTTTCGTCCGTGACAACATGTACTGATTTTCCATCACTGTAAATGTACCATCCAGTATACCGACTCAGTTCGCTGGCTGGCACATAGCAAGCGTTTCCTTCCCCGATTGTGAAGTTGTCAGTCCAATACACATCGTCAGTTGCACCCTCACCAAGGTTAGCATAGTAGTTGCCAGCTTCAAATGTCGCACTCTTATAAACGCCAGGGCTTCCAAGGGAATATGGAACGCTGATAGTTGCACCTGCGTAGCATCCCTGTAGAGGTATAGTTAATACCCCAGTTTGGGTATTATTGGCATACAGGTCAGGGTTTACAGCACTTGCCACATATACCAGTGGAATGTAGCACTCGCCATCTTTGAATTTCGGGTATCCGCCGGTAACCAACCGTCCATTGACGATGAGGGCATTCGTGGTATCCGATGTTCCATTGAGGATAGCCTGACCGGCATCCCATGCCTGTTGTGCTTCATCCAGTTCTTCCTGTGTGTCAAAGACGTAGATGCGTTTGCCTGTATATTCTTGGCGGAGCCAAATGGAAATGTTTCTGACAAATCCATCCGAATCTACCACATTGGGCGAATACCCATAAAGTTGGACATATACCGTCGGGTCTTCTTGACCTTCAGGAACAGGGGCGCCTGTTATTGCAGACGCAGGAACGGCATAGACTTGATTTCCCAGGAAGGTCTTGAGGCCATCAACAGCGGTATCACTGTTACACCATGTATCTGCAAACTCCTTATCGCGTTCCCAGATTTTCTGACCGTTTTCTTCTTGGGTGAAATACCCGTTGTGGCCCTGCAAAGTAGGTTCTACACTATCCAATAGCACAAAGCCTTCTTCTGCCGTTTCACTGGTTTCTTTGATAGGCTCCTCAGCCGTTTCGGTTGTAGCGGGGGCTGAGGTAACTTCATTTTCAGTTGTTTTAGCATCATTGGTCAAATATACGATGCCCAAAACAATGAGCACAACCAAAAGAATAATGCCGCCGACATACCCTTTTGATGTGACCTTTTTAGGCTTGTAATTGCCGCGTTTCACTGCCATCAACCTCCTTGCAAAAAGACAGACCGGACATAATAACTTGTATGTGATGACATGAACTGCATTGACCAGTTATCTGCGCGAACACCACCAATAGGCGTACACTCACACCAGTTGCCGTTTCCGACATACATCCAGACATGTCCTTCATACGAATTCGTTGGATACACCACTTGCAGGTCCCCTGGCAACACTTCACTGGCGGATATGGTAATCAATTCTCCGCTGGCAATAGCACCAGCATAACCATGAGTGCTTGTAGGCGAGAACGGGATTCCTGCCATAAAGTAACAGTATTGCACAAAGCTGGAACAGTCGAATTCCGTTCCGGTGTAGTTGACATTTCCCGGTGAATACAGACCAGAATTTACCCCTTGCCGGAATCCGTTGCTTTGGTTGTAGGTATATTTACCACAAGAAGCAAGAGCGATTTGAACAAGCTGTCCTCTCGCAGAAGCCGGGTCCAGATTCAGGTTTTTCAGCAATTCTTCAATTTCTTCCGGGGTCATGCCTGGTTGATAACCGCCGCCGCCCGAGATACTGCCACCACCATTGTTCATTTCCAGATTGTATAGCTTGCAAAGAAGCTCATATTGCATGTCGTAGTAGGAATCTATCGAACTATAAAATGCCTCTTTTTCTTCGTCAGAGAAACTCTTTGACATCTCTTGTGCAATAAGGTCTTTTGCATCTGCACGAAGAACAACTGAATATGTGGTTTCAACTATAACCGTCAAACACACTTCATAATGGTCATGTTTCCATGAATAGTCATCGACCGTATGAGTTATCAGTTCTCCTTTATAGTCATATTGGGGCTGCCCGGCCGCATTCAAAAGCGGTTCTTCATGAGAACCACTCACATATTTGATTTGGACATCATGGAAGGTGGGTGACTCTTTTATAGTTGTAGTCGTGACAATTTGATAAATGCTTTCCTGTTCTTTTGCACTGTTCAGGTCTTGCCGCTGAATTCCTCGACCGGCGATTTCACCAGCCAAGCGAAGCAACTGATATTCTGTGCTCTTCATTTTTTCTTCAGCAGAAGCATTATCGTCGCCAAAAAGGGCGTCATCTGTATAGGTTGCATCCAAACCGTATTGCTTTATATCGCCAAAGGTGTCGTTGTTAAGGATGATGCCCTGTTCCGCACAGTTTTGCAATGCGATGACTTTCATAATCTCATCCATATAGCATGGTTGCGAAACATCATCGTCCTCTGTATCAGGAATTCCATCCGCATCCATATCCGGTACAATTTGAGTCACAACCGTTACCTTATCATCTGTGCAACCACCGGAATAGGTTTGTCCATCTACTTCATCAAATGTACCGGCAATATAATAGTCATCGCCCTTTTGCCATTTGGAAGTATCTGCCCAGTAATCGTCACTGCTCCAAAGTTCATCGTCATCATATTTATCAACAACCGTTGTTGTGCCGCCAAGTGATGACTTTGAAGTAATTTGGTTGGCTCTATATTCGGCTGTTTGCGCTGTTCTCGCCCAGCCTTTTCTGAAAGCCCCATCAAGTGTGATGACAATGCTGTTAGTTGTATCTGTATATTCGGGGGCAAATTCATCCTCCGCCAAGGTTAGTTTCTTTTGGTCGAGTTCTGCCAAAATCTCATCTGTTGCTGCAGCTTGGCCTGGATGCAAAATATGGAAAGCAAAGTCTTCAACTGTACTTGACAAATCGTACATATCAATCATGAAGTCGTATTTGGCAATACTCAAATCTTGACCAACATTTTCGGCCCAGCTTGTAACTCCTTCTCCAACAGCATTTGCGTTATATACAAGAACATTTACAGGCAGAGTGATAAAGTATAATAAGAAGCACAGCAAAACAATAACTGCGAATATTGCCAGTATGACCAAACATCCGATGCCAACAACCGGCGCCGCAGCGGCACCAGCCGCAGCACCTCCTGCGGCAGCTGCACCGCCAGCTGCGGCCCCACCGGCAGCCGCTGCACTTCCGGCAGCCGCGCCACCGGCTTCAGCTGCAGCAGCTCCTCCGGCAGTCGCACCACCTGCTGCGGCGCCACCTGTTGCGCCACCGGTTCCTGCCATACCTCCGGCTCCTTGTCCCGCTGTACTCGCCGCTGCACCTGAACCTGACGCACCAGCCGCTGCATCTCCTCCCGGGGCACCAACGGGTGATGCGTTAGATGCTATATCACCTCCCGCTTGTGCCCCACCAGATGGTGCTTGTCCACTATCTCCTTTTGGAGTCATTCCATTGGATGGAGTTTGCTGGGCGCCGCCATTGTTGTTTTCTCCAGCGCCGTGATTTCCACTCCCGGCTTGAGCACTTGGACTATTCCCTGTTTGAGGTCTTGATGGGTTCAATTTATTGAACAGGTCTTGTCCCTTTTTCCGAAGATTGTTTGCTTTTTTAACTGTATCCGATGCATCTTGCAAATCATCGACTACGTCGCATTTTTCGTCATCTGGTTCGTATAAACTCATGCTTTTTCTCATCCCTTTCTTTATTTAATTGGCTCTTCAGTCAACATAAATCGTTGTCCACTCGCACCACGCGGAGGAAGCCTATGACGAGCAATCCCCATACAACAAGTTGTTGTATGGGGGATAAAGATAAATTGTTATACGTTACTTTTGATAGGGGTCATAGCGACTGTGGCGGAATTTCCGGCCTTGCGTACCGTTTTTCCCGCCTTTGTTATTGCGGGCGGCTTTGCGGGCCTTATCTGCAGCCTCATCACTTTCTTCGTAGGAGCTTCTATTCTCTCCAGATTCACTATCTGCATTGATAGTGTCAAAGAGTTCAAAACGCTCACGCTTTTTGCTGTCCGAGGTCTTTTGTCCACTCTCTTCGTGTGTAGTAGACGTATGAGTGGTTGTGGGATTTGTCTCACGAGTCGAAGAGACGTCCTCGCTCGATGCACCAATTTCTTTCTGCTCTACCACTTTTGTTTCATGAGATATAGCCTGCGCCGTATCAGCATTTACGTTGTTATCAGTTTCCACCTTAGTGACCGTAGTATCAACTTTTGCATCGGGAACCCTCTCCACTTCAACAGCACCGGATGCTCCGCTCTGGACTTCCTGTGCTTTGATTTCCGGAGCAGGTACTGGTCCATTAGAACCGCCCTGCAAGACCGCGTCAGTTGAACCAGGTACAGCTTCCGCATTGACATCAGGAGTAGGGGCAGGTGCATTTCCGTTGGGCATGCGAGCGTTACTCTCTGGACTCGATTCTGCTATTGCGCCATGAGCCTCCGGTGCATTGCCGCCGGTTGTATCTCCCCTTGCATCCGAATAGCTGTTTGTTGCACCGTTCTCATGAGCGGCACCGCCAGTCACATCTCCCCTTGCGTCCGAATGACTACTTGTAGCGCTGTTCCCAGGAGCAGCGCCACCACTTACATCATTTCCACTATCAGCTGCCGGCGGATTGAACGCTCTATGGATTGCTGCATCCATTGCTTCGCCGCCGTTACTGTATGCAGCCTCAAGGTCGCTTTGACTTATTTTTCCGCGAGCGACTACCGTGCCGGGATTATCGTTACCGACTGCTGCAAGAGACAGCATACCATCTTTATCCGGCCTGCTTGCGTTCACCCGGTAATAGCTGGAATCATGGTCTTTTACAGCATTACCCATTACGCTGCTTGAAAACTCCATCGGTCCATTGGCGTTGCTGAGAGGATGATACACATTACTTGTTGCACGGGCAGAACCAATTTCGTTGCCTTCTTTTTTACCTTTTACTTCAGGTTCCATAGCTCCGGTTTCGGGGTTTTTGCGCATAACAAATGCGTCACCCATTTTGTCACTGGCGATTGCGGAGATACCATCCTGCATGCTCTTTCCGGGTTTTAAGGTGTATTCACCTTGGCTGACCGTTGTTCCCTCACTATTGCGTGATGTGACCATAACCGGTTGAGAACCATCCAAGTTCTGTCCGCGAGTCGAATAAATGGACTTATCAATGGGATGACCATTTTGGTCGATGCCAGTAACGCTGTATCCGCTGCCACCATTTATTGGCTCAAACTTCATACTGTTCATATCGCCACTAAACATCTTCTTACTGGCATTGGGATTACCAGCAACCATTCCATTTTTAAGCGCCTTGGAGGCACCAGCCGCCTGAGCAACATTGCCATAACCAATATGGCTGGCTTCACGCCGCTCCATAAGGTTGCCATCTTTATCGCGCTTATCAAAAACCGCTTGGCCCGCACCATTTTCACCTGGGTTGTAGCCAACACATTCAAATCCATTGTCTTTCATGCTGCCAGCTTTGGGGTCGTTGGGGTCAAACAGCGTGTTTTTAGCCATGTTATCCAAAACAGTCGGGTCGTTTGCCAAGTCTTGAGGAGAAATTCCCATTTCACCGTATTTATCGTACAATTTCTGCAATTCATCATTGTATTCTTTTCCAGCTTCAGTGTTAGGTGCCGGCAAATTATCTGCTGTGCTACCAGAACCTGTATCTGTACGATATTTATTGTTAAGCTCACCAAGCTCTTTGGCAAACTGAGCTTTCTTTTGTCCTGTTTTATTGGCACGGAATTCATTGGCCAGGTCTTTCGCCATTTTGGGCATTTGGGTAACACCAGCTGTAACCGCTTTGCCTGCACTAAGCAAACCTTGGCCCATCGATGTAGCTTGCAATCCTCCGACGACGCTACCTGCAAGCATATTACCAAATGCTTCAAGCGGGTTGCGAGGTTTCTGGGGACCACCTTTACCAGTATCAAGGGGATTGGCAAACGGACCCGTACCGCCAGTCAAGCCGCCAATGGCACCTGCAATAGAGCCGCCAATGGTTTTTGCCACACCACCAGCAAAATGCATTGCCATCATCGAATCGCGAATATCACCAATAAGACTTCCGGAGGTTTTGGTCACTGTCGCACCAAACTGAGACATTATTCCGTCAAAAGCAATCGCGCCTTTGATGAAGCCATATGTCACCAACAAACACGATAGTGCTGTTTCTGGTTGTGTCATATCCGAAAGGGCTGACATGCCCGCTTGGAGCAAATTATAAGCGCCAAACACACACCATATATCCAGAACCCAAAGTACCAATGTGGATAGCATCGTTTTTAGCCAAGTCCATGTCACTTTTGACCATGACGGACTGACACCACAGGCAATGGCTAAAGGTGAGAAATACGTATAAAAAATCATGTTCACATAGCGCTGTGAACAGGTGAACAACAAGCGCAAAAAGTTAAACATGGCAAATGTAAGCAAAACGGATGTCAGCACATGCCCGAGCAGAGAAACGGCCCAATCTACGTCTCCTCCTGTTGCAAGAGGGGTGCCCCAACTTTCAAACAATGTGATGAAGGACGTCCCTCCGTTTTCCAAGACCGTTTTCACAGAAGACACAAAATCCCCTGATATGCTGTCGAAGGCACTTTCTGTTGCCTGATAAATTCTTGTGCCAATAGAGAAAATGATTTTTGAGAATTTTATGCCGGCATATGCCCATGCACCATAAACAATGAAACGTATAAATATTACGCTTGGTCGCACTGGTGAGTTTTCACCTTGTATAAAAGACATTAAGCCGCGACACAATTCCCATATAGCAAACATAGCTCCAATAAGCAGACCTGAAATAGTGATTGTTTCTGCAAATGAGCCTGTTGTTAATGTCGCTCCAAGCCAGGTTTCTATTTCTGTCGGAGTCACGGACATGGCTTTCAAGAAAACCTGTGCCAGTGCCCCCAAACAACTGACCAGTATCGTGCAAATCACGTTAACAATCAGTTGAATAAAACCAAGTGCCAAGTTACCGATAGTGCCGCCAAGAATATCAGCGGCCCAGTTTACTAAATCCAACATTTACTTTTCTTCGCCTCCTCTACAAAAGCATTTTGATAAAAAATATGGCTGCCCCAAACGGGGCAGCCATGCAAGAAAAACGATGTTTGCCGCCGAAATAGCGGTGTTGACTTGGAGATGACCAATTACAGCTTGCCGCCGATGGTCTTGGCGAGATTGAAAATGCTCGACAGTGCAAAAGCCACAATAACGGTGGCAATGCAGCTCCAGATAACGGTCTTGCATTTGTCGGTAGTCTTGTTGGACATACCGGGCAAGTACATTACCAGAATTGCGCACAGGCAGGCAACGGTAGCCAGCGGGATAACAAATGCCTGCAGCATGGAGAACGCACTGGCAATAACCTGGCCGATGGTAGTCTTCATATTGTCGAAAGTGCCATCAGCGGTAAAACCGCCGATGGAGTTTCCGGAGTCCTCTGCCATAGCCGTCATGGTCATAATGCAAGAGGCCAGAGTAGAAGAATACACAGCTGCCACATTCTTGCTGACATCGCGCACCTTCGTGGTGAGTGCAGAAACCATTGGAAATTCCTCCTTTCCTGCGCGGTTTTACCGCAAATTTCCTGTTGCATCGGATGTCTTTCCTTTGCCATTTATAGTGTATTTACTTTGCGTCACCTGTTTTGTGTAACTCATCTTCTCGTTTTTCTGCAACTTCTCTTCTCGATTTTTTGAAACCGTTCTTCTCATTTTTTTGCAACTCCTCTTCTCGTTTTTTTGAAACCGCTTTGTTTCCCCTTTCTGTTATTCTCGATGCAACAAAAAAAGCCCCACAGAGCATTTACGCTCTGTGGGGCAAAATGGCATCATTCTTATTGTTCAGTTGGACCCATGCTGCGGATGCGAGCCATCAGCATATCACTTGGGGCACTGGAATGCGTGTTGATTACGGAAGCGTTCATTTCAGCACGACTTCCAATCAGCAGCATGTTTTTCTTAGCGCGAGTAATGGCTGTATAAACCAAATTTCGCGTAAGCATAAAATGATGCCGCACACTTATCGGTGTGATAACCGAAGCGAATTCACAGCCCTGAGAGCTGTGGACGGTAATGGCATATGCCAATTCCAGGTTTTTGAGTTTTTCAGGCGGGAACAGCACTTCATTGCCACTGAAATCAATCCTCAGTGAAACACCTACATCTTCCGGAATAAGTTCCTTGATATAGCCAATGTCACCGTTGATAACTTCATCGGTATTTTTCTTGTTGATTACGCGGTCACCTACACGGAATTTCCAGTTGCCTACAACAACTTCATCCATATTAGGAGCCAGCGGATTTACAAGGTCCTGAAGCACTCTATTCAGAGAGTTACTGGACAGGGGGTCTGTTGTGCTGTTGTGCGTCGGTGTAATGCAATAGGTTTGCTCAAAGCCAAACTTCTTGATGCTGCGGCCATACATTTTGATGATATCCTGAAGGATTTCATCATCGTTTTCGGCATCCATGAACTGACAGTCATTCTCAAACTTCAGCTGACGTGCGTTACCAGTGTTTACCTTTACAGCGATATCTGCAATGCAACTACCGGAAGCCTGTCGGAAGTTTTTGGTCAACCGTGTCACATGAACCTTTCCGCAGTAAATCAAATCGTGAAGTACACACCCAGGAGTAACCGGAGGAAGCTGGTCAATATCGCCGACAAAAACAATTCTGGTGTCCGCGCCAATTTCAATAGCCGAGAGCAGGAAATTAGCCAAATGGATGCCGACCATACTGAATTCATCGACAATGACTAAACCGCCAGAGATTTTTTTATCCTTGGCGGCCTCAAATCCGGAAGAAGTATCTGCCGGAGTCAACCCCAAGGCTTTATGGATGGTCAGCGCCTTCCTTTCACAAGATTCTGTCATTCGCTTTGCAGCAAGTCCAGTAGGCGCCATCAAAGTGATGGGACTGTCCGGGAACAGAATCGAGTAGGTCTCCATGATAGCCTTCAGCACGGTGGTTTTACCTGTGCCCGGTCCGCCAGTGACCACACTGAACAGATTGGCAGCGGAGTATACGGCGGCGGCCTGATTCACATGGAGCTTGATATCTGGGTGGCGTTCTTTCCAAAGGTCAAATGCGGCACAGAATCTGGCTGCTTCTTCCTCGGTCGGCTCACTTTTTCCAAGTGTATAGATGCGGTTGGCAAGGTCTTTTTCCATCTCCCAGTCTTCCCGAAGATAAAAATAGCCATTTGCACCCGCAAGGCGTTTGGTTTCCTTGAGGCGCGTGATTGCTGCGTCCATCATCTCGGGCTTTACAGAACCGCGAGGCACATTCATGTTCAGCAGCTTGGTCATTGTCTCCCGATGAAGAATTTTGGGAACAATGATGGAAGTATTTTTACTTTTCAGCTGTTGAAGTGCATAAACGGCGGCCGCATCAATGCGAGCTTCTTTCTGGGGCTTGAAATCCATGGCCAATGCAATTCTGTCGGCACTTTCAAATCCGATGACACTTACTGCGTCATATGGATTAGAAGTTACCACAGAATAGGCATCTCGGCCATAAGCGTTGACGAGTCGGCGAATCGTGGAGGGTTCAATAACCCGTTTGAGCAGGCGCGTCAACGCAGATGTGGCAGATGCCTCATCTATTTTACTGGCCAGCAATTTGGCCTTTCTTTCAGAGAGTCCTTTAATCGATGCCGCAACAACCATCGGCTGTTCAGAGATTTTTGACAGGTCCCCATCACACCAATCGATAATAAGCTGAGCCAGCTTGGGACCGATACCCTTAACAGAGTATCTAACAAACCGCTTTGCCTCTTCGATATCAGTGGGAACATTGGGAATGGCGAGTTGCACTGCGAATTGATACTCTTTGCCCTTTTTGTTGTAAGTCCATTCCCCCGTCAGCTCAAGGATTTCTCCGATATAAGACGGTGAGAACTTTCCTTTTACAACAATCTTTTTCTCCTTGCCCATATCTTTTTCATCGAGAGGACCAGGGAAATAGGCAGGGTCGCATTTGACTTCAAAGGTACAAACACGCCAATCGTCTTTATGAAAAAGCTCTGATTTATATGTTGCGACAAAGGACACTTTTTCGCCTAACTGTACCATGTCCTTCACCTTCACTTTATCAAAATGGGATTGCTTGCATTGCAACTTCCCAGTAATTTTTTGCAGGCGGTAATGCAATGACTGAAGGACTGCACGTCCTTACCATTGCCGTTTCCGCTAAACACATAGACTGGAATCCCCCATTTTTGGGCTTCCTGAAGCACGGATTCTTTGACAGGGTCATTGGCGACATAGTTATCGAAAATCACCATATCGCTTCCCTTGACCACCGAGATGTTTGCACCTTTCTGCAGCATCTCCCAATCATAAGAACGGTCACAGCACTTCTGAGCGGTATAACCTACCGCTTTGATTCCATTTATCGCGAGTGCAGTTTCTACAAAGATAATTTGCTCTGTTACAGCATCACTCTTTGCAGACGCACAATAAACAAAGTTGATACGTCTTTTGCTCATTCTTTACTCCTTCTGGATTTTACGAAGCGTAAACCGCCGACCACCTCCTCTATAAGAAATATACGGGGCAACGCTCTCGTAAAGTCTGACGTTTTCATTCTTCATTTGAAGAATAGAAGCCTTGTTCATGGTCGGCGAGGAAGCAACTTCAGTATACTTGCATTTGTACATGCAGCCACTGATATTGTCCACGCAAACGGCCTGTGTGTTGCTCCCCATTTCAGCAATGACCTGGGCAATCACATTCGTATAGGCTTCCTTTGCCTTATCGGCTTCTTTGGTGAACATTTTCTGTTGTTCACTGTAGTAATCCGCCTCGTCAAGCAGCTGGGCAAATCGCGATTCGTCCAGCTGAAGAACAGGTGCCTTTGCGTTGGCGGGACCGCAATAGCGGTTCATCATATCAATGATGACATCGCCGCTACCGTTGATAGCCGGCGGCGTTTCATTTTGGATATCGTTCCAAAAATCGGCACTCACCTTAACCAGGTCCATTTCATAGTCCAGGTCGCGATACGCATGAGATACCGTAATCGTATCCCGGTCGAACAGCGCCACCAGATAGGCGTCATCAACATTCAGAAGCATCATCTGGCCTTGAAGCTGGTCATAGTAATGCGTAGGAATGTTGTTATCCTCATATTCGTCTTTCTTATAAGGGGTCGGCGCCTTGAATTCCAGGATACTGAAGTGCCCATCCGGCCATGCCAGGATGGCATCCAGATTGCATGTCATATACGGTGCCTTTTCAGAACCAAAAAGCATGGGGTCTACCAGAACACGGCAGCCGCCGAATTCAGGATGCGTGAGGACAATTTTCCGCAGATAGCTTTCTGCGTTATGTCCCCAATCGAAAATCAGCTCCTTCTTGTCATCGCCGCTCTGCTTCGCTTCGGGATGGCCGAGCTTCTTATGCCAGGTGCCCAAAGCGTTTCCGAACGGAGAATTCCCTGTCAAGCAAGCCAGGTCACTGGCGCCAATGGAATAATGCCGCAGCTCATGCCACATGCGGTCCGACAGCAAAGAGCAATCCTGCAGACGCACCGGGTCATAATCCAGATTGTTGAAGAATGCTTTCGCTTCATCAGAGGCGTTGGCCAGAACAGCTTCACGCAGTGCTTCGCCAAAGTCCGTATCCAGGTTTTCCAGGTGATACATAATCCCGGAGCTTTTCTCCACGCCTTTGTCGCTGCCGTCAAAGCTCTGACCTTCAGCATGCATATGCGGATTTCCATGTACCATCCCCCACACCTTCAGAACGGCTTCCTGGGTATACCCCTCGCCATAGTCCTGAACAAAAGCATCAATGACTCTGTCGAGTTCGCCTTTTGCCTCAACAAAGTTTTCGGGGAGATGCGTAAGAATGGACAGGTAGTCCAGTTCCGGAGCAGATGAATCTTTGCGGGCGAATCCCCAGCGGTATGCCGCATAAGCATTCGTCACGTCTGTTCCGTATTTTTTACGAAAGGCCTCAATCTGACTGAGAACCCTTTCCTGACATTCTTCGAGATATTCTTTTACCAACATTTCCGAAAACTCCTTCCGAAAAAGTAAGCGGCAACCTGTTACAGTTGCCGCTTTATTGAAAGATTGTGGGATTACCACGCGAATTTGCCGGGGATGTCGTACTGCGCCCAGTTGAGCATGGCCGCCTTGCCTACATTCAGAGAGGCATTGAACTGCACATCCTGATTCTGCGGGTTGTCACGGCAGACGAAGCTGTAGGCATTCATGATGACCACAAAGCAGTCGAAAGCGCTTGCCGGCTTATGGCCGTTGCTGTTCTCGAAGTTCGTGGCCGCTTCCATGCCCTGCTTCTTGGAGAAGCCGCATTCGTCCATCACACGCAGAATGGCGTAGTAGGGGTTCTTGATGATGACACGTTTCATGTCCTCCATCCGCTGCGCGGCATCCATCAGAATGCCGGAAGTGCGGTCAAAGGAGTGAAGAATGTTCTCCATCAGAGAATCCACACGCTCACCAAAGTTGCCCTTGGCCGTATGGCAGATTCTCACGGCGTCTTCCTGCCGGCACAGAGGAACGACCAGGTCGCCGTTCAGGTTCTGGAAACCAGGCATGATGCGGAACGCAGAGTCAGCCGTATTGCTGGTTGCGAACATGAGCGTCATGTTGTAGCCGGATTTCAGCAGTTCAGGGAATCCCTTGAAAATCTGAGCCTTGTAGGGCTGCAGATTCAGCTGCCAACGCAAAACGGTATGGGACAGGTACATGTTCTGAACCGTAGCATTCGGGAACTTGCCATGCCAGAAGTTCTCAAAGATATCCAGGATATCCGAGAACTTGCCGTAAGCGAAACGAGCGCTGCACATGGCACGGATTTTTTCGCTGCGCTCAATCACAGTCACGCCAGCAGAGCCAAACGAAAACTGTTGATTGTACCGCTCGGCCGCCGCCTGAGAACTGGCTTTCCAGTTACGGGAAAAACCATTCGGCTTGAGACCTGCGCAGTCGTTCATGCCGGTGATGGCGCTGAAACCGATAGGAACCTTGCGGTTGCCAATCTTCAGGGCCAGACCGGTGCCGTTTTTGCTGCGCATCGTACTGAGAACCGCATCCGGGCTGCACTGCATGGACTTAGCCATGGTTCCAACCATAATCGGGCTGTCATCAATGGCCTCGACCTTCAGGTTGGGCTGGATGGGGTCAAAACCAATATTGCAGGCCTGAACATCCTCATCGTGCGTGTAGACCACTTCCGTAGCTTCGATGTCACGCACACAATCCCGCAGGTCGTCCCACTTGGAGAAACCGGTCTCGAAGTTATCGTTTACCGGATTCGGGTAGCTCTTACCGTTGTTGGTAGAAGCAACCGCAGTGGTGACAGCGGGCGCGGCAGCAGTGCTGGCCGGCTGAGAAGGCACATTGGTCTGCGCAACGGTAGTCACCTGTTTGGCACTGTTCTTTGCCGGTGCGGCAGGTGCAGCAGAAGACTGCGCGGGTGCCGGCGCAGGTGCCTTCGATGCAACCGGTGCTGCGGCAGGAGCCGCAGGTTTCGGAGTCACAGAAACCGGCGCGGCATTCGGGGTGCCTGCGACCATGTTCTGCGGCTGGGTCTCCACCGCCGTCTCGCTGATTTTCTCGAACACATGGTTTTCATCTTCCATGTATTCTTCCATGGCCCGGTTCACCTTGGTCTCGCCAAACTCGACGAGGAGGTTTTCAAAGTCGGACGAAAGCATGTCGTTGGTTTCGTAGAGCTTGTCCATCTGGACGCAGGCCATAACCTCATCTGCATCCATGCCATAGGCTTCAATGCCGAGGTCAAAGTTGAAGGCGATGACGGCGCAAATCATATCGCGGCCGTACTTCTTGGTCATTTCGGTCAGGGATTTTTCAATCTTCTTGTTCATAGTATTTTACTCCTTTTGATGTTCCCACTGTTCGTGGTTTTTGTGAAATGGAGCACCTTTTGGGGTGCATTTTGATATGAGGAAAAACCTCCTTTCTGCCAAATAAAAAACAGCCGTCACGTAAACGTACCGACGGCTGTTAATAACAGGTTTTCATATATATGAGTGTAAAACACTGTTTTTCCTATTTGACATTTGAAATTATAGTCACTTTGCGACATATAAAAAATCAGACGTACATGTACGCCTGATTTGTGGTAAGGTCAATTCATCAACAGATGAATATATTGGTTGGTTATATGGTTCGCAATCCTTTTGCCTGCATACCCGACAAGACCTGTTATGTCCTGTCTGGGGATGTTCATAATGGCGACATGGTTTACGACGAAGCATTCATCATCAATGTCGAAGCGCTTGGGTTGAGACGTGGCCTTTTTGACCAATGGTGCAACTGTCAAATTGTCTGAGTATTCATTGTTCTTCTCGTTTGACAGGATAATCGCCGGATACGATATTCCTTTGATATGTACAATAGCTTCTCTGCGGAATAAAGCGTCGACATATTGTTCGCAATAGTCATATTTCCGCGATAACTGGACAGAGAGACCATCCACAATCTTCTTCCAGATTTCAGGATTTTGTTTATAGACATTATACTGTATGCCATGTGTTTCAATATTGGTGGCATGAGTTATGGTGCAGTTTTCACATAAGATGACGTTGCTGCCCGAAATTACAGGAATGTCTATGTCCGTGACATTGACGTGAGTGGGAATGCTTTTTTTCTTTTGAGAAGTAAAGGGGATGACGGTGTATATCCTGCCATTTTGGAGAATATCCAAAATGACAACTGGCCGCCATCCCCTTTGTATGTGTGAGGCCATTACTGTTGACCCCATATCAGCGTAAACAATATCGCCTTTTGAAAAATGCATTAGGTAATTGCCTCCTTAACGTTTTTGCCTGTGATTTCCAGATAGGTCGACACAAGAACCTTTGCATCGCGAAAACACGCAAGGTAGTGCCCGGAATCTTCGATGATATCAATGCGGCCACATCCGAAAATCAAATTTTCGATGCATTTCTGTGCCTCAGAGCCGGGCTTAATGCCGACGTGACCGCTCTTTACCATGTTGTAGTTGTGTCCAGTCGATTTTTGCTCGTGAACGTAGACCGGATACGAGTTGTCGTTTGACGGGGTTATAAAATTATCTTCGATTTTTCCCTTATAAACAGGGCTATCGTTGATTCGTAGATTCATGATGTTCCTCCCATTTTTTAGTTTGTGCAGCAAAAAAAATAGCCGTCATTCACAATGAACGACGGTTAGATAAAGCCGGTTATCAAATTTTGATTGACGAAAGTCAGTTAGGTGTTTCTTACAGATAACATCATATCTACTTTGCGACACCTAAATAGAATAAAAAAATGAGGGCTGTTGGCTCTGCCAACAAGGCCCCCACCTGGGGGCGGTCGTGAACCCCCATTATCTTTTTCCCGGCGATTATGGACGCCAGGACCCCTTTTGGATGTCAAATCACTTTCACAACCCTACAACACAGCGTTCAGTGTCATATAGCGCCGCCAATACATATATGTATCTGCAACTGAGTCATTACTTTTGGATTCGCCATTCCAAAAAGGGGGTTAAGATATTTTGACCATTTTTATTATAGCAAGATTTTGTCAACCTCGCAACAAAAAATGTGTTGTAAGTGACAAAAATCAATAATTTTTTCAAAGTTTTATTTTTTTGCTCTGTTCCCCTTTATTTCACGACATAAATCACTTTTCCGATTATTGCATCCGTATCCACATATGGGTCAACCCAATAACGAGAGTCCACGGAATGATTCCGGTTATCTCCCATCACAAATACCATGTCGTCCCCAACGGTATATGGACCAAAATCTTCATTTTTCGGTGTTTCCGCAAGCCAGGGTTCATCATATATCTCGCCATTTACATAGGTTACCCCGTCCTTGATTTCGACCGTATCACCTGCAATGCCAACTATACGCTTTACCTTGAGCGTATTGTTTTCTTTAACCACATCGGAATTCTCTGCCGAAGGCCGAAATACAATTATGTCTCCTCGCTTATAATCTGTGGGCCAAAAACGCGCCCGTACCATGATAGCTATTGAGTTGACGGGAATCGTATTCAACATGCTCGAAGATGGGACATACGTTATTCCCAAAATTACTCGAAACAGGATAATTGCTATGATAACAGCAATCACTGAGGGGAACAGAAAAGAGACGATTGATTTAGTTTTTCCTTTTATTGCCATTAAGTGTATACACCTGCCTTCATGTTAAAGTATACCATTCTTCACTTTTTTTCGCATCAAAAACTGCTGTTTTAGTGATATGTTTAACATATAAAACTGCTTGTTCTATATCTTGTGCATAGTTGCAAATACTGTACATATGTGGTATAATATAGAGGAAGAATTCAACTGGTTGTTTTAAGCCACCTGAATTCTTGAAAAAAGTTCCAGCAAAGGAGGTAGTCTTATGTTTAATGTTGAAAAATATAATTTGCCAGCTAACGTCGCAAATGAAATCAGCGCTCAAGTTTTAACCATGCTGGCTACTGGAACTACCTATCAGTTTGATGAGAATACCTATGAGGACTTTGCCTCCTCTATTCATAATCTGGTGGATATGTCTATTCAGCTTGGTAAAGATGGTGTGACCGCTCGCAGTGCGATTCTGCGTGATGAGCTTGCTGCCAAGGGTATTGACGCACCCAACGACGACTTCATCTATTTTGGTGGTCGCTGCATTTCTACGCCTATGCTGTTTATCCCCAAATCTGAACGCGAGGCAACTGCCGAAAAGATGGCCGACGACATCATCAGCAAGATGTTTACCGAGTCTGAGTCTGACAATGATACTGTTGTTGAGGCTCTCATTTCCTCTGCGGTTATGGATGACGTTCTGCTCTCCTTGCGTTCCAAGGCATTGGTCCGCAAAGTCAACGAAACGTTCCCCGGGTATGCGATGCAATACATCTCTGGCAACTTCACCTTCCTGCCGGATGGCACGATGCTTTCGCTGCATTACCTCAACGACCATGACCCGAATTGGCCGACGGAAGACGTGGACTGAAAAACAAAAAAGCAGCCATCTCCTTAATGGAGGTGGCTGCTTTTTGTTTGCTTATTCGAGTTTGTACATCATCAAAGGACTTGAACGGGTTGTCTTTCCTTCATCAGCTTTTTGATTTCTTTTGTACTGACCTCATAGGTATGAATGACGCCATCATAAGGACTCCAATCAATGCAATACACGTCAGGAGCTTTGTATGATACGTCAATATCAACCATACCATATGCCCAATACAAACAGATGGCAGGTTTTGCAAAAAGCTGCTGTAGGTCCTCTTGAACACTCCGATTGCACACATAGATTTTGTTCAGATATGTGCCGTCTGCATCCAAGATGTCAAACTGCAGATAATCAAAGCCGTCTCCGTATTGCACATTATCAATGGTACAATTTGGGAAACGGGAGCACCCGGGGAGCTTATCGGCCATGCCTTGGTATCTCCTTTCTCAGTGTCACCCAATCATGTCACGGAGTTCAGATTCCGAAATGACCGGAACACCCAATGCATTTGCCTTGTCCAGTTTGCTGCCGGCAGCTTCGCCTGCAACCAGATAGTTTGTCTTCTTGCTTACACTGCCGGTAACCTTGCCACCATTTGCCTCAATCAATGCCTTGGCTTCATCGCGGCCCATAGTCGGCAAAGTTCCGGTAATGACAAAAGTTTTTCCGGTCAAGGCGTTACCCTCAGAGGCGACTTTGTACTGCAGATTGACTCCACAACGCTTCAGGTCGCGGATACTCTTGGCAAACTGCGCATCCGTCAGCATAGCACAAACGGCATCCATAATGGTATCAGAAATACCATTGAAAGAATGCTGTCGCACATCTTCAGTGCTGCAACCGGCCAGGTTCTGCAAATCACCTTTGATTTCCTGATATTCCGTCAACAGTGTTTTGGAGACGGTTCCGCCAATAAGGCGATAACCCAGCCCCTTCAGGACACGGTCGGCGTTTTGTTCCTTCGCTTTTTCAATGACCTCTTTCAGCTTTCCAGCAACCTTTTTGCTGCCGGTAGCGGCTTCAAGCTCCTCATTGCTCAGGGAGAAAAGGTCGCAGCAGTTTACGACAGAAGGGCGTGCCGTTTCCATGCGCCGGATGCTCTCCAACGGGAAGACTTTGCCGGACAGATTTACAGCGCCCGTTTCTGCGCCGGCGACCATGCCTTCCGTCACCAAAACGCTCTCAAACAACGCATCCCGGCCTTCGGTTGTGAAAACGAAGAAGTCGACAGACTCTCCCACCAACCGGTTCAACACATTGGCAAAGGTATGCCGCTGTTCCGGTGTCATGTGGTCCGAATCATAGCCGTACTCGAAGAAATCGTTGCTGATTCCAGTCAGCACTCCCCGTTCCGGCTGGCACAGCGCATTGATAATGGATGCCCCGAATCCTTTCATATCCATGCAGTCGCGGGATACGAAATGAATGATGCGATTGACGACCTTGGCATCGCAGGCATCATTGGAGCAGTACATATCAACACTGTCATCCAGGCGAATGAGGGGCGCACCGCAGACAGGGCAAACGCAGGATTCCATATCAAAAAAGACCGCATCATCCGTGTACTTGGTGGGTTCGACCATGCAAACCGCCGGAATGATGTCCCCCTGTTTCCGGATAACCACTCGGGATTGACCAATGACCAGACCACCCAACGCCTTGATGTAATCGGCGTTGTGCAGCGTGGCACGTGTGACAGTCGTGCCTGCCAGTTGAACCGGGTCAAATTCCGCCACCGGGGTTACTCGACCGGTGCGGCCCGTCTGCAATGCGATATTGCGCAGAACCGTAGCCTTCTCCTCCGGCGGATACTTGAATGCGATAGCCCATTTGGGAGTTTTGGTACGCTCCCCCATCATACGGCGCATAGAAAGCTCATCGACCTTGACGACTGCTCCATCAATCGGATAGTCCAGTTCGTCACGTCCATCGCCGATATATTTGATGCCGGCGAGTGTATCGCTTACTTCCTTGGTATGGAAGGCCTTGGCAGTCTTGAAGTTGCGCTGGTCAAGGTATGTCATCTGGCGCCAATGGCTGCCATTCATGTCCAGCGCATGACCTGCCGGTGCATCGCAGTCCTGAACATTGAAGATGATGACCTGCAGATTCCGCTTTGCGGCAATCATCGGGTCGGCTTGGCGAAGAGTACCCGCAGCACAGTTGCGGGGGTTGGCGAAGAGCTTTTTGCCTGCCGCAGCCTGTGCTTCATTGGTCTTCTCGAAATCAGCATTGGCCATATAGCATTCGCCACGCAATTCCAGATGGTGGACATCCGTTTCAATGTGGTTCGGAACGGCATCCAAGACACGAACATTATCGGTCACATCTTCACCAACATGTCCATCACCCCGGGTGCTGGCCTGAACCAGTTCTCCATCCTCATAAACGAGCGACAGACTCAAGCCGTCGATTTTCCGTTCAACAGAAAAAGTAGCATCGGGCAACGTCTCATGAACATCCCGGATGAACTGTTTGACTTCGGAATCCTCAAAGACATCCAGAAGCGACAGCATCGGAACGCGGTGTTCGACCGGTACGCCGATGACACGCTTGCCTCCAACGACCTGGGTTGGGCTATCAGCAGTGATAAGCTCCGGGTGTTCGGCTTCCATCTGACGCAGCCGGCGCATGAGCGCATCATATTCTTCGTCGGTCACAATGGGGGCATCGTGGTTGTAATAGGCGTCCGCATACTCGTGAAGCGTAGCGCGGATTTCGTTGATATTTTTCAGAATTTCATTGATGTTTTCCATGATTTTTTCCTTTCTTGGTCAGTGTTAATTCGCTGCCGTATAGCTTTCACCATATGCAAAAGTTACGGCCTGTACAAGGTAATCTCGTTCTTTCATTGGATGAAGCTGATGCTTGGCAAAGTAGTGAGCCGGAATTGTTGACAGCAACTCTTCGTAAGGAACATTGCCGTTGAATTCCTGTACCAGTTTCTTGCCTTCTTTGGTTTCAAGGTATTCTCTCACAATGCAATTCAATGTAGCTTTTACCTTTTCCGTTGTCATCATGTCGTCAGAATCCTCATAAACATAACGATAAAGGAAAGTGCTGGAGCTACCACTGATAACAACCGGCACGGCAATAGACTTTTTATTGTATATGCGGTCTAGCTGTTTGTTGACAAACGCATTGAGATACTCGCTCGTATCCATAAGCATTTCGGAGGTTTCCAAACCGTTAATGGCAAACCGTTCAAAGATATCGCTTTCATGGCCATAAAGCCATGCATTTAAGTCCAGCGTTCTGAAGATATAATCATACAAAGCGCTGCGGATATAGTATGAATCAACCCGTTTCTCACCTCTGTGGTCTTTTTGAGGCCAAAAGTAGGCAAGAATTCTACTCAGGAATTTAGTCTCCTGAATCGGTTGGGTCATTGCTCCGTTATCCGCGTTGTCTTCCTCATCATCCTCATCCTGAAGGAGTGTTCCTCCCTGCTTTTTGATGTACGCTTGAACCTTCTCTGCTGGCATGTCCACCAGTCGTTGATATTCTTGAACCGCTTTAGCAAAAAACGGAATAAACGTTGGCCATTCTGTGAATTCATAATCTTGGTCACAAGAATTCTGAAAATACACAGAATAGGCGCCTTCAGATTTTGCCGAAGCAGGCCATTCGTTCCGTTCTTCACTGAGCAATCCCAACAGCTGGTACTTTTCCCAGTATACAAAACGATAATTGAACAGTCCATAAAGCCAATAGCGGTCTGCTGTCCGGCAGAATACTTTATCTTCAGGCTTTGCTCTTTCCCGGATAGATGGAATATAGTATAGATTTTCACGAATCTCTTTTTCCATCTTCTCTTTTGTACATATCCGCTTTACAAAGTCTTTCGCAATACACATGGCTTGTCCCAACGTGGCGGCTTCACAAAAGAGCATGTTAAACCCATATGACATCTTGTTATGCTCCATTTCGTTTTGCGAATGATGGCACATTACTATTATATCATATTGTAAGTACCATCAATGGGATTTTATGGTTTTGCCGGTCCTTTGGTGGCCGACGTGAACACGAAATACCGGTACTCTTTTTGAGCCTGTGCATAGCGTTCTTCCGTCAGGAACAGGCGGAGAAGATTCTCATGCCAGACGGGGTCTGACACATTGTCAAACACATATACTTCTTCGTCGGAGATATACATGTCCTGGTTCTTATTGCCCATTCGAGAAAGAGACACCTCCTTACAGCTCTTGAGCATCAGTGGGCGGTAGGCCTCATTCTGGATATCATATCCGGTTGTAAATACCGGCCATGCCAGTGAATCATCGCTTTTGCTGCGGACAATGCAGCAGGTGCCAATGTGTTTTTTGGAAGTATCTGTTGTATCTTGCAGCCACTTTTCCATGTTCTGGGCCATTGCCATAACCGGCGGACGAACGATGGTGACCCCCGTTGCTGCCGGGTAATCCTGAAGGATTTTTTCCTTTAGCCGTTCAACCAGGTGGATGAACGCCTCATAGTCCTTCACAAAGCCCCTGCAATCAACAGTGATTTTTTTGAGGACATGTGTGGTCCCATCCTTTTGCTCAAAACAGGCAAAAGCCAAGTGAGTAACTTCATTCATTTATATAACCTTCTTTCTTCGTGATACAATAAAAAGAAAAAGGCCCGTTTGTATAATGCAAACGGGCCTTTTCGTTATTGCGGATTAGCGTTTTTTATTTTCCGGCAGCAAGTGTTGCAACTTGTATACAGTCGGATAGATTTTTACGCCAACCCCTTTGATGAGTTTTTCGCCTTCACGCGCACAGTCCTGTTGTACAGGACGCAGCAGCGTATCAATCATCGGCAAGCGGACCTTGAATACAGATTTTTCCAGTTTTCCAAACAGCATATCCCAAAACAGTTCACGATTTTCCTTCAGCGTAGTCGCCTTGATGATATGGATAACCAAAAAGGTCCCAGGCACGAAAACGCGAATCAATACAGCAACGACATAGAGAGTCGGTTTTACGACACACATGATACGTGCCATATCGGAGTCATACGCCGGCAGATGCTGATACAGAAAAAGGAACACCTTGCCATAGGTTTCGGGCACAGACAAGGATTCAAACATATATGCCGCAAAAAACATCGTAAGTGCGAACATATAAAAGCAATGACAGAAACGGCGACTATAATAGTCACTATTCAGGCGTCGAATCATTCTACCACCCCTCCTTGAGGTGTATGATACTGCGATTTGCAGCAATTTTGTATATCACCCGTATAGGTGATTCGGATATATGTTATCCAGCAGTTGCCTGTTGGTTGCTGGCCTGTGGCCAGAATTTATATATTCGCCGAGTTCCACGGCGTTTCTTTCCAAAATGAGAAACAGACCGCACCATATAAATGATGCGTTGTATCGCATTGATTTCTGCTTTTTGCGGTAGACATATGCCTGTTTTGATATTTTGACTGATACAGTATATCTACTTTGCGACACGCTTGATGAATACAGTGTATTTACTTTGTAACACAAGTCAAGTTTCAAAATGCAATTTTCACAAATAAAAAAGCGTATGCGGTTTTGCACCGCACACGCCAAAGGGACGGGGATACCCCCAGGTCCCTCCTTTGCGGAGGGTCTGAATCCCCTTAAACAGGAGACCAGCTTCCCCCTTTGCGGGGGAGGCCTTGTCTCCTTGTTGGAGACCACACCCCCTTGCGGGGGCGCAGTCGCCGCATTAAAAATCACTTTTTTGAAAAAGCATCGTTGTTCTTATATCCGCATCAATGGCGATGATGAAGATATAAGTCGATTACGAAGCATTTCAAAAAGTGATTCTTAATGGGAGAATTGGAATCGTGTAATACGACTCCTTTGTACTCGACCATTGGTCTTGTACCGGTCTCCTTCTCCCGAAGACCCTACGCCCACCACAAGATGGACGACACATGCTATTTGACCTGCGCCTGGTTGTGGCACATGGTCTACCCGCATGCGGGGAATATCTTTTTTCAGTGCGCTTTCTAAACGCAGCTGCAATCAACAGGAACCGCCTACGCCGTTCCACCCAGTTGATTGATTTCGTTTGCTGTTTAGGCAAATCTTGAGAGGAGACAACCCTCACAAAGCACCAATTTCGGGAGTGCCATACCCTCACTATACCATTTCGAGGCTGTGTTATTGGCAACACAGCCTCTTATAGGCATAGCTTTGTGCCTGCATTACTGCAGAACACTCTTCCGCATATCACGGAAGTTGCTGAATAGCGATAGCCTATACAGACTTGTCGCACACCCAAGCAACCACTGGACGAGGTCCAGGGTTACAGATATCAACAACAGAGGGATGAAGTTCGCAGCCTCATCCATGTCACTGCTCCTTTGCTATGCAGAAACGCAGAGCAAAATGAGAAGTCAGTCGAAGAGTGCCACCGATAATACCGATGAACACATCCCCTCAGACCTTTCGAGAAGATAAATAATCTTCTCTGGGTGGGTTCAGCTTGTCCGCAGCATGGTTGGTTGCGAAGCCAGTCACATTACGGAGCACCATAATCTGTGGGATTTTTACCCTCATGCCCCACAGCAGCATGAAGAACCTGTGGCGAACAGGAAAGGAGGCCCGTCAATCAGTCCTGCTGACCGTCGGCTTTTTCCGAGGTTTCAGACTGAGTGGCTTCCAGTTCCGCCTTTGCCTCAGCGTAGCACCGCCGGACAAAACGGAAGACTTTGTACATCATCCATGCGACAAACGCATAGATGAGTACGGTGGAGATGAAATGTACGCCCATGCGCACAACATCCTGGAAGCCGGGGATGCTCTGCAACACAGCAGAACCAATTCCCACGAACAGCAGGATGGTTACGGGTTTGGCGAACTGGTCCAGATGAACCTTCGCCAGCAATTTGGCAACCATCTTTTCCACGATGCGGAAAAGGCGCTTAGCCACGATGATGGCTGTTGCCTTGCAGGTTTTGGTGGTATCAGAAACCACCTTCTTCTGCTCAGTGTTGATGGCGGACTTGAGGGTGTTGAACACGTTCATGGCTTTTACCTCCCATGATTTTTGACCCGATATTATCGGGTTAGGTTGTGTTCGCAATCACCGATTGTGGTGGTTGCGACGTTTCGGACTGTTCTTGGCGGCACAAATACAAAAAGGTGCCCCAAGTCACTAAACTGAATTCCCAAATCACAATACAAGTAATTTGAGAATAAAGTCTTTTAACTTAAAGAGCACCTGTTAAGGTATTTGAATCGCTTTGAACATATATATTGTATTTACTTTGCCCCGCTTAATCACTGTAACTGTTCTTCTTAATTTATTGTAACTACTGAGGATAAAAAAAACAGATGGGCATGCAATATACACTGCATGCCCATCTGCCATTTAGACTTGACTCAGGTTGTCAATTTGCCAATTCCGCAATTTGTTTTACCCGAAATAGCTTTTGAGCCGAGCCTGCCGATTGGCCAATGTCTTGGGCGCATTCCAACTTGCCGGCATAATATCCGGCAAAGGACGTTCCGGGGCCACTTCCCCTCCAAACAAGGAAAGCTGTCCCGCCAAATCGGTGCCAAACAGTCGTTCCAGTCTAGCTCTCAGCTGCGTAATATCGTTACGCAAATTATTCAGGCGAAGTCCATCAGACATAAAGCTCATGTCATCATGGCCGTTTGCGAAAATCTCATCCCACAAAGCAAACTTTTGCTCAATGAGTGCTTCGATTTCAGCCTTATCATTGTAGGCCGACAGTTCAGTTCTTTTCATTTTAATCCCCTTTTTTCAAACGAACCATTTGTTGTGTTTTCCTTCCACAACATTTCCGTCTCGCAAAATGGCAATACACCTATCTCTGGCGCTACTGCGAATTCGCGTAAAGTATGTTGAAGAACACAAAAGGTAAGTTTCGATAATGGCGTCACCTTCGATGTCTTGATTCTTTCTGGCAGGATTCGACGCCAAAGGCGCAATGGCAATGACCACCATTTCATTGCGCTCCTCAATGTAAAACATGATACTTGCACCAGCTTTCGGCTTTTCCAGGTCAGCAAGAGCTGGGGTCCTTTCCAAAATGTTGGCCAGGCTTTTCATGTATTCTACAACCGTCTGGTTTTCATCGGCACTGCGCTCTTTAAGACGGTCCGCGCTATGCGTTGTCATGCGCAGCCGATAATACCATTTTCCCCCATAAAGAAACACACAACGTTTCCTGAGAATTTTGTTTTCGGGTATCATTATATCGACCTTCCTATCATGGTTAAAACACATCCGGAATGTATACCTGATTCACCTGGCCATTTACCATGACCGGCATAATCAGATTCTCGCCATTATCAGATTCTGCGTTATCTGCATCATCGTCAACGGTGGCGACACCATCCCAGGTAAGACTACCTCCACGATAGGTCTGCTCCAGCAAATAGTCATCGATTCCCTTTGTCTCAGGGTCCCAGTACCAGGTATACAAATGCACACCTTTTTCATCGGCAATCTCATGGAACCGTGCCAGTGACGCTTTTACGTTTCCATTGATTACACGATATTGTCCTGCCTTGTTCTGAACAAGAATTCGATTGCTGCCAGCTTCCATTTCTTTAACGACTTCTGCCGGGTAGCAATCTTTATTCTGGTTAAATGCGGATAAGGGAATTTCCACTTCGTCAGGCAAAATCTTGCCATCCATATCATAAGCGTCTACCGGGATTTTGTTGTTGGCCTTGCACCAATCCATAATCTCAGCAAATGCTTCTGTTGTAGATGCACTGGTGGTTCCAACAAACCAAAGACCACTAAGATAACTGGCTACAGAAGCCTTGATGCCGCCTTCGGTCAGGTATACGATTCTTTCGTCCTGAAACTTTTTAGCTCTTCCCCAATAGATGATATTGATGGCAGAGCACCCATTGGCCAGAAATCCCGAAGTAGCCCAACGATAACGGTTGTTTTTCTGCTTGCGCATTTCCGTTTCGTTGAGTCCTTCGTTACTGATATCGTACCGAATTTGCAACTGTTGGATTCGGCCTTCGCGGTCATAGTACGGAATGTAACAACCGGTTTTGCCGCGTACCAAACCAACATGCCAGCGCCCATGCAGCATACCAAACAGAGGTACACCCTTTAAGGTATAGCCTGACTTGAGCAAAAGCTGCGGAATCGAGACAACTCCACACGTAGGAACCGAACGGATTCCCATTTCTTCGATTTGCTTATCGTTCAAGCCGCGTTTACGGAATGCTTTTTTATGCTCCTCACTCAAAGAAAGCATAGAAAGGAATGCACGATATGTTTTATCGCGAACCTCAATCGGCGCCATATCCACATTCTGGATAGGTTTGGGGGCTTTATAGACTCTTTGGGGAGCAACAGTCGGGGCCATTCTCTTGTCAACGATTGCACGCAGTGCCTTTCCAAACGAAAGTGTAGGGTTAAACAACCGGTACAAGTTGACGGAGTTTCCCTTGCCTCCTACGGGACAATCCGGACAGTTATGCCAGCACTTAAAGTCCCCCGTATGGGCATTGATGTCAAAGTCCTCCTTGGGGTTCAGCGGACACATCAACTGGATTTCACCAGTTCTCCGGACTTTTTTAATGTTGGGGTTGATAAGGCGCATGACCTCATCAAGAGTGATGCTTTTCGCATCAATTTCGGGTCTTTTACGCATTTTCACCCTTCTTTCTTAAAAGATTTCCCGGCAGTGCAATCATGCAAGCTGCCGGGATTATTATTTGGTGGGATGCTTACAGCTCGATGCTGCGGTTTTTGGCGACCATGTACATGGCCAAGCCCAGTTTCTCATCCCGGCAGGTTCCGTTCATTGCTTTCCGTGCGTAATACTTGATACGCATTTCGGTCTGCTCACCAACCGTTTTGCCGCTCAGCAACCGGCTGGTATAAGCCTCAGCCGCATCAATCGCGGGGAAAACCGATTCGGCACGCTGCAGCAGGATGTCAACTTCCTTACCAGCGACTTCGGTTTCAGCCGGTTTGGAAGACACTTCAGGCTGGGGTTCGGACTGGGATTCAGCCGTAACGGTACTTTCCTTTTCTTCGGTAGTCTTAGTCTGTTCGCCAGACCCCAAAGCAGGCGTGTCCATCTTAGCAGATTCTACGGCCGTATCAGGATTTGCCTGGGCCGCAGGAGCCACCGTCTGTGCAGGCTGCGGTGCCGGAGTAGACACCGGAGCAGCACTTGCCGGCTGTGTCGCCTTGGCTGCAGGAGTCGTCGTCGGAACCGTCGGTTCAAGGTCCGACATATAGTTTTCGATAACGATGCTTGACTCCATAGCATCCAGCGCTTCCTCAGTTGTGTGCTTGCTCACATCTTTGATGGGAGTCCACCCCTCAATGATATGGGCATCACGGGGAATGTCATACCCCATATCACGCAAGGCACGGCTCTGGGCGCGAGTCACACAAACATCCACGAGGTAGTCGTCATTGTCTGCCAAAACCCGGGTGGCCATGTTGACGGCAGAGGGCAGATTGTTCTTGTAGTCCTCCCGCGTTTTGTAAACGCGGGCAGTAACCGTAACACGGCGCCCGCAATACTGCGGCGGGTCCAGCATGACCATTCCTTCAGGATAGTCAGTCTTGAACCAGGCCATCCGCTTCCTTGCGGGAACATACAGCTGAAGATTGCCCTTGTCGTCACGCAGCGCCTCGATGAAAACCGAAGGGTCGTAGTCCGATTCCGAAAAGCTCAGGCTTGAGAAATACTTCTTGCGGGTACTTTCGTCAAGATACTTCATCTTTTCCGGAAGTGCAGGCTTGACAGATTCTTTTTGGGTTTCTTTTTTGAGCGTATCAGACATTATAATGTTCCTTTCTGTTGCATGTTTTGCAACCCAATGATTTTACCCGATGGGGTAATTCAGATATAAAATCAGTGCGTTACCGCACTGTTGCCAGCATGCAGCTGGTATTTATGTTCATCACCGAATTTCACGGTGTACCTTCGTCAAAGAAAAACAGCCATAGCAAATAATGCCCGGCTGTTTTCACGACAATTCTCATAGCGATGAGTATATTGCAACTGTTATATTTCTTTGACATATCAAAGTATATTTACTTTGCGACATACCACCCCAAAGCAAAAAAGCCGCCACGTCAAACGTGAACGGCCTTCTTGCATTCTTGGTATTTGTGTTATCGGCTTTCGTTCTGACCTTCCATCAGCTGCTGAATGGCATAATGGTCGGCATCCGTAACGATATCCAGGCAGCGGTCCGGCTGTCCGCCGTAGTTATAGTTCACATCCATGCCGTCAATATCGTGAAGCCGAGCTTGGACATCGGCAGGCATTTTCTGCAGATACGGTTCAGGAATAAGGATTGCATCCTCTTCCACATACTCTGCCATCTGTTCCCAGATTGCGGCCGGGACACTTTTGATTTTCACTTGGTTTTCCCCCTTTTTGGTTTTTAGCAGTAATTGGCGTTGGCGACTTCGCCATAGTCACCATGATATTCCTGGTCGAGGAGCAGGCTCAGGAACTCATCGATACTCCGGTCAGCCTCATCACATGATGCCGGCATATTCGGTGCCACATCCCAAGGCATACCTGCCTTAAAATAGATGTATACCGTGTCGCCCATCGTATCATACGACAGCGGCAAAGCCTCCGTTTCAAAAATGTTGTTGGCCTTCATCTCATCGAGAAAGTCACTCAGCGCCGGGGTTTCGTTCGGCAAATAACCCGCTTCGGCAAGGAAGCGGTCATAGTCAAACCCATATCGCTTCGCCACGGCCATCATACCTTCTTTGTTGGAACGGTCGTTGATGCCATATACGTTTGTTTCAAAACCATAACCGTAGATAATCGTGATATCCATTTGTTTCATCCTTCCTTTGATGTGTTATGCGCGTTCCACCATGCAAAGCTGATGGTCGCTCAGCCGATTCCCAAACTTTCGGAGCGCCTTTTCGTATGCGCCGTCATTCGACCAGGCACGGATAAAGCCCAGGAAAATGTGGCACTTCTCATTCGGGACATCTCCGACATAGATGCTGTACTTCAACATGATGTTTACTCCTTTTCGTTTGTTATTTTATTGACATATTATGCTGTCGATAGCAGGCAATATCGATTGTTTGAGCGCCCGGTACACGGCAGCCATTTTACTGATTTTGACATGAGGAATATTGCAAAGTGACTCATAAACTTTTCCCATTGATTTTTTGCTGGGATAAGCAATAGAGGTTAGAATTTGCAGAATTTCCTTTTTGTGATGTTCTGCATACGGCCAGTCTCTGAAGAAATCGTTCATGTACTGGTTGATGCGTGCTTTTTGTCTTGGAGTGATTCGATTCGGCTTCCCGTTCCCGTCAACACCCCAATAAATTGCCGGACCTTTAGGCATATCTGCTGCAGTAGTGTTGTGTTCTTCAGAACGCGGCGAATTGGAAGCGGTATTGCCCATATCAATGGTATTTACCAATTCCGGCCGATTCATTAAAGGCGCAGGCAACTGCGGAGCACTTTTGAAACCGGCAAGCCGTGTGACAGAAAAACCGCTGTCGTGCCAATAGTTGATGACACCGTCGTAACCGGTATCATCAGATACGATTACGAACTGTGTTTTGCTTGGGCGTGCGGTCATCTGGCCGAGCTTTGCAACAATGTGGAAATCCATGGAATTATTACCGGTGTAACACTCTATGAATTCCAACTGTTCTCGTGGATACATTTCGAGGAATGTATCCAATAACCATATGGATAGGCTCTTGCTGTTTTTGCTCCAAAAAATGATTATCTTGTCCAACACATTTTGTAATCTGATGTGCCCCACCCAATGGTCTGCGATATTCTCGCTATCAATCAGGTAGATTGTGCGCTGCATAAATGTGTCCCCTTTCTCTGCGGTTTGCAGATTGTTTCAGGCACTCGTTGAAGTGCTTTCTTTTAGTGATAACTCACTCTCCTTCCTGCCAAAGAAAAACAGCTGCCTCACCAAGAGACAGCTGCTTATAAAACAGTTTTTCGTTAGATTGGGATATTATCCGTTTGGATTCTTTGACATACGCATTATATACACTTTGCGTCAAATGGCAAACCCCTTCCTCACTCATAGTGAGGAAGGGGTTTGCGCTTCAGGAAATTTTCTCCAGTCGGTAAGGAATCATCTCACGAATAGTCGTTGTGCGCGTCAATTCATAAACCACCCTGCCATTTTGGATGACGGGCATTTTGATGAACTTCTTTTTATTAGCACAACGATAGACGATGGCACCTGATTTGAGCGCAAGCGCCTCCCTTTTTTCGTAGCGTCTTCCATCTACATGAGAAAAATACTTGGAGGCTTCCCATTGGTCCCACAGATAGTGGAACTCAACTTTGCCTGTTTTCAATTCAACTAACTGCCACATAGTTGTTCCTTTCTTTATGTGAACACTCAGCGGTGAGAATAGATTTTCCGCCGAATGATTTCCAGGAGACGCTCCGGCATCTCCTCCAAATTATCAATGCCAAGATAATTGTCGTCACCAAACTCGGCTTTCACCTCGTTTTTGTCAGCGCCAATACCGCATCCAACGACACGGATATTGTTTTTCTTGGCATTTTCAATCAGCGCCTTGGTCTGGCTACCATCAGAATCATCCGATGCGCCGCCGTCCGTGATGACAAAAAGGATTTTGTTTTCCTTCTTGTCGTTCATTTCCAGACGCTTGATGGCATAGCACATAGCATTTGCGGTCGGAGTGCCGCCACGTGCTCGCATACCGGTCAACCGATACTTGTCATCGCCATCGATACGCTTTTCTTCTACATAAGAGTAGATATTCAGCTCACCACCGGAAGATGTGTACCCTTGAATGGTCAGGGGCACCTGCAAGTCCTGGCAGAACTGTTCCAGTACGATGCAGGTTTTCATCTCGGCATCAGAAAGTTGCTGCGTAACAGAACCGCTTTCATCGACCAAAACATATACTCGACACCGGGTAGCCGGAGACGGCAGCTGCTTACGGGCAAAGCCTTTCAGTTCGTTGCGGCAATACTGCTTGGCAACAAACTTCCGGCCGCTGTACTGCCATGGCGTGTATGCTTCCACCTCACTATCCTGAAGGTGTTTCTTCAGGAGCCGGGCCATGCGCTTGGCGATGGCCACAGAGCGAGAAGCTAATTCACGATACACCTGCTTGTTCGTTTCAGCAACGCTTTCGGCTCGGTGAATCGTAGGTGCATCATAGCCGGTGCCTTGCATCAGCGTCTTGGCTTCATTCTGCATTTCCTGCTTGCGTTCTTTCTCCATCTGAGCGGTGACCTTTTCGGCTGCCGCATTCTCCAAGGTATTCTGCAAGTCTCGGATGGCGGCAGAGTGGTCCAGTGTAGAGGGGCCACTTCCTCCAGCATTACCTCCACCAGAAGCCTGATTGGAACCGGCTTGCTGAGAACCAGCCTGTATCGGACCACCCTGGTTCTGTTGTTGCCGCTTAGAAAGGCCAGAGTTTTGTGCCCGATTCGGGTCAGTCATACTCTTGCTGTTGTTGCCGCTATTTCCATGATTGGACGAGGGCGGCATCAGGTTGTTGACCATATCCTGAACAGACTGATTCGCCTTTTGGTTTTTCTGTTGCTGCGAGCCTTTCTGCTTCTTTTTTTGGTCATCGATTTCCTTATCAAGCAACGGAGAAAGCATAACGGCCAACTGGTTTTCGATGTCCGCACGCTTGAGAGGGTCTCGCTCAACGCGAGCCTCATCAATCAAGTCCATCCCGTTCCAGATGCAGTCAGTAATAGCCGAATCGAAATCTTCAATCGGCTTCTCCCCAACTTTCAGCGTCGTTGCCACGCTATAGTTGAGCCATTGGACCAAAACCGTTTTGAGCGCTGAGCAATTCTGGTTGTTGATGCAATCCGTCATCGACGGCTGCTCGTTAAACCATAGCTCATTCATGAACCCCAGGTAGCTGCTCGCCAAGCCCGGGTAAAAAGACTTCATCTCTTGTTCGATATAGCCATCCTCAATGCGGTTCTGGATGCTTTCAAGGATTTTGCAAAAGGTTTTGCGATAGGCTTCGTCTTGCTGAAGTTTTTGCTGAAGCAAGATACCTTCCGTTGTTCCCGCATAATTCTTCGGGTCATTCGGGAAAAATCTTGCGGCCTGCTTCATCTGATACGTCTGTGCCTGAAGCACAGTAAAATCAGTAAAAAGGCGATGGCCAACCTCATGAACAATATTACCGATGACATACTCAAACTTTTCGTCGATGGTTTTGAGTTTGTCAATCTGAACATTGGTGCCATTGATGCAAATGACGAACTGTTCGTCTGTGCTCATGCATGTGGCCACGTCTTCACTCGGGTCATACACGCGCTCAAACTTGAACTTCTTCATTTCAGTTTCGAGAAGACTAGGGGCGATTTGCGCTCCTTGTAATCTCAAACTATCATACACACCGGAGATAAGGTTATGAATGTAGTGACGGACAAATTCCTCGAAAGCATCACTTTCAAAGAATTTGCGCCAGTCACCACGCATTTCGTCAACCAAATCCTCGATGCGGCTATAAATATCAGCCCTCATAGCCGACATCCTCCTTCTTAAAAGGTGAAGTGGTTTTTGATTTTCTGCCGCAGTTCCGCCTGGCAGATGGGGTCATTGGTGCTCTTGGTGATAATGGTCGTTTCAGCAGCACGAATCGGGCTGCCGATGGCCATAGATTTAGCCAACCAGTCAGAAAGGGCACGGAAGCCGCAAACACCATAGTAGTCGGCGCTGATTTGCTGCAGTTCCGGCAGGATGTTCACAAACTGGTCAATGGGAATGTTCGCATTGGCCTTTTCATCATAGCCGGTGTCCGCAATCAGCATCGCCTTGGTTTCGGCAGGCTTGGGCGGCGCGATGTTCAGAACCTCGTTATTACGGTCCTGCCAGGTACGGTTCGGGTCGTGAACGCCTTCCAGTTCCACGCCGTCTTCAGAGAAGTTGCCGGCGAAGCACATGACCGAAAGCGGATGACGTTGAATCACCCGGCCGGTGGAAAGGGTAAAGACGCGCTGGCGGTCCATCAGAGAGTTGAGCGCCGTAATCGCACCAGGATTTTTGGGAGCGGTGACCTCATCGTAGAAGATGAGGCACGGGCGTTCCAGCTTCGGAATCAAACCTTCGACGAAGGTCAGGGCGTTCTTGTTGTCACTCTTGGCGTTCTTCGTGAACTCCACGATGCGCATGGTCAGAGCATCCATGCAGTCTTTGGGCGTGACGTTGTCCAGGGCATTGCCAGTGATAGTCTCATATGCAGAGATGGGGTCAAAGGCCATGTCTTCGGGCGTCGGCATCTCAGCCAGGAACTCTTCCAAGCTCTTGTACTGCTTCTTGCCTTTGTTGTCAACGTCAGGAGCATAGTAGCCGCTGAAGAAGTCACCAGACAGGTCATCTTTCAGCACATCACTGTAGTAGGGCAGTCCCAGACCGGCAGCAATAATCTGCACGAAAGTGCTCTTGCCGCCGCCAGGCTGACCACGGAACAGGTAGTTGCAGAAAGGATGAGGCCCGTTCAGAGAGTTTTTGATGGTAGAGGCCACATCGATATGCTGCTCGGTAATGTTGTACCGGTCGTCGATATGCTTGATGTGGAGCCGCTCTTCAGGCGTAAGCTCACTCTCTTCCACCACACGGAAAGCGCCGTTGAATTCGCTGCCTTTCATGACAGACTGTGTTGCGACAATGTTGGCCGCAACGCCAGTGGCCGCATTGGTGCCGACGTTCTTGAAAACGCTGAATTGGGCACCTTCCTGAGCCGTAGGCATGTAGCTCGGGTTCTGCGCCTTGACTCTGGTCATACGCAGCAGATTGGTGGTTTCGTAGCTCTGGCCAATCTCGTTGTCGCCCTCGCGCATGTAGGCGTTGTCATACAACGTGGCCAAAGCCAGCTTCTTCTCATCATCGGTCGATGCCTTCTGGAACTGCTGCAGCGTCGCAGTGAACTCGGTATCCTTCAGGTAGAACGGCATGGACAGCAGCACCAACATGCGGATGGGCAGCTCGTCCATGTTGCTCAGCGGCCGGTCATTGGCCATAGCGTAAATCTTGCCCTTGGTGTAAGCAGCAACATAAAGGACGCCATCAATGGTATCCTCGGCCATCGTGGCCACACTGTTACTGCCATAGCACGCAGTTGCGGGAGTCAGTGCGTACAGGTCCCGGATTGCTTCCAGGAACCCAGGATGCACAGGATTGCACATCAGCGGCATACCCGGCAGAGAACTGCGGAGTTGGCAGCCGGAAGGCACCTGGCCACCCATCAGGGCGCCATCAAACATGAAGGCGGGCAAAGAACCCAGAACGCTGTTGTTGTCGAATGCTTTATTGAAAATAGCCATGATTTATACTCCTTTATGCTGTTTAGTTGTTTCGGCACACATACAGAGTGCCATCTGAATCAGATTTCATTTGCCAATCCAAACAATCGGCATTGAATTTCTGGATTAACGTCTTTCGATTGATATGGTTCAGTGCTTGTCTTACCAAATCGAAATTCTCAATCCAAACGATATCCAACCGGTTTGCGGCCAATTCGGTCAGCAGTTTGTTGAACACCTGCCATCCATTTGCCGTGTACCAATCCATATCGTTGGTTGCGGACGTCATCCTGGACGTCGTTTTTTCTTCTGCCATGTAGGGTTTCCTTCCGTTGAGAAAGAAAATGAGGGATGAAGTACGATACTTCATCCCTCATTATTCGGGGTTTCGGTTTGTAGAGGATTAGAACGGCAGGTCGCCGTCGTCCTCGATGGTGGCAAAGTCAGCGTACTGGTCAGGCACACTGTACTGGGTCCCGGGCTGAGGCTGTGCGGCCGCCATGTTGTTGGCAGCAGGAGCAGCCTGAGATGCCTGGGCCGGCTGGTTGCCATTGTCACGCTTGTAGTCCGCGAAGGAAATGTTCGCCGCCACAAAGTCATAGGCCGTGCGCGGATTTCCATTCTTGTCCTCATACCGGCGGCTACGGATGCCACCGGACAGCAGAATGCAGCTTCCCTTCTTGAAGTAGCGGGCCACAAAGTCGCCCTTTGCTTCCCAGGCGCTCACATGGATGAAACTCGTTGCGGCATCCTTCCATTCGCCGTTCTTGTCCTTGTAGCGCCGGTTGCTGGCAACGTCGAAAGAGGCAACACTGCTGCCGGACGACGTATTGCGCAGCTCAGGGTCAGCCGTCAGGTTGCCGAAGAGCATGGCGGAATTGAAGTTGCCGGCCACACCAGGCTGGATACTTTCAGGAGCCACATAGAAGTAGGAGCGCGTAGCGTTGTCCTTGTTCTTGTAGCTGCCACTCTCGATGCGGCCGTTGACAAGGACCGGCGCACCCTTGACGAGCTGCTGGCGTACCTTGTCAGAGATGAAGCTGCCATTGACACGAACAGGAATGAAGTCCGCCTCATCCTTGTTGCGGTTTACCGCAAGGGTGAAGAAGCAGATTTCGCCCCGTTCATTCTGCTGAGACTGGATGTCGCTGGTCATTCGCCCGCACACCGTAATAAAGTTCAAATATGCCATAATGACACATCCTTTCTGTCGCTCTTTGCGACTGTAAAATATAATCGACACCTTTTCAAGTGCCTGCTTACGTTGCAACAAGAACAGACCTGTCAAACGATATGACTGGCCCGGCTTACACGCTTTTTCTTATTTGGGGTACGGGATAAACCGTGTTTCTTGCTTCAACAAACTGATTATATTTACTTTGCGTCAACCCAACTTCATTACGAAATAATTTTATAGCTCCGACAATTTATGTATTTATTATACCACATTCGCACAGTTTTCGCATCCATCTGAAAGTGAGCAATAAAAAAAGCCCCCACTTGGCCAATAAAGGTCAAGTGGGGGCGAGTTTTAATTATCTTCCACGTTTGGTCATTCCGCCTCGGAGGCGTTTTCCTGTGAGTCGGTTCCTTCCTCCGGCGCCGGTGTTTCTGTGGGAGCTGCTTTTTCTGCAACCGTCACAATGATTTGATTCTCAGAACTATCATCTGTGATATCAACTAAGGTGCCAGCGGCAACACTGCTTTCGAGAATGCTGTACGAAACGTATGACCCGTCATTTTCCTTCCATTCAACCTTATAGTTCGTAATGCCCAGGTCATCCAGTTCTTTGATGTTATCCGGCCGAGATACATCGATATATTTTCCAACGAGTTCGGGCATCGTAACAATCGGCTGTCCAATATACCCGTTGACAATGCTGCCGGTCATACCGTCGCTCAGATAGAGGTCAGAGAACGTATGAGTCGGATTCTCGATGCTCTTGATGGCTGATTCATAGTCGGTAAAGAGGAGAACCTCCGGTTTGATGTTCTGACTCTTACCGAAAGTGTCACTTGTATCCTTTGGACACACATTGTCCATCGTCACCACAAGGAAAGCATTTTCGTATTCATCCACCTTGGAATTGTCCGTCGTCAATTCAGTATCATCGCTTTGGGCTGCCAGGTTTTCCTGGGTCTCCATAACATAATGATACAGATTGCACAAATACAGCAACCGAACAGAGTTTTTGTCTTTGTCGTTGCTGTAGAAGGCCATGTTGTAGTATTCGCAGTTGGTAATCCGCCAATACCCCGTTTCATATCCAATGGTAATAGCATCTGTACCACCATTGATTTCTTTGCCGGTCTGGCCGTCATAGATTTTTTTCAATGTCCGGCTTTCCTCACCAGCAGAATAATCATCTGTCGGATAATCGGAAAGAAAGTCTTTGATGGCCAAATCGCTCTGGTTCCGACAATAATTGATGAGTTCTTTTTCAGCTGTGGCGTAAGGGGTCTGCTGTTTTTCTTCCATTTCCATACGCTCCAGCTCGGCATTGGTTGGGATAGGCGGCAGATGCATCAGCATGCCAACGACATAACGCATCTTATAGTTTTCGATATATGCCGCCCGGATTTCTTCTTCGGTTTTTTCTTTGACAATAATGCCATTTTCATTTTCTTCCTGTGTTTCCGAAGAAGCCGTCACCTCACTATCAACCGGTGTTTGTGACTCTTCGACTGGAAGAACCGTGCAGCCGGCCAGCATGCATGCCATAACGGCCGCCATCAGACCAGCCAGAATTTTCTTGTGCATTGCCTTCATTCCTCCCTCTTGGCATAGGGGTCAATCTCTCCCCTGTATTTTTCGGCAATTTCCTCCGGCAAGGCTTCACGCGGAGGCCTGCCTTTGGAAATCACCATGCAGTTGCATTCGTCATGCAACCACTGGCTGTCTCCCTTATCAACCTGGCTGTAGACCTGGCAAATCACATAAACGTAAACACCGGCCTTTGCTGCCGCCTCCAGAATATCACGGCGGCCGTAGAACAGGTCATAACGGCACTGGTCGTAAAACAGGTAAACCATCTTCCGGTTGGCCTGTTCTTCATCCAGCTCCATGTTTTCAAAAATGCCATTAAAGGCATTTGCCAGGTCGATGGCGCGGCCAATAGCTTCGGCCGCATTGGACAGACGAGCGAAGTTCAGATTTCCGGGATGTTCCTGGCTGAGCTTGCGGATGATGCGGCCAAACTCTTTCTGGTGGCCAATATATACCACCGTGTTGTTGGGGTCGGCAGCCAGTGTAGCGGCCTCATTGCAAGCCCAAAGAGTCTTGCCGGACCCGGGCCGTCCTGCAATCACGTTGATAAAGTTTTTCATACGATTTTCCGCCTTTTTGGCGAATCCTCCTTTTCAATAAAAATAAAAGGCGTCCATAACGGACGCCTTTAAGGCTAATGTTTATGAAGATTGTGGTTCAGTGCTTTTTGGGGTCAAAAGGAATGCCATAAAGCGCCTCACTAATAACCGCTTCCTCTAACGGCGAGCTGTATTTGCTCTTTTGTTTCGGAGGTGTTGCCTTCTGGGGTTTCGCTGCATTGGCGCTTTCTTCATATTCATCATTGTATTCTTCATAATTTCCGGAGTCATATTCGCCCGAATCGTATGGCGAATAAGAAGTGTCTTCCCACTCGTTTTGGGTGTCGCTTGATTTTGCCTCCTTGGCACGTCGCCATGCAGCAAGCGTTTCGGCGGTTATCCCGTTTCTGCCTACTGTATCAGAGTCGTCTTTGCAGTAAAGTATGAGTGCATGGATTGATACGGCAAAAAAGGCCAGCATTGTTCCCTGTAACATGAGTCGCGCAAGCGGACTGAAAACGTAAGAAGCTACACACATGATGAGGAAATAACCTACGAGAAATTCCCGAAGTCCTTTCCGCTTGATTGTTCCGTTTTCGTTCCGCACTGCACCATGCGGGAAAAGTTTGTCATAAATAGTCCATACGCTGCGAATCATATATTTGATTGCCTTTTTCATATTGCATGCATCTCATTTCTTTGTCGTCTTAATCCCAGTCTTTGGCTACCCACTTCATCATCGTATTCTTTCCCCGCTGCCCAGAAATCTGTGTACCAGTGGAAATAGATTTCTTGATTCTGTTGCGCCGGATTTCGATAACGTCCTTGGGGTCGTGTGTGTTATGTCGCTCACCAAGCCGGTAACAAATACGACACATGCCACGCATGTTTTTGTGAGCCGGTCTGAGATGGCAAACCACACACACGCGGTTCCAGTGTTTATACCCCGAGGCGTTATCCCGTCCGCGCAGCTTTCCATAGCAGGTCATGAGTCGCCCGCAATCCAAGCAGTAAGGGTATTGTGTGTGCTTGTTTTTTTCGTCTGTCAGGGCTTCGCCACAAATAACGCACGTATTGGAGTCCATGCTTTTTTCCTGAACTTTCTTTTCATACAAGCCCTGGAAATAGACATAAATCTCGTGAAAGGGATTACCTTCCCGGCGGGCCAACCGAGGGACTTTCTTCCCTGAAGCCGCTGCCTGAAGTTTTTCCTGATAACACTTATCAACGAGGCGTTTGCCTTCATCGAATTCCTCGCGTGTCAAAGGAGACGTCGGCATACGCAAATCATCCTCGGCGTATTTGCTGTCAATGCCGCTTGTTTTGATTTGGCGAACCAAATAATCTGGGGCCGAGGCATTGACCATTTCATTTACTTCTGTGCTTTTGTTTTTCTTCTCGTCCTCGCTCATGCCTGCCTCCTAAAAAATCACTGAATGTCTTCGTCTTCACTCATCAAATCGTCAAGAACGCTTTGTACCGTTTTCTTCCCAACTTTTTTGGCTGTCGATGAGTTTTTACTGCCCTGGCCTTTTGGGGGTACGGTCGCTGGCTCATCCTTATCGGATTTTGCCAAGTTGGTAGTATCATCGCTGGCGTCATCAGCCTCGAACCCATCGGCCTCAAAACCATCATCGTCTTCATCATCGTCATCTGATGAAAAGGCAGCTTCTTGGTCTTCAGAATCACCATCTGAATCGGAAAGCAAATCTTCTTCGCTATCTTCCTGTCCTTCTGATGCGAGTTCTTCATCAGTGAAGAATGGCTCTTCTTCCTCTTCATCATCTTCTTCAATGGAATCTTCATCGTCAAGTGGAGTAGCATCTTTGGCATCATCTGATGCTGAATCAGAGATTTCTTCTGTTTCATCAACGTTTTCGTCGCTGGTAGCATCCATGCCTTGCTTCTTGGCCTCGACTTGTTGTTCCAAAGAATATAGATAGCGGCTTTCTTCAGACCAGTTGTCGTATCCCGGAGGAAGCGTATCGGCCTTTTTGCCTGTTGCGCTCTCTCCTATCTTCTTTCTAATTATACCACATTTGCCAAGTTTTGTACACCTCAATGGAATAGTATTTCTCAACGAAATGGTTATAGCAGCGACGGAAAACAAAATGGACAGTATTGGTGAACGGTATATCCCGACCCAGGCCAGGGTAAAAAGCACCAATCTGACTTGATAATAGCCGCTGATGATGTCAGATGCTTCTTGGATATCTTCCATTGTCTTTTTTTCGTCTTGGATAACCTGAAGGTTGATTTTGTAACGTATTTCTTCTGGAGTCAACGAATATACACACATCCCCGGTTCCGAACCTTCCTCATACAGCAGGACCTGTTGTACAGGAACGTCGTCCTTACCTTTTTGATTGGGAAATGATGCCATCATTGCTTTGTCGATTTCAATTACTTGCTGCACTGGGTTATTTTTGATTCCACATTTGGCATAGTATTGGCCGTCTTTGATAAACACATCATAGACATCAGCTATGACCATTTTTTTTGCGATTTCGATTTTCTTGCCATGGAATCGAATTGAGGTTGCTTTGCAGTTTTTTTGAAGAAGAAAACTCAGGATGCAACTGGCAAGCGTGCAGCAAAGAGCTATCAGTGGCAGCACCATTTACCCCTCCTCTATATCTCCGAACTGCAACACAATCGTATTATTTTCATTCGCTTCCTTGGATGATACTTCTTTCCCTGGGGTTACCGCTTTGCGGTTTGCCTGCACACGCTTGAGTGCTTCCATCTTTTCCTTGTTTTGGGAACTTGCCTTTTCAACACTTCCCATGCTGCTCATCTCCATGTAGTAAACAAGTGATGAGTTGTCGATACTATTGTCAATATTACGTCTGAAACAAAAAATGTAATTGACATTGGCGGCAAAGCCAAGTTCTTCGGTACGGTTAAGGCTGAAATGTACCCCTTCGTTAATACCGATGCCCTGGAAATTGAACGAGAACACCGGCTTCTTAAAGGCATTCCATATTTTCTGAGACCCTGTACAGGTTACCCGGACAAATATAAGGTTGTCCTTTTTGGCCTGATACTCAATATAGGTAATATACCCAACATATATCAAAATACCCGCCAGTAACACCAACAGCATCACCGTCAGCTTCAGAGCCACAAAGGCACAGATGCTGCTTATGCTGGCCACAATCAGGATAACCCCGAGTCGATAGTAGAACAGCCTTCGTACCATCTCCTCTGCCGTGAGCGCTTTCACGCTCTTTGTAAGCAAACAGAAGCTGTTAAAACAACAGCCTTCTATTTCATGGATGAGTTTTTTAAGTTCATTCATATGTGCCGGCCATCACATCTTCATGGTTTGGCCATTCATCTCCTTTCTGGTTCCTGGCATATGCCTTATGGGTTTTCATTGCTTTCTGGAGTCTCCGTTCCCGCCGGTGTTGCTTCGGGTTCTCCTTCTGTATCTTCATTGACACCGACATCTGTAGACCCTGAAACTTCCGCGCCATCCATAGCATTGATGGTGAGGTTGATTTCGGTTTTCGGCGGAACCGGTGTTGGAGTAGCCACCGGCTCAGGCGTTGCGGTTGCCACCGGTGTTTCAGAACTGACCCCGCCCGGTTCCTCAGATACGATGCCGGGCAACATGTTCAGGTCAAAATACCCGTTCATATACCCAATACCAAAGCCTGCTCCACAGAGCAACAACAGAAGGAGGATGACAAGCAGAACCGGCGCCTTCTTTTTCTTCTTCGGTTCCGCAGAAGGCTCATCTTCCGGCTGCGGCTCATCATTGTCTGCCGCACCTTGCTGAGTTTTTTCTCTCTCTTTCTCTTTCTTATCCTTTTTCTTGCGCTTTTTGTCTTTTGCCACCTCGGATTCGCTGGCATCTTCGATGGGTTCAATGCTTGCCGCCGGCTCATCCTTTGCAGCTTCGGCTTTGCCTACTTCAAACTGTTCCGCCGGGGCCACAGCATCTGCTGTAACCATATCCAACGGCAGCCGACGTTCTTCGGGGAGCAGAAAATCTTCCTCTGTCAGCGGCGCCAGATTCTCGACATACTTTTCCGGCTCTTTATCCCCATCGCGGTAAGGAACAACATCATTGGCCGCCACAATCAGCATCTTTTCGCGTTCGGAACGCCGATGCAGGACCTTCACATTTTCAAACTGCAACGGCGACAGCTTCTGAATTTCGCCTTTCTTGTTTTTGAAGGTTCCATCCTTGTAAATTTCGGCATCGTACCGGTCCCCGTTATCGGCAATCAGCGCGATGCACAGAAGTTCTTTGGTCTTCATGGCTTCTCCTTTCATCCACCATAATGAGTTACTGGCCAGCACAATACTTCGACAAGCCAGGTACGAAACGGCCCCACATCAGCAAGGCCTAAAATGAGAAAAAGAATAGCGGCCAATACCATCAGCCGCAACATCGTATATATGGGAAGGCAGATTTTCCAATAGTGCCCTCGTATTGCCCACAAACCACCCTTATCCCCTTTGCGCCGGTTACATTTGGCACACGAGGAAACCAGGTTTTCCAAATCATTGATGCCATGAGGAACACATATTCGATACAACCAGTTCTTTTTGACACGGTTTACCGCTATCACATGGTCCACCTGCATTTTGTCCTTGGGAATTCGCCGCCCGCAGTAAACGCATCGGTATTTGCCTTTCTTGGGTGGATTGGCAGCAATGAATCTGGTGCGGTATGTATCATCCCGCTCATATTTACTGCTCTTCATTGCCATTGCTGACCTCCATTCGCTTTAGTCCAGTGGCCGTTTGGAATTCATCATATTCGTTGCCAAGCAGTTCGGCATTTTTTGAGGTCCACTGCTGGAATGCTGCATAATTTTTCAAACCGTATTTTTTCATGATATGGTTTTGGAATTTTTCGACATACTCGGCTCTGGTGATGATTCCATACATAGCCGTCATCACATAGGTGCCGTTTTCAATGTTTTCTTTCAGCTTCCTGCCCCTGGCCCGTTCATTCCTCTTTGATTCGATTCTCTGCAATTCTTTGCAGGTTCTTCCATTGTCTTCCGGATGCTCACTGGGTAAATCGCAGAACTTTGAGTTGGCGTGCCGGGAGACAAACAAGCGCCCACATCTTTGGCATTGAATCACAAACCCCTCTTTCGTTTTTTCTCTCATGGAAACACCCTCGAATACTTTTATGTGCCTTACGGCATAAGGGACCATGAATGCCGCTCATTTACATAGGCGGCCTTCACATTCCCTGTATCAAAGCGCATCATTTCTACTTCCTTTCTTTTGTTGTATTCCGTTTTCGTCTTTGGCCAATATCCGACGAGTATATGTGTTCCATCCGCATATAAAAACACAAATCACCGTCATCGGAATATAAAAAAGGAGCCAAAACTGTATTGGCCCATTTTGCAATGACGTAAGAAAATACTGGCAACAATCTTCCCAAGGGATAGCGGCATACGCAAGAATAGCAGCCATGACTATCCGGTATAAAAGGACGTGGTGCAGTTTATGCGAAAACACCAGATAACAAATGCCACTCAAAAATACCAGGCCCACAGCATGAAGTCCTAAAACAAATGCCAGAGCCTTAATAATCTGGCCAGCCAGCTCGTTCACAAAAAGCTCCTGTATCCCGAAAAGTGGAGCTATGACAGCACCAACCACCTGCCCGGCAATCGATGTCATAGGAATCTCCCCGGTCACAATGCTGCCCAGGTAACACACCATGCAGGCAAAGACACTGACAAGCAGCGCTGGAATAATGAGCAATAAGGCATTTTGCCTTATAACTTTGATAGACATTCACTTTTCTCCCATGCGATGTATTCGGCCGTAACGGCCCGTTGTGTGGCTGTGCGCCAAATGAAACAGGCAGACACCATACGGTGCCTGCCTGTGTTTCTGCTTTTATGAATCGGCGGGAGTTGTGGGTGGCCTGGTTAAATCCCTTTCGTTTTGGCAATCATGGATTTTGTGATGCATTGCTTCGTTGGAGCCACTAAATATTATGACATCGTTCCTGCGGGTCAGTATAGGCCAATTCTTCTCCAACACCAGGCCACAAACAAGACCTTGATATTTTTGCCTTTTGGGCTTTTGATATTGAGCGGTCCAATGCGCGATATCGCCATTTGTGCATGCGCGGATATACCAATGCCGTACCGGTTGGCCCTTTATCGGGATGTATAGGTAATGCATCTGGGCAATGAGACCGTAAATTTTGAGTATCAACTCTTGTATGGCCTCGATTACCTTTTTTGATTGGGATACATACACTATGAAGTTCTCATAAATACGGACATTACCCATTTCACAGCCCAAGAGCAGTGTTTCAAGATAATGTGCATTTAACTCCAGAAATTCATACGGTACGTACCGTTCTCCCAGCTCACCGAATTCAGACAGATATTCCCACAACTGTTGTGAACGAGTTTCGTAATAGGTGTATCCGTCTTTTCGGTACATTTCTGCGGGAAAACCAATCCGTTCAAATAACCTGAGAACGTAAGCGTCATCATCTTTACGCCGTTTGATGCCGACTGCGTATTTCATTTCGCTTTCTGCTATCTGATAATACCCACAAGTCAGCCAAAAGCCAAAGAATTCCAACCATGGGGTCATTGGAATATCCTTTGGCCGGGACGATTCATTTTCCTTCCCATCGACTTCAGGAAGACAAAATGTTTCAGTACCTGTATCGTCATCGCCCGAATAATAAAATTCACGCAGCGGCATCACATAAGTCATTCGGATTTCTTCTGCCGGCAGATGTTCCCAGTATTCGGATGGCGCAGAACGCTTCAGGAACAGCGCCTGTCTTTCGGTTACCAAAAGGTCTGCCGCATTATGCTCAAAACGATACAGGTAGCCGCTCACGTTTTTGGTTCGCACTTCTTTGGGCTTAATGTAATGGAGTTCAAATGACTTCGGGTCAAAAGCCAAGACTTTATCGTACTTTACGCTTACATCCTGAATGTTTTTCCAGCCATGATTCGTTTTCACCTGTGTATCGCTTGAAAACCCCTGGAATGATATACCGACCTCCATCCTTTACGTTCCTTTCATTTTAGTATCAATACCCGAAAAAAATATCTGGGATTAGGATAAACGCTATTCCCAGAAATACCATTGCAATAACGGCATCATTCGTATATTGGATTTTTGTTTTTGAATTGGGGAAAAGTGCGCAAATGAACTTTGTCAGGATGGTCGAAATGATGGCTACAATAAAATAAGCCAAACAGGCCATCCCCGTGATTTTCAATCGCTCCGGCCTTATCACAAAAGAGTTACTGTATAACGTTGTGTGGAAATAAATTGAGCCAAGTGTAAAAATGCAAATCACAATGGCCGAAATCACCACCACGGTATTCACGACTACGGCTTCAAGCAAAGTTTTGGGTGGGTTTATCTCTTCTTTGGGCGGCACCTTGTCTTTGAACTCTTCTTCCTGGACATGCTCACACTCCAAAGATTCCAGGGAAACGCTCTCCCGTGGAGTTGCATCTTCATCAGAAACACACAGGCCGCCGCTATTCTGCCATTGCAGTGAGAGCGGGACCTGCTGTTCATTCTCATCATTTCTTTGGGTATCTTTCATTGATATTACAGCTCCCTTCAATATGCCGGTGATTGGTTTTTCAAACCCTCTGACAGCATTCTTTGATTTAAGTGGACCAAAGGATATTTCCCTTTTCATCACGGATGGCTAAAATATCGTTTCGGTCAATCCATTGCTCACCCAAAATTGAATCTGTACCGAATTATTTCAGATTCACACCAGCCCAATGTTTTTCCAGATAGTCCTAGCGGATAGGCGTACCCTTGATGAATTTCCTTTGCATTTAATTCCCTTGTGGCGCCTTTCTGTTATCGATAACCCTAAAGCTCGTCATATTATTGAATTTCTCTTCATTTTCATCTAAGTATTTTTTTGCTGCAATGCAAATATTTGTGCAAATTTCTCTTACACTTTCATCTATCTCAATACATTTTTCCTTTTCCGATGGTCCGCTCCATCCACTTGAACCTGCGTAAAATTCGTTATCGTCTAAAACGAGACTGAATTTGAAGCCGGAAACTCCTCTGTCTTCCTTTGCTTCCGTTTTGCCCACGCTTTTCTCATTGAGATTTGGAACGCCCTCATGAATCATAAAACAACGTAGTTGATACAAATAATCTTTTGTATATATAAGGTACTCATAGTATTTAGTTCGCTTTTCGCTGTACTCAGATTCGCCTGTCGCAATCGGATAAACATAGTCATGAACCCATTTTTCATATCTATCCGACCCTTTCATACTCTCTCCAAAAGGCTCCACTTTGCTGCATAAATCCGGAAGAGTCAATGCGCCTATTAGCGCAACCAATGGATATCCCGCTTTTTCCGCTTTTTCAATATCTTCAATCAGCATTCGTACCCAGTCAGCACCAGATTTAATCGTTTTCTTTAGACCACAACATATATCTTCGCCCAATTCATTCATGATACGCTCCTTTTCGATATCAGAGAGCTGAGTATAGAACTCATCATTTTTAGCTGTCTTTGCTGCATGCAGATTTTTGTTCGCCATTCCTGCACTCCTTTCAAAAATCCAAAAGAAAAGGCACCCGACCCAAATGGCCAGATGCCTTGTTTTGCCTTTATTCGTCTTTTGACCCCAACTGAAAACGCCGGGCAATGAATACTCCTGCAGTTATTGCCAGGAAAAAAGTCATGTAGATTTGGTAAGAAAAACACAAGATACTCATTCCGTCGTTTCTAAAAGCCGACACAAGTTCCTGCACGCTCATCATAATCTCGCCAGATGTATAATTGCAGAAAAGGAAAAGTTGGCCATAACCGAACACGGGAATCGTGACAAGGCAGACCACCAAAATGGCAAGATGGTATAAGAAGAATGCAGCGTAGTTGGTTATGGCATCCAAATAGCTTCCTTTTACCCATACTTTGAGTTGGAAACCCAGTCTTATTATTGTGTAGAGAATTATCATCGCTGCCATCAGGGTAAGAAGCATGCACATATTGTTGGTTAGCGTATCCGGGATGCTTCGTACAGAATCTGTTTTTAGAAGCACTGGTTTGGTCGCCATAAATGGGACGAGATGATATGGTCTATCCACTACACCTGAAGCGTTGGAGAAGAACAGGCTTATCAGGAGAAAATAAATCACATTCTGGACAAAGTCAGGTGCCTTTAGCTTTTTTGTGAGTAGCTGGCATATGGGAAAGAGAATTGCCGCCGAAAACAGCAAAAACGAAATGACACTCATAACGACATTCATTAAACCCCTCCAAACGCAGCGGTCAAAGTATTAAGAAAGAGGCACCCGGTTGAAATGGCCGGATGCCTTATATTTCATTCTGATTTACTTTTTGTCTTTTCTCGGAACAACAAAATGGTTCCCGTATCTTTCCAAAGACGCCCTTGCGGCATCCTTGGCTTCCTGCTGCGTTTTCCGTTTAGCCCGTCTGTGAAGGAACACTTCTATGGCAGTTGGAACACCAAACAAGAGCAGCGTGGCAAAAGTAGCAACCAAGATAATACCTATTACTTCATTCATCGAACTCATCATACTGTTCCATTTTTCGCTATGTTTTTCGGCAGATAGATTATTCCTTGCTACGGATACTGAGCGTACATCCCAGTGCATCCGCGATTTGCATGACTGTCAGAAGCAGCGGCTGGTACTCCAGAGCTTCCATACGAGCAACCGTCGTATGCGCGACGCCTGCACGCCTGGCCAGTTCACATTGGGACCATCCCTTCTGAATCCGCATGGTCGCCAAAGTGGAAATGAGGTCGTGATACGTTGTAACTTCACCGCTATTAACCTTATTTGCTCTTTCCATTTTCCGGTCTCCTTTCTTTCAGGGCAACAAAAAAGGCAGCCCACACATTTGAGACTGCCTAATGGTTGAATTTCTCACCCGAATGCTTATATATCACTTTTTCCATGTTCTCTACACTCTTGTTGGCCCCTACCTTTTCATAACTCGGCATCAATTTCTCAAGTATTTTACTTTCTACACATAAAGACGACGAGAATACCATATCTTCATTACTGGCATCAATGTTCCCAACTATATCTTGAATTTCATTATAAGATAATAAAAAATCGATAACACCACAAATGCAATGTTTTGGCCATAAACAGCGAATTTCCGTAATTGTTTGTTTTACATAAAAATCATCAATGCATTTATCCATCCCTGAAAGCCAATCTCTAATGTACACAACATCAAAATGATATCCTTCATCTCTTTCCAAGGGTATCTTGTATGAGTTTATTTGTCTGCCAATATTACTTACGCACACTCGTACTTTTGTGATTGCTTTTACTTGCATCTCAAATTTTGTTTGCCAAATTACTTGTTCTGTTCCCCTTTTAACAAAGTAAAGCGATACCAGAGTTAAAGCTGTTTGAATCAAATCAAATACCCCAGCTGTTTGAAGTAAATTGAATATTCCAATCCACAAACCCCATATCACATGTTGGAGAAAACCACACACAATTTTCACTTTCTTTCCTCTACCGCATAACAAAAAAGACAGCCCACATATTGTGGACTGTCCTATAATCTCCCTTTGTTTTATTAGTATAGCCGTGCCCAGACACTGGTTCTGGTCGACACAGCCGCAATGGCATCAGCGATTTCGTTGTTGTTTCGGGTATGCCACACGAACTCAACATGCAGATTTTTCTGTTCAATGCGATTCCAGATTTTCCGCACATAGCACATCACGGCCTCGCTGCCACGGCCTTCATTGTTCAGGTAGGTCACCGCATTTTTGTTGTCGGACTGAAGCAAGATGGATGTGTTGTCATCCGGGATTTCTTCAAGTGCAAAGAGGATAGCACGAAGCTCCCCTTCCTCGTTGGAAGATGCTTCTTCCTGGCGGCCAACAACCCATCTCGGTTTTCCTTCCTCATCCAGCAGTACAGCCGAGATACCGCACTGTTTGGTGGTTTCAGAAAACGCAGCATCGGTAACGATGACCAGGTCAGGCTTCTTCTCAGAAGACACTGCGGAACACCATCACGAACAGGATGTCATCTCCCTGTCCGCCGTTCTCAGGATTCTCTGCCAGAAACAAGGGCAAGGGAGTCAGCCACATGTTCTGAAGAGCATTTTCACCACCGGGTTTGCCGTTCAGGATTTCATTGTGCATTTTATTGCAGGCATTTTCATCCCAATGAAGGTTACGTTCCTTCTTCAGCTTGTTCAGACAGCGCGTGGCACAGGTCACAGCCGCGTTAGGATTCGTTGCGCATCCCATCGGGCCATAGAACTTCTGGTCATAAAAGGCCCACACACACGAGGGCTTTGCGGGCACATTGGGAGCAGGAGCCTGAGCGGGAGTCTGTGCCGGCACGGGAGTAGGAGCGGACGCCGACTGCGCCTTTTCTGCGGCAGGTGTTTCATTCTTCTGGGCCGCAGGCAGGATGCTCATATGGCTCAGGATGCGGGCCGACTGATGAGCATTCCAGGCCGCAATCGTGTTGACGGCAAACGCATACAGATACTCAGCATCGACCGGCACGATAATCTGCGTCCACTGGGCGCCTTTCTTGGGCTGAACACCACCCAGGGTTTCGTTGGTTTCGCCCTCACAGGACATAGCGCGGAAGGCATAGGTGCCATCCTTCTGGCCGGGGATAATCTCGATTTTGCGGAATTCGGACTTGCCGTCCTTGGAACGGCTGGCCGTAGTACCGCCAATGCAGCCCCAGATGGCCTGCTGATAGACCTTGCTGCCGTTGGCATTGGCTTTCCGCTGCTCGAAGGCCTGCCGCTCATTTGCACACATCTTGGCAAAGACGCCATTGCAAATCATCTGGCACAGGCCCAGTGCAGTGATACCGGTCCGCTTATCGCCATCGGAACCGGCCTTCACCATGGGGACGCCGATTTCGATAGTCTTCACGGGGTCGAATTTGGGTTTGCCGGTATGCTCCACAAAGGAAAGATGGAGCCGGCTGTCATAGTCTTCGCCATTGAACCAATCGGTCTTGGCCTTGACAAAAGATTTCAGAGACTGCGCGTTCCAGATGTCGCGCTCTTTTTTCTGCGTTGTGTTTTCAGACATGGTATGTTTACCTCCGTCAAATTGTTATGGCCAGCATCAGGCCGATTTAGCTCCGGCGAATCCCGTCAGACAGCCCCAGCGAATTTTGGCCAGGTTGCCGTCGGTATCACCAACCGTTTCGATATTCACGCTGCCGGGCTTACACTGTAGGAATCGGCAGACATCCGCTTCCGTCACCCCCAGATGCAAGGCGATTTCATGCGTGCTGAGGGGACGAACATCTTTGTTCTTCGTAACAGTCATCAGGCTGCTGTTGCTATCCAGAACCATAATGTTCAGACTCAGTTCCGGATAGTTATAAGAAGCCCTCTGTCCTTCTACCAAAAGGACCTTTGTCAGTTTCATCGGCTTTCTCCTTTCTGCCTTGTTTAGGCATTGGTGATATCACCTGTTGAGGTGACGCAAATTGCCAAAGAAAAAAGCAGCTGCCATGAACATGACAGCTGCTTATCAGTGCAGGTTTTCTATTTAGATTGAGGGGATTATCCTGTTTGATTTCTTTGACACATTACATTTTATTCACTTTGCGACACAGGAGAAAATCGCGGCGACGAAGGTATTTACACTTATCGATATTACTTGTATATTATACCACTCTTCACGAAAAATCGCAACGAATGTGGATTTCAGCGTACTACCCTGCCCCTGTGTCACAGCCCTTCTCGTACGGTCAAAAGAAAAAGGTGCCGTCGGCATAGCGCCAACGACACCGGATGTTTCAAAACATTGCCGCTTGGGAATCACCCAATCAACAGATGGAGTGCGGCTCCCAGAACCGTATCGGCTCCAATCAGAATCACGCCAAAGGCCACGCAGGTCACAATGACGACGCCGGTCTTCTTCCAGCACTCTTTCCGTGCGGGCCATACAATCCCCTTGGGGAACAACGCTCTCTTTGCCTTGCGGGGTAGCTCCTTCTTTGCTGCGGCCACTTTCTCCGGCATATCCTTCACGGCCTGCTCGACCTTTTCGGGAACATCTTTCACAGTCTGTTCGACTTTCTCGATTTTATCCATGGCTTTCCTCCTTACACGATGGCCGCTGCAATCAGAACCACGGCAGTGACACCACTGACAACAGCAATCGCACGGCGAAGCTGCTTCTCATTGGCCATACCCACGGCGTTGCGGTTGCACTTCTGAGTAGACACATTACCCAATGCCCGCACCTCCGTGTGCTTGGTCATAAGCGTTCCAGCAATCAGCGCAGCACTTCCCAGGATAGTAGCTACACCAAGGATTCCCTGCAATACAGTCATACTCTCATACCTCTCTTTCTTATCCCAAGAAGCCTTTGTGATACCGGGCCGTCACAAACGAATCCATCGCGGCAACAGTTTCCAGTGCAACGCCACAAACAATCAGCAGGCTGGTGCCTCCGAGCTGAATGGGCAGGCCGGTCAGGTTGCCCAGCACAATCGGTGCCGCAGCAATGATGGCCAGAATCAGTGCCCCTAAGAAAGCGACTGAATTTGCGGTCTTCATAAGGTATTCTGTGGTAGCCGGACCGGGGCGGATGCCGGGCACCGTGCCACCGTTGTTGCGCAAGTTGCTGGCAATCTGTACGGCATCAAACTGGATGTCGATGTAGAAGTAGTTGAATGCGAAAATCAGCACGATATAGATGATACAATACAGCCAGTTGGAGGAATTGAAACCGAGAAGCGCATTGCGAAGGCCCTCGTTCCAATCCGCACTGATAAAGCTGCCAATCGTGGCAGGAATGCTCATCATCGTACCGGCAAAGATGATGGGCATAACGCCACTCATAATCACCTTGACCGGGATATAGCTATGATTGCCGCCAGCAGTGCTGCGACCATTCACAGTCCGGGAATACTGCACCGGCACACGTTTTTCGGCATCGGTTGTCTTGACAACAAGGTAAATCCCCAGAATGGCCAGAATCGGGACCAGGCCCAACACGATAGCACGAAGAATGCTTCCTTCCTTGATGAACAGGACAAAGACCTGGGCCAAAGATACCACATTGACCCACCGGGAAATGATGCCTGCAAAAATCAGGAAGGAAACACCATTTCCAAGGCCAAAGTCATCAATTTGCCAGCCCAGCCATACGCATACCTGGGCGCCAGCAGTGAAGGCCACGATAATAACCAAAGCAGCGAATACACCGGAAAAACCGCCAGAGAACGTGACGGCGCCATACATCCGCAGCATGGCATAATAGCCGATAGCCATGATGAGTGCGAAACCAGCTGAGGTATACCGCATCACCATCTGGTATTTCTCATTGTCATCTTTGCGCATGCGCTCAAGGCGCGGAAAAACAACGGTCAGAAGCTGCACCACAATGGATGCGTTGATATACGGGGATACCCCCAGTGCAAACACTGCGCACTGGCTCAATGCGCCACCAGAGAGCATGTTCATGTAGGAGAACAGATTGCCGCTGTTGAAGATGCCAGAAATCACATCATTCTGGATGAATGGGACCGGGATGGCACACCCCAGTCGGAAAAGCAGCAGAATCAACACGGTAAACAAGAGCTTTTGGCGAAGCTCAGAGACCTTCCAAAGATTGCTCATCTTGGTATGCAAGTGAAAAACCTCTCTTTCTTTAGTCATCCAAATAGAAGACCTTTGATTTTTCGGTTGTGAGGATATTCAGAAGGATTTTACCGTCATATCCCCAAAGAAGAAGTCCAAGCAATGCATAGGCTTCTTGTTTCATAGTAGAGAACTTTTGCGGCTGCATGTTGTGAAGCCTTGCCAGTTCCTGTTCGCGGACATAGGCACTCTGCCCATCTGGGGTAATTATCGTCCGGTTGGATACCAGTGACCGCAAAATCATGCTGTACTGAGGACCATGAATCGGATAATATGCCACCAAGGCAATAGCGCCGGTAATCAGAAGCAAGAATTTCAGCACTACATCTGTGCTATACAAACCGCTACCGCTTTCGGTATATTTCAGGATTTCTTCCGGGCTTTTGCTCCGAAGAATCTTGCCCGTGTAATCGGATGCATCCGGGTTTCCCCAATACAGGCGTGTATATTCACGCAGCAAGAGTTTGATGTTATGGTACACATAAAGGTTTTCATCGCTCTGATTCAGCATATTCTCAACGGGAGAATAGATAAGTTGTGGTATCAGCTCATCCATCTCCTCGCCGCACAGGCGATGCGTGGCCTTAACGGCCGTTTTCAGATATTTCAGTATCTCAAACCGGCTCACGCTCTTCCCTTTTTGCGGGTCAAGATTCATCACCAGCTGCAATACGTTTTGCAACTGACATCCCGATTCGGGATATAGGGAAATCGTTTTTAGCGCGTCATCGAAACTGTTTATAATTTTGTGGCAGATGGCATAATACTTTTCTCGGTTTGCCAGAAACAACTGATTGTCGAAGCCGAATGCGTCATGAAGCATTTGTTTGGTTTCGGCAAAATCGGCCGCATCCCCTGTGTTTACGGCAAGATTTATCACATCTGAAATCTTTTCCCCATACAGCGACCATTGCAAAGCCGGGTACATCACCAACCCGAGAATCACATTCTTATATTGCGGACACTCTGCCAGGATTTTGTTTAACTGGTTCTTGGCTGTGCCTGCATTCGCTTTCTTGGTAATGAGGCTGGCAAGTTGGATATTTTCAGAAAAAGCACCAGCAAAAAAAGCGTCATTCAGAACAGCTTGATATGTAGGTGCTTTGTCGGATTTGGGAGTCATAATGCAAACCCCCAGCTGGTTTGCGCCACCTGTTGGCGAGCCAAGTCCTTTTCGCTGGACAACATCATGCCCGTTTCGGATACCGCAAACTGTTTCAGACTCATGTTGTTATCTGCCAATGTAGAAATGAATTTCTGCCACTGATTTTGGGGAATGAATTCTCCGGCATTGTTTGCAAGGACCTGCGCCATATCCCATGCCAGTTCGTGGTTGTTGGTGATGACTTTGATTTTGTCCTGCTTATACGGCATCAGCTTGATGGCCTTAATGAGCGTGAGCAGCGCCGACGTGGCCATCGGTGTTTTTTTGTGGCAATCCAACACATATTTTCCGGGTGCCCAAGTCAAAACCATATGTGCAACAGTCGCACAGCGAGGTTCTTTTTGTGTTTTTTCTTTGAACCCGGTCAAATAAATAAAGGTCATGACAACACCTCCTACACCTTATACGGAAGTATCTCAAATGCATGTAACATTGCGTTTTTTGGTCTTATGTGGTATAATGGGAAAGAAGTAATATGGCTTTTTTGCGATTCTTCTACAATTTTTTCTTCATCTCGTCGTGTGGGTTCGGCTTTTTCCCTATCAGCTTGTTCCCTAGATTCTATTTTATATTTCACACAACTATATTAGAAAGGAAGGTTTTGCAATGGGTAGAACTTCAAAACAAGATGACAGTCTTTCGAGTTTGTCGCTTGAAGATATAAAAAAGCGGGAAGTTGAGTGTAACGATGACTTCCATAATCTCATGTATGAGTTATCTCAGTTAGTTGAACGTGTACGTCAGATTTTTGGATACAGTCGGGTGAAATTTGCTCAGCTTTTAGGTCTTTCTGTATTCCAATACTACCGCTTTATTGACCCCACCCCTGATAACTGCAACCCATACGTTCTCGCCATTTACCGTTTTTGTTACATCTTTGGGTACGACTTGCAATCACTGCATAAGCACAGCCGCAAAACAGCAGAAGCAACGGATAATGCGTTGCTGGAATTCGCAGCCAACCTCGGTAATGTCCCGGATACAGACCTGGAACACATCATTGATGTCATCAAGGAGTCTGATGATATGCATTACTCCATCAAAAACCAGGTCGTTGCCAGCATCACTACATACATGCAGGAGCGCAAAAAAGTCGCGAATGCGTTTGATGGAAGAATCAAAGACATGGAACGGACCACACCAGAAGCCATCATTGCCGATACCGATGACGCCACCGATTGCGATACGGTGATTATCGACGAGGCAAAACTTCAGTAAAGCACAGTCTACATACAAGAGGGGCGTTTAGCCCCTCATTTTTAATACCCAAATATGGCCATGACGTCGGCAATGCTTTCCTGGCTCACGCCATCATCTGCATCTACGGCGGCATTTTCTTCCACAACAGCAGTATGAGTTTCTTCTGCAGGCTCATTCTTCACCTGGGGGGCTTCTACTGCTTGCTTTGGTTTTTGAATGGCATCATCTGCTTTGGGCATCGCAGGCATAACAGTTGTTTGCGTCGGGGCAGCGAATGCCTGCCTGTTTATCGGATGGGTTTCCCCTGTTTCTGTACCTTTTGCTTCATCAGCCAAATACTGTATGACCAATGACGTGATGAACTCGGTCGCCTTTCTCGATTGAGAAAGTTTTTTCAGGGTCTCATAAGCGGCTGCTTCACTATGGACCCCCATATTGAAGCTAAGGTTGATGCGCTTTCGGTCAGAATCAGCGGGTTTACGCTTTGGCCGTGCCACGATAGACCTCTGTGCCGGCCGCAGCAAGCCGCGCCATCTCCTGCGCGTAGTAGCCCCTTGCATTCGCCTTCACATCGGGGATGATGACGATGTCGCTGTTTCCCAGCTTGGTCACATAGCGGTGGAAGGCATCGTACAGAAGAACGCTTCCGCCGCCCACCATGCAGATGTAGCCCATATACAGGTCCACCTTGCGGGCCTCCAGTTCCAGGATGAGTTTCTTCACAAACTCATTTTTCGCCCGTTCCAAAGCATCTTTGATGTTGGGCTGGCAGCTCTTTTTCTCCTGCATCAACGCATCAATCATGAAGTCGTCGATGCTCCTGGAACAGTCTTCCAGAATCGTGCGGTGTGCCAGCTTGAAGAGTTCCAGAACACCCATATCTTCCAGAGTGATGCCGGGGTTCTGCGGCTTCCGGTCGATGACCGAAATCACATTGGTAGTGCCGCCGCCGATGTCGATGATGTATGCCCGGGTGGATTTCAGCATCTGCTCATATACCTTTCCGTCGGAAATGGCGGCGCTGATAGACTGAGCATACACGCCAACGTCCACGATGCGGATATCAAAGACAACCCCATCGCTCATAAAGTGGATAGGTTTGCCGGAGTTGCTGAAAAAGGTTCTGTACTTCTCACGAAGCAGGCTCCCACCATCGAGCCGCAGGCTGAGATGTTCTACCGGCAGCCCCAGCGCCAGGGCAACATTGCATTCATACTCGGTGCCGCCAGGGAAAGCCGCACGAAGTTCATTCGCAATAGCGGCCAGCGTCAGCACATAGTAGTCTTCATCCGTCGTTTTATCCCGGCGGGTCTGCAGCCGTTCATTCGTGATGCTGTAATACTGCCCGTTGACCATCATCGAGCCGACAGTCATGGGCGGCGGCACGTCACCGTGGTGATTCAGACCGGTAGGAAACGGTTCGGTGTTTGTGCCGGGACCAAAGGACTTCACATTGAAGTTACCCTGGTCCACGGCAATGCAAACGCATTTGGGTTGGTCCAACTTGATTTTCTTCACCTGTAATCCCCTCCTTAGTTGGGTGTATGGATAAGTGATTCGCAGATATCATTGGCCTTCATCTGGCCAACGCCGCTTGCTTCCGCCGGGGCGATACGAATGGTAACGTCACGGCCGGCGCAGGCCTTGAAGGTCTGGCAGTAGGTTTCGGCATCCAAAGAGTATGCCTCCGTCACCAGATTCCAGCTATTTTTCATCAGGTCCCATCCCAAATCATGGTCAATGAAGAGATATACCTGACGAATCGGCTGTCCGAGACGCGAATAAGGCGTAAGCGCAACCGTCGCCGCCCGGAACGCCATATTCTTGGGGGAAATGTTGTACAACCGTTCACCCTGGATAAATACCTGTCTCGACTCACCATAACCCTGCTCAACATACAGCCCATATGCACACTCATTGGTGTCGGGGTTGCTCTTGGCCGAAATGTAAACCCGCGCTTCATTGATGCCGATGTTCTCGATACGCAGAACCTTGGCATCTTCATTTATCGGGGTATTATCTTCCGGCTCCTCATTGGGCGAAAGTGGATTTGGTACAGGGATGTTCGGGATAGGAACTTCTTCTCTCAGTTCCTCTTCTGTTGGCGCCGGTTTCTTTTCGGACATAGGCGCCGATGCAATATTGGCATCTGCAGTTGCTTCACCGCCCTCACTTTTTCGTGAAGCGGCCAGGGCGGCCGCCAAAGCCTGCCGCCGCTGCATCGCAGCCTGTTGCTGTTCCTCCTCGCTCAGCGTGGTGTTTTCATCACTCTGGCTGGACTCCTGCGAAGCCGGCTGTGCCTGCTTTTCCTGCTCTTCTTTCTGGAGAGAACTCAACAGACAGATGTGCCCTTCGTCATCCAGTGCAAGCAGACTGAGGTCACTCACGCTGGCATACAATTCCAGTTCGGCCTGGGTACTTTCATCTTCCAGTACCGTACCGTCGCGGATGGCCTTCCACCGAAGCAGAATGTTGTTTCTATCCCGCTCGGCTTTTTCTTTGGCCTGGTACTCTGCTGCTTGCTGCTTTTTTATTGCCGCCAGATTACTGAATTTGGCGGCAAGGCTGTTTTCGGTATTGTTTTCACTCCCCATCGCACTTTCCCTCCTTGTTGAGGCAATTCATGATTGCCATATATATTTCTCGTTCACACTGTTCAATGTTGGTGACCTTTGAAAGCAAAATAAAATGGGCCTGCGTGCCTTTTGTGACACTGATGGCCTTTTCCATCGCAGTATGGCTACCGTATGCAGAACTCTTACAGAAAACGAAATCTGCGGTAGCAAGCGCATTGACCTTTCGCTGCACATCATCTCCTGAAAGCATTCGGATTTGAGGTTGGGCTTCACTTAACCGTCGATGGAAATTTTCATGGCCATCAACAAGAGCTATCGTATACCGTTCACACAGTTCCAGAAGTCGTTTATGAACCTCTTCATCTGTCAACTCATCGGTTGCTTTTGAAGCCGTTTGGCTTTCTGCTTCCACCATCCTTGTTTCAGGAGGATTTGATGTTTTATCTGTTGCAAATCCGTCTTCTTGCAAAGTGGTTTGAGCTTCCAATTCCTCAACCCGCTTTTTCAGCTCGGCAATGATTATATTTTTCCGGTCGATTTTCTCTTTGTACTGGCTGATATCATCGACTCTTTGCTGCAGCCCTTTAATGACATCTTTTTGCTCTTGGATGATTGCATCTTGTTTACCGCATTTAATGTACAGGCTTTCAAGCTCTCGGCGGACCTTTTCAGCCTCTCCGTCGCGAAGGTCGCTTTTCCCAAAGAAATAGGTTTCCAACTCTTCACACTGCTGCCTGATAATGATGCGTTCAATGAGGATTTTGTAAAGTGTAAGGAGATAAGTTTCTTCAAACTTGGCTCCAATACAGTCATATGATGTAATCCGAAGCAAGGTCAGCACATAGTCGGCGGTCTTGTTGTCAAGGTTTCCGTACAACGGATTATGTCCAAGTAACAACGATTTCTGCAAATCAGCCGTCACATACAGCCGGCTCAATGCTGTAAAGTCGCCAAAATGCTGCAGATGTTCTTCGTTGCTCTCTTCCGTACACTTGACTGCATATGTGTACTGGAACAGAGCACAGCGCAATGCCAGATACCGGTCTTCTTTAGACACTGTTTCTTTGCTGAAAAGTAATGCAATGCTAGTCCGTGGCTGTAAATAATCTGCAAACCAAAGCGCATTCAGTGAACTTAACGCATATGAAGCCAGCGGTCTATCCATCACAACATCTGCAATGGTATGCGTATCGTAAAAATTGTGGATACGTTTTACCAGGTCCAATCCAGAATGAATATCTTTGGTGTAATCACTGACCGTAAAAGCAAAAGTCGTCCGTGCCAGCATATCGCTCAAATCATCCATGTCCGGCTCGGCCGGAAATTCGGTAATGCAGGAACAGGTTTTGCAGATTTCAAGTGTATTGATACAAGCGGCCGGGTCATTGCTCCATGAACTGTACAACAGCAATGCACTTGCGTATGGATTCAATTCCATAAACCCGAAGATATACGTGCTTTGCCACTTGTCCATTTGGTCTTCCACAAGACCGTCGATGAAATCATCGTACTCGGCGTCGGTTCGCTCACCTTTGCTTTTACCTAAAGAAATGTCGATATAATCTTGTCGGTTTGCCAATATTCCGACAGAAAACAGCGTCAATGCGGATTCGTTGGTAATTTTGGATAGCAGCTTGCTGTCAGCTTGCAGCTTGGGGTATAGCTTTTTTATGGCTTCCAACAGCAGCGGTTTATCATCCAAAATAGAGGAGCATAGTACCGCATAAAGACGCACAAAATTGGCCCTGTCCTTATGTTTGATTGCAGGCAGAACATAATGCGTTTCGCCGTGCAGAAAAGCCTTGATGGCTTCCCTCTGGACAGGGTTGCTTTCCGAAAACTGTTGAAGATATTTGTTTTTCAGACTGCTATACAATATTGCCGCAATAACAGTTTCTGTACATTTTGCGACAAAGCAGCTTACAATGGAGCTTTGCAGTGCCAGTGTATTTGCTTCAGTCGTTGCAGTCGCCATTCGCATCAACAGTTCCTTTCATATTATTTTGCTGATGTTTGCCAAAATGCGGACATTTTGTTGCCCATCACTCACCATCGTGGAGGTATCAGCTTGAGTGATTACCCGGCATTTGCCGGGCATTGGCTTTACGCCAAAAGTGGAGCTTCTTATTCAGCCGCCTCAGACTCGGCGCCGGACTCGGCAGCGTCAGCGTCGGCATCAGAAGCCGCAGCGTCATCGCTGGACGCAGAGTCGGTTTCTTCGCTCTCAGAGGTTTCGCCTTCGGTCGCTTCGGACTCAGCCAGTTCTTCCTCGGCCATGTCTTCGGCCTCGCTGGTTGCTTCGCTCACAGCTTCCTCAACACCTTCAGAGACGCCGACCAGCAGGTTGCCGTCCACGTCAACCTGGCCGCAGTTGTACAGGTACGCGAACGCATCCTGGACAGAATCGTAGGAGGTCAGGTCTTTGATGGTGTCGGTGTTGCCTGCGGCATCGGTGCGGGTTCCGTCATAGTGGACGGAGCCATCATCCTCAAACCGTGCCTGGACCACATAACCATCTGCCTTCAGAGCTTCAGTCATGTAGTCGGCATATGCGGCGATGACCGCTTTCATTTCATCCTCGCCCAGCTTGCAGTCGGACGGGAACTCGGTCAGGCTCTCCTCTTCTGCCACCGTGGCACTGCTGGAGGACGCAGTTTCGTTGGTCGCCGTACTGGATGCGGCATCCTTCTTGGAGCACGAACACAGAGCCGTGCAGAGAATCGCAGCCGTAACGGTTACGGCAAGGGCTTTCTTCAAACGCATTGTTCTTCTCCTTTTCTTGATGATAAAAGAACGATTTTGGGCCACCATTATCTCGTTGGCTTCCTCTATATTATACCACTTTTACCAAGTTTCCGCAACAATACTTGTGTTTTGGAATACAAGTCGATTATTATTTTTTATCAGTAACGATATACCGATTTGTTTTCCTATCACCATACTTATAATAAAACAAGCGGGGCAGCGCTTACCGCGCCGCCCCGCCCATTTGTTTACCTTACTCAAATATGGGTAAGGTACTTCTTACTTCTTCTTGCCGCCCTTCTTGTTGACGACAACCATAAAGATGGCAGCGCCAATCACGATAACGAGCGGAATGTACTGAACAATGCCGACGCCGGTCTGAGACTGACGGACGAAGGTAGGAGCCACATAGGTTTCCTTTTCCTTCTCCGGCTCGCTCTTGTTGCTGTTATTGTCGCTGGGCTGAGATGCCTTGGGGGCAATAACGCTCACAGACGCAACAGCAGCAGCGCTGTACTGGCCAGCATTATCCATCGTACGGGTCACGATGTAGCCCTCGAAATCGGGGGTGACATCGATGGAAGCATAAGCGGTGTTGGGGTCGGTAAAGGTCAGGTCGACAGACTGGAACTTGGATGCATCGACAATCAGATTGCCGGATTCATCGAACTTCGCATCGCCCTTGCTTACCGTGTAGCACTCCAGAGACTTGACGCCAGAGTTCGGGTCATTGCTGCAGGTGCTGATTGCAGGCACGCTCTTGGCCTGGTTCTCGGTGTTATCCGAATCGCCATCGGCCAGAGGCATGATGCCATCAACGATATCCGTACCCTGTTCGCCGTCATCGATTGCCTCACGCTTCTCAATTTCGGCGCCGGTCATATAAACCTTGACCTTGGAGCTGAAATCGCTGAACTTGTTGTTCATGATGTCGACCTTGCTTTCAGCATCATAGCTGTTGGCAACATCCACAGCAGTCACAACGGGCAGAGTCTTGTCGATGTTGACGGTCTTGGAACCGACACTGGTAATAGCACCAGTCTCGATATCCTTCAGGTAGAATTCGCTGACAACGTCAGAACCAGTCATGGCAACAGTCATGGTGTCGCCCCAGACATTGTCTTCATCCAGCGTATCAGAGGAAGAAATCATATAGCCTTCGGGCGGCGTGATGGTGACATCACTGATAGCCCAGGTTTCCTTGAATTCATCCTCAACAGCAACGGCCTCGCCGTCGCTCTCAGACGTTACGGCGGTCAGAACAATGCCGGGCTTGCCAGCCTGTTCCAGCTCATCCAGAACATCTTCCAGAAGCAGACGGGTAATGGTCAGCTTGCTGCTGCAGGGTTCATAGTGATAGTTGCCGTAGTCGAGGCCATTCTCGCCGCCATAGGTAAAGGCGTCCTCATACTCGCCAACGTCACCCAGCTTGCCAGCCACTTCATCCTTGACGGTGATTTCAGAGGTCACAATGTTGCCCTCTTCATCCTTAACATCAAAGTGATGCGGTTCTTCACCTTCCAGGATACCCTCGTAGGTGATGGTGGGCAGTTCGGTCACGGTGCCGTAGAGCTTCTCCATATCAGGCATGGAGGTCTTGACCGTTGCGCGGGAAATGGTCATGACAGGAACAACAGAAATGGTTTCGCCAGCCTCATCAACGAAGTAGACCTGGACATCGTTACCGTAATTTGCGGCGGTTTCTTCGTCCATATTGACGGTCACATCGAAGGTGTAGCGGCCAGCATTCTTGACGTTGGTCGTCTTGAAAATGCTGCTGTCTTCGTGTTCGGGGTCAACGGCAATATCGGGAGCGATTTCACCATCGGCATCCACGTTCTCAGAGGTTTCATCAAACGGTTCGTAGGCAATGGTCATATCCAGGCCCAGCTTGTCAGGAGACACAACCGCACCATGAGTGCCATCGCCCTGCTCGGCATCCAGCATTTCAGCAGACACCTTGATGTCAGGGTTGACAACTTCGCCATAGGTTGCATCGGCCGGCATGGTCACAAGGACCTGAATCAGGCGTTCCACAACAGTGAAGGTGCCGTTCTCAACGGTAATCTCATAGTCAGGGTTTGCATCAGCAGCAAAGACGGGGATGATGTCGTATTCGCCAACAGCAGTGTGGTCATTGACCAGGCACAGGTGGTTGCCAACGAGAGTATCCCAATCCATCACGGCCGGTTTGCTTTCGTCGCCAGTGTAAGAGACTTCGTCCACAGTCTTGTAGTCAGACCAGTCAATCTTCACAGTGTTGCCATAAAGACCCTTCTGGTCTTTCGCAGTAATGGTAATGGGGCGTTTGGTGATGGTGAAGTTGCCCTCGACATATTCGATGTCGTAGTTTGCGGCACCGACATTGGTCAGGCCGGTGGCAACAACCTTACCCGTACCCACATGGGAACGAGGAGTAGCGGGCTGGCCTTCAGCATCCGTAAACACGAAGGACAGTGCGGTATCGCTCAGAGCATTCGTCTCATTGTCATCAATGCCCAGGTCGGGATTCGTAACGAAGCCATCAAACACCAGGTTTTCGATGCTGAGAACGGGATTCTCGTCGCCGTAGATGCGACTGATATCCTCAGCCATGGACACAGTCAGCTTGCGAGCCGTAATGACAAAGTCTTCCGGTTCAGAGGTAATGTCGAAGTTGGAGTCGGTTCCAACAACCGTCATTTCATAGGTGCCAACATCTTCACCAGGTTCACGCTCAACATGCAGGTCCTTCAGGTCGGTTTCCATATCGACATAGCGCTCGCCGTCAAGGATGGAGAAGGTCAGTTCGGGGTCTGCATCGCCATACACCTTCGTTGCCGCATCGGGCTTGACGGTAATGGCACGAGGAGAAACGGTCAGAGTGCTGTCAACCCACTTGATGGTGTAGTTGGGAGCGCCCACATTATCCAGGCCGGTGGCATGGATGGTGTAAGTTCCGACAGCCGGACGAGCAGGAACAGCTTCGCCGGTTTCCAGGTCAACGAACTTCAGTTCGCCAGTCAGAGCAGTGGAAGCATTTTCGCCGCGCTTGAATCCGCTGTAGGTCACAGCAAATTCAGGCAGCGGGTCGCCATAGGTCATGGTGTAAGGACCGTTCACAGCAATGGTCAGAGTGGCGGGCGTAATGGTCAGAGTGGCAACATCCATCTTGGAACCATCAGCAGTCAGCTCTTCCTTGTCGGCGGTCACGTACTTGAGGTTGTAGTTCTTGTTGTACAGGTCGGTATGAATGGTATATTCGCCAACGTCCTCACCCTCATCACGGGTCACAGAACCAGTCAGCTTGCCGGTGGTCAGCGTCAGAACGTCAACACCGGTATTAGCCATATTGCCGGTCACAGTGTACAGAGAATCCAGGGACGGGTCGTTATCGCCGTATTCCTTCTCGGCGTCCTTGAAGGTAAGGGTGATATCGCGAGGAACAACATTCATGTTGCCGTTCACCAGAACGACCTCATAGTTGTTGTTTTTGGCATAGGTAGCGGTAATGCTGTACTTGCCAACATTGGCAGTCTCGGCAGCACCAATGCAGGTGAACACCAGGGACTGATTCATGGCTGCCTGGTCGTCTTCATCAAGGAAGCCATCCCACACAACCTTGTAACCGGTGGATTCAAAGACATCACCATAAATCTTGGTGGCATCCTGAATGGTGCCGGTCACCTTGCGGGCCACAATCTCGAAGGAGTTGTTGACCAGCGTAATGTTGTAGTTCTTGGACATCGGCTGGCTGTCCAGGGTTCCGCGAGTGAAGGCATAGAGGCCAACATTTTCGCCGGGAACACGGGACAGAGTAGCTTCTGCCAGGTCAGCACGAGGGTCAGCGATGGTGTTACCACCAGTCCAGGTGCCAAACTCGGGGTCGGCAACGCTGAACACGGGGTCAGGGTCACCATAGGTCTTCTGCTGGCCGGGGGTAACCGTGAAGGTGACAGGACGACGGGTAATCAGCAAACGATTGGCGCCGTTGTCGATATCAACCTTGTAGCTGTCTTCCTTGCCGGGCAGCGGAGTAATGCTTGCGGTGATGTCGTAATTGCCGACATCCAGCGTAGCGCGGCTGTTGGAAGTAACAGGCTCGCCGTCCTTCGTAATGCTGATGCTCACATAACCAACATTGGTAATGAGGTCACCATTGTGGTAAGACTTCGTACCATCCGTAGCAGAAATGCCGGTCACAGTCAGTTCACGGACCATATCTTCGGTGGCGTAGTCACCATACACAAAGGTCTTGGATTCGGGAATCAGAGTAACATCACCGTCAGTGATAACGCAGGTGCCATCAATGACCTGGATATCATAGTTGGTATTGGGTTCATAGGTGATTTTGATGGGATAAGAACCCTTGGCGGCCGTAACATCAGACCATTCGGGGCAGCTCGCAGTGATATTCAGAGGAGAACCGACGGGGTCAACAACGGAAACAATCTGGCTCTTGGAAGAGTTCCAAATCGTATAGCCGGGGGTCTTGGTGGCATCCAGAACATTGTACTTACGGGTCAGGGTATTGCCTTCGATGATGATAGACAGAGGAGTAACCGTCAGGATGCCCTGCGTTCCCTCAGTCTGGCCCTTGTAGACGATGTCGTAATTCTGGCTCTCCAGACCAGAACCGGTAATCTTGTAGGTGCCAACGGGAGAAGTCTTGACAGCTTCATGCGTCAGAACCAGTTTGCCGGTCAGAGCGTTGTCTGCAGTGTCAGCAATGCCGAGGTCGGCATTGGTAACGAAACCGTCGTAGGTCACCTTGTCCAGAACATTGGGGTTCTCATCGCCATAGACCTTCGTGGCATCAGGAATGATGACATTCAGGGTCTTCTTAACGATTTCAAACTCATCTTCTGCGACCAGGGTCACATCGTAGTTCTTGTAATCGTCAGATGCCTCGAACTGAGTCAGCGTGTAGGCGTAAGTGCCCACATTCTCGCCCGGTTCGCGGGTCACAACGCAGTTGGCGAAATCGCCTTCCACCTTGCCCATATCGGTGAACTGGACCGCGAAAGTGGAATCCGCTTCACCGTAGGTCTTGTGCTGGCCCGGAGTCACAACAATGTGCAGCGGGCGGGCCGTAATGGTCAGAGTGCCGTTGATATAGTTGAACTTGTAGTTCTTGACAGGGTCGAAAGAAGCAGACAGCGTGTACTCGCCAACGGGAGCCTTGGTTTCAAAACCGTTACGGCTCTGGCCGTCTTTGCTGACTGCGGTGTAGCTGGGCTGGGTATCGCCGAAGACACTTTCATAAGTGTCGCCGTTGACGAAGCCTTCCACACCATTATCGCCCATTTCGGTCTTCAGTGCGCCCTGACGGACCTCACCGTAGACGGAAGTGACATCAGCAACATTAACGGTCAGAGTAGCCTGATTGATAGTCAGGGTGCCGTTGTTGAAGGTGATATCATAATACTGCTGCGTGTTGACATCCGTCACCTGGAAGTTCCAGCCGTAGGTGTCAACATCTTCGCCGGGTTCACGAACTGCCTTCACGGCAATCGCAGCCAGCGGCTTCTTCTGACCAAGCGCATCGGCAGCAGACAGCGGGTTGCCGTCAGAGCCGCGCTCAACCACGGAGCCGTCACCCCAGGTAAAGAACGTCAGAGCTGAGGGGTCCTTCGCACCATAGGTCTTTTCCTGGCTGGTAATCGTCGCGGTCACCTTGCGGCGGGAAACATGCAGAGTAGCATTGTTGCAGACAAAGCTGTAATTGCCATTGGCACCAGCGTTCTTGTCATTGATGGTGACCTTCACGGTGTAGTCACCGGGAGCGGAATCAACATCAGCGTCAGTAGAAACAATGGGGGTGCCACCCAGAAGTTCTTCGATGGTAACCGTACCGGCATCCAGCTTTTCCTGGTCGGAAGTGGTCAGGCCAGTAACATGATACGTGAACTCAGGGTTGGCCAGGCCGTACTCACGGGAGAATTCGGCCTGGGTGTAATCGCCATCAACAATCATCGGCGTAACGATGACCGTATTTTCGACCACGTGCAGCTTTGCAGGGACAAACTTGATGGTGTAGTTGGGATTGCTCAGGCTGCCCACGTCGATGTCGTAATCACCAACAGGAGAATTCTTGTCGGTGTTGGCATGCAGACTGCCGGAGAGCTGGTCGCCGTTGATAAGACCATCCGTGTGATAGGTCAGCTGAGGCTGGTCCATACCGTGATTCTGGTAGCCTTCATTGGCGTAAACAGTGATTTCACGGGTGTTGATATGGATTTTGCTCAGCTGAGAGTTGCCACACAGAATCGTGTAGTTGGTCTCGTTGATAGTCACATTGTTCAGGTTGAACGTGACATACACATCGTAGTTGCCGGCCGGAGTTCTGACATCCTGCTCGGCAGTGGCGTACATGGTTACGATACCTTCGTTCAGGGCTTTCAGGACATCGCCTTCACTCTGCTCAGTACCGTTCAGAGTAACGGTAATACCGGGCTTCGTATAAGCCTCGCCATAGGTGCGGGTGTTCTCGTTGACCTTGATGACGATGGTGTTGTCCTGGCCCTCACCTCGCGCAAACGTCACATTGCCGTAGTTGGTGTTGCCAGCGCGGATATTTGCCATAGTGGCAGCTTCCATGATGGCAGGGTCACCAGCTGCGATAAGAGGCGCCTGGGCATTGCTTGCAGAATTGTCTGCAGGCGGCAGGCCCGGCTCCTCCACGCTGGGTGCAGTCTGCTGAGTATCCTCAGCAGGCGCAGGCGACGGCGTGGCCGGTGCCGGAGTGGGGTCTGCCGGCGCCGGAGTGGGGTCTGCCGGCGCCTGTGTAGTGCTGCTGGAATCAGAAGATGTGGCTTCCGAACCACTTGCAGCCGGCGTTTCGGCAGGTGCGGTATCCTTCAGCTCGGTTGTAGCGTTATCCGCCGCAATCTTCTCGGAAGACGTAGCATCCGAGGTAGCGCTGTTGTCTCCTGCCGTGGCATCGCCGACATAGCTGGTCGTCGTCTGAGAACCATCATCTGCCAGCGCTGTCATCGGCATCATCTGAGACACCGCCATCGCTACGGCAAGAATTGCAGCGAGAAAACGCTTCTTGCTTTTCGTCTGCATCTAAATTTATCCTCTCTTTCTTGTCCCTCTTACTGGGACATTATTTTTGGCCCCTACCCTGTCTCAACGTGATGCAGCACATCTTGACTACTGAGGCCAAATTGCCTTCCACCATATTGGTGGCCTTATATCATCAAGCATGAAACTCCATATTGTTGAAGCCGTTCTCATCAACAACATCTCATAACATGCTCAATGCAAAATGATGCCGGCGCCATTCTGTGATGATTCACCGTGCGCCGTTTCCTATTTATTATACCCATTTCACATATATTTCGCAACCAAATAAGTCGAAAACATGTGATGTTTCGATAATTCATTTTGGTTATCAAAAGCCAAACAATGCCTTGAGTTCGTTAAACACCTCAATCACAAAAGCACCGGCAGCATCTAACAATGCTTTTGCGGCACCGGCATCTTGCCCGTCGTTTTTGGTATTGGCCACATAATCAACGGTTTCGCTCAGTGACGCATCATTACTGGTAGGTAAGCTATCATTGGAATCAAGCGATTCTTTTCCAATTATTCCATAATTTAACGCTCTTTCTACCTTCTCGTTGATGGTTGCATTCTCATCATCAAGGATGTTCTTTTCGACGTAGTCGGTATATTGTTCTGTGGCAATTTGGGAATTCTCCCCTAGTTGCGTCATCAGGCCATTAAGAGTAACGTAGACGTCACCTAAATGCGTAATCACAAATATCAGGATGCAAACACCGAACACCACTGTAATCAATGCTCGTGAATGTCTGAATACAATCGTCAGCACCAAATACAATAAAATGGCAATCAGTATATACCACTTGTATGCTCCAAGAAAAGCAATGAAAGGTTGAAACAGTGTAGCGACAAAGCTCATAATAACGCCTCCTTGACCCGGTATATTTGTTCAGGAATCGGCAAAAAGACAAATTCTTTGCCTTTTTATCATATTCACTTTGCGTCACATCAACAAAAAAAGCCCTCCCGGCTCATATAGAACCGAGAGGGCTTTCGTTCAGCGCTTATCGCTGATTGGTATTACCGGGTCATTCGTCTTTCTTTTTGCGAGAGACGAACAGCCCTGCGATGCAGGTGCCGATAGCGGCCACCGGTGCCAGCAGGCTTGCAGCCAGGCCAACGCCAGTCTTGGACGGGTCACGAGGAATGAACGTCGGAGTCTGTGCCGGCGGAGTCGGCGTAGGCTCGGTGGGTTCATTCGGGTTCGGCGTAGGAGTCGGCGTCGGCTTATCGGGGTCTTCCGGCACGATGACCGGAATCTCGACTTCGTTGGACGGGACATCCTTATCCGGGTCAATCGGTTTATCCGGGTCGATACCCTGACCGGGGTTCTCTGGGTCTTCAGGGTTCGTGCCGGGGATGGTAGCCACCGCCACGTTGGTAATCATGTCAGCGTCTTCAGCCAGGGCCGTGTAGCTGTAATGGATTTCTACGACCGCGCCAGCCGGCAGCGATTCGATAACCCACACATGGTTGCCATTGTAAGTGATGCCTTCCTGTTCAGCCACTACGATTTCGCCGTGTCCGTCGAACTTATCCGTGACCTTCACGCCGTTCAGGTCTTCGTTGCCGGTATTGGTGATGGTCAACGTATAGTTGATGATTTCACCAGGAACAACTTTATCCTTATCGGCGCTCTTGACAATAGTCAGGTCGCGGTCGGCAGGAACTTCAGTTTCAACTTCATCGCCGGGCACCTTCACATCGACCGGGTTGGAGGGAATCTCTTCATCCGGGATGTTGGGGTCTTTGCTGGGCACATGGGCCGTCGCAATGTTCTCCAGAATGGACGTATCCACATCGGCAATTTCAACGGTGTAGGTGTAAGTGGTTGTTACACTTGCACCAGCATCGATATGGTCGATAATGAACTTGCCATCCACGAAGGTGTATCCAGCACCGTCTACGCCAACAATCTGGCCGGCGAAGTTGTTTGCATCGGTGACCAGAACATCATCGATACCTTCAGCCTTGCCATTGTAAACCGTCACCGTGTAAGTAACAACCTCACCCGGTTCGGCCACAGTCTTGTCGGCGCTCTTTACGATAGTGACCTTGCCATCATCAGGAACAATGACAGGCACTTCCTCGCTCGGGATAATCTGTTCTTCGCCATCGACCGTATAACGAACATCAGCCTGGTTGAGCAGCGTGGACGGGTCATCCGTCTGGACCGTATAGGTATATACGATTTCGACGCTCTGGCCAGCGTTCAGCGTTCCAATGGTCCAAGTATGGTCGCCATTATAAACGTATTCGCCGCTTTCAGTCGGGGTAATTTCACCCGTAAAGTTGTTCGTATCGGTCACCAGGAGATTGTTGATGGTCTCATCGGTCGTGTTCTTTACCGTAATGGTATAAGTTACAACTTCATCAACCTTGGCAACATCTTTATCTGCATCCTTCTCCACGTCAATCGGCGGGGTCGGGGCTTTGATTACTGCCGCGTTGAGAACAACGGGAGAATCAGCTTCCACGACCTCGTAGGTGAAGTGGAGTTCATACGTCGTACCAGCTGCCACAAATGCCACTGTATAAGTGCCATCACCGTTATCGGTCACGCCCTCGGCAGGCACCAGCGTCAGCGTACCATGGCCATCGAAGTAATCTTTGACGAGAATGTTCTCGGCATCACCATCACCGGTATTGGTAACGCTGATGGTGTAGTTCAGGATGTCGCCAACCTTGGCTTCTTCCTTATCTACAGTCTTTGTCAGACTGATGCACGGGACGTCAGTTTCAACTTCATCGCCCGGAACTTCCACATCCACAGGATTAGAGGGAATTTCCTTATCGGGGTCAATCGGCTTTTCAGGGTCGATGCCCTGGCCAGGATGCTCGGGGTCTTCGGGGTTGGTTCCCGGCACATGAGCCGTCGCGATATTTTCAAGGATATGAGTCGGCACATCGGCAATTTCTACGGTGTAGGTATACGTCAAAACGACATCCGCACCAGCAGCAATATGGTCGATGACAAACTTGCCATCCTCGAACCGGTAATCGGCACCATCTACGGCCGTAATCGTACCCGCAAAGTTGTTGGCATCGGTCACGGTGACGTTATTCACGTCTACGTCCTTGCCGTTGTGGACCGTCACCTTGTAGGTAACAATCTCACCAGGCTTGGCGATGGGCTTATCGGCACTCTTGTGAATGGTAACTTCACCCGGGTCAATAACAGGAACATCAACAGGATTCGTAGGAATCTTGATGTGCTCACCATCTTCGGTGTATTCAACGTCAGCCGTATTGGTCAGCAGAGATTCATCTTCTTCACGCACCGTGTAGGTGTAAGTGATGTAGATGGTCTCTCCGGCGCCAATTTCGGCAATCGTCCAGCTGCGGTCGCCATTGTAGACGTAGCCTTCGCCATCCGTCGCGTCGATTTCACCCTTGAAGTTGTTGTTATCGGTGACAACGACATTTTGTTTTGCTTCATCATCGGTATTGGTTACCGCGATGGTGTAGGTGACAATGTCATCCACATAAGCATACTGCTTGTCAGCACTCTTGGTCGGTTCGACCGGCGGTTTCTCCGGTGTTGCCACTGCTGCATTCAGCACAGTCGGACCATCACCATCCACTACCGTATAGGTAAAGCGGAGCGTCATGGAAGAATGTCCAGGCAGCCGGGCAATGCTGTACGTTCCGTCTCCGTTGACTGTGACGCCAACCGTCGGGATGTAGTTCAGCTGGCCGTGGCCATCAAAGAAATCCTCAATCAGGATGTTTTCCTGCGCGGTGCTGCCAGTGTTGCTGACTTTCACCGTATAATGCAGGACATCACCGATTTCGGCGCTGGTCTTATCGACCGTCTTTTCGACGACGATTTCGCCATCAGGGATTTCGGTCTCGGTTTCATCGCCGGGAACTTCCACCGTTACCTCATTGGACGGAATGTCCTCATCGGGTACATTCGGGTCTTCACTCGGCACATGGGCCGTTGCGATATTCTTCAAGAAGTGTGTATCAACATCGGCAATTTCGACGGTGTAAGTGTACGTCAGAGTGACGCTCTCTCCTGCCTTAATTTCGTCGATGACAAACTTGCCATCCTCGAAGTGATAACCAGAACCATCAACCGCAGTAATGCTGCCATTGAAGTTGTTGGCATCCGTGACCGTCACATTGTGGACATCTTCTGCTTTACCGTTGAATACCGTCACCTTATAAGTAACGACATCATTCGGGTAAGCGATTGCTTTGTCTGCAGACTTAACAATCGTGATTTCACCATCAACAGGTTTCTCGACATCAACCTCTTCGGTCGGAATCTCCACCTGCTCACCGTCTTCCTCATACCGGACTTCGGCCTGGTTCACCAGTGTGGACGGGTCCTCAGTCTTTACAGTATAGGTGTAAACGATTTTGATGGTCTCCCCTGCTTCAATCTTCGCAATCGTCCAGGTATGGTCACCATTGTAGGTGTAGCCATCGCCGTCCGCAGCGTTGATTTCGCCAGTAAAGTTGTTGCTGTCCACAACAGTCAGATTCTTCTTGGCGACGGTATCGTTATTGGTAACCGTGATGGTATAAGTAACGACCTCATCGACCTTTGCAACATTCTTGTCTGCCGTCTTTTCAGGCTCAACAGGGATATTGGGTTCAGGAATTTCAACTGCGGCATTCATGACCACCGGCGCATCTTCTGCAACTACCACATAAGTGTAGCGCAGGGTTACAGATTTGCCAGCAGGCACAGCTGCCACGGTATACGTTCCATCTCCATTATCCACAACACCATCCTGTTCAACGAACATCAGAGTGCCATGGCCATCGAAGAAATCCTTGACGACAACGTTTTCTGCATCTCCGTTACCCGTATTACTTACCTTAACCGTATAGTTCAGAGTCTCGCCGACTTCAGCGGTCGTCTTGTCTACAGTCTTGGTAATTTCAATATTGGGTTCTTCAATCTCAGTATCCGTGCTGTCGCCAGGAACCAGAACTTCAACTTCATTGGAAGGCACTTCGCTATCCGGGTCAATGGGCTTGCTGGGGTCGATGCCCTGACCAGGATGCTCTGGGTCTTCGGGATTCGTGCCAGGCACGAAAGCCGTAGCAAAGTTGTCCAGAACTTCGGTCGCAACGTCTCCAATCTGAACAGTGTAGGTGTACGTGAGTGTGATGCTCTCGCCATTCTTCAGCTCATCAATAACAAACTTGCCATCGACGAACCGATAACCCTCACCGTCATGCCCTTCAATCTGACCAGCGAAGTTGTTGGTGTCCGTAACAACGACATCATAGATGTCGAAGCCCTTGTCGTTGTGCAGTGTGACGGTATAAGTCACGACTTCGCCCGGCTTTGCCTGCTTCTTGTCCGCAGCCTTCACAATGGTGACTTCACCCGGTGTCGGCTTGATGACATCAACAGGGTCAGCAGGAATCTCATGGTTGCCGTCCTTGTCGGTATAGATAATCTTTGCTTCATTGGTCATGACGGATTCATCTTCACTGGTAACCGTATAGGTGTACACAATGTTGATGGTTTCACCGGCGCCAATTTCGGCAATCGTCCAGGTATGGTCTCCGTTATAAACGTAACCATCACCATCGGTAGCAGTGATTTCACCCGCGAAGTTGTTCGTGTCGGTGACCAGCACGTTGGTCTTGGTCTCATCATCATGGTTGACCACCTTAATGGTGTAAGTAACCACTTCATCGACCTTGGCCACGGTCTTGTCAGCACTCTTTTCAGGCTCAACAGGAGGTGTCTCGGGAACAATCACAGCCGCATTCAATACCTGCGGTGCGTCTCCCTCAACCACAACGTAGCTGAAGTAGATGTTCTTGCTCTGACCCTCATCCAGCTTTGCGATGGTGAAGGTGCCGTCCTCATTACGGACAACGCCATCATCCGCAGATACGAATGTCAGGGTTCCATGACCACCGAAGACATCTTCAATCGTCACATTTTCCAGAGCCGCATCACCCGTATTGGTTGCTGTCACAGTGTACTGCAGCGTATCGCCAACACTGGCGGTTTCCTTGTCTACGGTCTTGCTGACAACCAACTCGCCTTCGCCCACTTCGGTTTCGGTTTCATCGCCTGGGACTTCAACATCAACCGGGTTGGAAGGAATCTCTTCGTCAGGTTTGCCGGGTTCCTCACTCGGCACATGCGCCGTAGCAATGTTTTCGAGAATATGAGTCGGCACGTCAGCAATTTCAACCGTGTAGGTATAGGTCAGAGTGACATAACCATCGGCCTCAATCGTATCAATGACAAACTGTCCATTCTCAAAACGATAATCGGCGCCGTCGACGCCCGTGATGCTGCCAGCAAAGTTGTTGGCATCCGTCACAACGACATTGTGAACAGCTTCAGCCTTTCCGTTGTGGAGCGTCACGTTATACGTGATGGTCTCACCAGGCTTGGCAATCTTCTTATCGGCTTCCTTGTGGATGGAAACTGTGCCCTCATCCGGAACCTCAACCACGACGGTATTTGTCGGAATCGTGACTTCGTTGCCGTCCTCGGTATACTTGACCGTTGCATCATTGACCAGCATGCTTTCATCATCGCTCTGCACCGTGTAGGTGTAAACGATATTGATGGTGGCACCCGCATCCAGATGAGCAATCGTCCAGGTATGGTCACCGTTATAAGTGTAGCCCTCGCCCTCAACCGGGGTAATATCGCCCTTGAAGTTGTTCGTATCGCTGACAGTCAGATTTTCCTTGGCAACAGTGTCGTTGTTCGTAACCTTGATGGTGTACGTGACAACTTCATCGACCTTAGCAAATTGCTTGTCGGCGCTCTTCTCGGGAACAACCGGGATATTGGGTTCGGCAACAGCAGCGTTGAGCACCAGCGGAATATCCTCTTCGACTACGGTGTAGCGGAAGTGCATCTCAATAGATGCACCTGCCGGCAGCTTTGCAATCGAATAGGTGCCATCCCCGTTAGGCAGAACGCCTACGGTCGGAATGTATTCCAGAGTGCCATGACCATCGAAGTAGTCAGATATGGTAATATCCGTCATGGCGGCATTGCCGGTATTCATGACCTTGACGGTGTAGTTCAGGATGTCGCCAACCTGAGCCTTGGTCTTATCGACAGTCTTGATAACAACCAGTTCACCCTTTTCAGGGATTTCGGTTTCGGTGTCGTCGCCCGGGACCTTAACCTGAACCTCATTGGAAGGAACATTCTGGTCGGGGTCAATCGGCTTTTCGGGGTCGATACCCTGGCCCGGGTTCTCCGGGTCTTCGGGGTTGGTTCCAGGCACATGAGCGGTAGCGATATTCTTCAGGATTTCCGTCGGAACGTCGCCGGCCTCAACGGTATAGGTGTAATGCAGAACGACGCTCGCTCCAGCCTTGAGTTCATCAATGACAAACTGTCCGTTCTCGAAACGATAGCCCGTTCCATCCACACCGGTAATCGTACCAGCAAAGTTGTTGGCGTCGGTAACGACCACATTCTGAGCATCCACCGTCTTGCCGTTATGGACTGTGACGGTGTAGGTCACGATATCACCGGGGTAAGCAATCTCCTTATCCGCACTCTTAACGATAGTCACCTTGCCTTCATCAGGCTTTACGACTTCGACAGGGTTGGATTCGATGATGATGGGTTCGCCATCCTCAACATACGAGACATCTGCTTTGTTCACGATGATGCTTGCATCTTCCGTCCGCATTGTGTAAGTATACACAATCTGGATGGTCGCACCAGCATCCAGGTGAGCAATAGTCCAGGTGCGGTCGCCGTTATAGACGTATCCTTCACCGTCCTTGGCTTCGATTTCACCAACAAAGTTGTTGCTGTCGCTGACGGTCAGATTTTCCTTCGCTTCATCGGTGGTGTTTGTGACCGTAATCTTATAGGTTACGACCTCATTCACCACAGCAACATTCTTGTCAGCTTCTTTCTCGATATCCACAGGAGGCTCTTCGGGCACAACCACAACAATGTTGCTGATAATACCCTTATCCGCTTCCTGCACGGTGTAGGTGTAGGTAATATCAATCGACTGACCCGCACCAAGTTCAGCAATCAGGAAGTCGCCATCATCCATTACAGTGTATCCGTCTCCGTCTGCCTTATCAGGCGTTCCCACGCCGTCAAAGAAGTCCTTGACGATTGCATTGTAGGCCGTTGCGTTTCCAGAGTTAGTGACATGAAGCGTATAGGTCAGCACATCGCCAGCCATTGCGGTCTTCTTGTCTACGCTCTTTTCGATGTCCAGGTTGGATTCAGGCTTCTCAGAGACTGTTACATCTTCATCGCTCGGGTCACTCGGTACAGGGTCGCCATTCGGGTTGTGTCCGGTTGCCACGGCAGTATTCTCAACAACACCAGCTGCCTCATCGGCGGCAACAGTGGTGTAAGTATATGTCACAGCAAAGGATTGGCCCGGCTGCAGCGTATCGGTGTAGGTCCAGGTCCGTGCATCCGCATCGTAAACGATGTTTTCTGCAGAAGTGTTGACCGTTTCACCAGCACCAGACGTGGTATCGTTCACAACGATATCATGCAGTTCAGTGCTGCCTGTATTGGTTACCACGATAGTGTAATGGATGTCTTCACCAACACCAACGATGGATTCAGCCGCTTTCTTTTCGACGGTGATGCCATCTTTGATTACCTTGACAACCACAGGGTTGGAAGGCACATCAAACGGTTCGTCAATGTCGGTTCCCGTACTTCCGGCAGGAACATGAACGGTAGCCACATTTTCAATCAAGGTCGGGTCATTGTTGACCACGGTGTACATATACTTGATTTCAATGCTTTCGCCGACCGCCAGTGTCCGCAGGAAGAACGCGCCACTTTCATAGCTGTAATCATCCGACGGAATCGGAACAATTACGCCCATGGCGTTGGAATCATCCGAGACAACCAGGTTCGACAAATCAATATTGCCGTCATTGGTGACTTTCAGCGTGTAAACAACTGTATCGCCTTCGTAGACCGTATCCTTATCAACGCTCTTGACGATGGCCACAGAACGATTGACAATCGGGATAATGACCTCTTCGGAAGGTTCTTCGATTTCAGGGATGTTGTCACTCGGCGGGACAATGCCGGTTGCAATATTTTCCAGCTGCTTATTGGCGACGTCTTCCTCGGTTACCACATAAGTATAACGGATAGTGACGGTAACGCCCACGCCCAGCTTTGCAATCGTCCACGTACCATCTTCTTCGTTATAAACGGAGCCGGCGGAACGCAGCGGCGTAATGCTGCCAGTGAAATTGTTGTCATCCTTGACCACGATATTGTTCAGCTGAACATTACCAGTGTTCGTAACAGCAATCGAATAGGTTACTGTATCACCAACGGTCGTGACTTCCTTATCGGCGGTCTTAACCACTTCGATGTCATGACGAATGATATCGACATTAACATCGGGAGTCTCATCGTACCAATCCGGGTCCGGAGTCGTGCCATCGGTCAACGTCATATCGGTGATGATAGCCTTGTTCGTCAGGGTATCATTGCCATCCGTGCCGTGGTCTTCCGGCTGTACCTTATAGGTATAGACAATCTCGAAAGTATTGTCGCCGTTCTGATAGCTCGGCAGGCTCGGGATGGTGAATACGCCATCGGAATAGGTGTATTCGGCTTTGTCCGGCAGAGTGATAGCGCCAACAAAGTTGTTGGTATCCTTTACCTTGACGTCGGTCAGGTCATGCAGCGTGGCGTTGGTGACTTTGATGGTGTAGGTGATAACCTCGCCGTCCGTAGTGGTTTCGCGGTCAGCCTGTTTCTCAATCTTCACCTGCTCAGTCGGGACAACTTCCAGAACGCCGTTGACATATTCGATTTCGTAGTTGCGGTTTCCGTTGGAGCCGTTCTGCAGAGACAACACAGCGTCGCTCGGCACATTCGGGCTGGTTCCGACTTCCGTCTGAGAACCGGTAACCGTCACAGATTCCAGGGTGTCATGGATGCCCAGCGTTTCATTGACAACCAGGCCTTCAGACTTGTAACCACTATCCGTCAAAGGCGTTCCATCGTAAACCTTCATAGCACTGTTGGCCGTAATGACCAGCTTAGCCGGGGTGATGGTAAAGGTGCCTTCATCCACACTGGTGATAATGAAGTTATCGACCTCAGTATACCCAGCATGAATCGGATACTGTCCAACGACTTCGCCCGGGTTGCGGAAGGTAACCAGCTGCAGACCGGTACGGACAGCTTCAAGCTGTTCTGCACTTGCCTGATACGGGTTGCCGTTTTCATCTGCGACTTCAAAGTGGCAGGTGAATTCATCCGGGTCGTAGGTGCCGTAGACCTTTTCAGCATCGTCAACAACAATGCGAATAGTCAGAGGCAGAATCTCAAGGGTTCCATCGATATAGACGAATTCGTAGTTGGGATTGGCAAACGTCGAATCTTCAGCAGATACACGATACTTGCCATCTTCCATCGAACCGCCGCCGACAGGACTCCACTTTCCTGCTTCATTGGTGATAATCAGAGCGGACTCGCCGCCGATATCATCAATCGTATCGCCCCGCTTGTAGCCATTGATGGTAACCTGCGTCTGCGGGTTATCCTCGCCGTAATACTTGCTATCCGGCAGAACCGTGACAACAATCGTTGCGGGCTTAATGGTTTCGGTGCCAGGAATCACGGTGATATCGTAATCCTGCATCGGTTTTACAGTGCCAGTGATGGGGTGCTCACCCACCTGTTCGCCTTCTTCCGTACCGGCATCCGGACGCTGAGTCGTTACGTCAATATGACGGATATCATCTTCGTCCACAACGTCTTCGGGATTCTGCAGATGCCAGGTGAACGTCGGCGGGTCTTCCTCGCCATAAATCTTCTCCTGGTCATCCACAACAACAACGAGCGGCTTTTTGCCGATGGTCAGGTCGCCATTCACATAACGGAACTCGTAGTTGTCGGCTTCCAGCTGAGACTTGTCATCGCGCACCGGATAAACACCGGTATGGGTCTTTTCATCGACCGGGTTGCCGTCAGCATCCACGCACTCGATGACGACATCGCCGCGAATCACGGATTCATCGTCATGAATGCCGGTGCCGGTCATATCCGGGTGGCCCTCAGAACCGATGAAGCCATCATACACAACACCGAACTCGGGGTTCGGGTCTCCGTAGGTCTTGCGGTAACCACCGTCAACCGTAACGGTAATGACAGCCTTCACAATGGTCAGAGAACCATCGATGATTTCAACCTCATAGTTGGGGTTATCGTAGGTGCCGGTGATGGTGTAAGCACCAGTGTAATCACCGGTTTCGATGTCTCCACGGCCAACATTTTCGCCGGGGGTGCGAGTCAGTTCAAGGTTCAGCGGGCTGTTTTCAGGGTCAACAATGGAAGCAACGCTGCCATCAATCTTACGCATAGTGTAAGTGAAGACCGGGTCCGCAGTGCCGTAAACCTTTTTCAGGTTATCAATGATAACCTGCAGCTTCAGCGGGCTGATGGTGATATCACCATCAATATAAACGATTTCATAGTTGTACAGACCATTGGAGTTGGGCAGTACCTCAAGGTTGGAACCACGATATTCCTTACCGTCTTCCAGCGTAATCGTCGGCTTGGCGGAAACAATGTACTTGCCGGCCGGAGTCGTAACCGTGCTGATGGTCGCGAAGGCCACTTCACCAGTCAGAACCGTATCGGCAGTATCTTCACGCTTAAAGCCAGTGATGCTTGCACCGAAGTTCGGGTTCTCTTCGCCATAAGACTTCTTGTAGCCACCCATGACCTGAACAAGCAGTGTTGCAGGTTTGATGGTAAAGTCAGCCTCAACGAAGCGAATGTCGTAGTTCATCTTGCCGTCCGTGCTGTACGGGCTGACGTTGTTGATGTTGATGTTGTAAACACCCACATCTTCACCAGGCTGACGTGCAACATCACCAGGCAGGTCACCCGGATTCACGCGCACATCGTCCCCTACCTTATCTGTCTGCTCATCGCCAACATAGTAGGTCTCACCATCTTCGCTGTGACCATCATGAATGATGAAGTCCAACGTCGGGTCGTTATCACCGTAAATCTTCTCGTTATCCTGTGCAATGACAGTGACCGGACGAGGAATTACCGTGACGTAGCCCGGATACAGAGTGATATCATACTTGCTGCTTTCAACGCCGGTCGCATAAATTGCATACGAACCAACGGAGCTGGTCTGCAGGTCGGAATGCTGGAAGTTCGGCTCAGACGTAATTCCGGCCTCTTCCGGCGTCACCTCGGTGCCGCCCAGATAATACGTGATGGAGTCTTCATCGCCTTCAATGTAGTTATTGATGGCGTTGCCGTAGTAACGAGTGTGGTCACTGACGATACCAATAAGTTCGTTGGCACGGTAAATCACATCGTTATCAGGGATATAGGTGATGGTGTAATTGGTGTTCAGACCATCAATCTCGCCGTGGCAGCCCGGGTCATGACCCAGTTCTTTTTCGGCAGCAGAGACATAGATGGGATAAACGCCTACTTCCTCACCATCGGCACGGGTCAGGTCAAATGTGATAGGAGCCTTTTCAGGGTCCACACAAACATTCGGGTCCGTGCCACTCGTTCCAGTCTTACCGGTCAGCTCATCCGTAATCAGCACCGTATGCTCAGGGTCGGGCGTGCCATAGGCTTTGCTCCACCCACCGGCCTGGATGGTGATAGGACGAGGAATGACCTTCAGAGAAGAAGGATTGCTGGTGATAAGGTAATTGTAGTTGCCGAACTGGTTGGGAATCATCTCCAGAGAAGTTTCATCCACATTGAAGCTGTAGGTGCCGACAGAGGCCTTGATATAATCGAAGCCATCATCCACAACACGGCCAGCATTCTTGCCCTCAACAAAGACGGAATCCACAGTATCGTTGTACTTGAATCCAGTAATGCCGATGGACCAATCCGGCGCCGGGTCACCATAGTATTTCGTATGGTAGTCCGGGGTCACCATCAAATAGGCAGGCGTAATCTTGAAGATACCGGTCTCTACATCAACCATGTAGTTCTCTGCGTTCTGGTAGCTGTCAACGCGGATAACATATCCGTCATAGACATCGCGGCCAGCATCACGGACCAGTTTGATGTTCGACAGGTCATCCCACTTCACACGACGTCCCTGGAGCGTGTAGGTAAGTGCAGGCTCATTCGCCGTGCCATAAACCATTTCCTTGTCATCAGGAACAATGGTGACAGAGATGGGATGAATCTTCAAAATGTTCTGTTCATACTGCAGTGTATAGTTCTGTACTTCTTCACCGTACATATTGGTTACGGTCTTGACAGTCAGCGTGTTCGCCAGGCTGGCATTATCATTGACCCATACGGCATAGCCGCCGAGGTGGAAGTGGTTACGGTCCTTACCGTCGCGGGCAGAACAGTATTCGCACTTCTCAGAGATTTCATCAACATAGATGACATCGCTGTTCGTATCGGCATCAGACAGGTACGGAATATTGCTGCGGCCATCTTCTTTGCCGATGGCAGTTGTCTCACCGGCATTGTCGGAGACCAGAATAGTGTTGGCAATCGTGTCATCACCAATCAGCTTCATATCTTCATAGCTGTCAGTTGTGTCATCGCCGATATTCTCCCAGTCGTCTTCACCGTCCAAAGTCAGCTTATAGCTGAACTGAGAAGTAAAGGCGGGGTTGGACGCACCGTAGTCTTTCAAGGATTCGTTGACCGAAATCTTGATAGGACGCGGGTTCACCGTCAGGGAGGCTTCGTCGACCTGCACGATGTAGTTCGACAGAACTGTAAAGTTGTCTTCATTCAAGCCGATATAGGTAATCGGATACTCACCTACAGGGGTGGTTTCATCCGGGAGAATATCGTACTTGAATTCGTTTTTATAGACTTTCGTCCAGTCAGCCATACGAAGGGTGTCAGTACCCATCAGGCCGTTCAGAATCAACCAGCTGTCAGAAGTGCTCGTAGCCGTATAGACTTCATCCGTATACGGGACTTCATCCAGGCCCTGGCCATAAATCAGCTGCTTGCCCTTCACCATAGCAATAACACCTGCACGGTAAATGGCGCCGGAATAATCTTCATCGGCGATGTAGTAGTCGCCGTAGTCGTTGTTAATCAGCGTCAGCTCTTCTGTACGGGTGATTGCGTTCTCAGTCAGCCACCAATAACGGTTTTCATCACCCACACTGGGTTTAACCGTACCATTATCGCCATTCTCGTCTTTGCCGACCAGCGCCTCTCCAGCGTTTGCAGTTGCATAATCGCCTTCATAGCGGTCTTTGTCGGTAGTCAGAGAATCACCGATAACGATATTGTCGATGCTGATGTGAGAAATCGTGGCATCAGTCGTGTTATCGTAAATACGATAGTTGTTGGGTTCCTTGACTTCTTCTTCGTTGTTACGGAACTGGTCCGCCATATAGCGGGTCGTATCCGTATCGACTTTTGTACCGGCAAGGACTTTATCGTAGAAGTCCTGAACCGTCAGGGTTTCGTCATGATACTGAACGGTATCAGTAATCTTCTTTCCGTTACCAAGCAGCACGGCCAGTTTATCATACTGCAGGCCATATGTGGTCTGGTCATGATACAGACTGTGGAGGTAAACAGGACGAGACAAGATTTCGCCGGTAATGTTGCGAGTGGCAACATAATAGTTTCCATTCGGGTCATTGACCAGCGTAACATCCGTCATCAGCTCGATGTTCCACTTGCCCACATGGCTCCAACGGTTTCCGGCATCGTTTACGAAGTTGCCATATGCCAGACCGTATTCCAAAGTCACAGGGTCACCGGGAACGATACCGTCCGAAATCTTCAGGTCGCTGACCTTGGCGAGCGTTGTACCATTATATTCACGGCTCGAAGTGCCGGAAATCGTCAGACCACGCGGATAAATGTCGAACATGACACTATTGCCATTACCACTGGAGGGCAATCCCTGAGCGGCGTAAGTCACGCCGGGGCGGGTGTTCTCATACACATAGGTAATGGTATACCCGCGCAAATTAGTTGTCGCTGTTGCAACATACGACCCGCATGTATCTTTGGGATACATCGTTTCGTCCGTGGATGCATTGATTGGCTGCGTTACAGGTCCATTGTTGTTGGAATACGTAATGGTGGTGTTCGCCAGAACGGCACCCATATCACCATCAGTTTCAACGACTGTGACAGTAGCCAGGTTGGGCTGACCATCATAGACCTTATTGGATGCACTGATTTTCACGGTAGCAAAATGGTTCACGCCTTCGGTATCTTCATATGCGGTATCAAAAGCGTTCTTGCCATTACGCTTGAAGCGGCGGTCACCGAAATCGGTCATGCGGATAGAGGCAGAACCATTGCCGCTGCTTCCGCCACCCGTGACAAAAGAACGGGAGAGGATTTGTACCTTGCCGTCCAGGAAGGTTGTGCCTTCGGCTGCAGCATAGCTCGTACCGCCGTTCTGACCATCAGACACAGTACCTGTGCCACGGCCATTACCGCTGATGGTATGCATACCGCAGGAGCCACCTTCCCAGCCGCCACCGCCGCCGCCGCAGCTTTCACTGGCGGCATTGGGGTTGGCTTCGCCCTTGTTCCAGCCACATTGACCTTCTGTCATGGCACAGTGTACGGTCAGACCGCCATAGTCAGGACCGCTGGCGCCCTGGCCATAACCAGAGCCACCACCGGAACCACCGGCTGTATTGCCACCACCGTTACCGCCGCCAGCACCACCACCAGCAACGCCGATAACGTCGCTCTTCGTGATACCTCTCAGGCGGCCAGATTCAGTACCCAGAGATACGGAAACGTTGGTAGCACCACCACCGCCGCCGCCACCGGTATGGCCATTCGTATGGTAAGACGAACCATCACCAGCATCGTCGATAATTCGAGAACCGACACCACCGGAACCGCCGCCATTGTAGCCGCCAGAACCACCTGATGCGCCTGTATGTCCGTTACCATCGCCGTTTCCGCCTTTTCCACCGGCAACGAAGTACAGTTTTGTATTCTCTTCGATGTATGCTTTGATAACAGTTTTGCCGCCATTACCGCCGCCACTACCGCCACTTCCTTGGTTACCGCCAGCAGCACCGTTCAGAGTAATCTCATAAGTGCCGGAGATAGGCGCGGTCCATTCAGAGTAAGGGTTCTGCGCATTGTTTCCGGAGAAGTTTCCGTTTACATTTTGCAGGTTGGCTTCGTCAATGTAGAAATAGACGTTGTCACCCAAATCCGATACACCGTCGTAGCAGATGTAGTAAATAGCGTTACGCCAGAACCACTGCCACGTATCCTTGGAAATAGGAACATTGTTCTTGGAGTAGATGGCCACACCTTGGGCAATGCCACTACGGAAGAATTCCTTGTTGTAGTCAAAGCCAAAGTAGTAGTCGATGTTGTGTCCACTCGGGTCAGTGATGTTGTGGTCGATAAAAATGGCATCCTGAGTATGAATCGAAGTACGGTCATTAACGTCAATTCCCTGCAGGATATTGGCACCTGCCAGGAAATACGTTTCTGCATACTGCAATCCATTGGGAGCAATGATATCGAGCAGCTTGTAATTGTAAATGCCAGCACCGCTGTTGTTTGCCGTCCGCAGTTCGGGGAATTCGTTCAGCAAAGCGTCAAAGTTCTTAGGACTTCCGTTTTCAGTCGAAATGTCCTCGTTCTTGTTCGGCTCATTTGCACGAATGCTGATGTTATAGTCAAGCACCAGCTCGGCGCCGTAATTGCGGTAGTCTGGGTCATCATACAGGTCAACCGGCCGCGCATCACGATTGAAGTTATATGCCAATGCCTGAGAGCGGCAATAGGTAATCAACCGTGCGCCATCCCAACCCTTGATATACCGCAGGTCGGCCTGGCACGTGAAATAGAAATGCGTAGAACCGAAGTCCATCGGGTTCGTGGCATTATCGATGTGCAGGCTGGTCACAGCATACCATTCAGAGTATTCGTCCGAGTCCTCCATGGAGGGGTCTTTCGGATACAGGGCATCCAAGGTGATATAACCCTTGAATTTGTAGTACGGGATGTTGTTGTTCAGGAAGGTTTCTTCCAGAGACGGGATAATACCGGAACCACCATTGGCGGTACACAGCACATCCAGATTGCCGATGACTTTACCAACGTCTTCTGCAGTAAAGCTGATATCGCTTCCCACCGGATAGAAGGTATCAACGGCCTCATTCAGGTCGTTCTGATATTTCCACGTCAGTGTAGGCGTATCAGTTTTGTTGCCGTAATAGGTAATCTTGGTAGTATATACCGCCTGGTTATCGTTGGCAGCACCCGTCACGATGAATTCGCCGTTGCCGTTTTCGTAACCAACATCAAAAGTATCCAGAGGAACTTCTGTCTCGGCGCGGCCGTCATTCGGCGGAGTATCCATCTTGGATGTCCATGCCATATTGCCGTTTTCGGCGGAGGCTTCATTCAGCAGCAATGCCTGAGCCTTCAACTCGGTCAACTTGATGTAAGGCGGAACAACCGTCAGATGGCCGGTACGCATAACGGCGTCATTGTTGGCAAAAGACGTACCAACCTCTTTGATACGGGAGGCGGTGTACTGATAACGGAACACGACCTGGAAGTTGAACGAATCCCAGTCCATAACGCAGTCTTTAAGCGTCAGGGTGATTTTCGTATGCTTTCCAGCGATATCCTTCAGTTCTGCGCCTTCCGGACGCCAGAAGTTTTCGTCCTGGTGCCACTTACCATCTTCCCACTGAGTGCTGTCATAGGATTCGACCTTGACCTCATAGCTACCTTCAGGGAACAACGCATTGCCGACCAACGGCGTCCATACGCCATTTGCGCCCTGATACTGAATCTCGTAAGTCAGGCCATCATCCAGACCAGCCCAGTAATCACCCTCGAACACAAAGGTTGCATCCGATGCCACATTTACCCGCTGGTCAAATGCTTGGATGACATACATGGGACGTTCTTCGATGGTGATAATGCCCTCCATACCTTCTTCCGCCTGGTCCAGCGTAGTATAGGTGACACCATCAACAACGTATTCCGTCTTCAGTTGGATTTTGTTGCCAGTATAAGCCATAAAGCTCAACTGAACATCACATGCTGTGTAAGGAATACCGCTTTCACTGTTTTCGTGATATTCCGGCTGCATAACTGTGCCGGTCACAGCGCCATCGTTGGTGGTAAAGCTCGCACCGGGCTTGCCGATTTCAACCCAGGAATTATCGTAGTTATCACCGATGATACGGTAATACCAAGTAATGTCGCTGGCCGGGACCTCACGGTTCCACACAAGGCTGCTGCCCGTCATCACATGGTCAGTTGCACCTTCATAGTAACGGTAGTCCTCAATCGGCGTGGCCTGCGGTTTGAGCAGTTCCAAAGGCACAGTCTCGCAGTCGTCCCAAAAATGCGGGGGAACCTTGGCGATAATCGTACCGTACTGGGTCACTTCATTGCCGTTCCGGTCGTATACATGGGCGCGATAAATGCCGGCCGCGCCGGAGAATACAGGCGGGATATTGCTGATAACATACTTGCTGTCGGAGTTGACAACGCAGCTGTAGTCAGCATCTTCGGGAAGCAATGCCGAGTTATCACGTCCATAGATATGAACGGTGTAACCAGCATAGTTGTCAGAGGTCTCAAACAGTTCGTTCAGGTAGCCCAGAACACGCGCCACACCGGTGGTACGGGTTTTGCTGCCATCCGTTTTGGCAACATTCTGAGTACCAATCGTATAGTCCTGGCCCAGGTTCCAACCGTTCAGTTCACCGGTGTTGTACTTGCCTGCCGGAGAATCGCTGTGCAGGAACAATGGGGTTCCGCTTCTGGGCAGAGTGACATCATAAACGTCAGCATTGAAGTGACCCGTAAAGTTTGCAATGCCCTTCCAGTTATCACCATAAAGACGCTGCAGGTCCAGGTCCTCAGTCAGCATGTAGCAGTCATCCAACGGATACCAGAAGCTGCCGCCATTCTGCAGAGCATCAAGAATCGTCTTAGCATTGGTGGAGTTGATACGGTGAACAAAGTGGCTCATCTCTTCGCCGTTCTGCTCACTCTGGCATACTTCACACTGTTTGCGCTGAGAGATATACATGATGGTGTTGACCAGCAACATTGCTTCATTGTGCGTAAAGCGGTTACTTGGCAAATGGCCGATTTGGTTCATAAGGAAGTTACCATCGCCAGCCAAGTAGAAGTTATTTGTGCCGGTCTTACCTTCAACAGTCGGAGTAATCAGTTTGCCGTTGCCATCTGCGGCTGCGGCACTGTTGTTTGCGTATTCAACCCAGATTGTACCGAATGCGACCTGCATATTGCTATGCGTCGTTTGGGCCACAATTTCAGCACCTTGGCCGCCGGTATCATACGGATAGTTTGTAGGTGTACGATATTTGGCGCGGTTTAATGCCTCACTGTGAGAATACGGATAAGACTTTACACGCAGCCTATCGCTACCATACATTACCGTCTTGTAGTTCGGCGACAAATGAGAGCCGCCGGAAGACATGATTCTGGACGGAATCTTGTACGGGTCGGCATATGCATACGTCATGAAGTATTCATACGTACTGGTGCCGAGAATGCTCTCTGTGTCAGTGTTGATGTTGTTTTCGCCCATCAGTGCGTTCATATTCCAGTGGCCCCAGTTCGGGTTCCAGGAGTTCACGTTATAGTAACGTGTCTGGGTATCGTTGGGGTCAATGGGAACAATCTGATAGGTATACTGCGTACCGTTACGGTTCATCAGCCGCACTTCATGTACAGTGTAACCGTTTTGGCCAGTTGTAGTTGTACAGCCGTCACCGGGATAGTGCCAGACACCACCGGGGTCTTTGCCATAATAATGCCACGGGCCATTCACATCGCCCCAAGCATCGGTATAAGCACCGGCATAACCATACATGGTGTCGTGACCAATCATCATGCCGAATCCTTCGGCCATATAACTTCGTAACGCCCAGAAGCCTTTGCCAGAAAGGTCAGGTTCATCATAAACGCCAGGTCCCCAGGCAAACGAATCCATTCGATAATTTCCTTCAGCATCCATCAAATATGCATCTGGATTCTCGTTGAAGCTGTTTACTTTCACGGTATACATCGTAATATGCGTGCCGTTTTCATAGTAGTTGTTACTACCAACACTTGCAATGCCACCGTAATAAGGTGTACCAGCATCTGGAATATAAGCCGAAAGAATTGTAACTGCTTCTTTATACTGTTCTCCGGCCTGTCCCACTTTAGTAGAAGCCGGAATCTCTACAGCCGTACCTGTGCCTGTGGCACCATTTTGTCTGAAATAAACAGTCTTGCCATACCACTCCGACAAGACTTCCATCTTGTTTCCGTCAGTCAAGCGGAAACCAATGTATTTTCTTGTCTGTCCTGTCGGCAAACCCGTCGATTTGTCGATGACGTTCGCTGTGTGCGAAGTTGAGAAATCCAACTTCGTCCAATACATATCAGCTTGAGCCTGAGTAATACGTCCTTCCGCCAGCCATTGCTGAACCTGGGCATACATTTCAGCTGTAATGTATTCGTAGTTGCTGTTCACGCCAACAATCCACTGATTGTCGTTGGACAAGTATGGGCCACTTGCGGAAACACGTGCCAGGCTAAAGAATCTGGCGGCTACTTTTTCAGAAAATGCCTCCATTGTCTCAGGAAGTTCAAGTGACTTTTGAGACGAGTAAAGGACATCATTTTCCTTGATATCTTCTTCGACCGCAGTTTCTCCAGTTGCGATAGTTTCAGAATCACTTGTTTCAAGGTACTTGTCCAGTTCTGCCAGATACGCTTCATCAACAATCGTGACCTTGCAACGATAAGTTATATAACGGTCATTTTCATCAACAATATGCGTATATGTGGCATCTGTAGCACCATCAATATCGGCCCAAACAATCGTAGCGTTGCTGTTATCCTGAGTGGAAACAAACTCGTACACACCATCGTCATTCAGATTGCCGACATAATGTTCTTCACCCTTGTCCGCCAGCAACGTAACGCCAGCTTCAGTTTTCTGCGCAGTGATGACAAAACCATCCACCGCAAAATTGCGGGTTTTCCACGCAAAAGTCAGTGAATCTGCACTCTCACCGATTGCTTCCAGCGCATCTTTTCCGGCCAGCCACAACTCCATGCCTTGCCAGGATACATCCGGATTTTCGGACAGAAGCTCAGCTTCCGTCTTATCGCCAACGAGATAGTTATACCACGTTGGGGTAAGGCCACCATCAGCATCCGTGTAGTCGAATACTGCATCATCGACCGTATCAGGTTCAGGAGAGTACCATTTCTGCCACTGATAAGTGACTGCGACATCGTCACGATTCAGATTTACAGACATCGTAACTTCATCGCCAACATTTGCTTGAATAGCACTGTCGGTGTCTTCCGCAACTGCCAAAGGAACAAAATCAGACGCCGGCTTAGACAGAGAAGCCAAACGAGTCATGACTGCTTCGTAGACTTCATCAACATAAGCCAAATCGATTTGTGCGGCTTCTTCGTCAGAAAGCTCATTGATGGCAAATTGCAGCGAATCACACAGTTGTCGCAGCGCATTGCACTGTTCCTCATCATAGTTCGCAACTTCATCAACAGATGCAGGCAGCTGCTCCATCATGCTTTTCACAGAATCGAGCTGTTCGCTCTCCTCTGGAGCCGGTGTTGCCGACGGTGTTGGAGTTGGTGTTGCTGTCGGTTCAGCTGTTGGGGTTGCCGTTGGCTCCACCGTTGTTTCCGGCGTAGGCGTAGGCGTCACATTGGGAGTCTCGCTGCCCGGGGTAGTCGTAGGCTCGGTTTCGCCTGGAACGGCAGTCGGAACCGGAGACGGAGTTGCTTCCTCGGGTGCAGTAGAACTGGAACTGGCATCGCTACTGCTCTGCCCTGTTCCGTCGTCATTTTCTGTCTTTTCATTGACAGAGTTGCCTTCGGAACCATCATCCAACGCAAGGGAGCTGGTCCCGGAAGTTTCGGTTTGCGCATCATCCACAAGATAATTGCTGCTTGATGCCGCATCCGCTGCAAAAGCTGTAATACCAGTTGTTGCAACGGTCTGCGCAAACATCAAAGCAGCAAGCAGTCCTGATGCAATGCGCGTACCGAGTTTTTTCTGCATGCTTCGTTTTCTCCTTTCGTGAAATTTCGTGCGTGAATCGGCAATTTGTGATTCCTACTGCATTAGGCATCATTTCAGAGATTTTCCGTTTGCCGTTTCCTATATATTATACCCGTTTTACATAGTTTTCGCAACGAACCGCCGTGTAAAAGAACATATTACGAATTAGTTGCATAATTCTCGACACAAAGAAAAAAGCGTTATGACTCAATATAGTCATAACGCTTTTTTCTATTTCGGCACTAAAAGCCGTTATATGCCAACAGATTCATTTACAGGTCGGGAACTTCACCTGCTCCATCACCATTGCCTCCACCGGTGACTACCTGATTTCCCCAGTCGCTACCAATACCTTGTCCGCCACCGGAACCAGAAGAGCCACCGTCACCGCCAGAGGAGCCACTATCTCCACCAGAGGAACCGCCGCCACTAGGAGCGGGGTCGGGAGCAGGAGCTGGGTCAGGATTGCTGGGTGCGCTCGGTGCGCCAGTGCTACCGCCAGAGCCACTGCTCTGTGCCGCCTGCTGTTGGGCCGCCTGAGCCGCAGCCGCAGCTTGCTGTGCCGCCTTCTGGTCAGCGGCCTTTACAGGACAACCGGAACTGGTGTGGCCAGTCTGACCACAATAACTGCAGGTGACTTTCTTCACCGTGAGGTCGTAACTTGCACTGACATCGCCGCCGGCGTTACTTGCCGTGATGGTGGCACTTCCCTCGGCCTTGGCTGTTACCTTCCCATTGGAATCAACGGTGGCCACATTGGGGTCACTGCTTGTCCAGTTCAGGACCTGGTCGCTTGCATCCGCCGGAGCCACAGTCGCCTTGATTGTGTGAGTATTGCCGACATTGAGAACACCTTCGCTGTTATCGAAAGTAATGCTCTCCATTCGCTTGGTTACCGTCACCTTGGTGACCGCAGTAAAGCCATCAGGAGCAACCAACATCTCGCTGTCAACAGCGGCTTCAGGCGTTTCTGCGGTTGCCGGCACATCCGCGACAATCGTGGTTGTGATGGTGCATTCGCCCACGCCAACTGCCGTAACCATGCCGTCTTCATCGACCGTAGCAATGGATTCATCGCTGCTTGCATAGGCTAGCTTGACCTCAGTGGCGTCCTCCGGCGTCATGACGGCGCCAAGGGCCTTGGTGTTTTCACCGTTCAGCTCCAAGGTCATGCTCTCCGGAGCGGACAAGCCCTCGGGAAGAATCACGACCTTGACATGGGTGGTCGAACTGAGATTCAGCTTTTCAGCCGTCACAGTGACATCAGCTTCGCCGGCGCCTACAGCCGTCACCATGCCGGTGTCGTCAACCGTAACCACGCTCTCATCGGAGCTGGTCCAGGTCAGCGTCAGCTTCTCAACGGCCTTGGCAACCTCTGCAGTGCTGACATCATTCTCAGTACCATACTGGATTTCCAGCAGCTGGCTCTCGCCCTTTTCCAGAACCAGGTCACTCGGAAGACCGATATTACTGATATCGACCCCGCAGCCGGCCAGCCCCAGCGCCATAACCACTGCGAGGATGAGCGCGGCCATCTTCGCTTTCATCGTTTTCATGAATTGTATCCCCTTTCATTCGGCCTGTCGTCTTTTCAGGCTCATTTTTAAGATATATTTTTGAATCGAGAGTGTCAAGTATTAAAACTCAACTCTAGGAATTCATTTGTTGCCCCCTCGAATCTTTGTATTTATTATACCACATTCGTTCAGTATTATCAACCATAAAGTTATTCAGATTACAAATTTCCCCAAATTGTAATAGATTATAAAACATCACCACAAAATCTTTTCCTTCATCCAACCGGAGAGAACTGTCCCCCACCCCACTCAATCCTGCCCTTTTTCCACTATATGAAATATATTTTTCCGCATAAAAAATAAACCCGTCCCATTGGTTTTGGGGTCAGGCAGCGTACAACGCATCAAAAAAGGCGGTTACCAGGCCATTTGGCCTCTTTTGTGAGAAGAAACCCGGGAGCGATTGAAGAATTATGCTTCGGAATAAGGGTGTATAACAAATTTTCCCATTCTCACCATAGGTTAAAAGTGCGGCTCCTTTTTCTTTGAAAAACGCATCTGCAACATCTTTTAGTTTTTTCCAAAAATCCGGAACTTGTTTTTCGAGGACTTCCAGAATCTTAGAAACCAATCCGGCCTTCTCTTTTTTGGTCAATCCCTTCGGGATGCGTCTCTTTTTCTTGCCGGCCTTGTGTTTCATTTTCTCGACGACTTCATTTGCATATGTCGAGGCCGCCATCTGAACCGAACGGTTATTTTCATCAGTGTCTTGGTACGGTTCATCATTGGGAACAGTCTCCGCAATTTTTTCGGAGCAAAATGCCGCACCTTTCCCTAAAAGGTCAAATTTGTGAATATAGTTCCGTACAGTGCGAGCAGTACAGTGAAGGAGTGCAGCGATTTCGCTGTTGGTCTTTCCAAGCGCCAGAAATTGCATGATTTTGGCACAGGTGTTTTTGACACGTTCTTCATTGCTGACCCCACACTTATTTTTCTGTAGCCGGCGCCGTTCTTTTTCATCTGTATCAATGATAGTGCGCATTGCGGCTTGTTCGGCGGCAGTAATGCTCAAGTCACGGATGATGGTTTCGTTTTTGGCCATGTAGAGCTTGTACTGTTTCAGTATGCTCCTGACTTCATACTCTGGCAGCGGTTCTGTAAATTGGTTGTTCATGGCTCGAATCATTGCTGCCTGCGTTTCCCCATTAAACCCACAACGAGCCAATGTATTGCGGTAATGATGCAGAAACAGTTCGCGTTGTCCCGTCATATGACCTTTACGGATTTTGACCAGCATCTGCAAATCCTTTAAGCGCATGGGATTTACACTCATTGCTTTGACTTGGTGACGTTTGCTGCATTCTTCTTCTGTTTCGGTTTTATGAGTACGTGCCGCATTTGCTTTTCTGACTGCAGGCACATGGATACTCTCAACTGGTTCATTGGCAATGAACGGAGAGAACTTCAGTTTGTTGGGGACTTCGATTTTTTCAGATGCAACCAATTCCTTCAAGATATGAAGGGGCGTGTCGTTTGGAACACTTTCGCATCTACTACGAAGGCGGCCCAGCCACACCATTTCGTGGTGTCTTGCAGCCCACCTGTACATCGAGTCAAACTTTATATATTTCCGTGTCGGATTTACGAATACTACGGCAACCTCTCGTGCTTCGTTGGCATCTTTGTTATTGTTAGTTCCCGGGATGCGCAAATACCGAGATGCATCTTTTGCAGCCGCATCAGCACCATAGGCTTTGAATTCTTGAAAAATCTCTGTCTGGATTTCATCCCAAACCGGCATGAAACGAACATCAACGGGCTGGGCAAGCAGCCACCACACATGCAATCCGTGACCCGTACAAATAATGAGGCTGGGAATCGGCATGTTGTGGCTCTTACACTGTTGCAGGATAGACGCTACAACCTCTTCCGGCTTCATATTTTTGTACTTTTTGGATTTATGGAAGTCGATATCCGTAAAAAAGGCGTTCAGATGCCGGACATTATCCTTTTGCCGGCCTTTGTCGTCTGCAAAGCCATTTGGCGCAATATATATATCGTTTCCCGTAACCACAAGGTTGCCCGTCGCAATAGCGTCACGGACCTTTTGGCTTGGAATGGCTTCTTGTCGCATCTTTCCTTCATCGCTTTTTTCTGCGAAGTAGATGATGTCATGTTCCGGGAAACGATTGATGATTGTTTGGAAGAACTGGAATTGGCCGCCATCATACTTATCTTGGCACACTGGCCGCACTGTAAGGATTTTCGACTTTGCCAAGGCCATTACCATATCCAGTTCCTCCTTTCTTGTCCAATATCATGTGCGGCCGCCTTTACCTTGTGTCTGCCATAAGCCGGACATTTTATCAGCATGCAAACCCGGACGAGAATATTTGTCCACGGCACGTCACATTTTAATTCAGCCCCGAATTCTTCCTTCTTATTATACCATTATCGCTAAGTATTCGCAGTGACTCGCAGTCGCCATTATTCATGCGGTGCCCCCTTTTTTATACCATTTGGGCAAAAAAACAAACGCACACAAGCATTTATTTTGCTTGTGTGCGTTCATTGCGATTTTTATTTATCGCGGTTTCTTATGGCAAGCCGGGCAGGATTTGAACCTAGCAGCTTTCGGTTTTGGAGACCGATACTCTACCAGTTGAGCTACCGGCTTAAAAACGGCCGATTACCGGCCGGTACAAACGTTTCCTTCTTTATTCTGTGGTGATTTGCGCTGCACGCTTTCTGAAGGTAGGGTCGTATTTTGCGCAAAGCTGTTTGTTTGTACTCTTGTAGTATACCCTCTCCGTATAGTTTTTTGTCATTTCACCGCGCCGAGCAAAGCCTCTGCCGTCAAGATAAACACAAAGCAAGACGGCGTTTCTCTGGGCTTCTTGGTCTACAGCATAGACTGTGTATTCATCCAGGTTGTTGTGAACCACGCAGCCCTTATGGATTTCGGCCACCTGAACACCATCTCTGTAAATCGGATAGACAATGCCGGCTTTTCCCAGCCCAACCTCGTACATATCGTAAACAGTTCCGGTAGAAAGCTCCAAACAATCGAATCCATATCTGGTCAGAAAGAATCCGTCAGAACGTTTTCCGTAAAGTGTTCCATACACCTCCTCTCCGTGTTTGATGAGGTATGGAACGATATGCTTCAGTGTGATGTTGTTTTCACGATATTCCTTAGACGCCATGGCAAGATATTTGAGATGATAACTCTCATCTCTATAGGAAATATCGCATGGCATTCCAAACAGAAAATTGACCGGGAATTCGGCCTTCCCAATCGGTTTCTGTTCTTCCGCAACGACATATGCAGCGGATAGGGCAGATTCAATCTGCTTTACTTCACAAACCATTGCTTTTGCTTTGTAGGTGCAACAATAATCGCACCGCTCTCCTTTCGTTATAATTTTGTTGATGTTGATTTGGAGATTTGTGTTTTATGACGATTGGTGCCGACGACGGGAATTGAACCCGTACGATGTTTCCATCCGAGGTTTTTAAGACCTCTGTGTCTGCCCAAATTCCACCACATCGGCTTATTGGTGCGTTCAGCGGGAATCGAACCCACAACCTTCAGATTAAGAGTCTGCTGCTCTGCCTGTTGAGCTATGAACGCATATAGCCAGAGATTTCCCTGGCATGTGGCGCCGCAAGAGGGATTTGAACCCCCGGACCTTTTGAGCCTGCGGTTTTCTGGACCGCCGCCTTCGACCTCTCGGCCATTGCGGCATCTTGGGACCAATGGCCGGCATCGAACCGGCGACCTTCTCCTTATGATGGAGTTGCTCTGCCAACTGAGCTACATTGGTATATGGTGCCCGAAGCGAGACTCGAACTCGCAAAACCAAATGGAAGCAGCTTTTGAGGCTGCCGCGTTTGCCAATTTCGCCATTCGGGCAAAGACAGATGCAAGTGTAGAGTTGGATAACCAAATAAACACACCTACATCTAATTGTTTAACCAATCGTTTATCAGGAATCGTTCCCTATCTTGTTCTGGCGTATATGTTTCTCCGGCAGTGATTTTTCGGATGGTGGTGTATACGAGATGATTCGGCTCATATTGGGTGCTACGGAAAACATCCATATCATCAACCCCCAGATACCGTTTTGCCGCTGCGCATACTGCCGCACTGCGGGACACACCGGCATCGCAATGGACAAGCAGAACGTCTGCCGAATCTCGCCAAGCATCAACGAAGCGGATAATACTCTCGGCATGGTCTTCATCAAAAGAATTCGGGCCAATCACGACATCATCGAAAAATAGCCGCAGGACCGAAATGACACCGTTTTCCTGTGTTTTGGTGATTCTGGCCGGCCTTTGACCACAGCTGTTTATGCTTATGAGGGCCGCCTTCTCTTTGTGCTGTTCCTGGCAATACTGAACCGCATCGACTCTATCCATAATCAGAAACGTGGAAATCGCCACGGACTTTTCCCCTTTCTTTTTTCTTCTGACATACTTAGTGGTTGGGATAGCCGGATTTGAACCAGCGAATGCGGGAGTCAAAGTCCCGTGCCTTGCCGCTTGGCGATATCCCAATATGAAACAAGTCAGCTGCGCAAACGGCTTTTACCGCGCTGTCGGCATGCGGGTTATGCGCACCCCGGTGGGTTCTCACCACTATATTCTGATAAACCAACTTGTTGATGGTGCCCAGGGAGGGAGTCGAACCCTCAAAAACCAGAGTCTGAGTCTGGCGCGTCTGCCATGATTGCGCCACCTGGACATGCTGGGCGCCTTCTTCCTTCAGCGCCCGGGAAGTGGTGTCTCCGGTGGGATTTGAACCCACAATCCTTTCGGCATCTGGTCCTTAGCCAGACGTGTATGCCAATTCCACCACGGGGACATATAAGAGCAGACTATTGAGCAATCCGTCTGCCGGGGATGATGGCGGTGCCGGTGAGGCTCGAACTCACGCGCCGCTTTACAGCGACCTATCTCTTTAGCAAAGAGACCCCTTCACCGACTTGGGTACGACACCATGGTGCATCTGAAGAGACTCGAACTCTCGGCCCACGGATTAAAAGTCCGCTGCTCTACCCCAACTGAGCTACAGATGCATATTATACATATTGTATAATTGTATGGTTAATAATGTTGCCCGGTTTTTGGCCGGCCAACTGAAGCAAAAACAAAAGCGCCCATGTAGTGATGCTACACAGGCGCTTTTATATCTCAATGGAAGGCGGTTGCACTTATACAGTGCCACTTGCACCTACGCATTTCAACTTACTTGCGTCATTATGAGCATCACAAAGAACTGCGGATTTGAGCATTTGGCTCAACTTCCACAGTTTCTGGTTCATGCTGCTTAACGACACGAAGCAAATCATGGTAGGCTCTCCTTTCCTTTGATATTGGTTTTTGCTCTTCATTCATCTGAGCTATCACTATTATACATCTTGTAATTTTCAAAGTCAACAACTTTTTTCGTTTTCTTTGTTTCTGTGTAGTTCAGCCGATTCTCTCATTTATTTTACTGTGCAAATGTGGTATAATAAATAGGAAATACAGTATAAGGAGGACAGACTATGAAATGGCTTGCTCGCACAGACGCAACATCAATTTCTGAGGCCGTATGCCGTGCATCTGGGCGGACTATAGATGAGCTGAGATTTCCTGAACCGGTAGAACCCTGGGAAGTTGAGAACCTGGAAGCTGCCGCCATTCTTATTGATAAATGTTTGCATGATGGTATGCGGGTTTCTATCATAGGAGACTATGACACCGATGGCGTGACTGCAACCGCGATTTTGTATTTAATGTTTACTGCTTTGGGGGCCACACCTGACATCCGCCTTCCTCATCGTATGAGTGAAGGATATGGTTTGTCTGTCAATATCGTAGATGAAATCGTGCAGAAAAATCCAAATGGTCTTTTGATTACCGTGGATAATGGTATTTCGGCTTTTGATGCGGTTGCACACGCCAAGGCGGCTGGATTGACAGTGATTGTATTGGACCATCATCTACCCGGGGCAAAACTTCCCCCGGCCGATGTTGTAGTCGACCAGTGGATTCATCCAGATACTGCTTCATCTTTTTATTGCGGTGCCGGCTTGGCCTTCAAATTGGCTCAATACTTGCTTTCTGGCGATGCCGCTTTGCTCGAAAAACTCTCTGCCCTGGCGGCCATCGGAACTATTGGGGACGTTATGACCTTGACGGATGACAACCGTGCCATTGTGCAACAGGGTCTTGACGCTATGGGCAAATCCCATATTACCAAAGGTCTCAAGAGTATTCTTGAAGTAAGCGGAAAGGCTAAATTTGATGCTACTACCCTCGCCTTTTACATTGTCCCCATGATAAACGCTGCCGGTCGCCTTATAGATGATGGAGCACGACTTCCTTGCGCTATTCTTGCAGCCGAATCACCGGTGGGGCGTCATGCTGAAAAGCTCAAAGCCCTAAACGATGAACGTAAAGAAATGGTCAAGGTGCAGTTTGAGGAAATAACCTCTTCTTTCGCCTCTCAGGATACTCCCCCTTCCATTCCT
>OLNO01000044.1_pt1 | contig 115065 bp, 99 predicted proteins | sample 1672861 | NCBI WGS metagenome assembly OLNO01 (sample SAMEA3136731, study PRJEB25190) | human gut metagenome | reverse complement strand
AACCTCATGCACGGTTTGATGAGGGGCGGATGAAAATTTCATCCGCCTACTCTACCCCTGAAAAGTGGAAATTTCCTATCCCCTCTGCATACAATACAGGTAGAGTATCTTTTCAAACCCGTTCAGAAAGGATGATCATTATGACGAAAGGCATTGTAAAAATAAAGAAAAACCGTGCATTTGTAGAGCAGCAGAACGGCGAGGTGGAAGTGGCTTCCGGGCAGTATGTGTATCTGAAAGTGGAAAATTGCTGGATTCCGGTGGTGGTGCGGTATTCGGCGCGGAGGAAGAAGTGGTATTTTAAGTATCTCGAGGAAATCCCGGTCTGCGGGCAGAAGGTGCTGCTGAAGGCGTAGCCGGTAAAGGGCGTTTCACGTATGTTTAACATGTGTTTAATCTTTCTGAGTCAGAAATTCATTATGCAGCTCCTGGATTCTGCGCTGTTCGGCAGCGTCCTGTTTTTCACGCTCCGATCAATACGAAGATCCCGCAGGCAGAGCGCAGATCAGCGTCAGACCGAAAACAAGAAGAAAAGAATAAAGATATGGATGACCGGGATGATTTTCATGATTCATAGAAAGCCTGGCTTTCTGAATGTAAAATTCGTAGATAAGGATTTTCTGTGTCTAAAATTCAGTATAGCAAACGGAATTTTTCGCGTCAATGGAAAGGATTGGTTTCTCGATTCCCAAATTCATCATTTACGCCGTCCCCAAAGTCTGCTAAGATAAAGAAAACTTGTTACCAAACGAGAAAACAGGAGTGATTTACATTGAAAAAGATTTTATTTATCGCAACCGGCGGCACAATCGCTTCGAAGAAGACGGAAAATGGTTTGACTCCGCAGATTACGCCGGAGGAGTTATTGTCTTATATTCCGGAGGTGGAAGGCCTCTGTGAGATTACGGCGGTGAATCCGTTTAATCTGGACAGCTCGAATGTGGTTCCGGAGAACTGGAGCACGCTGGTGAAAGTGGTGAAGGAGCATTACGAGGATTACGACGGTTTCGTCATCGCGCACGGAACTGATACGATGGCGTACACCGCGGCGGCGCTTTCCTATATGATTCAGAATTCGGAAAAGCCGATCGTCATCACCGGAGCACAGCGGCCGATCAATTTGGATATCACGGATGCAAAGACAAACCTGTCCGACAGCTTTTATTACGCCTGTGATGATGCATCCCAGGGTGTACAGATTGTGTTCGACGGAAAAGTCATCGCGGGAACGCGCGCGAAGAAGGTGCGGACGAAGAGCTATAATGCCTTTTCCAGCATCGATTTCCCGTACCTTGCGGTAATACAGGACCGCCGGATTCTGCGGTATCTGCCGATGCTGCCGTATGAAAAGCCGGTTCGTTTTTATGAAAACTTAGGCGATAACGTTTTTCTCTTGAAACTGATCCCGGGAATCAGCCCGGTATTGCTTCCGGCGATTTTTGAGCACTACGATGCGATCATTGTGGAGAGCTTCGGTGTCGGCGGTATTCCGGCGAGCATCAAGGAGCCGTTTTACGAGCTCTGCCAGAAGTACCCGGAAAAACTCATCATCATGTGTACCCAGGTTTCTCACGAGGGAAGCGATATGACCGTCTATGAAGTCGGCCATGAGATGAAAACCCTGTGCAACATTCTCGAGTCATACGATATGACCCCGGAGGCAGTCGCAACTAAAACCATGTGGCTTCTCGGCAACCGTCCGGATGATCATGAGAGCCGGGAAAAAGCATTCTATAAACCGATCAACTACGATACGGTCTGGAAATAAGAAAAAGAAAGACGGCAAAAAGGCTGTCACGGTCCGCAGGAAAGAAATGTTTCTGCTGGCTGTGAACGCCTCTTTTTCTTTTTGAGGAAAAAGAAAGCAGGTAGTGGGAAAAGCAAGTACGATGGCAAGCATGCCGCTGGAAACCATCGCAAAATCTCTGGAGTACTGCATTGAGGCGGTTGTAACCAACAAAGAAGAAGTAAAAGAGACAATGGGAACGACCCACTAAAGAAGCATTTCAGGCCGTCTTACCGGAAAAAGGTGAGGCGGCCTATATTTTTTGCTTTTTTCCCTTTTGCAAACCATATCTTTTGTGTTACAATAGATTTTGTCAGAATTTTTATGCGAAAGGAACGAAAGAAAATGGAAGAGGGTAAAATTTTTAAATTTCATAATGACCTTGATACAGACCAGATCATCGCATCCCAGTATCTGCTTCTGCCGAATCTGGATGAGATGAAAGGTCATGCGTTTGAATCGTTAGATCCGGACTTTGCAAAAAAAGTAAAACCGGGAGATTTTGTCGTAGGAGGAGAAAACTTCGGCTGCGGTTCTTCAAGAGAGCAGGCACCAGGCGTCTTAAAAGCACTCGGCGTGCAGGCCGTCATCGCAAAATCCTTCGCCAGAATCTTTTTCCGCAATGCCATCAACATCGGTCTGCCGGCGATTGTCTGTAAAGACCTGCCGGATGCCGTAGAAGACGGGGACACCATGGTCCTCCATATGTCCGAGGGAACCGCAGAGGTGAACGGCAAAACGTACACCTGCACCAAACTGCCGGAATATATGCAGAACATACTGAATCAGGGAGGCTTGATTGCCTCTTTGAACCGCGAGGAGGAGTAAGAACCATGGGAATGACAATTGCAGAGAAAATTATCGCCGCTGCAGCCGGCGTTCCGGAAGTAAAGCCGGGAGATATCCACACCGTAACACTGGATCGTCTGATGAGCAACGACGGAACCACCCATCTGACGGTTGATATGTACCGCAACAAATTAAACCACCCGCACATTGCGGATCCGAAAAAGCTCGTTTTCATCGTCGACCACAACGTTCCGTCCGACAGCCCGAAAACAGCAGCATCCCAGAAAAAGATGCGTGATTTTGCAAGAGAGAACAACATTGACTTCTGGGAAGGAAAAGGTGTATGCCATCAGGTGATGATTGAGAACTATGTCCGCCCGGGCGAGCTGATCTTCGGCGCTGACAGTCATACCTGCTCTTACGGAGCGCTCGGCGCATTCGGCACCGGTGTCGGCTGTACCGATTTCCTGTACGGCATGGTAACGGGAACTTCCTGGGTACTCGTACCGGAAAGCGTAAAATTCAATCTTGTAGGAAAACTGCCGGAGGGCGTTTATGCGAGAGATCTGATCCTCACCATCATCGGCGAGGTCGGCGCAAACGGATGCAACTACCAGGTGATGGAGTTTACCGGTGAGGGTGCAAAGACTTTAAGCATCAGCGACCGTATGGCACTTTGCAACATGGCAGTTGAGGCCGGCGCCAAGACCGGTATCTTTGAGGCAGATGAGAAAGCCATCGAGTACCTGAAAGAGCACGGAAGAGAGCCAAAAGAAATCTTTCACAGCGATCCGGACGCAAAATACGTCAGAGAGTACACCTTTGACCTTTCCAAAGTCCGCCCGGTTGTTGCAAAACCGGATTTCGTAGACCGCGTTGTTCCGGCAGAAGAGACCTGCGGAACGCCGATCAATGAAGCATTCCTTGGATCCTGCAACAACGGAAGAATCGAAGATCTCCGCGTCGGCGCAGAGATCATCCGCGGAAAGAAAGTCGCAGAGGGCGTCCGTTTCCTTGTCGTTCCGGCAAGCCAGACGATCTACCGCCAGGCATTAAAAGAAGGCATCATCGACACCTTCATGGAGGCCGGAGCCATCGTCATGAACCCGAACTGCAGCGTCTGCTGGGGAAGCTGCCAGGGTGTCATCGGCGAGAACGAAGTGCTGATCAGCACTGGAACCCGTAACTTCAAGGGACGTGCCGGTCATCCAAGCTCCAAAGTATACTTGGGCTCTGCCGCAACCGTAACCGCATCCGCGATTGCCGGAAAGATTGCGACGGCAGATCAGATCTGACCATTTTCTTTGAGGGATACATAATATTTTTGGGAGAATAAACATATGGAAGCATTTACAGGAAAAGTATGGGTGCTTGGAGACGATATTGATACCGATATCATTATCCCGACCGAGTATCTTGCTTTAAAGACAATTGACGATATGAAACAGTACGGCTTTTCCCCGCTCCGCCCGGAACTGGCCGGACAGATCGAAAAGGGCGACATCATCGTGGCAGGAAAGAACTTCGGCTGCGGCTCCTCGAGAGAGCAGGCACCGGAGATCATCAAGGCGCTCGGCATTTCCTGCGTCATCGCGAAGTCCTTTGCCCGGATCTTTTTCCGCAACTCTATCAACAACGGTCTTCTTCTGATCGAGCAGCCGGATCTGCACGACGATATCAAAGAGGGCGACACCATCACCGTCAAGATGAATGAGCATGTCGATTACAACGGAAAAACATACCCGATCGCAGCTCTGCCGGAGAACCTGATGGATATCATTCAGGCAGGCGGCCTGGTAAAGGCAATGCGCAAGCGCAACGGACTGGACTAAGAGCGGGAGGAAGAAACGATGGGCAATACAGTAATTGAAAAAATCATCCGCCACAACACCGGAAAAGACGTAAAACCGGGCGACATTGTGACGGTCAACGTGGACAGAGTCATGATTCATGATATCTTCATCCCGTTTGTCGGCGATAAATTCGAGGAGATGGGCTTTACCAAACTGTGGGACCCGGATAAAGTCGTTCTGATCTACGACCACCTCGTTCCGGCAAGCCAGGTGGACGATACGAGACATTTCCACAAAGGCGATGAATTTGCAAAGAAATACGGCATGAAAAACGTACACAGAAGCGACGGAATCTGCCATCAGTTAATGACAGAGGCAGGTTACGTAAAACCGGGCGACGTTGTTTTCGGAACCGACAGCCACACGACGACATACGGCTGTGTCGGTGCATTCTCTTCCGGAATCGGCTACACAGAGATGGCGAGCATCCTTGGAACGGGTACGATGTGGATCAAAGTGCCGGAGACGATCAAAGTTGTCATCGAAGGCGAGCTGCCGAAAAATGTGATGTCAAAAGACATTATCCTGCGTCTGATCGGTGACCTCGGTGCAGACGGCGCAACGTACCGCGCACTGGAGTTCTCAGGAAGCACCGTAGAAAATATGACCGTGGCAAGCCGTATGACGATTGCCAACATGGCGATCGAGGCAGGTGCCAAATGTGCACTTTTTACCCCGGATGAGAAGACCGCAGAATACTGCGAGATCGAACTCAATGACTATCAGAAGAGCTTAAAAGGCGATGAGGATGCGAAATATCTGCGCACTATCACTTACCGTGCTGAGGACTTCGTGCCGGTGATGGCATGCCCGTCCCAGGTAGACAAGATCCGGGATACCAGCGTTCTCGAGGGAACCCCGATCGATCAGGTCTTCATCGGTTCCTGTACGAACGGCCGTCTCGAGGATCTGCAGGCGGCAGCCGAGGTTTTAAAAGGCAAAAAAGTAGCCGACTACGTAAAACTGATCGTAACACCGGCAAGCCGCAAGATTTATCTGCAGGCAAGCAAAATGGGCATTCTCGATACACTGGCAGAGGCAGGCGCCATGATTACACATCCAGGCTGCGGTCTGTGCTGCGGAAGAGCGGGCGGAATCCTCTCTGACGGCGAGCGTGTTGTAGCAACGAACAACCGAAACTTTCTTGGAAGAATGGGTACTTCTAAAGTTGAAATTTATCTGGCATCTCCAAAGACAGCGGCAGCATGTGCAGTAGCTGGAAAAATTGTGACGCCGGAAGTGTAAACGAACTTAACAGCAGAAAGGGAAAACAGACGACATGAATGGTTCAATGTTTATCGGAACCTGGTGGGCACTCGTCCCGCCGCTGCTTGCAATTCTGCTTGCATTTGTAACAAAAGAAGTTTACAGTTCCCTGTTCATCGGATCGGCAGTCGGTGTCCTTTTGTACACCGGCTTCCATCCGTGGGATGCGTTCACAAGCTTCTTTGAAATTTTACGGAACAGCATGAACATCAACATTCTGATCTTCGATATCCTGCTTGGCATGGTTGTCGTGCTGATGGCGAAATCCGGCGGCTCGGCGGCGTATGGAAAATGGGCGGGGACGAAGATCAAAACGAAGCGGAGTGCGCTTCTGGCAACGATGGGGCTTGGTGTTCTGATTTTTGTGGATGACTATTTCAACTGTCTGACAGTCGGCTCTGTCATGCGCCCGGTCACGGACAGCCACAAGGTTTCCCGCGCGAAACTCGCATACATCATCGACTCCACCGCAGCGCCGGTCTGCATTATCGCGCCGATCTCAAGCTGGGCGGCAGCCGTCAACTCGTATGTGCCGGCGGATGCGGGAATCAGCGGATTCCAGCTGTTTCTGCGGACAATTCCGTATAACCTGTATGCGATCCTTACAATTGCGATGGTCTTTTACATCTGCTACACCGGCTTTGATTTTGGTCAGATGAAGCTCCACGAGGATAATGCCGCCAAAGGTGATCTTTTCACGACCGGAGGCGAGGAGTTTGAGCAGGTTTCCGAGCAGGAGGTCAATCCGAACGGAAAAGTCATCGACCTCGTGCTCCCGGTTGCCGTACTGATTGTATCAGCGATCGGAGCGATGGTTTACACTGGTTTCCTCGGCGGCGCGGACAATGTGATTTCCGCGTTCGCAGGATGTGATGCAGAGACGAGTCTGATTTTTGCCTCCGTCGTGACGATCCTGTTTATGATGGCGCTGTATCTGCCGCGGAAGGTCATCACCTTCAAGAGCTTTATGGACAGCCTGTCCGAGGGCTTCAAGCTGATGGTTCCGGCGGTTACGATTCTCGTCTTTGCGTGGACCTTAAAAGGCGTCGGTGATGCGATGGGCCTGGCCCAGTTTGTCGGAAGCGTCGTGGGAGACCATGCATCCGCAAGTATTTTTATCCCGGTGGTGCTGTTCGCCGTGGCGGTGTTCCTTTCCTTTTCGACGGGAACCTCCTGGGGAACGTTCGCGATTCTTGTGCCGATTGCAACGGGCATGTTCGCAGCCGGAACAAATCTGGAGATGATGATTATCTCGGTATCCGCCGTCCTGGCAGGGGCGGTCTGCGGTGACCATATTTCGCCGATCTCGGATACGACGGTTATGTCAAGTGCGGGTGCGCAGAGTAACCATCTGAACCACGTATCGACGCAGATGCAGTATGCGGCCGTTACGGCGTGTGTCTGCCTGGTGGGATATCTGATTGCAGCCGTGACCAGAACGTGGTGGATCACACTTGGCGTCAGCCTTCTTCTTCTTTTGGCTGTTTTAAGCGGAATGCGCAGATTTTGCGCAAAAAAAGCGGAAAACGGCAAAAAATAAAAAAGAAAACAGAAAAACGCGTGAAATGCTTGACGAGAGAGAAAAAGAACCGTATACTAAAAAATAGAACAAACATTCACAGGACAACGGTGTCCTGCAAAGAAGAAGCGGAACGCTTTTGGAGCAGGAATGTGAATTGGAACAGAAGGAATTGGATTTTTTAAAGTCCAGTTCCTTCTGTTTATCTCTGTTAAAATTGCATCGGAGCTGTGAAATGCAGGAGAAGAAAGGAGGCATTCCGGGGCGAAAACGCTTTGGAAAAGGGAAGGACTGTTATGGTCAGAAAGATCATAGCAGACAATGGCAAAAACAAAAAGAGGGAGAAAATATATGATATTTGGAAAGTACATTAACAAATACTACCTGAAGAATGCGCCCATTCTGATTCTCGGTCTTGCAGCGCTGATTCTCGTAGATTATTTCCAGCTTTTCATACCGGAGCTGTACCGCATGGTCATCAACGGCATGAACGGCGACCCTGTTCTGGTCAACGGCCAGGCGGCGGTGTTTGATATGGAATTTCTGCTGGATCAGGTCTGCCAGCCCATGATTATTACCATTATCGTCATGGTAGTCGGCCGTTTCCTGTGGCGAGTCTGCTTTTTCGGCTCCGCGATCCGCGTGGTGACCGATCTTCGTACCTGCATGTTCGCGCACAGCAAGGAGCTGTCCCAGGAGTATTATCAGGTCAACAAAGTCGGAAACCTGATGAGTCTTTACACGAACGATCTCGATACCGTGCAGGAGTGCTTCGGCGACGGTATTCTGATGTTCTGCGATGCGCTGTTTTTAGGCCTGCTTGCCGTGATCAAAATGTGGCGCATGAACCACTTCCTGACCGGCCTTTCCATGATCCCGATGGCATTTCTGATGGCCGCCGGCACAACGCTCGGCAAATACCTGATGAAAAAGTGGGAAGAGCGCCAGGCGGCCTTTTCCGAGCTGTCCGATTTCGCGCAGGAAAACTATTCCGGTCTTGCTGTCATCAAAGCATTCGTCAAAGAGACGAAAGAGCTGATGATGTTCCGCAGACTGAACCGCGAGAACGAGGACATCAACGTAGAATATACCAAAATTTCCACACTGCTGAACATTATGGTAACGCTGTTCGTCGAGTCCGTCATCTGCGTAATCTTAGGCTACGGCGGCTATCTCGTTTACTGCGGAAGCTTCGACGCCGGCCAGCTTGTCGAGTATATCGGCTATTTCTCGGCCATTGTATGGCCGATCATGGCGGTCTCCATGCTGATCGAGAAGACATCCCGTGGAAAAGCGTCCTTAAATCGTATTACGGAACTGCTTGACGCAAAAGTCGATGTGAAGGACCGCGGCGGTGTGCAGGATCTGCCGTTCATCCATGGAAAAATCGAGTTCCGCAATCTGACCTTCCGCTATCCGGACGGGGAGTACGATGTGCTGAAAAACGTATCGTTTACCATTGAGCCGGGCGAGAGTGTCGGCATCGTCGGAAAGACCGGTTCCGGAAAAACGACCATCGTCGATCTGCTGCTCCGCACCTACAACGTGCCGGACGGAACGCTGTTTATTGATGACCACGATGTCAACACCGTTTCCATTCACTCCGTGCGTGAGGGCTGTGCCTACGTGCCGCAGGACAACTTCCTGTTCTCCGACACGATTTCCGGCAATATTTCCTTCGCCTTTGATGACGAAAACCAGGAGGCCATTGAGGATGCGGCGATGATGTCCGATGTCCATGACAATATCGCAGAGTTCAAAGAAGGCTACCGCACCGTTCTTGGCGAGCGCGGTGTGACGGTTTCCGGCGGACAGAAGCAGCGAATCTCGATTGCGCGTGCGCTGATGAAACACGCACCGATTCTGATTCTCGACGATTCCGTCTCTGCGGTCGATACCAAAACAGAGCGCACGATTCTCGACAATCTCAAAAAACGTGAGGGACTGACGACAATTCTGATCGCACACCGGATTTCAACGGTGGAGCAGATGGACAAGATCGTGTTCGTCGAGGACGGAGAAGTTCATGCAGTCGGAAAACACGAGGATCTGTACCGGACCTGCACGGCGTACCGCAAGATGGTCGATCTGCAGAAACTTGAAGAGGAAGCGGGGGAGGAGTAGAAATGCACAATTATTATCCGATTCTCTGGGTCGGCGCGATCATCGGCGTGATTTCCACCCTGCTGATTGTGGCCGCGTTTGTAGTGAAAGATGGAGAAAAAGAAACCGGCTTTGAGCGGAACATGAAAGACAGTGAAATCATGCAGCGTCTGATGGATTACGCAAAGCCGTTTTACCGCCAGTTTATCGTTGTTGGTTTTCTGATGCTGTTTTCGATCGCGTACGATATCATTTCGCCGCTGATCGTCGGCAAAATTGAGGAGCTCGTCGTTGGAAAATTCGCGCTGAATACCCTGTTTCTGTGGGTAGCGGGCTATGCGGCAATCCTTCTTGTCTCGATGGCGTGCACGTATTTCCAGGCCGTGATTCTGCAGAAGACGGGTCAGAAAATCATTTCCAATATGAGGGAGGATCTGTTCGTCCACATCGAGCGCCTTTCCCACGAGCAGTTAAATGAGATTCCGGTCGGAAAGCTTGTCACGAGAACGACAAACGATACGAACGCGATTTCGCTGATGTTCACCAACCTTCTGGTCAATCTTCTGAAGAACTTCTTCGTGATCATCGGTATTCTGATTGCGATGCTGTTTCTGAACTATGAGCTGACGCTGATGGTGCTCTGCTTCGTGCCGTTTATCATGCTGTTCTCGATTATTTTCCGCAAATTCTCGCGAAGAGCACACCGGAAAGTAAAGGACTGTACTACGGACATCAACACGTATCTGTCGGAGAACCTTTCCGGTATGAAAATCACACAGATCTTCAACCGCGAGGATGCCAAGATGCGCGAGTTTACCGACAAGAGCAACGCACTCGGCCGCGCACAGCAGGAGCAGATTTTCGTGTTTGGTATTTTCCGTCCGCTCGTCTACATGCTGTATATCAGCTCCGTGCTCTGCCTTTTGTATTTAGGCGGCAAGGGCTATCTGGAGGGAACGTCGTTCCTCGGCCAGACGCTTACCAGCGGTATGATCGTCAGCTTTTACATGTATATTTCAAAATTCTTCAACCCGATCCAGAACCTGGCGGAGCAGTTCAACTGGCTGCAGTCCGCATTTGCATCCGCCGAGAAAGTATTCTCGATTCTGGATCTCGAGCCAAAAATGCAGGATGCGCCGGATGCGATCGAGCTTACCGACATCAGGGGCGAAATTGAGTTCCGCGACGTATGGTTTTCCTATATCCCGGGCGAGTGGGTGTTAAAAGGCGTTTCGTTCCACGTCAATCCGAAAGAGACAATCGCATTTGTGGGTTCCACCGGTTCCGGAAAATCGACAATTCTTTCCCTGATCTGCCGGAACTACGAGTTCCAGAAGGGTGAGATTCTGATCGACGGCATCGACATCCGAAAGCTCAAGATCGATTCCCTGCGGAAAAAATTCGGCCAGATGCTGCAGGATGTCTTCCTGTTCTCGGGAACGATCCGCAGCAACATTATTCTCCGCGAGGAGGGGATTTCCGATGAGGAGATCATGGACGTCTGCCATTACGTGAATGCTGACCAGTTCATCAACAAGCTGGATCACGGCCTCGATGAGCCGGTGCGGGAGAGAGGAAACAACTTCTCCGCCGGACAGCGCCAGCTTCTCTCGTTTGCGCGTACCATCATCCATAAGCCTTCGGTCATGATCCTTGACGAGGCGACGGCGAACATCGACACCGAAACCGAGCTTCTGATCCAGGATTCCATGGAAAAGATGAAGAACATCGGAACGATGCTGATCGTAGCGCACCGTCTTTCGACGATCCAGCATGCGGATGAGATTATCGTACTGTCCCACGGAAAAATCGTGGAGCATGGAACGCATCAGGAGCTTTTAGCAGCGCAGGGAAGATATTACCAGCTCTACACGCTGCAGTATCACCGCGAGCAGAGTGAGAAACAGAGAGGAAGAAAGTAAGAAAATTTTAGAACAATAAAGACAATTTACAAAAAGGGAGAAATTTTGTTTGTGCAAAGTGACAAAATTTCCCCCTTTTTTACGGTGTATCATATTAAAATAATTTTATATCAATATAGTCATATGAAAAATATATGAGCATAATACGATATCCGTTTTTCCATCTCAAAAAGCGGGCGGTTATAATAAGGGAAGCAAAACGGCAGGCACCAAAAAGCCGGGCCGTCTGTTGAAAGAAAGGGAAAATGTATGGAAAAGAAAGCAAGCTTTGTAGGACGCCTGCTCTCGGAAAATCAGATGTCGGAAGCATTTATTAACAGTATGTTTCTGGCGCTGTCCGGCGGTTTTCAGGATGCCTACACGTACAATTGCAGAGATGAAGTATTCTCAAATGCCCAGACGGGAAACGTTGTGCTGATGAGCCAGAACTTTCTGGAAGGAAACTTTACGGCAGGCTTTCGGTATCTCTTCCCGATCCTCTTTTTTGCGATGGGTGTATTTCTGGCAGAAAATTTCCAGGAGCATTACCGGTATGCAAAGAGGCTGCACTGGCGGCAGGTACTTCTCGCGGCGGAAATTGTGATCCTTGCGATCGTCGGATTTATTCCGTCCTCTTACAATATGCTCGCGGCGATGCTCGTATCGTTTGCGTGCGCGATTCAGGTACAGACCTTCCGCAAGGTCGGCGGTTATTCGTATGCAAGCACCATGTGCATCGGAAACCTGCGAAGCGGAACCGCAGCGCTGTCTATGTATATGCGGGATAAGAAAAAAGAACAGCTCCGTCAGGCCGGATACTATTTCGGCGTGATTCTGGCTTTCGCCATCGGCGCCGGAATCGGAGGCGTGTTCTCCATGCTGTATGGAATCCATGTAATCTGGATTTCCTGCGGACTTCTTCTGGTGAGCTTCCTTCTGATGTCACTGGAAAAGTACCGCTGAGAAATAGGAGAGAGTGAAGAAAGAAGGCTGAAAAAATGGAAGTATTTCTGGAGTGCTGTATGACACTATTCTTTTCAGCGGCCATGCTGCTGCTGATCGTCCGCCTGGCAAAGGGTGAGGAGAAAAACATGATGTTTGCGCGTGTGTTCTCCCTGGCGTCCAACGTCGGTTTCTGGATTGGAATCGTCCGCATTGCTGTGCTGAACCGGAGCGGATTTCTGATGTTCTTCTACATCACAGGCGCAATGCTTTCCTACACGGCGATGGTCTTTGCCATGCCGCATAAAAAAGAGCAGATTGCCGGACAGCAGGCATAAATAAAAAAGAGACCCTGTATACGGGAAGGATGGAGCAGCGATGTTCCGTCCGCCGGTACGCAGGGTCTTTTTCTGTTTCAAACAAAAGTTCATAAAATCTTATACGCGTTCCAGAAGCTCCCCGATCAGCTCTTTTGCCGCCGCGTTCTGGTGCTGCCGCGGGTTGATGATAAGACAGATTTCACGTTTGGGGGCCTCCTCGATGAGCGGAATCCGACAGACGGTACGGCTCTTTAAGGCATCGCGTGCCAGATCCTCCGGATAAAATCCGATGCCGAGGTTATACTCGACCATAGGAAGAATCTGATCCGTCGTCGCCGCCTCCATATCGGGGTGGAAGGCGAGGTTGTGATTCAGAAAGTACTCGGCGTACAGCTCCCGCGTGCCGGTGTCTTTGGCAAGCGAGATAAAAGGATATTCTGACAATTCGCCGAGATGATGCGGCTCTGCGGAAAGGGATGCATATTTCGATCCGCCGATCAGAATTTCCTGGAATGGGAAAATCGGGATCTTGTGCAGCGGTTTGCGGATTTCCACCGGGCTTGTGACGACTGCGAAGTCGACCAGACCGTTTTCGAGCGCCTGGATGGCCTGCGGCGTCGAGTGGTTGGAGATGCGCAGGCGGACGTGCGGATAGCGGGTGTGGAAGTGCTCCAGGCGGGAGAGCAGCATCAGACGAAGTGCCGTCTCGCTCGCACCAATTGTGATAAGGCCGCTCTCAAGAGACCGCTCAAGAGCCAGCTCCTCCTCAACCGTGCGGAGCTGTTCGTAGGCAACGGCCACACGCTCATACACCTTTTCGCCCTCCGCTGTCAGTGTGACACCCTGGTGGGAACGGATAAAAAGTTTGCAGCCAAGCTCACTTTCCAGATTGTTCATGCACCGTGTGATGTTGGGCTGGTTGTTTTTCAGAATTTCCGCGGCTTTTGTAAAGCTGTGATATTGTGCTACGAAGTAAAAAATGCGATAATAATCATATGTAATCATAAAAACCTCCGAAGGATGAAAAAAGAAAAATCCGTTACTGTTCACTCAGCAGTGAAACACTTGCTGTTTCGCTGCGTAAGAACATGATTCAGGTGTGAGCAGCCCTCCTTTTGCGAAGCAAAACTTTAAATGAGGGCTGCGAATGTTACAGTTCGCAGGGTACCTGTGAACTGTAACAAAAAATCATCCATGATTGCTTCAATATAAAATACATGCGCCGGGTTGTCAAGGGATTTCTGAGGAGGGTCCGGCCGGATTGTGCGGGGGATGGCAGAAGAGAAGTGGAAATTTTTTGAAAAAACACTTGCAAAATACCCGGACAGGGTATATAGTGTAGAAGAAAATAAGATACCCTATTGGGGTATACGAAAAAGAAAATCCAGAACTACAGAAAGGAAGACATACGATGGAACAGTACAATGTAACCGGTATGAGCTGCGCCGCCTGCCAGACCCGTGTCGAAAAAGCCGTGTCAAAGGTACCCGGTGTCACATCCTGCGCAGTCAGCCTTCTGACAAATTCCATGGGCGTGGAGGGAACGGCCTCCCCGGCAGAGATTATTGCCGCCGTGGAAAATGCAGGCTACGGTGCGTCGAAAAAAGGCGAGAAGGGAAGCACATCACAGTCGGCTTCCACAGCAGAATACGAAGAGATGCTGAAAGACAAGGAAACACCGGTCATGAAACGCCGTCTGGTGAGCTCCGTTCTTCTTTTGATTCCGCTCATGTATTTCTCCATGGGCCATATGATGTGGGGATGGCCGCTGCCGAAATTCTTTGAAGGAAACCACATCGCAATGGGACTGGTACAGCTCCTGCTTACCATTGCGGTCATGGTCATCAACCAGAAATTCTTTATCAGCGGTTTCAAGAGCCTCTGGCATAAAGCACCGAACATGGACACGCTGGTAGCGCTTGGTTCTACCGCATCGTTTGTATACAGCGTCTACGCCCTGTTTGCCATGACGGGAGCGCAGGTACAGGGGGACATGGATGCAGTCATGAGCTATATGCATGAATTTTACTTCGAGTCCGCAGCCATGATTCTGACCCTGATTACCGTCGGAAAAATGCTGGAGTCGATTTCCAAAGGAAAAACGACCGATGCGTTAAAGAGTCTGATGAAGCTGGCTCCGAAGACCGCTGTTCTCTTAAGAGACGGAAAAGAAGTGGAAGTCGGCATTGATCAGGTGAAAAAGGGCGATCATTTCATCGTCCGCCCGGGCGAAAATATTCCGGTGGACGGCGTTGTCCTGGAGGGAACGAGTGCCGTCAACGAATCCGCGCTGACTGGCGAGAGTATTCCGGTGGATAAAGAGGCCGGCGACCGCGTATCGGCGGCGACCTTAAACCAGTCCGGTTTCCTGACCTGTGAGGCGACGAGAGTCGGAGAAGACACAACACTCTCCCAGATCATTCAGATGGTCAGCGATGCGGCAGCGACAAAAGCGCCGATCGCCAAAGTGGCCGATAAAGTTTCCGGTATTTTTGTGCCGGCCGTTATCTGCATTGCACTTGCTACGATTGTGATCTGGCTGTTTGCAGGAGAGAGCGTCGGCTTTGCTCTTGCAAGAGGTATTTCCGTTCTCGTTATCAGCTGCCCGTGTGCGCTCGGCCTTGCAACACCGGTTGCGATCATGGTCGGAAACGGAATGGGAGCAAAACACGGAACGATGTTCAAAACCGCAGTTTCTCTCGAGAAGACAGGAAAAACACAGATCGTTGCACTCGATAAGACTGGAACCATCACAAGCGGCGAGCCGCAGGTAACCGATCTTGTCCCGGCGGACGGTGTAAGTGAGGAGGAGCTTTTAAAAGGTGCCTTTGCACTGGAGCACAAAAGTGAGCATCCGCTGGCCCGTGCGATTCTTGCACTTGCAGAGGAAAAAGGCCTGGCCCGCGAAGAAGTCAGTGATTTCTCTGCGCTTCCTGGAAACGGCCTTGTGGCAAAACGGAACGGAAAAGAGCTCTGCGGAGGCAACCGCGCACTGATTACGAAAAAAGCGGTTCTCTCGAAACAGATGGAAGAGCAGGCAGCAAAACTTTCCGAAGAAGGAAAGACACCGCTGTTCTTCCGTGAAGACGGAAAGATGCTCGGTATGATCGCGGTTGCGGATGTCATCAAAGAGGACAGCCCGCGTGCGGTGAAAGAACTGCAGAATATGGGAATCCGTGTCGTGATGCTGACCGGAGACAATGAGCGCACCGCGCGTGCCATCGGCGCACAGGCAGGTGTGGACGAAGTCATCGCAGGCGTTCTGCCGGATGGAAAAGAAGCGGTCATCAGCCGCCTGAAAGAAAAAGGAAAAGTAGCGATGGTAGGAGACGGCATCAACGATGCACCGGCTCTGACCAGTGCGGATATCGGTATTGCCATCGGAGCAGGAACCGATATCGCGATCGATGCGGCAGACGTTGTCCTGATGAAGAGCCGCCTCTCCGATGTACCGGCAGCGATCCGCTTAAGCCGTGCGACCCTCAGGAACATTCACGAGAATTTGTTCTGGGCCTTCATTTACAATATCATCGGTATTCCGCTGGCTGCGGGCGTATGGATCCCGCTGTTCGGCTGGAAGCTGAACCCGATGTTCGGTGCGGCGGCGATGAGCCTTTCGAGCTTCTGCGTTGTGACAAACGCCCTGCGTCTGAATCTGTTTCGGATGCACGACGCGTCAAAAGATAAAAGAATCAAAAACGAAATTCCAAAGGAGGATCTGAACATGACAACAGAACAGGGAATGGTAAAAACCATGACAATCGAGGGCATGATGTGCGGCCACTGCGAGGCAAGAGTGAAGAAAACACTTGAGGCAATCGAGGGTGTTGCATCCGCAGAAGTAAGCCATGAAAAAGGAACAGCCGTTGTAACACTGACAGCTCCGGTATCAGACGATGTGCTGAAAACAGCCGTAGAGGCACAGGATTACACCGTAAAAGGAATCCAGTAAAACAGGAAACATAGAGAAAAGGGAAACGCGCCTGGAATGAAAATTTCCGGGCGCGTTTCCTTTTTTTACCAGATATAGCAAAAATATTGCAATTTGTTCGGAATTTTCGTGACAAAAGGACAAAAATCCGTTAGGATAGAGAAAAAGAAGAGCAAAAACAAAAGGGTTTTTAGGATCAGGAGGTTTTTACATTATGACAGAGTACAGACTTGCAAAGCCGGAAGAGTGGGAGGACTGCATCGAACTTGCAAACTACGTGTTCAGCACGGCACACCGTCCGCACGACTTTGAGCAGTTAATTCCAAGGGTTTATCAGGCAGGACCGGAAATGGCACGGATCCACCGCGTCGCTGTTGCGGAAAACGGCAGACTCCGGGCCGAGATTGCGGTGCTTCCACAGCAAATGGCAGCAGGGGGTAAGCTGCTCCGCGCAGGATATGTGGGAAGCGTTTCCGTGCATCCAAAGGCAAGGGGCGAAGGCCACATGAAGCGTCTTCTTGGCGACTGGATTACGGATCTGGAAGGAACGTGTGATCTTCTGGCACTGGACGGCCAGAGACAGCGGTATGCCTACTTTGGCTTTACGCCGGGAAGTGAAAAATACACGTTTTACCTGGATGTGGCAAATGTGCGCCATACCTGGAAAAACGGGGAACTCTCCGCTTACACCTTTGCGCCGCTGTTTCCGGAAAACGGCGAAGCGGACGAAGAGGCGGCAGCCTTTGCAAAGAAGCTGAATGAGGAAAAACCGCTTTACGTGGTAAGAGAGGATGTGAAAGCCTGCCTGAAAACGTTCGGCGAGCAGGCAATTGCAATCTGGAAAAACGGTGAGCGGATCGGATATCTGGCACTTTGCGGCGGAAACCAGGTTGTGGAAGCAGAAGTGTTGGAGGAACAGGATTTCGTTCCTGCACTTGCCGCTTATTTAAAAGAAAATGCGCTTGACTCTCTTTTCATTTCCATTCCGGTGTATGAGACCGGAAAAGCAGCAGCGTTATCGGAAGTCTGCGAAGGCTTCACAAAAGAGCGCTGCGGTTCCGCGATGTACCGCATTTTTGAGTTTGCAGACGTCATCGAGGCAATGCTGACCATGAAAGCAGAGACGATGGGCATCAGCGATGGAACGTGGTTCGCCGTACTGGAGGGACAGCCGCTGACCGTGACGGTAAAAGATGGAACTGTGACCGTGACACGGGAAGCCCATCCGGGGGCAGATGTACTCAACCGGGAGCAGGCGCAGGAACTGCTTCTTTCACCGCTGGCAAGTAAGGGAAGCAAGGTTCCATCTGAAATCTGGAAGAACATTCCATCCGACTGGTTCCCGCTTCCGCTGTACTGTGCGACGGCAGACGAATTTTAGGCAATGACTGTTGGGAGGCAGAGAAATATGAACGAGACAGAGAAACGAGACAGAAGAGACGAAAAAGAAGAAATCCGGTACCATGTGATTTTCTACGGCTAGGTGCAGGGCGTGGGGTTCCGTTACCGGGCGTATTATGCTGCCTACCAGCTCGGACTGACCGGCTGGGTGAGAAACTGCTGGGATGAGACGGTGGAGATGGAGGTGCAGGGTGATGAGGAGACGATCACGGAGATGATCAAAAGGATCCGCACCTCCAGCTACATCGAAATCACGGATGCAAAATGGACGAAGATTCCGCTGGAATCGGAATTCGGTTTTCATATCCGTTGATCAGGGCTGTTTTTTCTCTTTTTCCGGAATTTCGACGAGAATGATATCGCTGCCGATCTGGCAGATGCGGTCCCATGGGATCACAAAATCCTCGCCGTGGCAGAAAAAGCCGCAGAATTTCACAGGACCCGGAAGAACGAGTCCGGTAAGATGTCCCGTTTTTGGATTGAATTCCACATCAATCGGACAGCCGAGCGTTTTGCAGGTGCAGATATTGATAACTTCTTTCTGGCGGAGATCTACAACGCGCATGCGGTGCTCCTTTTTACAGATTCCTATGGAAAAACATATGCGAAAATGTTGCTGCAGTTGACTTGAATTTCACGGAAAAATGCGTATACTGTAAAAGTAGAAAACTTTTCGAAATACTTATTTAGAAACGAGGACGAAAGATATGAGATGTCCATTTTGTAATCAGGATAATACCCGGGTTGTGGATTCACGCCCGATTGAAGACAGCAATGCGATCCGCCGCCGCCGGATGTGCGATGTCTGCGGCAGACGCTTTACGACATACGAAAAAGTGGAGACGATCCCTTTGATCGTCATCAAAAAAGATATGAACCGCGAGCAGTATGACCGCTCGAAAATCGAGACCGGCATCCTGCGCGCCTGCCACAAACGGCCGGTGTCCGCCGAGAAGATCAACGAGATGGTCAACAAGGTGGAGACGGAGCTTTTCAACGGCGAGGAACGTGAGATTCCAAGCTCTGTGATCGGAGAGAAGGTCATGCATTACTTAAAAGACCTGGATCAGGTGGCGTACGTCCGCTTTGCGTCGATTTACCGTGAGTTCAAGGACGTCAACACGTTCATGGACGAGCTGAAAAAGATGCTCGACAAATAGCGGGAGGCAAAAAAATGGAAGTGTCGAACTATATTAAAATGCGCGATCAGATGCAGGAGCGCTTTCTGACGTACGATCAGAAGGAGATCGAAGGGAAGTATGGCTTTGCGTTTGATGACGATTATTTCTATGTGCCGTACCTTTTTGAGGAGTGGAGAGTGAACCGCCATACCGGCGTTGTAGAGGGCTCAAAAGACCATTTTCTTCATGTGCACCAGGGCAGTTTCAATGAGACACTGACGATTTTCGACCTGCTCTGCTGCGGAAAGAAGGAGATTGTGCTCGCCGGCACGTATGCGCGCACCAATTCCTTAAAGGGAACGATCAAAGGCCGCACGATTGCGTCCGGCGTTCACGACAGCCGCGCCGCACGGTATGACGGGCATGTGGAACAGCTGAAAAAAGCATGCGTTTCCCTTAGCGGAAAACCATATTCCCCGGGAGACGCTGCTTTTGTTTTTCATGTCTTTCCGTTTCTGCCGCTCGTCTTCCAGTTCTGGGAGTCCGATGAGGAATTCTCGCCGGTGCTGAAGTTTATGTGGGATGAAAACGTCCTCGATTATCTGCGGTTTGAGACGCTGTATTACGTGATGGGAGACTTCCTGGACGCACTGGATCAAGCCTTCGATGCATGTAAAACAGAAGCCTGATACCTTTTGTGAGACAAAATCTTACGAAAATTTTCCGAATGTTTATAAAAATTTCAGTATACGAATCCCCTGGTTTAATGCTATAATGAGTGAAAGTAAGTAAAAAGAGAGAAGAGAAAGGGGAATGCATATGGCTTTTAGCATGAAAGTAACACCGGAAATAGAGGAACTGACAAACATCTGTCTGGATAACTCCAAAATGGATGTTTCGCTGTATGGGCAATACGATGTAAAACGCGGACTGCGCGATATCAACGGCGTTGGCGTCCTTGCGGGACTGACACAGATTTCAAACGTTGTGTCTTCGGATATCATTGACGGCGTCAAAACGCCGTGTGACGGACGTCTGTACTACCGCGGCATCAACGTGGAAAAACTGACCCAGGGCTTTTTAAGTGAAAACCGTATGGGATTCGAAGAAGTTGCGTATCTGCTCTTATTTGGAAATCTGCCGAATGAAGAGCAGCTCAATCATTTTAAGACAATCTTAAAACAGCAGCAGTCCCTGCCGAAGAACTTTGTGCGTGACGTTGTTATGAAAGCGCCGACCAAGGACATGATGAACACTCTGTCCCGAAGCGTTCTGACCCTGTACGCGTACGACAACCACGCAGATGATACCTCCCTTCCGAATGTGCTTCGCCAGTGCATTAACCTGATTTCTGTTTTCCCGATGCTGTCCGTCTATGGCTATCAGGCGTACAACCATTATATCAAGGGAAAAAGTTTATATATCCACAACCCGTCGAAGAAGCTTTCGACTGCAGAAAATATTCTTCTGATGCTCCGACCGGATCAGAAGTACACTCCGCTGGAGGCGAAGATCCTCGATCTTGCCCTCGTTCTCCACATGGAGCACGGCGGCGGTAACAACTCGACCTTTACAACACATGTTGTTTCTTCTTCCGGAACCGATACGTACTCCGCAATTGCAGCGGCGCTCGGCTCCTTAAAGGGACCGAAGCACGGCGGTGCAAACATCAAGGTTGTGCGGATGTTCGACGATATGAAGTCACACGTCAAAGACTGGACGGATGAGGAAGAAGTATCGAATTACTTAAGAAAGCTGCTGCACAAAGAGGCGTTCGACCAGAAAGGTCTGATTTACGGTATGGGCCATGCGGTTTACTCCATTTCCGACCCGCGTGCGCGCATCTTTAAGAGCTTCGTTGAGCAGCTGGCAAAAGAAAAACACAGAGAGAAAGATTACCGGCTGTACGCTATGGTCGAGGAACTGGCTCCGAAGATCATCGGCGAGGAGCGCCATATTTACAAAGGTGTATCCGCAAACGTCGACTTCTACAGCGGCTTCGTTTACAGCATGCTGGATCTTCCGCTGGAGCTCTACACCCCGATGTTCGCCTGCGCGCGTATCGTCGGCTGGAGTGCACACCGGATGGAGGAACTGATCAACACCGACAAGATCATCCGCCCGGCGTACAAGAGTGTCAAAGATGAAGTGGACTATGTTCCGCTGGAAAACAGATAAAACAGGCAGAAGGGCCGGAGTGTGTCGGGATTTTCCGATCTGCTCCGGCATTGCTCTGTGCAGGAAGTAATGTGTCATTGTGAAAAATAGGAGAGTGCAGGAGAATGAATGAGACAAAAAATTACAGCATAACAAAATCCGGAGCAGTCATACTGGAAGGAGGGGCCAATCGCGGCGTCTTTACAGCAGGAGCGCTGGACTTTCTGATGGAGCAGGAGTATTATATCCCTCATGTGATTGGCGTTTCCGCCGGAGCCTGCAATGCGCTGGACTATGTATCGCGCCAGATTGGCAGAACGAGGGACTGTATGATTGTCACGGATGAGAAAAACCGCTACGTCAATAAGAATATCAAGACAATCGTTGAGAAAAAAGCACTGCTCGACATGGATATGGTGTTCGAACGGTATCCGTATGAGATTTTTCCATTTGATTTTGATACGTATTTTGCATCGCCGCAGACGTGTGAGCTGGTTGTGACAAACTGTGAGACGGGACGCGCGGAATATCTGGATGACCGCGAAAATAAAGAACGTCTGCTTGCAATTGGCCGTGCATCATCGAGCATGCCGATCGCCTGCCCGATGGTGGAGATCGACGGAAACGAGTACGTCGACGGCGGTGTTGCCGATTCGATCCCGATTATCCGTTCCTTAAAGACGGGACACCGAAAAAATGTCATTATTCTGACACGGAATTTCGGTTACCGCAAAAAAGAGGGAACGAGAGGCTGGGAGCTGTATGTGGCGGCATTCCGCAAATACCCGAATCTCGTGCGTGCGCTTGTAAACCGCGCGAAACATTATAACCAGGTGCTCGAATGCATCGAAAAATGGGAAGAAGAAGGCTCCGTCTTTGTGATCCGCCCGGAGATACCGGCGGTATCGCGTCTCGAAAAGGACGAGGAGAAGCTGCGGGAATTTTACCAGCACGGCTATGACCAGATGAAAGCAAATTTTGAGGCTCTGCAGGAGTTTCTGAAAGAAGAATAGAGTTATTGTATAAACGAAAAGAGGATTGGAGAAAGAAGATGAGTGGAAAAAACCAGAAGAACCGGGGAACTATACTGATGCGGATGTTTTACCCGGACCGGAGAGAAAAAAGTGCCTATACGATCGATTACGCGGATCTGTACCGGAAAGGATACCGGGGCGTGATTTTTGATATCGATAATACGCTTGTTCCGCACGGTGCGCCGGCGACGAAGGAGGCGGCTGCGTTCTTTGCGTCTCTTCGGGAGACTGGTTTTTCCACCTGTCTGCTTTCCAACAATCAGAAACCGCGTGTGGCTCCGTTTGCCGATGCGGTCGGTTCTATCTATATCGAAAATGCGCACAAGCCATCGGTGAAAAACTACCAGGAGGCATGCCGGAGAATGGGGATCAAAGAGGAGCAGGCGGTCTTTGTCGGGGATCAGCTTTTCACCGATGTGTACGGTGCAAAACGGACCGGACTTTACAATATTCTGACCGAGCCGATCAATCCGAAAGAGGAAATTCAGATCGTTCTGAAACGGTATCTGGAGCACATTGTACTGTTCTTTTATGAGCGTGATCTGGCCCGCGGCAGGATTACGAAAAAAAACAGTTGAAAAATCGGGAAAAATATTATATTATAAGATAAGCCTATGGTGCGCATTTGGCGCATCGTACTATGTTAAGGAGGAAAAATCAGAATGATTTCAGCAGGAGATTTTAGAAACGGCGTTACCCTCGAGATCGATGGTCAGGTCGTTCAGATTCTTGAATTTCAGCATGTAAAACCTGGTAAAGGAGCTGCATTCGTAAGAACAAAATTAAAAAATGTCATCAACGGTGGTGTGGTAGAGCGTACCTTCCGTCCGACTGAGAAATTCCCGCAGGCTCGTATCGAGCGTGTAGACATGCAGTATCTGTACAGCGATGGTGATTTATTCTACTTCATGAACGTAGAAAACTATGAGCAGATCGCTCTGAACGAAGAGACCATCGGAGATGCTCTGAAATTTGTAAAAGAAAACGAAATGGTTAAAGTATGTTCCTACAACGGAAATGTATTCGCAATCGAACCGCCTCTGTTTGTAGAGCTTGAGATCACCGAGACTGAGCCAGGCTTCAAGGGAGATACCGCACAGGGTGCTTCCAAACCGGCTACCGTTGAGACTGGTGCTACCGTAAGCGTTCCGCTGTTCGTAAACCAGGGAGACAAAATCAAAATTGATACCAGAACAGGTGAATATCTGTCCCGAGTATAAGTAAGACTGTTCCCGCCGTTGTCCGTCACAACTTTCTTTGTGGCGGACACGGTTTTCTAAATAAATAGAATATTCGTCTGAAAAATGGCTGATAAAGGCTGTCGGAAGCAGCCCGGGCCCGTTTTTCTCATCGTTCGAAGTTCCGCGAACCAACGAATCTCTGGCATATACAGATCTGTACAGAGGTTTTTAAGTTGTGTTTTTCGGAGCTTTTTTGTTCCGTAAAGCAAAAATACAAAAGGCAATCAAACAGGAAAGGTGGGAAAAAATGGACTATCAGATGTTCAAAGAGCAGCTTGCCGCGCTGCTGAGAAGAAAAGCCGGCGATGATTTTGAGGTGAAGGTAGAATCGGTGCAGAAGCTGAACGGTATCGAAAAAGAGGCGTTTGTCATCAGCAGAAAGAAGGACTGGATTGCACCGACGATCTACGTGGAGCTTCTGTATGAATGCTGTCTGCAGGGCGTGCCGCTTTCTCAGATTGCAGAAAAGGTACTGGAGCAGTACCGGAAAGTGGAAGCGGAGGCGAGAAGACCGGAGAAAGCTGCCTTTTTTACCAACTGGAAAAATGCTGCGCCGCAGATCTACTGCGAGCTCATTCATGCGGAGAAAAACCGTACGCTGCTCTCCGAAGTTCCGCACAGAAAATTTCTCGATCTCGCGGTCGTGTACTATTACCAGATGCGGGGAAACCGCGTGCCGGATGCGACAATTCTGATCCACGAGACGCACCGGGAGCTGTGGGGAATTTCGGCGGAGGAGCTGGATGCCCGTGCCTGGGAGAACACCCTGCGGGATCTGCCGGTGCGCACAGACAGCCTTATGGTGTATTTGAAAGAGGAGTACGGAGTAACGTTTCCCCTGTTCGAGCTTGGTCCGCTGGCGGAACAGTTTTACCTAGTCAGCAACCGCAGAGGAAAGCTGGGTGCAATCTGCATGTGCTATCCCGGCGTGCTGGAGAGTCTTTCGCAGCGCTTTGAGGCAAGTCTTTATGTGATTCCGAGCAGTATCCACGAGTGCATGGTGATTCCGGATTATGATGTGTTCCCGGAGGAGTGTCTTTCCGACATGGTACGGGACGTGAATGAAAAGACGGTCAAGCCGCAGGAGATTCTGTCGGATCACGTTTATTATTACCACCGGGAAAGCGGGGAACTGACGCTGTGTGAGGAAGAAACGTAAGTTTGTGTGGCAGAATAGTCTGCGAATAATTTAAGAAAAAAATGGGCGGCTGGGTGGGAAAAATACTTTACAATTGCAGGAGTCTGTGGTAAACTATCATAGTGTGGTTGAGAAAACAGATCACATCAGCGTCTGTAGCTCAGGGGATAGAGCAACGGTTTCCGGTACCGTGTGTCGGGGGTTCGAATCCCTCCAGACGCGTTTTTGCTACATGGCATGCTGCGGCGGGCAGGACCGGCGCAGGAAAAGGAAAGCCCCTGCTTCGGTGTGAAGTAGAGGTTTTTTTGCTTACTGAGCATATCAATAACTGATCCGGCGGATCAGTTTTGATGAAGGAGGAAAAATATGGCAAAACCAATGACAACAAAAGATAAAATCCGGGAATGGATTTCCGATAATCTGCGCTACATGCTTCTGATCGGAGCAATTCTCCTGATTGTGGCAGCGGTTCTTCTCATCGTTCATCTGGTATCACCAAAAAACGATGGAAAATCGAGCGGCGGAACCGTAACAAGCAGCAGCACCGGAAACAATGTGCCGGATAAAAAGACACAGGTAAAAGCAGACAGCAAAGCAGATTCTGAGGACAGCACAGGCATTTCATCGGACGTTTCGGATTCCGCGAATGATTCCAGTGCAGATGCTTCCAGTACCGATACCGCCAGCGCGCCGGATGCAGAGGCTGAGCCGACAAGTGAGCCGGAAGCGGCAGACGATACCAGTAATACAGAGAATACCGATAATACGGCTGTCTCCTTTGCCGCGGACAATGTCCCGGAAGTAAGCACCGTGCTGGAGCAGTATTACACCGCGCTCGGTGCAAGGGATATCAACGGTCTTTTTGCAGTAACAGATAATCTGACCGCGGAGGAGCAGGCACAGATTGAGGCAGAAAGCGACGTGGAGTCATACGGAGATGTAAAGGCCTACACGATCAGCGGTCCAAGCGACGGAACGTACATCGCGTTTGTCAGCAGCAGATGCAAATATCTGGGAATCAACCAGACCCTGCCGATGCTTTCGGAGTATTATCTCTACACGAAAGAAGACGGCAGCCTGAAAATCATGGATGATACCGACAGCGATGCGGCCGTAACCGAGGCTATGAAAGCGGCGCTCGAAAACGAAGAAGTCAAAAATCTGATCGAACAGGTTCAGAACGATTATCGGAATGCACTCGATGCAGATGCTTCCCTGAGAGCATATGTAGAGAGCATTCAGTAGGAACAATAGAATAATACAAAACAAAAAAAGCAGTTTCTGGTTTTTATGAAACTGCTTTTTTGGAAGGATAAAACAATGCGCTTAAACAAATACTTAAGTGATGCGGGCGTCTGCTCGCGGCGGGAGGCGGACCGTCTGACAGAAGCGGGCGAGATTACGGTAAACGGAAAACGCGCGGAAACCGGCATGCAGGTGGAGTCTGGCGACGTTGTTGTCGTGAAAGGCAAAACCGTTGTCCCGGAGGAGAAAAAAGTCTATCTCGCCTTCAACAAACCGCGCGGCATCGTCTGTACTGCGGAAAAACGGGAGAAAAACAACGTCATCGATTATCTGTCCTACCCGGTGCGGATTTACCCGGTGGGAAGACTCGATAAAGATTCCGAAGGCCTCCTTCTGATGACGAACGACGGTGCGATCGTAAACGGTATCATGCGTGCCAGAAACCGCCACGAAAAAGAATACCAGGTCGAGGTAAACAAAGAGATTACACCGGAATTTCTGAAAAAAATGGCATCCGGCGTGCCGATTCTTGATACCGTGACGCGCCCGTGCCGGATCCAGAAAACGGGAGAGCGCAGCTTTACAATTATTCTGACGCAAGGGCTGAACCGTCAGATCCGGCGGATGTGCGAAGCATTAGGATATCGTGTCACAAAGCTGAAACGTGTGCGGATCATGAATATTCACTTGAAAGACCTGAAAACAGGGGAGTACCGCCCTTTAACGGAAAAAGAATTAGCAGAACTGAAAAAGCAGATCGGGGAGGAAAAGCGATGAACGAGACAGAACGGATGAAGAAACTGGTCAAAAAGCTGAACGAAGCGGCAAAAGCCTATTACCAGGAAGACCGGGAGATCATGAGCAACCTGGAGTACGACACGCTGTATGACGAACTGCAGGTATTAGAGGAAAAAACAGGCGTAACACTCGCCGGAAGCCCGACCACAAAAGTCGGCTACGAGGCGATGGACGAACTGCCGAAAGAAGCGCACGAGTCGCCGATGCTTTCCCTTGATAAAACGAAAGATGTGGAAGTGCTCCGCAGCTTCATCGGGGATCACAAAACGCTGCTATCCTGGAAGATGGACGGTCTGACCGTCGTTCTGACGTACCGCGGCGGTACCCTCGCAAAGGCCGTCACCCGTGGAAACGGCGTGATCGGAGAGGTTGTCACGAACAATGCAAAAGTGTTTGAAAATATTCCCTTAAAAATCCCGTACCAGGGAGAGCTGGTTCTGCGAGGCGAGGCGATCATCCGCTATTCCGATTTTGAGAAGATCAACGAGGAGATTGAGGATGTCGATGCGAAATACAAGAATCCGAGGAACCTCTGCAGCGGTTCTGTGCGCCAGCTGAACAATGAGATTACGGCAAAACGCCACGTTCATTTTATGGCATTTGCGCTTGTGAGCGCTCCGGAACAGGATTTCGAAAATTCCAGAATCCGTCAGATGGAGTGGCTGAAAGAGCAGGGCTTCGAGGTGGTGGAATACAAGGTTGTCACCAAAGATAACCTCGACGAGGCGATGCAATATTTCTCCACGAAAATCGAGACAAACGATTTTCCGTCCGATGGCCTTGTCGCGTTGTATGACGATATCGCCTACGGAGAATCACTTGGCACAACCGCGAAATTCCCGCGGAACGCTTTCGCCTTCAAATGGGCGGATGAACAGAAGGAGACCACTCTGCTTGAAATTGAGTGGAGCCCGTCGAGAACCGGTCTCATCAATCCGGTTGCGGTTTTTGAGCCGGTCGAGCTGGAAGGAACTTCGGTTTCCCGCGCAAGCGTCCACAACATCAGTATCATGCGTTCGCTGGATCTCGGTGTGGGTGATAAAATCCTTGTCTACAAAGCAAACATGATCATTCCACAGATCTCAGAGAATCTGACGAGAAGCGGCGTGCGCGATATTCCGAAAACGTGTCCTGCCTGCGGCGGTGCCACCCGGATTCAGATGATGAATAATGTCGAGACCCTCTACTGTACGAATCCGGAGTGCCCGGCAAAATTCATGAAGGCATTCACCCTGTTTGTAAGCCGCGACGCGATGAACATCGACGGCATGTCGGAGGCAACGCTCGAAAAATTCGTGGGCCACGGCTTCATCCGTGAGTTTGCCGATATTTTCCGTCTCGACCGCTACCGCGACGAGATTGTGGAGATGGACGGTTTCGGTGAAAAATCATACCAGAATCTGATCGACAGCATCGAGCGCGCGAAAAACACAACGCTGCCCCGTCTGATTTTCGGACTTGGCATCTTAAATATCGGTCTTGCAAACGCGAGAATGATCTGCAAAGCCTTCGATTTCGATCTCGACCGGATCCGGAATGCATCGGCGGAGGATTTCGCGCAGATCGACGGTGTCGGAGAAGTGATTGCAAAAAGCATCGTGGATTACTTTGCGGATGAGGAAAATAAAGAACGCCTTGAGCGCCTTCTGCCGTATCTGACGATTGAGAAGCCGCAGGCAAGCCAGGAAGAACAGAAATTAGCCGGTCTTACCTTCGTTATCACCGGAAGTGTGGAACATTTCCCGAACCGGAATGCATTAAAGGCAAGAATCGAGGAGCTCGGCGGAAAAGCCACCGGAAGTGTAACGGGAAAGACGAGCTATCTGATCAACAACGACACGACATCCAGTTCCTCCAAAAACCGGAAAGCGCGCGAACTCGGCGTGCCGGTGATCTCAGAAGAGGAATTTCTGAAGATGACAGAAGAATAACGAAATATCTGCAAAGGCGGTTTGCATCCCGCGCGGGAATCTGCTATAATCGGAAACAGACGGCAGAAATTCCTGCCGGAAAAAGCAAACCGCCTGTCTGCGCAGAGAAAAGCGCGGCAGATCAAGAAGAATAGAAACGAGGAAAAAGAATATGCCGGTTAAAGTTCAGGCAGATTTACCTGTAAAAGAAATACTCGAAAGCGAAAATATATTCGTCATGGACGAGACAAGAGCGGTTCATCAGGACATCCGTCCGCTGAAGATTATGATCCTGAATCTGATGCCGCTCAAAGAAGATACCGAGCTGCAGCTTCTGCGCTCCCTTTCCAACACCTCCCTGCAGGTTGATGTCACCTTTCTGATGGTGGCAAGCCACGAGGCGAAAAATACATCGACCAGCCATCTGAACACGTTCTATGTGAAATTTGAGGATGTGCGGAAAAATTATTACGACGGTATGATCATCACCGGTGCACCGGTCGAGCAGATGGAATTTGAAGAAGTTGACTACTGGGATGAACTGACAAAGATCATGGACTGGACGAACACACACGTTACCTCCACGATGTTCCTCTGCTGGGGAGCCCAGGCGAGTCTGTATCATTTCTACGGACTGAAGAAACGGATGCTTCCGGAGAAGAAATTCGGGCTGTTCTGGCACAAAGTCAACAACCGCAAGATCCCGCTTGTGCGAGGCTTCGATGACGAGTTTTTGGCACCGCATTCCCGCCACACAGAAGTACCGATCGACGATATCCGTGCCTGCAAAGATGTCACGATTCTCGCAGAGTCCGACGAAGCCGGATTCTATCTTGGCATGGCGGAAGAGGGAAGAAAGATTTTTGTGATGGGTCATCCGGAGTACGACCGTATGACGCTCGACGGCGAGTACCACCGCGATAAAGACAAAGGACTCCCGATTGAGATTCCGAAGAACTATTATAAAAACGACGATCCAAATACAAAACCAGTGCTTTTATGGCGGTCACATGCGAACAATCTGTACACGAACTGGCTGAACTACTATGTATACCAGGTGACCCCGTATAATCTTGACGGAACTCCGGATTTTTCGGGAAAATAAGAGAGAAAAAGCCCCCCGCACCGGGCGCACACCGGCTGCGGGGGGTTGCTGTAAAAATCTGCTATAAAAAACGGAAAGCTTTCCGGGCTTACCGTTTGAAATCAAATAATGTTTTCAGCGGAATTTCGAGTGCTTCCGCAATATCCATCAGCTTGTTTAGAGACAGAGAGGTATGACTGTTTGGCGCTTCGATGTTGCTCATATGTGTACGGCTGATCTGGACAGCTTCGGCAAGCTCACTTTGCGTTAATCCGCGTGCTCTGCGATAAAAAGCGATGGTAAGACCGAGGAGGCGCATCTCCTCCGTATGACGTTCTCCCATTGCTATGGCTCCTTTCTGAACAGAGTGATACAAAGACTTATATAATATTTATCTTAAACGATTAAATACCAAAAAGAAACAACTTTAAATTTTTATAATGCACATGTAAATTGTGCAAAATATAGAAATTATCCATCAGAATAATAGGAAAACAGGAAAAAGAGTTCTTTTGACAAATGAGAGGTTTTTGTGTATGCTGTAGAAAGCACCAACAAATAAAATCGGAGGTTTTTACATTATGAAAGAGTCGATCCATACCATTCCGCTGATGGATGCATTCAAGGCGGAAGATGAGTGCCCGTTCTGCTATCTGGAGCGGGAAGCAGAGCAGCATGCGATTTCGTTTGCGCTCGGTTCCGGCGCATCCTATATGGAGGATGATGTGCGTGCGGAAACAGACGCGATGGGATTCTGCCGCCACCACTATAAAATGATGTACGATTACGGAAACCGTCTCGGAAGCGGTCTGATTTTATCCACCCATCTGAAAAAACTGAACCAGGAGCTTGCCGCACAGATGGATCTGTTTGCACCGGGAAAATCCTCGGTGTTCAAGCGGATGCAGAAGACATCCCTCGACAAACAGGGCCGTGAGACTGCGATCGGCCAGTGGATTGATGAGAAGACGCATTCGTGCTACGTCTGCGATCACTTCAAGGCAAACTATAACCGCTATCTTGATACGTTCTTTGATCTCTACAAAAAAGGCGAGGAGTTTGCAAGACTGTTCCGCGAGGGAAAAGGCTTCTGTCTGCCGCATTTTGCGGATCTGGTAGAAACGGCGGAGAAAAAGCTGAATGATAAACAGAAAGCGGAATTTTACCCGACTCTGTTCAAAATCATGAAAGAAAATTACCAGCGGCTGCAGGAAGAGGTAACATGGTTTACTGACAAATTCGATTACCGCAACAAGGATAAGGACTGGGGAAATTCAAAAGATTCCATCCAGCGCTGTATGCAAAAATTAGGCGGCGGCTATCCGGCGGACGAGCCGTTTACGGAAGGATTATAATTCTTGTTTATAAAAGGAGCATAAAGTTTCGATGCAGAAGTTTTATCAGAAATTAAAAGAGAATCAAAAGGAGCGCGCCCGGTGCGCGTTTCTTGTTTTGTATTTCGGCGTGCTGGCGGTGCTGCTGTTTCTGGCGCGCCCGCTGCTGGATACGACGGCGGCAGACCGGGAGTGGAGTATTCACTTTCTGTTCCCGTGCCTGCTGGCGTGTATCATACTGACGACAGTCGTCAGTTTCTGCCGGTTTGCTGCAAATCCGGACCAGAAACCAAAACCGCGCTACGTAGGATGGAAACAGCCGATTCTGATGCTGGCAAACGCAGCCTATCTGTTTGCCACACTGGAATTTGTCACAAACAGCCAGTTCCGGGAGATGAAATGGTATTATGCGTTGTTGAATATCGGTGTCATTTTCGTACTTTCCATTCTCGTTTCCCTCTTTCTGAACTCCATCCGCCGCGCGATGATTTTCATGAACATCTTTTATTTCTGCATGAGTCTGGTATTCTACTATGTTTATCTGTTCCGCGGAGAAGCGTTCCAGCTCATCGACCTGTACAGCATTGCGACGGCGGCGGACGTAGTCGGCGGCTACAAATTCGAGATCACAGGTGAAATCGTGACTTCGTTTATCACGATGATGCTCGTTGTGCGCCTCTGGCTGCAGAGCCGGGAATACCGTTTTGCACGGAAAACGAGGAATAAAATTCTGCTCCGCGTGGCTGCTGCTGCGCTGACGCTCGGAACATACCTGGCGTACATGAATCTGAACTGGAACGCCGAGTTCGGTGTCATCAGTGACCTCTGGAATCCGGCGAAGACATACCGCCAGTACGGAACGACAGTCGGTTTTACCGCGGTCGCCAAATACATGCGCCTGACACCGCCGGACGGCTATTCGAAAGACGAAGTGACAGCGATTGCCGATACGAGCGAGAAAGAGACGAAAACAGAAGATCTTCGAAAAGATAATGCGGATAGCGTGACACCCGTCAACATCATCGCGATCATGAACGAGTCGTGGTTTGACTACCGTTCCGTCGGCGATCCGCAGACGAGCGAGAGCTACATGCCGTTCCTCGACTCGCTGACCGAAAATATCATCAAAGGGCACACGCTGACGTGTACCAAGGGCGGCGGAACAGCAAAAACGGAGTATGAGTTCCTGACCGGAAACTCCTGCAAGCGGTTCCCGGGCATGGTGCCGTACGTCAGCTACTTTACGCACAGCCAGTATTCCCTTGTCACGACGTTAAAAGACCAGGGTTATCAGGCAATTGCGATGCATCCGAACAAGGCGACAAACTGGAAGCGGAGCACGGCATACCGTTTCCTTGATTTTGATGATTTCATCTCGATTGATCAGTTCTCCGATACGGCCAAGCGGTACCGCGGCATGATCAGCGATCAGGCGAACTATGAGAAGATCGTGGAAACCTACGAGAACAAGGAGCCGGGCAGCCCGTTCTTCCTCTTTGATGTGACGATGCAGAACCACAGCGGCTACACGAACCGTTATTTCCAGGCGGATATCAACTGCAACGGCTACGACAGTGATGAGGCCGATCAGTATTTCTCCCTGTTAAAGCTTTCCGATGAGGCAATTTCCTATCTGATCCGGTATTTCCAGCAGGTGGACGAGCCGACGATGATCATTATGTTCGGCGATCATTCCCCGAAACTGCCGGATGCGTTTGAAACATGGATTGCCGGAGACGCCTATCAGAATCTTTCGGTCGAGGATCAGGAGAAGTTCTATGGAACCCCGTTCTTCATCTGGACCAACTACAGCATGAAATCCGAGAGCAATGTCTGGATCAGCACAAACTATCTCTCAAGCTATGCGTTAAGCCTTACCGGCCTGGAACTGACGCCGTACAACGAGTATCTGCTTGACCTGCGCGAGAAGATGCCGGCGCTCAATCACCTCGGCTTTTTAGCAAGTGACGGAACCTGGTACCGCTGGAACGACAGCGATGCGCCGGAGGAGGATCTCGAGTACGAACGGCAGTATGAATGCCTGCAGTACAATGAACTGATCGACAAAAAAGACCGGGATGACAGCTTTTTTACAATTTCCGGTGAAAAAGACGAAGAATAAGGGCTTTCCCTACTTGCCAGAAAACGGAAACCTATGGTAGACTATACTCCGTATGACCGGGAAACCCCGGCGGTAACTTCACGTTTACAATTAAGAATAAGAAAATGAGGTTTTAAAAAGTATGATTGCAGCAAATAATGTGACACTTCGTGTCGGAAAAAAAGCGTTGTTTGAAGATGTCAATATCAAATTCACCGAGGGAAACTGCTACGGCATGATCGGTGCCAACGGAGCGGGAAAATCAACCTTCCTGAAAATCCTGTCCGGCCAGCTTGAACCGACAAACGGAGACGTAACCATCACACCGGGCCAGCGTCTTTCCTTCCTTGAGCAGGACCACTTCAAATACGACAGCTATCCGGTACTCGACACTGTTATCATGGGAAATGCCCGTCTCTATGAGATCATGAAAGAGAAAGAGGCGCTGTACGCAAAAGAAGACTTCACCGATGAGGACGGTATCAAAGCGAGCGAGCTCGAGGGTGAGTTTGCAGAGATGAACGGCTGGGAGGCAGAGACCGATGCAGAGCAGCTCTTAAACGGCCTTGGCATTGAGCCGGAACTGCACTACGCACAGATGGCAGACCTGACCGGCAGCCAGAAGGTCAAAGTTCTTCTTGCAAGAGCCCTGTTCGGAAACCCGGACATCCTTCTTCTCGACGAGCCGACCAACCACTTGGACCTCGATGCGATCGAGTGGCTTGAGGAGTTCCTGATCAACTTCGAGAATACCGTTATCGTCGTATCCCACGACCGTTACTTCCTGAATAAAGTCTGCACCCAGATCGCAGATATAGATTACGGAAAAATCCAGCTCTATGCCGGAAACTACGACTTCTGGTTTGAGTCCAGCCAGCTGCTGGTAAAACAGATGAAAGAGGCGAACAAGAAGAAAGAGGAGAAGATCAAAGAGTTACAGGATTTCATCTCTAGATTCAGCGCCAACGCATCGAAGAGTAAACAGGCTACTTCCCGTAAGAAAGCCCTGGAGAAAATCCAGCTCGACGATATCAAACCGTCCAGCCGGAAATATCCTTACATCGATTTCCGTCCGAACCGTGAGATCGGAAACGACGTTCTGCAGGTAGAGGGACTGACCAAAACCGTAGACGGCGTGAAAATCCTGGATAACTTAAGCTTTACCCTCGGAAGAGAAGATAAAGTTGCTTTCGTCGGAAGCAACGAGCAGGCGATCACCATGCTGTTCAAGATTCTGACCGGAGAAGAAGAGCCGGATTCCGGTTACTACAAATGGGGCGTAACCACCACACAGGCTTACTTCCCGAAGGACAACACCGCAGAATTCGACTGCGACCTGACTATCGCAGACTGGCTGACCCAGTATTCCGAGATCAAGGACGTAACGTATGTCCGCGGATTCCTAGGAAGAATGCTTTTTGCCGGTGAGGACGGCGTGAAACGTGTCAGAGTCCTTTCCGGAGGAGAGAAAGTGCGCTGCCTGCTCTCCAAGATGATGATTTCCGGTGCAAACGTTCTCGTTCTTGACGAGCCGACCAACCATCTGGATATGGAGTCCATCACTGCACTGAACAACGGTCTGATCAAATTCCCGGGCGTGCTGCTGTTCACCTGCCACGACCATCAGTTTGTACAGACCACAGCAAACCGTATCATGGAGATCCTTCCGAACGGCGCGCTGATCGATAAGATGACCACCTACGACGAGTATCTTGCAAGCGATGAGATGGCAAGAAAACGTCATGTCTACACAATGACAGAGGAAGATAATTAAAGATGAGCAAAAAGACGACAGTTTCCGGCATTCTGCTGGTGTTGCTTGTGCTGGCCACAACGCCGCTTCTTGGAACGGACAACGTTTCGTTCCTGAAGTGGTGGCTTATGACCCTGGTGCTCGGTATTGGATTTTATCCGGCTGCCGCAGCGCTGTTTCCGCGGTTTCATGACCGAGGATGGATGTTTTCTAAAGTGCTTGGCATCGTTGTTTCCGGTTTTGCTGTATTTGCTCTTGGAAGCTTCGGACTGGTTCCGTTTACCGCACCGGTCTGCCTGATCACAGTCGGCGTACTGATCCTGGCTTCTTGGATTTTCGGATGTTTTAAGGTACGCGTCCATGCGCCGGAAATCGACTTCCTGATGATGGAAGAAGTGTTGTTTTTCGCCTTTTTCCTTCTCTGGACCTACCTTGCGGGCTTTCACCCGGAGGCACACGGAACCGAAAAATTCATGGATTATGGTTTTATGAAGGCCATGATGCGCAGCACCGCCGTTCCGGCAGAGGATCTCTGGTACAGCGGAAGCGGTATTAACTACTATTACGGCGGCCAGTTCTATGCCGTATTTCTGACGAAGATTACCTTCACGGATGTAAAGCAGACGTACCATCTGATGCGTACGATGGTGGCATCGTTCGCGTTTGTTCTGCCGTTTTCGATCACCTACCATCTGGCAGAGTCGCGTGCGTGCCACCGCATCCGGAAAGAGGGCGGCAATAAAAGCCAGATTGCACCGGTGCTTGGCGGTCTTCTTTCGGGAGGCGCCGTTTCCCTTGCCGGAAATATGCACTATGTGATTTACGGCTGCATCCGCCAGTGGCTGGGACTGAACGAATCGGCTTACTGGTTCCCGAGTTCGACCCGCTATATCGGGTATGACCCGCTTGTGGAAAATGACCGCACGATTCATGAGTTTCCATCGTATTCCTTTGTGCTCGGCGACCTGCATGCCCATGTGGTGAATGTCATGTTCGTCCTGCTGGTGCTGGGCCTTTTATATTCCTACGTGAAAAATACCTGCCGTGATCCGGAAAAAGAGTGGAAATGGTCGTTAAAAGACGTTCTGCTTCAGCCGCAGATCATCGCGGCGGGCTTTCTGATCGGTGTGTTCCACTGGTCCAACTACTGGGATTTTGCTATCTATTTCGTCGTGATTGCAGGTTTTGCGCTGTACGGTGCGCTGTACCGGTATCATGCGCGGGCGAAAGAGACGATCGGAACGGTTCTCCTGCAGGCTGCAGAAGTTTTTGCAATTGGAACGATTGTCGCCCTTCCGTTTACAATGAAGTTTGAGACGATGGTTTCCGGTGTCGGCATTGCCAAGCACCATTCGATGCTGTATCAGCTGGCGATTCTCTGGGGCCTTCCGACGGTGCTCGTTGTGCTGTTTATCGCAGCCGTTCTGCTAGCATGGCGGAAAAACTGTCATCTTCCGGGCATGGAGAGGCAGGGACAGATTGTACTTGCCGATGGAAAGACGCAGGAAGAGGTGGAAGAGCAAGCCGTTGCCCTGATTCTGGGAGAGAAAAAACCGGAGCCGGGCGAAAAAGAAACGGCGGAAAAGCCAAAAAAAGTTTCTGCCTTCTGTAATTTCTGGAGAGAGATTGCGGTGAGCGATATGGTGATCGGTATTTTAGGCCTCTGTGCCATCGGCCTTATCATCATTCCGGAGCTCGTCTATGTGCGCGATATCTACGAAGAATCGTATGCGCGCTCCAACACGATGTTCAAGCTGACGTATCAGGCATTTATCCTGTTCGGTATCTGCATGAGCTACATCATCACGCGGTTCCTGCTCTGGAAAAAAGAGCGGATTCTGCAGGTGTTCGGCGGAATCGGGCTGGTACTGCTTTTATGGACCTTCGGCTATTTTGGAACGAGCGTGTACTCCTGGTTCGGAAATGTTTTCGATCTGTCCGAGTACCGCGGACTCGATGCGACAGCGTATCTGGAAAATGTCTTTTCCGAGGACGCAGGTGCCATCCGCTGGCTGGATGAAACAATAGAAGGACAGCCGGTTGTGCTTGAGGCGAACGGCGACAGCTACAGCGATTACGAGCGCGTTTCCGCAATGACCGGTCTTCCGACCGTGCTTGGATGGTATGTCCATGAATGGCTCTGGAGAGGGGATCCCGCAGACTTAAATGTCCGCGCCGAGGATGTGAAACAGATGTACACCTCGACCGATACGAATGAAGTGCTGCGCCTGCTGGAGCAGTATCATGTGACCTGCATTTTTGTGGGAAGCAAAGAAAAGGAGAAATACGGCGATGCGCTGAACGAATCGCTGCTGCAGTCCATCGGAGATATCGTTTACCAGGATACTGCGTCCGGTACGTATATTCTTCAGGTGCAGGATACATAAAGAACAAAAACAGGAGAAAAGAACCGCCGGGTGCGGCATCTTTTCTCCTGTTTTTCATATAATACAGAGAATGCAGAAGAAAGTGCGAAGGGCAGACCATGCGGAGATTCCGAAAAGTGCGGCACGTTCCTCTGCCGCTTCTGGCTGTGATAATGGCGGCTATTCTGTTTGCAGAGCTGGCACGGTGTGAAAGAGAAGGCGCGAAAGAGACAGCGGCGGAAGCAGAAAAAAGTGTGCCCCGCCGTGCGGCGCTGACATTTGATGACGGGCCGAATGCGTGCTATACGCCGGAGGTGCTTGAAATTTTAAAAGAAAATGAAATTCCGGCAACGTTTTTTCTGCAGGGGCAGTGTCTTGCCGGAAACGAAGAAATCGTCCGCCGGATGCATGCGGAAGGCCATCTGATCGGAAATCATACATTTCATCATGTTCAGCTTACGAAAGTATCAGAAGAGGAAGCGAGGGAGGAGGTCGTGAAAACAAGCAATGCAATCTACGAGATCACAGGGGAATATCCCGTCTATATCCGTCCGCCGTTCGGGGAATGGAGAGAGGGGCTGGACCTTGCAGTGACGATGATCCCGGTACTCTGGGATGTGGATTCCCGCGACTGGGAGAGCCAGAACACCGCGTCGATTTGCAGCGAGGTGCTTCCGAATGTGAAGGATGGCAGCATTATTCTCATGCATGACGGCTACCGCGCGACGGTGGAAGCGCTGCGGCGGATCGTAAAAGAATTAAAAGAAGAGGGATACACGTTTGTGACGGTGCGTGAGCTGATTGAAGAATAGCTTCCGCGGATTCCATCGAACATAGTTGCGGAGAATCCGAGATTAAGGGGTTGAGGATACCCGCCAAAATGTGATAAGATAAATGGCAGAAAGAAAAATGGGGTGAAAAATACATGGATTTGTTTGATTATATGAAAGAAACCACAATGGAAAAAGAGTCCCCCCTCGCATCGCGCATGCGCCCGACAACGCTGGACGAGGTGGTTGGACAGGAGCACATCATCGGCCCTGGAAAGCTGTTGTACCGTGCGATCAAGGCGGATAAACTCGGCTCCGTCATTTTCTACGGCCCTCCGGGAACGGGAAAAACGACGCTTGCCCGCGTCATCGCCAACACGACAAGCGCAGAGTTTACCCAGCTGAATGCCACGACAGCCGGCAAAAAGGATATGGAAGAAGTCGTAAAAGAAGCGCAGCAGCGGATCGGCATGTACGGCAAAAAGACGATTCTTTTTGTCGACGAGATCCACCGCTTCAACAAGGGGCAACAGGATTATCTGCTTCCGTTTGTGGAGGACGGCACACTCGTTCTGATTGGCGCGACGACGGAAAACCCGTATTTCGAGGTCAACGGGGCGCTGATTTCGCGTTCCATTATCTTTGAATTAAAGCCGCTCGAAAAAGAGGACATCGAAAAACTGCTGGAGCGCGCGGTGACGGACCCGGTAAAGGGGCTCGGGACGTACAACGTTGTGCTCGATGCGGATGCAAAAGAGTTCCTCGCCGACATCGCAGGCGGTGACGCGAGAGCGGCCTTAAATGCAATCGAGCTGGGCGTCCTCTCGACGGAACGTCAGGCGGACGGAAAAATCCATATCGATCTCGAAACGGCATCGGAGTGCATCCAGAAGCGCGTCGTGCGGTACGACAAGACGGGCGATCAGCATTACGATACGATCTCTGCATTTATCAAGAGCATGCGCGGTTCTGACCCGGATGCGGCGGTCTTTTATCTGGCCAAAATGCTGTATGCCGGGGAGGATATCAAGTTTATCGCCCGCCGCATCATGATCTGCGCGGCGGAGGATGTCGGCCTTGCCGATCCGAATGCCTTAAATGTAGCAGTTTCCGCGTCCCTTGCCGTGGAACGCGTCGGCATGCCAGAGGCGCAGATTATTCTGGCGGAGGCAGCCACGTATGTTGCCTGTGCACCGAAGAGTAATTCTTCGTGCGAGGCAGTCTTTGCGGCGATGAAGATGGTCGGAAGTGTGCGGACGTCGGTTCCGCCGCATCTGCAGGACGCCCATTACAAAGGTTCTGCCAAACTCGGCCACGGTCAAGGCTATCAGTATGCACATGATTACCCGAATCACTACGTCGAGCAGCAGTATCTGCCGGACGAGATCTTAGGAGGCCGTTTCCTTCATCTTGGAACGAACGGCTATGAGCAGAAGATCCGGGAAAACTTAAAAAAAATTGGAAAAGACATCGAATAAAAGGGGAAGAAATCATGACAGACTGGCTTGGAAAGCCGTATTATTCGCTGGACGCCTATCTGAAAAAGACGTTCGGGGAAAAAGTGTACAAGCTCTCGCTCGACGGCGGGATGACGTGTCCGAACCGGGACGGCACCTGCGGTGACCGGGGCTGCATTTTCTGCAGTGCGGGCGGCTCCGGTGATTTTGCCGGGGACAGAAACAAATCCATCCCGGAACAGATCCGGGAGCAGAAATCCCTCCTGCAGCAAAAGCGGCCGGTGCATAAGTTCATCGCCTATTTCCAGGCGTATACGAACACGTACGCGCCGGTGGAATATCTGGAAAAAATTTTCCGGGAGGCAATTTCGGACGAGGAGGTCGTGGTCCTTTCGATCGGAACGAGACCGGACTGCTTAGGGGAAGAGGTTCTTTCTCTGTTAGAAGAGCTGAACCGGATCAAACCGGTCTGGTTGGAGCTGGGACTGCAGACGATGCATGAAAAAACGGCACAGTATATCCGAAGGGGCTATCCGCTTTCCTGTTTTGAACAGGCAGTAAACGAGCTGCACAGGCGGGGGATTCCCGTGATTGTCCACACGATCCTCGGTCTGCCGGGGGAGGGACAGGAAGAAGTCTTTGCAACAATGGATTACCTGAATGGACTTTCCATTTCCGGCATCAAGCTTCAGCTGCTTCATGTGCTGAAAAACACGGATCTTGCGGCGGACTACGCGGCCGGAAAATTTGAGATGCTGGAGCAGGATGCGTATCTTACCCTTGTCATCGACTGTCTGCGGCGCCTCCGTCCCGATCTTGTGATCCACCGTGTGACGGGAGACGGCCCCGGGGAGCTTCTGATTGCACCAACATGGAGCCAGGCAAAACGCACCGTCTTAAATGAGCTGCATCATCGCATGAAAGAAGAACATGCGTATCAGGGACAGCTTCTGGACGAAGAAAAAGGAGGAAACACACCGTGATTGAATCATCCTTTACGTTATACAAACTGATTATTCTCTACATGCTGCAGAATGTGAATTTTCCGCTGTCAAATACACAGATTTCGGATTTTATCCTGGAAAAAGAGTACACGAACTACTTTCATCTCCAGGAGGCGTTAAGCGAGCTGCAGGATACAAAGCTGATCGAGATCGAGAAGGTGCGCAATACCTCGTACTACCACATGACTGAGGAGGGCAGCAAGACGCTTTCCTTCTTCGAAAACGAGATCTCTCCGGAAATCCGGGAGGAAATCGACCGCTATATGAAGGAACACTCCTATGAACTGCGGAAAAAAGCGTCCGTTGTGGCCGATTACTACAAGACCGCGGGAGATGACTACGAGGTCCGCTGTCAGGCAAGAGAGCGGAAGACGACTATTTTTGAGATTGTCGTGACGGTTCCGTCCGAGGAGGCGGCCAAAAAGATCTGCAGCAACTGGGAAAACCGGAGTCAGAAGATTTATGCTTCGATTATGAATGAACTGTCAAGATAACGATTGACAGGAATGGTGGCATATAATAGAATAAATTAGTATGTCTAAAAAGCATAAACATGGAAAACATAGTAAATAAGATTTTATATTCCAAAGGAGATAAAACTGTGCCTGATTATACAAAAGAAATTGAAAGACGGCGTACCTTTGCCATCATTTCCCACCCGGATGCCGGTAAAACCACACTGACTGAGAAATTCCTGCTGTACGGAGGAGCGATCAATCTCGCCGGTTCCGTAAAAGGAAAAGCGACTGCGCGCCATGCCGTATCCGACTGGATGGAGATCGAGAAAGAGCGTGGTATTTCCGTTACCTCTTCCGTTCTGCAGTTCAATTACGACGGCTACTGCATCAACATTCTGGATACCCCGGGACACCAGGACTTCTCGGAGGATACGTACCGTACCCTGATGGCAGCCGATTCCGCCGTCATGGTTATCGATGCATCGAAGGGTGTCGAGGCACAGACCAGAAAGCTGTTTAAAGTCTGTGTCATGCGCCACATCCCGATCTTTACCTTCATCAACAAGATGGACCGCGATGCGAACGATACCTTCGAGCTGCTCGACGAGATTGAAAAAGAGCTCGGCATTGCAACCTGCCCGATCAACTGGCCGATCGGTTCCGGAAAGAAATTCCGCGGTGTTTACGACCGTGACAAAAAGAAAGTCCTTACCTTCTCCGATACAATGAAGGGAACAAAGGAAGGTATCGAGGAAGAAATTGATATCGACGATCCGCATCTTCTCGATGTGGTCGATGAGGACCAGAAAGAACAGCTTATGGATGAGATCGAGCTGCTCGACGGCGCAAGTGCAGAGTTTGACCAGGAGCTTGTCAGCAAGGGAGAGCTCTCCCCGGTATTCTTCGGATCTGCGCTCACCAACTTTGGTGTGGAGACTTTTCTGCAGCACTTCCTCACGATGACGATGCCGCCGCTTCCGCGTACGGCAGACTGCGGCGTGATCGATCCGGTCAAAGAGGATTTCTCTGCGTTTGTCTTTAAAATCCAGGCAAACATGAACAAAGCACACCGTGACCGTATCGCATTCATGCGCATCTGCTCCGGCAAATTCGACGCCGGAATGGAAGTCTTCCATGTGCAGGGAGGAAAGAAAATGCGTCTTTCCCAGCCGCAGCAGATGATGGCGAGTGACCGTCATATTGTTGATGAAGCATACGCCGGCGATATCATCGGTGTATTTGACCCGGGTATCTTCTCCATCGGAGATACGATCTGTATGCCGGGCAAAAAATTCGCATACGAGGGAATTCCGACCTTCGCGCCGGAGCATTTTGCAAGAGTGCGCCAGCTCGATACGATGAAGAGAAAACAGTTCGTCAAGGGAATTTCCCAGATTGCACAGGAAGGTGCGATCCAGATTTTCCAGGAGTACAAAGGCGGCATGGAGGAGATCATCGTCGGCGTTGTCGGCGTCCTGCAGTTTGACGTTTTAAAATACCGTCTGGAGAACGAGTACAACGTGGATATCCGTCTGGAGAACCTGCCGTATGAGCACATCCGCTGGATCGCAAACAAAGAGGAGATCAACCTGGACCGTATTCAGGGTACATCCGATATGAAGAAGGTCATGGACCTCAAGGGAAATCCGCTGCTTCTCTTCGTCAATCCGTGGAGTGTCGGCATGGTACAGGATCGAAACAAAGACCTTGTGCTGACCGAATTCAGCAAAAACTAAGAACAAAAGCGCGGGATGCCGCTTAAAAAGGAGAAGGAATGAACTTATTCGATATTCTGGGCCCTGTGATGGTCGGTCCGTCGAGTTCGCACACAGCGGGGGCGGTGCGGATTGGATGGATGACGCAGAAACTTCTCGGGGAACAGCCGGTGGAAGCAAAAATACTGATGTACGGTTCCTTTGCAGCAACGGGAAAGGGCCATGGAACAGACCGCGGTCTCGTCGCGGGTCTTCTCGGCATGCGGCCGGATGACGAGCGGATTCCGGACAGCTTTGAAATTGCCCGGAAGATGGGTCTTTCCTATTCATTCGGCATCGCCAATCTGACGAGTGCCCATCCGAACAGCGTCGTTCTGGAAGTAAAGGGAAAGAGCGGCCGGACGCTCGAGGTGCAGGCGTGCTCCCTTGGCGGCGGCCGTATCATGATCAACCGCCTCGACGGGCTGGATGTCAACTGCAGCTGCGAGATTCCGACCCTGATCGTCCACAATCTGGACCAGCCGGGCCACGTAGCCGAGGTTACGTCGATGCTGGCACATAAGTCAGTCAACATTGCGAATATGTCCCTCTACCGCGACAAGAGAGGCGGATCGGCCGTCATGGTCGTGGAGATGGATCAGCCGCTTCCCAAAGAGTCGCTGGAATGGCTGGAGCATCTTGAGGGCATTGTAAAGGTAACATACATCAACGTAACGGAAGGAGAAGAGGACGATGTCTTATAATTCACTGGAAGAAATTGTCCGGGAGTGCCAGGAAAAAGACCTGCCGTTTGATGAAGTCATCCTTCTGGACGATATGAATGAGAGAAATGTAAGCCGCGAAGAGTCCATTGAGACGATGCGCGGCATGTGGGAAGCCATGAAAGGCGCTGAACGGAATTATGACGGTTCGCTGCAGTCGAGAAGCGGTCTTGTGGGCGGCGCCGGAAAGACGATGCGCGCGTATGTCGAGAGCGGGAACACGCTCTGCGGACCGTTTGTCGGAAAAGTTATGGCATCTGCACTTGCGATGGGTGAGTCAAACGCCTGCATGAAGCGGATCGTTGCAGCACCGACCGCAGGAGCGTGCGGTGTGCTTCCGGCTGTGCTCGTGAATTACCAGAAAGAGAAGGGGACAGCGGATGAGCAGATCGTGCGTGCGCTCTACACGGCAGCCGGTATCGGCCAGGTCGTTGCGGCGCGGGCCTACATTGCGGGCGCTTCCGGCGGCTGCCAGGCCGAAATCGGAACAGCAAGCGCGATGGCGGCAGGCGCACTGACCGCACTTGGCGGCGGCACTCCGTCCCAGATCACGCATGCGGCAGCGATGGCATTAAAGAACCTGCTCGGTCTCGTGTGTGACCCGGTCGGCGGTCTTGTCGAGGTCCCGTGCGTCAAACGGAATGTGATCGGTTCCGTGAATGCACTTTCTGCGGCGGACATGGCACTTGCGGGAATCATAAGCCGCATTCCGCCGGATCAGGTGATCGATGCGATGCGGGAAGTCGGCGACCAGATGCATCCGAGTCTGCGCGAAACCGGCCAGGGCGGCCTTGCCAACACGCCGGCAGCACGCGAGTGGTGCGCGGCACAGGAAGAAGAATAAAAAAAACTTTTATTTTCGGAAAACTTTTGGTATAATAAAGGAAAGTCAGCCAAGGAGGAGGTTCTTTAAGATGGCAGAGGCAAAAATTCAGAAAAGAAACACTTATACGATATATGATGACGAAGGAATCGGAACCGTGCAGATTGCAGACGAGGTGGTAGCTATTATCGCAGGACTTGCGGCAACGGAAGTGGACGGGGTAGCCTCCATGGCCGGAAATATTACCAACGAATTAGTCAGCAAGCTTGGCATGAAAAATCTTTCCAAGGGTGTCAAAGTTGATGTACTCGACGGCGTTGTCTGCGTGGATCTTGCCCTCAATCTCAAATATGGATACGAGATTCCGGCAACCTGCAAAAACGTACAGGAAAAAGTAAAAACAGCGATCGAGAATATGACAGGCCTGGAAGTTTCCGATGTCAATGTAGCCATTGCAGGCGTGAATATGGAACAGACGAAATAAAAAACAACGAACCGCGAGGGAATAAGGCGACCCCTTACAACCCCGCGGTTCTTGTTAACTATTCAGAGCCAGATGAAATGGAAGAAAAATAGTTAATTAACTATACAGGAAGGAATTAAAACAGACAATGAACAGAAGCAAACTTCGCGAAAATATTTTTAAACTTCTCTATACCGCAGAGTTCCAGGAGAAAGAGGAGATGCCGCAGCAGATGTCTCTTTACTTTACGTACTCTGACGACAACGACGAGGATGAAGAAGTAACCGTAAGCGAAAAAGATCAGACCTATATGGAAGAGAAATACCATCATGTGACCGAGCACATCCCGGAAATCGACGAGATGCTGAACCGTACTTCCGAGGGCTGGAAAACGACCCGTATGGGAAAAGTAGACCTGGCGATCCTGCGTCTTGCCGTTTACGAGATGAAATTCGACGAGGACGTTCCGGTCGGTGTAGCCATCAACGAGGCCGTTGAGCTGGCAAAACGCTTCGGCAGAGACCAGTCTCCGTCCTTTATCAACGGTATTCTTGGAAAACTGGCAAGAGAAGAAGATGAGAAATAAAAATCAGAATGTTTACACCGTAGGCCAGGTCAATTCATACATCAAAAACATCTTTGACCAGGACTATATGCTCCGCCGGATTTACGTCAGCGGAGAAGTAAGCAACTGTAAATACCATCCGTCCGGCCACATCTATTTTTCCTTAAAAGATGCGGAAGGAACCATTTCCTGTGTCATGTTCGCCGGTTCGCGGCGCGGCCTTGCCTTCCCGATGCGGGACGGCGATAACGTGATTGTCGGCGGCAGCATCAGCGTCTATGAGCGGGACGGAAAGTATCAGATCTATGCAAAAGAGATCACAAAAGAGGGCGCCGGCCTTTTATACGAAAAGTATCTGGCCCTAAAAGCAGAACTGGAAGAGATGGGCATGTTTGCCCCGGAGTACAAGCAGCCGATTCCTGCGTATGTAAAGAAAATCGGCGTTGTCACAGCACCGACGGGAGCTGCTGTGCAGGATATCAAAAACATTGCACTCCGCCGGAATCCCTTTGTCCAGATCATCCTCTACCCGGCCCTGGTGCAGGGAGAGGGAGCGGCGGACAGCATCGTGGAGGGCATCCGCCGTCTGGACGCACTGAATCTGGATGTGCTGATCGTGGGCCGCGGAGGCGGTTCGATCGAGGATCTTTGGGCGTTCAATGAGGAAAAAGTAGCGCGTGCCGTTTTTTCCTGCCATACGCCGGTGATCTCCGCCGTCGGCCATGAGACCGACACAACGATCATCGATTTCGTGGCAGATCTGCGCGCCCCGACCCCGTCCGCAGCGGCGGAGCTGGCGGTCGCTGATGTCCGCGCGGTACTCAACACACTGGAAAATTATAAAAGCCGCATGAACCATGCGATGGCAAACCAGACGCAGAGAGCGAGAAGCCGCCTTCTGCAGTACGAGACAAAGTGGAAGTATCTCGGACCGGAAAATAAGATCCGTGACCAGAGAGCACGCCACGCCGAGCTGGAGCGTCGGTATACAGATGCGATGGAAGAAAAGCTCAAAGAAGCGCGCCACCGCCTTGCCCTTTACATTCAGGCGATGAAGGGTCTGTCCCCGCTGGACAAGCTGAACCAGGGCTATTCCTACGTGGAAAAAGAAGGAAAAGCCATCACTTCGGTGCAGGATGTCAAAGAAGGTGATCTGCTCGAAATCTGTGTATCAGACGGAAAGATCGCAGCGCGCGCAGAGAAGACATCGGCCGTATCCTGGATGGAACAATCGTGAAAAAGCAGAGAATCGAGAAAACATGGGAAATATGGAAGCAGAAGAGAGAAAAGAAGAAGGAACCCCTTCCGGTGAGACACTGGAAGCAGCATTTGGAAAACTGGATCAGATGCTCGAAACGCTGGAGAGCAGCGATGTCAGCCTGGAAGACTCCTTTCGTTTATACAAGGAGGGAATGGAGCTTTTGAACGAATGCAGTCAGAAAATTGACCGCGTCGAGAAAAAAATGCTCCAGATGAATGAGGATGGAACATTCAGAGAATTTTAAAGCGGTACTCGAAGAAAAAACGCGGGAAGCGGAAAGTATCATTGCCGCTTACCTGCCGAAAGAGGAAGGCTTTGCAAAGGAACTGGCAAAAGCCATGAATTACAGTATGACAGCGGGCGGAAAGAGGCTTCGTCCGCTGCTTTTGCAGGAGAGTTTCCGTCTGTTCGGCGGAACCGGGGAGGCTGTAAAACCATTTATGGCAGCCATGGAGATGATTCACACCCATTCCCTGATCCACGATGATCTCCCTGCGATCGACAACGATGATTACCGCCGCGGCAGAAAAACGACCCATGTCGTCTTCGGGGAGGCCGTCGGCGTGCTGGCAGGAGACGCCCTTTTAAACTATGCATACGAGACAGCCTGGAAAGCCTTTCCACTGGAGGAGCACACCGACCGCGTAGTGCGTGCTTTTGGCATTCTCTGTCAGAAAACCGGAATTTCCGGCATGTTGGGCGGTCAGAGTGTTGACGTGATGAATGAAAAAGCCGGCCATTTCGCCATCGACCGTGAGATGCTGGACTACATTTACGAGAACAAGACTTCGGCGCTTTTAGAGGCTGCCATGATGGCAGGTGCGGCACTTGCAGGAGCAAACGACGATGATCTTGACGCGCTCTGCCGGATTGCCTCCAAAGTCGGAATCGCGTTCCAGATCCGGGACGACATCCTGGATGTCACATCCACGATGGAGGAGCTTGGAAAGCCGGTTTTCAGTGATGAAAAGAATGAAAAAACAACGTATGTGACGATGTTTGGCACAGACGGGGCGGAGCAGGAGGTAAAACGGCTCACGAAAGAGGCCGTAGACGAACTGAAAAATCTGTCCTGTCCGGGAGATAAAATATTTCTGGAAGAGCTGTTTGAATCTCTGACTTCCAGAAAAAAGTAAGGGATGATTTCATGTTAGAAAAAATACAGAAACCAAACGATATTAAGAAGATTCCGGCGGACCAGCTTCCGGCGCTTGCAGAGGAAATCCGGGAATTTATTATCGAGTCTTTGAGTAAAACCGGCGGCCATCTGGCGTCCAATCTTGGTGTCGTGGAACTGACGATTGCGATGCACCGCGTCTTCGATCTTCCAAAAGACAAGCTGATCTGGGATGTGGGACACCAGTCCTACACGCACAAGATTCTGACCGGGCGGAAAGACGGGTTTGAAACGCTGCGCCGGGAAGGCGGCATCAGCGGATTCCCGAAGCGGAGCGAGAGTGACTGCGATGTATTCGACACCGGCCACAGCTCGACCTCGATTTCCGCAGGCGTCGGCTATGTGCGTGCACGGGAACTGAAAAAAGAAAATTATTCCGTTGTTTCGATCATCGGAGATGGTGCGCTGACCGGCGGCATGGCGTACGAGGCGCTGAACAATGCGGCCAGCCTGAAATCGAATTTTATTATCGTTTTAAATGACAACGAAATGTCGATCACCGAGAATGTCGGCGGTATGTCATCGTACCTGTCCGGCCTTCGGACGGCATCGGCGTACACGGATTTCAAGATGGACGTCACAAAGGCATTGAACCGCATTCCGGGCATCGGACCTGGCATGGTGGATGCGATGCGGAAGACGAAAAGCAGCATCAAACAGATCATCATTCCGGGCATGCTGTTTGAGGATATGGGACTTACGTATTTAGGTCCTGTGGACGGCCACAACATTCCGCAGCTGATCAAGACCTTCCAGGAAGCAAAACGGTTTGAAGGACCGATTCTGGTGCATGTCCTGACACAGAAGGGCCGCGGCTATGAGCCGGCGATGCGCCACCCGGCAAGATTCCACGGTGCGGGTCCGTTCGATGTGAAAACAGGATTGCCGGTTGGAAAATCCAATCCGACGTACACGGATGTCTTTTCCACAGTCATGCGGAAAATGGGAGATCGAAGAAAGGATGTTGCGGCAGTCACGGCGGCGATGATGACCGGTGTCGGACTGAAACGCTTCTACAACATGTTCCCGGACCGCTGTTTCGATGTGGGAATCGCAGAAGAGCACGCGGTGACATTTGCAGCGGCACTGTCACTCGGCGGCATTACGCCTGTCGTTGCGATTTATTCTTCATTCCTGCAGCGGGCGTACGATCAGATCATGCATGACGTCTGTATGCAGAATCTCCATGTCGTCTTTGCGATTGACCGCGCCGGTCTTGTGGGCTACGACGGGGAGACACACCACGGCATTTTCGACCTTTCCTATCTGGGTTCGATGCCGAATATGACAATTCTTGCACCGAAGAACCTCTGGGAGCTTTCGGATATGATCAAATTTGCGGTCGATTACGACGGCCCGATCGCGGTGCGCTACCCGAGAGGGGAAGCGTATACGGGATTAAAAGAGTTCCGTGCGCCCATCTGCCTCGGAAAATCAGAAGTGATCCATGAGGGAAGCCGTGTTGCACTTCTTGCCGTCGGCAGTATGGTAAAAATGGCAGAAGAAGTGCAGAAACAGTTAAAAGAGCGGATGGATATGGATGCGGCGCTTGTGAATGCGCGGTTCGTCAAACCAATCGATGAAGAACTTCTTCGAAGCTTTGCCGATACGTATGAGCTTGTCGTAACACTCGAGGAAAATGTAAAAGACGGCGGCTTTGGAGAGCGCGTCCTTGCTTTTGCCGAGGAAGAAGACCTTCCGTTCGGCGTGGAGATCATTGCACTGCCGGACCGCTTTATTCCGCACGGAAGTGTATCATACCAGATGAAACAGGTCGGCTTTACGCCGGAAGATATCTGCGGCAGAATTGAGGAATACTACAGAAAACAGGGGCAGGAAGAAAGATGAAAAAACGATTAGATGTATTACTGGTAGAACGGGGCCTTGCCACATCGCGGGAAAAAGCGAAAGCCATGATTATGGCAGGAGAAGTTCTGGTGGACAATGAGCGGGAGGATAAAGCCGGTTCCATGTTCCCGGAAGAAGTGGAGATTGTCTTAAAAGGAAAACCACTGCCGTATGTGAGCCGCGGCGGCTTAAAATTAGAGAAAGCAATGAAAAACTTTAACCTTACCCTGGATGGAAAGGTCTGCATGGATGTCGGAGCATCCACCGGCGGCTTTACCGACTGTATGCTGCAGAACGGCGCCGTCAAGGTATATTCCGTGGATGTCGGCCACGGCCAGCTCGACTGGAAGCTGCGGAACGATCCGCGCGTTGTCTGCATGGAGCGCACGAACATCCGTTACGTCGTGACGGAGGATATCGAGGAGAGACCGTCCTTCGTATCGATCGACGTATCGTTTATCTCCCTGACCAAGGTGCTGCTTCCGGTTCGAAATCTGATGGAAGAGAACGGCGAAATTGCAGCTCTGATCAAGCCGCAGTTTGAGGCAGGACGCGAAAAAGTCGGCAAAAAAGGTGTTGTCCGTGATCCGGCTGTACACAAAGAAGTCATTGAGATGGTCATTTCCTATGCGAAAAGCATTTCCTTCGGCGTGCGCCATCTGGAATTTTCTCCGATCAAAGGACCGGAGGGAAATATCGAGTATCTCGTTCACCTTGTCCGGCTGCCGGACGGCGTGACAGAGGAAGAGACCAATGTCGATGTAGACGCCGTTGTAAAGAGCGCACACGATACACTGGATAAATAAAAGGGTTAAGGAGCATGATATGGAGCGATTTTACCTGATCACAAACAGAGCAAAAGACCCGGACCTTACCGTGACAGACCAGATCAGGCAATATCTGGAGGAGCGCGGAAAAACGTGTCTTCTCTGCGATAACAGCGAAAAAGGGGAAAAATACCATTATACGGATCCGGCGAAGGTTCCGTCAGATATCGACGGCATTCTGGTGCTCGGTGGTGACGGCACGCTTCTGCAGGCAGCAGGCGACGTGGTGGATTTACAGATTCCACTGCTCGGCATCAATCTGGGAACGCTCGGCTATCTTGCGGAAATCGACCGTGACACGCTTTATCCGGCGCTGGATCATCTGATGGCGGATGAGTATACGATTGAGCACCGCATGATGCTCTGCGGATCGATTTACCGGGACGGAAAGCTGATTGCGGAGGACACGGCACTCAACGACATTACGATCACCCGTGAGGGAAACCTGCGTGTCGTCCGGTTCGACAATTACGTTAACGGGGAGTTTTTAAATTCCTACAGCGCCGATGGCATCATCATCGCAACGCCGACCGGTTCGACCGGCTACAGCCTCTCCGCGGGCGGCCCGATCATCTCACCGTCAGCCAGCCTGATGCTGATGACACCGCTTGCCCCGCACACCCTGAATACGAGAAGCATTGTCTTTCCGGCAGAGGATGTGATCGAGGTGGAGCTCGGGCCTTCGAGAGACGGCGGCATTGAACAGGGCATGGCATATTTTGACGGCGACACCCGCGTTCCGATGAAAACCGGCGACCGGATCGTGATCAAAAAGGCCAGACGGGACACTCTGATTGTGAAGATCAGCAACATCAGTTTTCTGGAGACATTAAGAAAGAAAATGGCAAACATTTAAGATATAGTTACTGGGGAAGGATGCTTGAAATGAAAATCGCGAGACATGCACAGATTATCAAATTAATTAACCAATATGACATTGAAACACAGGAGGAGCTGGCAAAGAAGCTGGAGGAGAGCGGCTTTGCCGTAACGCAGGCGACGATTTCGAGGGATATCCGCCAGCTGAAGCTCACAAAAGTACCAAAAGAGAACGGCGGAAGCCGCTATGCGGTTCTGCAGAACGCACCGTCCGAGGTTGGGAGCCGCTATGCGCGCGTGTTAAAAGACGCGTATATTTCCGTTGATCTTGCCAAGAATATTCTGGTCATCAAAACCGTGTCTGGAATGGCGATGGCGGCGGCAGCGGCTTTCGATGAGATGAACTGGAATGAAATTGTCGGCTGCATCGGCGGAGACGATACGATTCTCTGCGTGGCAAGAGACGATGATGCGGCGCTTGTGGCAGCAGAACGACTGAAAAAAATGGTGGACGGCATGGAGGAGACGGGCGAAGAGTTCTAAAGAACGCACGTCTCTGCAAAAAGAGACAAAAAGATGACAGCAGGTGTGACACCGGAGGAAAAGAATGCTCACAAACTTACACGTAAAAAATCTGGCCCTGATCGACGAAGCGGAAGTGGAGTTCGGTCCGGGCCTGAATATACTGACCGGAGAAACCGGAGCCGGAAAATCCATCCTGATCGGTTCGATCAACGCGGCGCTTGGAAAGAAGATATCCCGCGAGATGATCCGGACGGGAGAGACAAGCGCGCTGGTGGAACTGGTCTTTGAAACCGAAAATCCGCATGTGCTGGAGCTGTTAAAAGAGATGGATCTCGAGGCGGAGGAGGGTCAGGTGATTATTTCCAGAAAGATCACCGGATCCCGCAGCGTCTGCCGCATCAACGGCGAGGCATGCAATATCTCGCAGGTAAAAGCTCTTGCGTCCCTGCTGCTCGACATCCACGGCCAGCATGAGCACCAGTCGCTGCTCTATCCGGACCGGCAGATCGCGATTCTTGACGCGTTTGCGGGAACCGAGGCGGCCACGGCAAAAGGAGAGGTCCGGGCGCTGTACCAGGAGTGGAAGAATGTCCGAAAGGAGCTCTCGGCGTACGAACTCGACGAGGAGGCAAGAAAGCGGGAGGCAGCATTTCTTACGTTTGAAATCAACGAGATTGATCAGGCAGAGCTAAAAGAGGGCGAGGACGAAGCGTTGGAAACTGCGTACCGGAAAATGGGCCATGCGAAAAAGATCGCGGAATCTCTGCAGACGGTATATGCGATCACCGGCTACGGTGCAGAGAACAGCGCTGGGGAGCAGGTCGGCCGCGCAATCCGGGAGCTGCAGCAGGCCGCGGTGTACGACGATGCACTTTCCGGTCCGTCGCAGACCCTTTCCGATATTGACGGACTGCTGAATGATTTCAACCGCGAAATTTCCGCATATCTTTCCGAACTGACCTTTTCCGAAGAAGAGTATTACGAGACGGAAAAGCGGCTCGATGAGATCAACCGCCTGAAAGCAAAGTATGGAAAGACGATGGAAGAGATCACCGCATATCGCGAAGAACAGCAGAAAAAACTGGAAAAACTGGAAAACTTTGAGAGCTGCCGTGCCGCACTGCAGGAGCAGTTACAGAAAACGGAGCAGAAACTGGATGCGGCCGCACATAATCTGTCCAAAATCCGCAGAAACTATGCAAAACGGCTCGAAACACAGATTATCGAAGGTCTGCGCGACCTGAATTTCCTGCATGTCGCATTTGAAATTTCATTTGAAAAGACAAAAAGCTACACCGAAAACGGAACCGATGCTGTGGAGTTCTTAATCTCCACAAACCCGGGCGAAGCGATCCGTCCGCTGGCGAAAGTTGTTTCCGGCGGTGAATTGTCGCGAATCATGCTTGCAATCAAGACGATTCTTGCCGACCGCGACGAGACAGAAACCCTGATTTTCGATGAAATCGACACCGGAATCAGCGGAAGGACGGCGCAGAAGGTTTCCGAAAAAATGGCACAGATCGGGCAGCGCCATCAGGTCATCTGCATCACCCATCTGCCGCAGATCGCAGCGATGGCAGATTCTCATTTTGAAATCGAAAAAAACGTCGAAGAAAACGAGACCGTCACATCGATCCATCCATTATCCGAGGAAGATTCTGTCAGAGAACTGGCAAGAATGCTTGGCGGCGCGAAAATTACGGATTCTGTTCTGGCAAATGCCAGCGAGATGAAGGAATTGGCACAGGTACAAAAATCTGCAAGACTCAAATAAAGAGAAGTCCGCATACTAAGAGGGAAATCACGAAACAAAGCGTGGTTTCCCTCTTTTTCGCGGGCGGCGAGTCAAAGTCCGTGCCTGCACGAGAACTTGACGACCGCCGCGAAAACAAAAGAAATGCCGCAGTTCTGCCCTGCGGCGGAAAGGATGGGAATGCAAATGACGAGAAAACAAAAATACCGAAGAGTCCTGCTTGCGCTGGCGGCGCTGTTTCTGATCCTCGCTGTTCTTCTTGGCTACGATGCCATGCGCGAATCCCTGCCGGATACGATGTATGTGGATGAGAACAGCGAAAGCCCGTTTCAGCCGCTCACGAAACATCCGCTTCTGACAATTTCGGAAGATACGAAGGAAGCAGAAAAAAACGAATTCGGAGAAACGGGTGAAACGGTTGTAGAATGTTCCGCCGCCGGGATCCCGCTGAAAAAGATCCGTGTGATCCAGGAAGAACGGCCGAAAGTTGCCGTCTGCGGCGCGCCGGTCGGTATCTATATGGAGACCGACGGTGTGATGGTGATCCGTACAGCCGAAATCCGTTCGTCCGACGGAACCGTCAGCCGTCCGTCAGAAAATATTCTGCGGGAAGGCGACTATATCACAAAAGTAAACGGACAGAGCATCCGCAGCAAGCAGGAGCTGATTGATGCAGTAAAAGTATCAAACGGTTCCCCGGTGTGTCTTTCCCTGCTTCGGGACGGGGAAACGATCGAGGTGCAGGTGACACCGCAGAAAAGCCAGGACGGCACCTGCCGCCTCGGGGCCTGGGTCCGCGACAATATGCAGGGAATCGGAACACTGACTTTCGTGGAACCGGACGGAACCTTTGCAGCGCTCGGCCATGGAATCAGTGATGTCGATACCGGAAAAATGCTCCAATTGAACGGCGGAGAACTGTATCTGACACAGATTCTGTCTGTGATCCCGGGAAAAGCGGGTGTACCGGGTGAACTGCAGGGCGTGATCCATTACGAAGAAAAGAACCGTATCGGGTCAGTGGCGGAGAATACCATCTACGGTATCCACGGCGTTCTGGACAGGGAAAAAAGCAGTGCACTGCCGCTTACCGTGACGGAAATTGCCTACCGGCAGGAGATCGAGACGGGCCCGGCCACCGTGCGGATGTGCGTGGACAATACGGTAGAAGAGTATGAGGCGGAGATTACAGAAATCGATCTTGGAAGCGAGAATACGAACAAAAATTTTGTGCTCGAAATTACCGATCAACGGCTGCTACAGAAAACCGGCGGCATCGTACAGGGAAATTCCGGCTCGCCGGTGCTCCAGAACGGAAGGCTGATCGGCGCCATTACCCATGTTTTCGTAAACCATCCAGAAAAAGGCTACGGTGTCTTTGCGGAAAACATGCTTGCACGGAACTGAAAAAATATGCGTTAATTTGGTTGAAATTGTTACAAACTTCCGAATTTTTACGGAAAATGTCGATCGAATTTCCAAAAATTTACGGGAAATATATTGAAAATGCGAAAAAATAAAATTATAATGTCTGTGTGATTGGAAAAAGTTCAGAAGAAAACGGATGCAGTGAAATTCCGGAAAGACTATGAGTTTTTGCAAAGGAGAGCTTTATGGAAAAGATCAACATTGCCATCGCGGATGATAACGAACGCATGCAGGAAATGCTTGGGAACGTCATAAAACAGGATGACACGCTTGAACTGATCGGGCAGACCGGAAACGGAAATGATATCTACAGTATCATCCGCGACAAAGAACCGGACGTCGTACTGCTTGACATTTTCATGCCGAAGATGGATGGTCTGACTGTAATGGAGAAAGTCAATGAGGATAAAAATCTGAAAAAAAGACCTGCCTTTATCGTTGTCTCCGCCGTAGGAGAGGAGAGGATCACCGAAGATGCGTTCCGGCTCGGCGCTTACTATTACGTCTTAAAACCGTTCGACAACGAAACTCTTCTGAACCGGATCAAAGCAACAAAAGGAATGACATCAGTAAGAAGATACCATCCAAGAAATTTTACAAACCCCGGAAAAGAGCCGATCTGTCCGCCGGAAAACAGTCTGGAAATCGATGTGACAAATATGATCCACGAGATCGGCGTTCCTGCCCATATCAAAGGATACCAGTACCTGCGCGATGCGATTCTGCTTTCCGTAGAGGACACGGAAATGCTCAATTCCATTACCAAGATTCTCTATCCGACCATCGCGAAACGCCACCAGACAACGTCAAGTCGTGTCGAGCGTGCCATCCGCCATGCGATTGAAGTGGCCTGGAGCCGCGGCAAAATGGACACAATCGACGAGCTGTTCGGCTATACTGTGAACAACCGCAAGGGTAAACCGACAAATTCTGAATTTATTGCATTAATTGCAGATAAAATACGTCTTGAACTGAAAAATCAGTAAAAAGTAACAAAAAAATCCGAACAAACGGAGAAATTACAGAAGTTTAGACTTTTTTTTCTGGACAAAGTACGGTATAATACAGACAGGACGTTGATTATCCTTTCGCGTTTCATAGGATCGTGACAAAAAGGAAGGAATTACAGAAAAACAAAGATGCGATAATCAGCATGAAATTACAGGAGGATTCTTTTCATGAAAAATATTTTGTTCGTGGCTTCAGAGTGTGTACCGTTCATCAAAACAGGCGGTCTGGCGGATGTAGTAGGTTCTCTGCCGAAATACTTCCCGAAAGAGTATTTTGATGTGCGCGTGGTGATTCCAAAATACGCAGGAATCAAAGAACAGTTTAGAAATCAGATGCAGTATGTGACAAACTTCTACATGGATCTGAACTGGAGACAGCAGTATGTCGGCATTTTCGAGATGGAATATGAAGGCATCAAATTCTACTTTATCGACAACGAGGAGCATTTCGGAGGAAGCACTCCATATGCGGGCATGCCGTGGGATCTGGAAAAATTTGCTTACTTCAGCAAAGCAGCGCTTTCCATTTTACCGACCATCGGTTTCCGCCCGGACCTCATCCACTGCCACGACTGGCAGACCGGTCTCGTTCCGGTTTACCTGCACGAGCGTTTCCAGGCAGATGAATTCTATCGGGGAATCAAAACCGTCATGACGATCCACAACCTGAAATTCCAGGGCATCTGGGACCGCAAGACGATTCAGAGCATTACCGGCCTTTCCGACTACTACTTCACACCGGATAAGCTGGAGTTCAAACACGATGCCAGCTACTTGAAGGGCGGTCTGGTTTACGCAGATGCGATCACCACCGTCAGCAATACATACGCGCAGGAGATTCAGACCCCGTTCTATGGCGAAGGACTCGACGGTCTGATGTGTGCAAGAGCAAACGATCTGCGCGGTATTGTAAACGGACTCGACTACAATGAGTGGAACCCGGAGACAGACGCTCAGATTGCAAAGAATTTCAATGCAAAGAACTTCCGTAAAGAGAAAGTGAAAAATAAACTGGCACTGCAGGAGGAGTTAGGACTCGAGGTCAATCCGAAGACGATGATGATCGGTATCGTATCCCGTCTGACCGATCAGAAGGGCTTCGACCTCATCAGCTATATGATGGATGAGATGTGCCAGGATGCCGTACAGTTTGTGATCCTTGGAACCGGCGAGGAGCGCTACGAGAACATGTTCCGCCACTTCGCATGGAAATACGACAAGAAGGTTTCGGCAAACATCTACTATTCCGATGCAATGTCACACAAGATCTATGCATCCTGCGATGCCTTCTTGATGCCGTCCCTGTTTGAGCCATGCGGACTCTCCCAGCTCATGAGCCTCCGCTACGGAACCCTTCCGATCGTCCGCGAGACCGGCGGCCTCAAAGACACCGTAGAGCCGTACAATGAGTACGAGGGAACAGGAACTGGATTCAGCTTCACAAACTACAATGCGCATGAGATGATGGGTACCGTGCGGTACGCAGAGCGCATCTATTACGACAAAAAACGCGAGTGGAACAAGATGATCGACCGCGCAATGGCACAGGATTTCTCCTGGGCGAATTCCGCAAAACAGTACGAGGAAATGTATAACTGGCTGATCGGATAAGCTGGTCTGCATTCTGAAAAATAAGAAAAAAATCCCGAAATGGCAGAAGAGGAAAGAAAAGCCGTTTCGGGATTTTTTGCAGTATTTTTGGGTTGCGGCAGGAGAGTGGAATATGCTACACTTGTGCATAAGGATATATTCGAAGCAGCTCCGGTGCAGAGGATTTGGGGACTGAAAAAAGACACAAGAAAAACAGTTGACAACAAAGCAGATTTGTAATAGTATGTATACAGAAGCGAACGAACGTTCGTATAGTAAGGAGAATATTCAGTATGGGAAATAATAACGAAGATAAACTGCGTGCACTCGATGCCGCACTTGGACAGATTGAAAAACAGTACGGAAAAGGAGCTGTCATGAAGCTCGGAGATTCCGCAGCAAACATGAACGTGGAAACCATCCCGACCGGCTCTTTAAGCCTGGATATCGCACTCGGTCTTGGCGGTGTGCCGAAGGGAAGAATCATCGAGGTATATGGACCGGAGTCTTCCGGTAAAACAACCGTAGCGCTCCACATGGTAGCTGAAGTACAGAAACGCGGCGGAATCGCCGGCTTCATCGATGCAGAGCATGCGCTCGATCCGGCCTATGCCAAAAACATCGGTGTTGATATTGAAAACCTCTATATCTCACAGCCGGACAACGGCGAGCAGGCACTTGAGATCACCGAGACGATGGTTCGTTCCGGTGCGGTAGACATCATCATCGTGGACTCTGTTGCAGCCCTCGTTCCAAAAGCCGAGATCGACGGCGACATGGGAGATTCCCACGTCGGACTGCAGGCGCGTCTGATGTCTCAGGCACTCCGGAAACTGACTGCAGCGATCAGCAAATCCAATTGTATTGTTATCTTTATCAACCAGCTGCGTGAAAAAGTCGGTGTCATGTTCGGAAATCCGGAGACCACAACCGGCGGCCGAGCACTGAAATTCTATTCTTCCATCCGTCTCGATGTCAGAAGAATCGAAGCCTTAAAGCAGGGCGGAGAGATGGTTGGAAACCGTACCAGAATCAAAGTCGTGAAAAATAAAGTAGCTCCGCCGTTCCGCGAGGCAGAATTTGATATCATGTTCGGAAAAGGAATCTCCAAAGAAGGAGACGTTCTGGATCTGGCAGCTTCCGTCGGCATCGTACAGAAGAGCGGCGCATGGTTCGCATACGGCGGCGACAAGATCGGCCAGGGACGCGAAAATGCGAAAGCATACCTGCGCGAGCATCCGGAAATCATGGATGAGATCGAGCACAAAGTGCGCGTGGCTTACGGCCTGATCAAGGAAGAAGTGCCGGAAGGCACAGAAGAAACAGCAGCAGTTCCGGAAACCGAAGGAGACGACGAATAAATGTTTGTGACAGAGATTCGTCCTCTGAATAAAAAGAAATCACGGATCCTCTTCGATGACGGAGAGGATCTGGTTCTTTATAACGGGGAAATCCGCGCTTCCCGCATCAAAGAGCAGGAGGAGCTTCCCGATGAGGTTTACGAAAAGCTGGCAGGGGAAGTGCTGACTAAAAGGGCCAAACACCGCGCGATGTATCTGCTGCTCGGACAGATGCGGACGAAAAAAGAGCTGGAAGATAAGTTACGAAAAGACGGCTATCCCGAGAGAGCCATTGAAGAGGCTGTCTCGTATGTGGAGAGCTTTCACTATATCGACGACCGCGCATACGTGGAGCAGTATCTTGCGGGCAGCGGTGCGAAAAAAGGGAAAAAGGCAGTCCTCTATGCGCTGGCACAGAAAGGCGTGGACCGGGAACTGGTGGAATCCGTCCTGGAAGAGCAGGAGGATGCCCGCGATGAGTATGAACTTGCAAAAAGTGCCGCCTTCGCAAAGCTCGGCACGCCGCACCGGCTGGATGAAAAAGAGTACCGCCGTACCGCCGGTTTTCTGATGCGGAAGGGATTCGGCAGTTCCGAAATCCGTCGGGCACTGGAAGAATACCAAGATTCCGCTGACGAAGAATTCTAAATATTCCCGGCGATTCCGCCACATGCCGCGAAATTATGTGCAATAAATTACATGAATATTTTTAAAACATTGACAAATTTGTGAAAACAGTATAAAATTGTAGTGTTGTAAATGTGCAATGAAAACTAAATAAGGAGGTGCTCCGGTAATGGGTACAGGTATTACAATTCTGCTGGTATTCATTGCTGTAGTAGTCACGCTGCTTATTGCGGTTCCTGTTACCAGGAAAATTGCTGTGGACAATAAAATCAAGCAGGATGCTGAGAAAATTGGCACAGCGGAAGAAAAGGCGAGAAACATCATAGATGAAGCACTGAAAACTGCCGAAACTAAGAAACGGGAAGCCCTGCTGGAGGCGAAGGAGGAGTCTCTTCGTACGAAGAATGAAGTAGAAAAAGAGACCCGAGAGCGCAGAGCGGAACTGCAGAAATATGAGAAGCGCGTTTTATCGAAAGAAGAATCTGTAGATAAAAAAGCGGACGTATTGGAGCGTCGTGAAAACGAAATTGCAGCAAAAGAGGCAAGCGTCAGAAAGAAAGAAAAGGAAGTAGACGGTCTACACGAAAAAGGAGTACAGGAACTGGAAAGAATTTCCGGTTTTACCTCCGAGGAAGCAAAAGAGTATCTGTTAAAATCTGTGGAAGACGAAGTAAAAATCGACACAGCAAAGCTTTACAAAGAGCTGGAGAGCAGAGCAAAAGAGGAAGCAGGCCGTAAGGCAAAAGAGTATGTGGTAACAGCTATTCAGAAATGTGCTGTCGATCACGTATCCGAGAGTACCATCTCCGTGGTACAGCTTCCGAGCGATGAAATGAAAGGCCGCATCATCGGCCGTGAAGGACGAAACATCCGTACACTCGAAACCATGACAGGCGTTGACCTGATCATCGACGATACACCGGAAGCAGTCGTTCTTTCCTCATTCGATCCGATCCGCCGTGAGGTGGCAAGAATTGCTCTGGAAAAACTGATCGTAGACGGAAGAATCCATCCGGCCCGCATCGAAGAGATGGTAGAAAAGGCCCGCAAAGAAGTAGAACAGAATATTCGCGAGGAAGGCGAGGCAGCCGCACTGGAAGTCGGTGTACACGGACTTCATCCGGAGCTGATCCGTCTCCTTGGAAGAATGAAATTCCGTTCCAGCTACGGACAGAATGCATTAAAGCATTCGATCGAGGTAGCACAGCTTTCCGGTCTCCTCGCAGGAGAGGTAGGATGCGATGTCCGCATGGCAAAACGTGCCGGACTGCTTCATGATATCGGTAAATCCATCGACCATGAGGTAGAAGGATCTCACATTCAGATCGGTGCAGATCTCTGCAAAAAGTACAAAGAATCTCAGATTGTGATCAACACAGTAGAATCACATCACGGGGATGTAGAGCCCCAGTCTCTGATTGCATGTATCGTTCAGGCAGCGGATGCAATTTCCGCAGCAAGACCGGGTGCAAGAAGAGAAACACTCGAAACATATACCAACAGATTAAAACAGTTGGAAGACATCACGAATTCGTTCAAGGGTGTCGAAAAATCTTTTGCTATTCAGGCTGGTAGAGAAGTCCGCATCATGGTTGTTCCTGAGCAGGTATCCGATTCTGAAATGGTACTGCTCGCAAGGGATATCTCGAAACAGATCGAAGCTGAACTGGAATACCCGGGACAGATCAAGGTCAATGTTATCCGTGAGAGCCGTGTAACGGATTACGCGAAATAAAAGACTTTCTACGAAACAATTTAATAACGAAATCAAAAAGAGGCTGTGGACATGAGCAATCATGTTCCACAGCCTTTTCAATGTGTATAAGAACAGTAAGTTTTAAAAGAATTTATACGTGCCGTATCCGGTTCGAGCGCATTTTCTGAGGTGTAGAGCCATACAGCTTTTTGAAGGTCCGCATAAAAATTTTGTAATTCGACAGCCCGTTTTTCTCCATCAGTACCGTGATCGTTTCGTCGGAATTCTGTAAATCTTCGTACAGGTGCATCGTGCGCACATCGTTCAGATATTCGAGAAAGGTCTGTCCGGTATACTTTTTAAAGAGCCGGCAGAAATACTCCTTCGAGAGCGCCAGGGAATCCGCGGCTGTTTCGAGGCTTAACGGTTCCGGGTAATGCACTTTCACCCAGTTCATAACGTGTGTCACGCGCTGCAGATCGCGCTGTGAACCCGTGAGGGATGCCGAAGGGATCTGGTGGGAATACGACCGGCAGAGATGGTACAGAAATTCGTACAGTCGTGAGGTAAAGAGAAGCTGATATGAATCGGAAGGATTCTGCCGGATCTCGTTCATCTCCGAGAGCAGTGCGCGGAGCGGAGCCGGCTGTTCCGAGCAGGGAATGATCGTGTCGAAACGCATCGTATCAAAGTTCGGCAGATATTGGCGCATCTGGCTTGCGGAAATCTGCAGCAGAAGATATGTACAGGTATTGGAGCGCGTCATATGGAGGTCGCCGGAGTTGATGATAATCAGATCGCCCTCGTTTAACTGATACTCCGTTGCCTGGACAATCGCGGAAAACTGTCCCCTGATCAGATAGAGAATTTCCACATATTCGTGCCAGTGCGCCGGAAAAACAAAAGCGGGCGCATCCTGCAGCTCAAAACGGACGTGCAGCAGATCGGTTTCGTGTATTGTTTCGTAAAAGCAGGATTCCATAAGTACCTCCAGGATGTGATAGAAATATACGTCAATTATAATCAAAAAAGATAAGAATATTGTACCAGAAATTGGGCGAAATATCAATATCAACCAGAGAAAGGACAAGAAAGGAACTAGAAGTTACACGAAAAAGGGAAGATAATGGAGACATTAGCACGAAACAAAGTTTGGGAGGAACAAAGACATGAAAGCAAAGGTAAGAACCTTTAACGGAACTACATCTCCGGAAGTAACCCAGCGTGAAACAGATCACCGCAAACTTGCCCGCGAGGCAGCAGCAGAGGGATTCGTCCTTCTGGAAAACAAAGATCATTTCCTGCCGCTGGCAAAGGGCAGCAAGGTAGGTCTTTACGGAGCAGGTGCGATCCGCACCATCAAAGGAGGCACCGGTTCCGGCGATGTCAATGAGCGTGACAGCGTCAATATTTTCCAGGGCATGAAAAATGCAGGCTACAACGTAACAAGCAGTGAATGGCTGGAGGATTACGATAAACTCTACGTACAGGCAAGAATGGACTGGAAAAATGAGATTTTCACAAAATTGAACGGAGACGACACAAAATTCTTTGATGCTTACTCTGCAACCCCGTTCTTTATGCCATCCGGAAACCCGATCGATGAAGAGAAAGCAGCAGCCGACGGTGCAGACACCGCATTCTTCGTTCTGGCACGTATCGCAGGAGAGAACAAAGACCGTTTTGATACGGAGGGTGACTACTTCATCTCCAAAGAAGAGAAAGCTATTCTGGCACAGGTTTCCAGATGCTATAAAAACGTTGTTCTTGTTATCAACACCGGCGGCCTGATGGATCTGGCATTCGTAGAAGAATTTGACAATATCCGCTCTATTTTACAGTACGTACAGGCAGGCCAGGAAGGCGGAAATGCATTTGCTGATGTTGTAAGCGGCGATGTAACCCCATCCGGAAAAATGACAGATACCTGGGCAAAAGATTACTATGATTATCCGGGTGCAGAGGTTTACAGCTACAAGAGCGGCGACCTCATGAAAGAAAAATACGAAGAGGGTATCTTCGTTGGATACCGTTACTTCGATACCTTTGAAGTACCAGTCCGTTACTCCTTCGGTTACGGTATGTCCTACACCGATTTCGAGATCAGAACCGATGACATCAAAGTAAGCGGCCGCGGTATGATGAATCCGAAAGTAAGCGTGACTGTTACCGTTACCAACACCGGCGATACTTATGCAGGAAAAGAAGTTGTACAGATCTATGCTTCCTGCCCGCAGGGCAGACTGGTGAAAGAGTTCCGCCGCCTGGCAGGCTTTGGAAAAACAAAACTGCTGGCTCCGAAGGAATCCCAGACCATGACCATCACCTTCCCGCTGTATCAGCTGACTTCTTATGAGGAGGAAAGCGCATCCTGGATTCTGGAGCCGGGCATGTATGGTATCTGGATTGGAAATGATCTGAATACATCTGTTCTCTCCGGCGCGCTGGAGCTGGACGAGAAAGCAGTCATGACAGCGTGTGAAAATATCTGCCCGCTGAAAGAGAAATTGAATGAGATTGTTCCTGATGCAGAAAAAGTTCAGGCAAGAGAGGCTGCATGGCAGAAGGAAGTAAAAGAAAAGAGAATGAGCGTGATCGAGCTCAAAGCATCTGAGATCCCAACTGAGAAAGTAGATTACCAGCCGGTACCGGAAGAGCTTCCTGGAAAAGCAGGAAAGATTGTGGAATCCCTTTCTGTGGATCAGCTGGCACTCCTTGCAACCGGTGATCCGGGAAGAGCACAGGGCAACGCGCTTGGCTCCGCAGGAATTTCTGTTCCGGGAGCAGCAGCGGAGACATCCCCGTGTGCTTCGGAGGAGCCGTGGAATGTAACCACGATTGCTCTGGTCGACGGACCTGCAGGTCTTCGTCTGAAGAGAGAATATCAGGTAGACAACGGAGAGATCGTAGCGAGCGATTTCCTGGCTGCCCTGGAAGGCGGTTTCTTCAGTAAGCCGCAGGAAAAACGCGGAACAACCTATTATCAGTTCTGTACCGCAATTCCGGTCGGAACACTTCTGGCACAGAGCTGGGATGTAGAACTGATCAAGAGAGTCGGCGAGATGATCGGCCATGAGATGGAGCTGTTCAACGTAACACTGTGGCTGGCACCTGGCATGAACATCCACAGAAATCCGCTCTGCGGAAGAAACTTTGAATATTATTCCGAGGATCCGCTGCTTGCCGGTATGATGGCGGCTGCTATGACGCTCGGTGTACAGAAGGTACCGGGCTGCGGAACCACGATCAAACACTTCGCATGCAACAATCAGGAGGATAACCGTATGGGCTCCGATTCCATCCTGTCCGAGCGTGCCCTGCGTGAGATCTATCTGAAAGGCTTTGAAATCGCAGTCAAAGATGCACAGCCGATGTCCATTATGACATCTTACAACCTGATCAATGGTGTACACGCTGCAAACTGCTACGATACCTGCACGAAAGCAGCGAGAGATGAGTGGGGATTTGCAGGAGCTATCATGACCGACTGGACAACCACCAACGTACAGATCCAGGGCGAGTGTACGGCAGCGGGCTGCATGAGAGCCGGAAATGACATGGTAATGCCGGGTCTGCCAGAGGATCACGAGAACATCAAAAAAGAACTTGCAGATGGAACTCTGACGATGGCAGAATTGAAACGCTGCATCTATAACACGGTAAATATCGTACTGCAGTCCAATATGTACGAGGGCGCAGTCAGCTACCTTGATCAGTTCGATGATCTGGATACCTATCTTGTCGTGAAATAAAAGAAGTGAAAAATATCTTATGGGGATATACAAAAAGCAGGGTTTGAAATGAACGGACATTTCGGTGCGTGAGACATTGGGGGACCCTGAAAAGAGGAAAGAAGTGCCATTCGCAGATGGGGGTCTGCGGAGCAGGCACTTCTTTTACGTATATTGTCTATGAACCGTGAATACATTGACAGTAAGGCAGAAAATAAGGAGGCGCAAAAAGCAAATGAGAGAACGGGATGAGAATGCATATATTCGTTTTTTTGCCCTCTGGTTTGCGGCCGGTATGACCCTCGGTGTACTGCTGCTGCTTGCGGCATCCCACACGGGAATGAAGGAGGGAAATAGCGTCCGCCTATTTCAGGCGGAGGCGTTTTTTGGAAGAAAAATTTCCGCAAAGGCCTGCTTTTCCTATCTTCTAAAGGTACGGTTAGCACCGGCATTTGCGGGACTTCTCTTTGGATTGACGGCAATCGGTGCGTATTTTGCCACTGCTGCCGTTTGGGCATATGGTTTTCTGTGTGGCGTCTTTCTCTCGGCTGCCTATCTGCAGAACGGAATGGCAGGTTTTTTATTCTTTTTTCTGGCTCTTTTTCCGCAGATTTTCCTCTACCTTGCCGCGTTATTTCTGATGGCTGCTGCGTGCAGCCGGATGGCAGAGACGAATCACCTTGCCGGCGGCATACAGAAAAAGGAATATTTTTGCTTTGGCGTGCGCTACTTCTTTGCACTGATCCTGCTTCTGTGGGGTATTCTGCTTGAGAGTTATGTCAATCCGTGGTTTCTTGCGAAAATCCTGTAAAAACGGTCGGAAAAGGGAATTGCATTTTTGAAAAAACGTGTATATAATTAAAAGCATTGTTACCCTTTATCGGGCAGTGAGAGGGAGAAAAAAGCAAAAAGGAAAAAAGCTATGCAGGAAACGATACAGTCATTTACGGACTATCTACAGACGGAAAAGAAAGCATCAAAAAATACAGAAGTCTCCTATCAGCGCGATCTTCGAAAGCTGGCAGTTTTTTTGAAGGAGCACGGAATAGAAAAACCGGAGCAGATGAATGCAACGGTTTTAAATTCTTATTTATTATATCTGGAGCGGGAACACTTCTCGCCTGCAACGATCTCGCGCAGCATCGCGGCGATTCATATGTTTTGCCAATATGCATGTCAGGAGGGAAAAATGGTATCTGACCCGTCGAAAGCACTGCAGCCACCGAGGGTTGAGCGGAAAATGCCGGAGATCCTTTCCATCGCAGAGGTCGATCTGCTGCTTCGCCAGCCCAAAACCGACACGCCAAAGGGGATCCGCGACAAAGCAATGCTGGAAATGCTGTATGCGACCGGTATCCGCGTCAGTGAGCTGATCCATTTGAAGATACAGGATGTCAACCTTATGATGGGCTACATCACCTGCCGCGATGAAAAGGAGCGGATCGTTCCGTTCGGCGGACCGGCGAAAAAGGCGTTGGAGCAGTATCTGGGGAGTGCGCGCGCAGCCCTGATGCATGGACGGGATGATGATGTATTGTTTGTCAACTGCTCCGGAGGTCCGATGAGTCGTCAGGGATTCTGGAAAATTCTGAAATCCTATGCGAAATCCGCAGGCATTACGGCGGATATTACGCCGCATACCCTGCGTCATTCGTTTGCAACCCATCTGCTGCAAAACGGTGCGGACTTAAAGAGTGTCCAGGAGATGATGGGACACGCCGATATTTCGACGACGCAGATGTATCTCCACCTTGGTGTGAATAAAATCAGGGATGTGTATCGGAAGGCACATCCGAGAAAGTAAAGGTGGAACAGAAAAGTAAAACGATAGAAAAACCTCCGCCGCAGACTGGTGAAAAACTGCAGCGAAGGTTTTTGATGTTTTTAGGGTGTTGAGAAAATTTAGCACTCCTCAGCGATATCATAAATCAGGCGTTCGGTCTGATCCCAGCCAAGGCACGGGTCAGTGATGGATTTACCATAGACATGATTTCCGCATCCGATTTTCTGATTGCCAGGCTCCAGATAGCTTTCGATCATAACACCTTTTACGAGACTTTCGATATCCTTGTTGCATCGTCTTGTGTGCAGAACGTCTTTGACGATACGGATCTGCTGCTCGTATTTCTTTCCGGAGTTGGAATGGTTGGCATCGATGATGGTAGCCGGGTTTACGAGATGTGTTTCGTTGTATTTCTCCAGCAGAAGCTGAATGTCCTCGTAGTGATAGTTCGGCACGGAGTTGCCGTGCTTGTTGGTCGCACCGCGGAGAATGGTGTGCGCCAGCGGATTTCCGCTTGTCTTTACCTCCCAGGTACGGTAAATAAAGGAGTGGGAGCCCTGTGCGGCAATGACGGAGTTGATCATAACAGAAAGATCACCGCTGGTCGGGTTTTTCATGCCGGCCGGAATGTCGATGCCGGAAACAGTCAGACGGTGCTCCTGGTTTTCTACGGAACGTGCGCCGACCGCAACATAGGAGAGAATATCGGACAGATAGCTCCAGTTGGACGGATACAGCATTTCGTCTGCAGAAGTCAGATCAGTCTCTTCTACTACACGCATATGCATTTTACGCATGGCGATCAGGCCGTGCAGCAGGTCCGGCTTTCCTTCCGGGTCCGGCTGATGAACGATACCTTTGTAGCCTTCACCTGTGGTACGCGGTTTGTTGGTATAGACACGCGGGATGATGATCAGTTTGTCGGATACTTTGTCGGCAACCTTTGCCAGACGGTGATTGTACTCCAGAACAGCGTCTTCGTTGTCTGCGGAGCAAGGTCCTACGATAACAAGAAATTTATCGGAATCCCCGGTAAAGACTTTTGCGATTTCAGCGTCACGCTGTTTTTTGATTTCGGTTGCGCGGGCGCTTAAGGGATATTGTTCCCGGATCTCTGTTGGGGTGGGAAGTTTTCTTACAAATTCAAGGCTCATTTTCGTTCTCCTTTATCTTAGATGCACTTCTTTTCTAGCTGCGGACAGAGGAGCGTTCTTGTGTGCCCCGTCGCAAACTATCTATAAATTATAATACATAACGCGAAGATTGTCGATATTTTTTCGGCGAAAATTCTGTTTCTCTTAAAAAAGATAGAAAAAAGGTATCAATGAACAGCAAATCCGTTTGCAGATTCCCGATGCAGGAACAAAAGTGCCATTGTCATAATGGTAAGTTCACTTGCAAGAATACCATAGAGATAGCCACGGATGCCGAAAACCGGGACGAGAAAAAGAATTGCAAGAATACGAATTACATCTCCGGCAAGGTTCTGGAAAAAAACGAGAGAAGTTTTTCCAAGGCCGTTTAAAATGCTTCCAAGTGTCGTTTCCAGATAGAGAAAAGGACTTAAAAATGAAAGGATACGCAGAAAAACGCCGACTTCTTCGTTTTGAAAAAGGAAACGTCCAAGCCACGGACCGAAAAAGAAAAAGGCAAAAACAGCGGAAGTGCCAAGCAGCACACAGAAAGAAATTGTATAACGGATCGTGTCTGATATTTGCTCCGGCGTACCGTCGGCCTGCTGTTTTGCTACGCCGGGCAGAAGCATGACGGACACCGCGTGGGTGATGGCAGATGGAAAAAAGATCATAGGAAGTGCCATACCGGTGAGAATGCCATACTGCGAGAGCGCTGCTTTCCGGGAAAGACCGAAGGTGACCAGACAGCCGGGGAGCAGAGCACTTTCAATGCTGTGGAGGACATTCAGAAGAATACGGTTCAGCGTAAGCGGAAGATTCAAAACGGCAAGCTCTCGGAAGGTATCGTACCAGAGGGTCTTTTCTTTGAAAAAAACAGAAATCGGGCGGTGTTTCTGAGGGGACCTGCTGTGCGAGACGGACAGGCAGGCCATCAGAAAGAGACACGAAAAGAGTTCGCCGGCGGCAGTACCGAATGCAGCGACAGCGGCAGAGGGGAGGCTTGTGGAAAGACAGAAAAGCCAGGCAAGGCAGGAAGCGCCCATGCGCACGAACTGTTCCAAAAGCTGGCAAAAAGAAGGCAGTGCCGTCTGATTCTGGCCAAGATACCATGCCGAGAGACAGTTGTGGATCCCGGAGGGGAGAATGCCGAGTGATAAAATCCGGAGGAGCAGAATCGTCCGCGGCTCAAAAAGAAGCCGTGTTCCGATAAAATCCGCGCTGAAAAAGAGAAAGATGGAGGCGGAGAAGGAAAGTATCACTACAATGCCGCATCCGGCCGCCAGACAGATCTTTGCCCGTCTGGAATCCTTTTTGGCAAGGTACGATGCGACAAAGCGCGAGAGCACCGTCTGCATGCCGCCTGCGCCAAGGGAGAGCATCAGTGCGTAGAGTGGTGTGGCGAGCTGGTAGATACCAAAGGCTTCCGCACCGATCTGGCGCGACAGGAATATTCTATAGAGAAATCCAAGAATTCTGCAGATGATCCCGGACGCGGTCAGGATCAGTGTGCCAAGAAGAAGCGTGTTCTTTCTTGTGATTTTCAGCATGGGATAGACTCCTTTCACGGCATTGCGCAGATAGTCTAAAATATGCGAAAAAACTCCTTGACAGAACCCCGTGATAGGTGCTATTCTGAGTGAGAAATAAATCCGATTAAAACTGTCGGAATTTGAAAACGACAGCACAGGAAAAAGGAGAACCAGGAATGAAATTATCGACCAAGGGAAGATATGGCCTGCGTGCCATGATCGATCTGGCGAGTCACGAAGAAGAGGGTGCAGTGTCCATTGCCAGCATTTCAGAACGCCAGAATATCTCAGAGAGCTATCTGGAGCAGCTGGTGCGTCCGCTTCGAAAAGCCGGATTCATTGAGAGTGTGCGGGGAGCAGGCGGTGGATATGTACTTGCAAAACCGGCAGATTCCATTTCGGTAGGAGATGTTCTCCGTGTGCTGGAGGGCGGACTCGAGGCAGTCACGTGCTCGGTCAATGAAGGCCTGGGCGGCTGCGATGCGGCCGATTTCTGCGTCACGCGTTTTGTGTGGCAGAGGATCAATGAGGGAATTACGAACGCTGTGGATTCCATCAGCCTCGGAGAGCTGGTTCAGCAGAGCCGGCAATTAGAGAAAAACAGAAACAGCGATAGAAATGACAAGGAGTGAACAACAATGATTTATCTGGACAATGCGGCAACAACAAAAACAGCCCCGGAAGTTGTCGAGGCTATGCTTCCTTATTTCAGCGAATACTACGGAAATCCATCCAGTATTTATGCAATTGCAGGAAAAAGCAAAGAAGCCATCACCAAAGGAAGAGAGCAGATCGCAAACGTGCTCGGCGCAAAACCGGAGGAAATTTATTTCACAGCCGGCGGCAGCGAGTCCGATAACTGGGCGTTAAAAGCTACCTTTGAAGCATATAAAAATAAAGGAAACCACATCATCACCACAAAAATCGAGCATCATGCGATTCTTCATACCTGTGAGTATCTGGAAAAAGAGCGCGGTGCGAAAATCACCTATATCGGCGTCGATGAGAACGGCGTTGTCAATCTGGATGAACTCGAAGCAGCCATCACACCTGAGACCATTCTGATTTCCGTTATGGCGGCAAACAACGAAATCGGAACGATTCAGCCGATCAAGGAAATCGGAAGAATTGCAAAAGAACACAATATTTTATTCCACACAGATGCCGTACAGGCATTTGGCCAGATCCCGATCAATGTGGATGAGTGTAATATTGATATGCTCAGTTCCAGCGGTCATAAGATTAACGGACCGAAAGGAATCGGCTTCCTTTACATCCGAAAGGGTGTGAAAATCCGCTCCTTCGTACACGGCGGTGCGCAGGAAAGAAAACGCCGTGCCGGAACAGAAAATGTACCGGGCATCGTAGGATATGGAGTTGCGGCAGAGCGTGCGGCAAGAACTATGGCGGAGCGTACCGCAAAAGAAATCGAAGTACGTGATTATCTGATCAACCGTATTTTAACCGAGATTCCGAACTGCCGTCTGAACGGCGATCCGGTAAAACGTCTGCCGAACAACTGCAACATCAGCTTTGAATTCATCGAGGGAGAGTCCCTTCTGATCATGCTGGATATGAAAGGTATCTGCGCATCCAGCGGTTCTGCATGTACTTCCGGATCCCTGGATCCGTCCCATGTACTGCTGGCCATCGGACTGCCGCACGAGAAAGCACACGGTTCCTTACGTCTGACTTTAAGTGAGGAGATCACAAAAGAGGACGTTGATTTTGTTGTAGAGCAGATTAAAGCGATCGTAGACCGTCTGCGCAGCATGTCCCCGCTGTATGAGGATTACATCAAAAAACAGCAGGGTAAATAAGTTTAAAAAAATAAGACAGTCCATCCAGAAAGCCGGTACAGAAAAATTCAGGTAAAAGCTGTGCCGGAGGAGGACTGCTTTGAAATAGTTCAGGAGGAAGAATAACAATGTACAGTGAAAAAGTAATGGATCATTTCCAGCATCCGAGAAATGTAGGAGAAATTGAGAACGCAAGCGGTGTAGGTACCGTTGGAAATGCAAAATGCGGCGATATCATGAGAATGTATCTTGACATCGACGATAACGGAATCATTCAGGACTGCAAATTCAAAACCTTCGGCTGCGGCGCCGCAGTTGCAACCAGCAGTATGGCAACCGAGCTGGTAAAAGGAAAAACCATCCAGGAAGCTCTGGAAGTAACCAACAAAGCTGTTATGGAAGCACTCGACGGACTTCCGCCGGTCAAAGTTCACTGTTCTCTGCTTGCAGAAGAAGCAATTCACGCTGCACTCTGGGATTACGCAGAGAAACACCACATCAAGATCGAAGGTCTTGCAAAACCGAAGTCTGATATCAGCGAGGGCGAGGAAGAGGAAGAATACTAAGTATGGGAAAAAAGAAAGTAGTCGTTGGAATGTCCGGCGGCGTAGATTCCTCGGTGGCAGCGTATCTCCTGAAAAAAGCAGGATACGATGTCATCGGGGTGACCATGCAGATCTGGCAGGATGAGGCCGAGACAGTCCAGGAGGAAAACGGGGGCTGTTGCGGCCTCTCTGCTGTTGATGATGCAAGGCGCGTGGCACAGGTGCTGGACATTCCGTATTATGTCATGAACTTCAAAAAAGAGTTCCGTGAGAACGTCATGGACTATTTCACGAACGAATATCTCTGCGGCAGAACACCGAACCCGTGTATCGCCTGCAACCGCTATGTGAAATGGGAAGCGTTGCTTCAGCGCAGTCTTTCCATTGGAGCGGACTACATTGCGACCGGACATTATGCAAGAATCGAACAGCTTGCCAATGGACGGTATGCGATTGCAAATTCGGTAACAGCGGCAAAAGACCAGACGTATGCACTGTATAATCTGACCCAGGAGCAGCTTTCGCATACGCTGATGCCGGTCGGAGACTACACAAAAGATCAGATTCGTGAGATTGCAGCAAAAATCGGTCTTCCGGTAGCAAAAAAGAAGGATTCCCAGGAAATCTGCTTCGTGCCGGATCAGGATTACGCTTCCTTTATCCAGAACGAGACAGGAATCGTGGCACCGAAAGGCAATTTCGTGAATACAAAGGGTGAAATCCTCGGTACCCATGAGGGGATTACCCATTACACCGTAGGACAGCGCCGCGGACTCGGCCTTCCGATGGGACACCGCGTGTTCGTACTGGAAATCCGTCCGGAGACGAACGAGGTTGTGGTCGGCGAAAATGAAGAGGTTTTCGCAAAAGTAGTAAAAGCAAACAAAGTAAACTATATGGCAATTCCGCCGCTGGAACTTGGAGAAGAGCTCTCCTGCACCGCAAAAATCCGGTACGGGCACAAAGGCTCCCCGTGCGTGATCAAACGGACCGGGGAAGATGAGATTACCTGTACCTTCCCGGACGGCGTGCGTGCTCCGACACCGGGACAGGCTGTTGTCTTCTACGTGGACGGCTGTGTCGGCGGAGGCGGAACGATTACGGAGGCCGAAAGATGAAAATAGCGGACTGTCATATGCACAGTTTCTTTTCAAGTGACAGCGAAGCACCAACAGAAGAGATGGTAAAACGGGCAGTCGAGCTGGGACTTCCGGCAATCTGCCTGACGGATCACTACGATATGGATTACAGTACCGGCGAGTTCCAGCTCGATACACCGGCATATGCGGCAAAAATCCGGGAACTGCAGGAAAAATACCACGACAGAATTGATATCCGATTCGGCGTGGAACTGGGACTGCAGCTCCACTTAAAAGAACGGATGGAAGAGTATGTAAATGCGTGGCCGTTCGACTACGTGATCGGCTCCATGCATGTCATTGACGGAAAAGACCCCTATTATGAGGATGCTTTCCCGGACTGGACAGCAGAAGAGCTGTACCGGGCGTATTTTCGGGCTACAGCAGAAAATATCCGGTTCTTCCACAATTTCCAGACGCTTGGTCATCTGGATTATGTGGTACGCTACTGCAGAGAAAAGGGAAAAGATTACAGCTACCGCGCATTTGCGGACGAGATCGATACCATTTTAAAAGAGCTGATTCAGTACGATATCGCGCTGGAAATCAACACCGGCGGCTACAAGGCAGGCCTTGGCGTGCCGAATCCGACGCCGGATGTTATCAGAAGATACCGGGAACTGGGCGGCGAAAAGATCACCTTCGGTGCCGATGCCCACAAACCGGAACATATAGCGTTTCATTTCGCGGACGCGGCAGCCATCGCGCAGGAAGCTGGATTCCGGTACTACGTGCGGTTTAAAGAGAAGAAGCCGGAATATCTGCCGATCCAATAGAAAACGCGCAGGAAAAGCCGGAAAAAAGCCCCGGAAAGGCTGGATGCCGGCTTTTCCTGCAATAGACGGATCTTTCGAAATTTTGCAGAAATACGGATCGGCATCCGGCCTCTTCACAAATTTTAGAAATAATTTCGTATTTTCTTGAAAATAGAACTTGAATTTTCCGACGAAATTAGGTATTATACAGATAAGGTTGATGTTTCTTTAACAAAGTACAGAGACTCAAAATTAAAATTCACTTTTTAGGAGGAATTGAAAATCATGGCAGTAAAAGTAGCAATCAATGGTTTTGGCCGTATCGGACGTCTTGCATTCAGACAGATGTTTGGAGCAGAAGGTTATGAAGTAGTAGCAATCAACGATTTAACATCCCCGAAGATGTTAGCTCATCTGTTAAAATATGACTCTTCTCAGGGAAAATATGCTCTGGCTGATACCGTAACATCCGATGAAGATTCCATCACAGTAGATGGCAAAAACATCAAAATCTATGCTTTCCCGGATGCTAACAACTGCCCATGGGGAGAGCTTGGCGTAGACGTAGTTCTGGAGTGCTCCGGATTCTACACCTCCAAAGCAAAAGCTCAGGCACACATCAATGCAGGTGCTCGTAAAGTAGTTATCTCCGCTCCGGCTGGTAACGACCTTCCGACCATCGTTTACAATGTAAACCATGAGACCCTGACAGCAGACGATAACATCATCTCCGCTGCATCCTGCACCACAAACTGCCTTGCACCTATGGCAAAAGCTCTGAACGAACTGGCTCCGATTAAATCCGGTATCATGGTTACTATCCATGCTTACACTGGAGATCAGATGACTCTGGACGGACCGCAGAGAAAAGGCGATCTGAGAAGATCCCGTGCAGCTGCAGTTAACATCGTTCCAAACAGCACCGGTGCTGCAAAAGCAATCGGCCTTGTTATTCCGGAACTGAACGGCAAACTGATCGGTTCTGCACAGCGTGTTCCAACCCCAACCGGTTCTACCACAATCCTTACAGCAGTTGTAGAAGGAACTGTAACTGTTGACGAGATCAACGCAAAAATGAAAGCTTCTGCAACCGAGTCCTTCGGATACAACACAGATGAAATCGTATCCAGCGACATCGTTGGTATGAGATATGGTTCTCTGTTCGATGCAACTCAGACCATGGTTCTTCCGCTGGACAACGGAACAACAGAGGTACAGGTTGTTTCTTGGTATGATAACGAGAACTCCTACACAAGCCAGATGGTTCGTACCATCAAATACTTCAGCGAGTTAGCATAATTTAACAAACTGAATGGCAAAATTTCAGAGCCCAAAGGGTCCGGTCTGTTAAGGACCGGGCCCTTTTTGCGAATGCGGCGGAAAAATACGGCATAAAAACAGCCATTTTCCGTGTGCAAAAATTATAAACTGCATTTTTAAATAAGGACCGCGATGCCGCAAAAACAAAGAAACGGCGCGGCAGATGCAGTTGGATATATGGAGGGAAACGCCCATGTTAAACAAAAAAACCGTAGATGATATCAACGTAAAAGGAAAAAGAGTCCTTGTAAGATGCGACTTCAACGTTCCGCTGATCGATGGAAAAATCACAGATGAGAACCGTCTGGTAGCTGCTCTTCCGACGATCAAAAAACTGATCGCTGACGGCGGAAAAGTAATTCTCTGCTCTCATCTTGGAAAACCGAAAGGAGAACCAAAACCAGAGCTTTCTCTTGCACCGGTTGCAGTTCGCCTTTCCGAGCTTCTCGGACAGGAAGTTAAATTTGCAGCAGATCCTGAGGTTGTAGGACCGAACGCAAAAGCAGCTGTTGAGGCTATGAAAGACGGAGATGTAATCCTTCTGGAGAACACCCGTTATCGTGCAGAAGAGACCAAAAACGGTGAGGAGTTCAGCAAAGAACTGGCTTCCCTGTGTGACGTATTCGTAAACGATGCATTCGGAACCGCACACCGTGCTCATTGCTCCAATGTTGGTGTTACCAAATATGTTGACACTGCTGTTGTTGGTTACCTGATGGAGAAAGAGATCGCATTCCTTGGAAATGCTGTCAACAATCCGGAGCGTCCGTTTGTTGCCATCCTTGGTGGATCCAAAGTATCCAGCAAGATTTCTGTTATCGACAACCTGATCGATAAAGTTGATGTCCTGATCATCGGCGGTGGTATGGCTTATACCTTCGCAAAAGCAGCAGGCGGCACCGTTGGTGATTCTCTGCTTGAGATGGATTATCTGGATTATGCAAACAAAATGAAAGAAAAAGCAGCAGCAAAAGGCGTGAAACTGCTTCTTCCGGTAGACAACGTTGTTGCAGATGCATTCTCAAACGACGCAAATACACAGGTTGTTCCGGCCGGACAGATTCCGGATGGCTGGGAAGGTCTGGATATCGGACCGGAAACTGCAAAACTGTTCGCTGATGCTGTTAAAACTGCTAAAACCGTTGTATGGAACGGACCGATGGGATGCTTCGAGATGCCGAATTTTGCAGCAGGAACCAAAGCAGTTGCAGCAGCACTGGCTGAAACAGATGCAGTTACGATCATCGGCGGCGGAGATTCCGCAGCAGCTGTAAACCAGCTTGGATATGGCGATAAGATGACTCATATCTCCACTGGCGGCGGCGCTTCCCTGGAGTTCCTGGAAGGAAAAGAACTGCCGGGCGTTGCAGCAGCAAACGACAAATAAAACAACGATTCAGAGCGCAAGCGGAATCGAGAGGTGGCTCTGAACCGTTTCAATAAGTAAAACTAAGGAGATCAAACGATCATGGCAAGAAAGAAAATTATCGCCGGAAACTGGAAAATGAACATGACTCCGAGCGAGGCAGTAGAATTAGTCAATACATTAAAACCACTGGTGGCAAATGACGACGTTGACGTTGTTTTCTGCGTACCGGCCATCGATATCATCCCGGTTGTAGAGGCTGCAAAAGGCTCCAACATCCAGATTGGTGCTGAAAATATGTATTTTGAGGAGAAAGGTGCTTTCACAGGCGAAATCTCCCCGGCTATGCTGACAGACGCTGGCGTGAAATACGTTGTACTTGGCCACTCTGAGAGAAGAGAATACTTCGCAGAGACCAGCGAGACCGTAAACAAAAAAATGCTGAAAGCTTTCGAGCACGGCATCACCCCGATCATGTGCTGCGGAGAAACTCTGGAGCAGAGAGAGCAGGGTGTAACGATGGATTTCATCCGTCAGCAGGTAAAGGTTGGATTCCTGAATGTAACAGCAGATCAGGCAAAAACAGCCGTTATCGCTTACGAGCCAATCTGGGCAATCGGAACCGGCAAAACTGCTACAACAGAGCAGGCTGAGGAAGTTTGCAAAGGCATCCGCGCGTGCATCGCTGAAATCTATGATGATGCAACAGCAGCAGCTATCCGTATCCAGTACGGCGGCTCTGTAAACGCAAAAACCGCACCGGAACTGTTCGCACAGGAGAACATCGACGGCGGCCTGGTAGGCGGAGCATCCCTGAAACCAGATTTCGGAGCTATCGTAAACTACAATAAATAATTGATTTTGTACGAAATCAATCAATAAAACGGGCTAAAACGTCACCAAACACGGTGAATTCGGCAGAAATGCTGAAGGTGAGGTGTTTGGTGGCGTTTTGCTGTTTTTTATGCAACATATAACCCTTGATTTAGCTATAGAGAGTGCCAGTTTGTGCAAAAAGAAATCACTTCGTTTCTGTGTTTTGAAGCGGAGTGATTTTTTGCGCGGATTGAAAAATTCACGTTTTCGTGATATGCTTGTTTTATATCTGTCGACCAGCCGTCCAGAGAGTTTCTGGAAGAAGTAATCAAGGATTATAACAAAATGTTCCATACGAACTACGATACCTCAAGTGATAAATTCCAGAATTATTATAAAGATGTGTCGCTTCGCATGAAGAATAAGGAATTGGACATTCTGATCGTAGTCAATATGTTTCTTACCGGTTTTGATGCGACGACTATGAATACGCTGTGGGTAGATAAAAATCTGAAAATGCACGGACTGATACAGGCGTTTTCCCGTACAAACCGTATTCTGAATTCTATCAAGACCTTTGGAAATATTGTATGTTTCAGAAATCTGCAGAAGCGAGTAGATAGTGCCATTTCCTTGTTTGGGGATAAGAATGCCGGGGGCATTGTTTTGCTGCAGAGCTTTAAGGATTACTATTACGGATATGAATCCGTAGATGGTAAGCCAATGCCAGGGTATGTGGATCTGATGGAGGAATTGAATCATAAGTTTCCGCTGTCAGAACCGCAGATTGTCGGAGAGCAGAACCAGAAGGATTTTATTGCTTTGTTTGGTGCTATTCTTCGTATGAGAAACCTTCTGCTTTCCTTTGACGAATTTAAGGGGAATGAGCTGATTTCTGAGCGCAATTTGCAAGACTACCTTGGACGTTATCAGGATTTGCGTGACGAGTGGAAACGGAAACGCCGGGAAAGTACGGATATTACAGATGATGTGGTGTTTGAAATTGAATTGATCCGGCAGGTAGAAATCAACATTGATTATATTCTGATGCTTGTAAAGAAGTATCATGATACCCACTGTGAAGATAAGGAAGTGCTGATAACCATCAATAAAGCGATTGATGCCAGCCCGGAGCTGCGCAGCAAGAAACAGCTTATTGAAACCTTTATTGCAGGAATCAATGATGTGGATGATGTTATGGATGAGTGGCATGAATTTGTTGTGGAACAGCGTGATTATGATCTTAATGTAATTATTGCGGAAGAAAAATTGAAGCCGAAAGACACACGAAAGTTCATAGAGAATGCGTTTCGGGACGGAGAGATCAAAACAGCGGGAACGGATATAGATAAAATCATGCCGCCAATTTCTCGTTTTGGTGGTGGCGGAAGAGCCAGGAAAAAACAGAGAGTCATTGAAAAACTGAAAACGTTTTTTGAAAAATATTTCGGTATCGGTGGTTCGTATTCCTTTAATGAGCCAGAGCATAAAGCCGTGACATACGATCTGAGCGATCAGGAAACAGTGTTGATGGCGGCAGAATCTGAAGCACCATACGGAAAATAGTCATAAATGAATGGAACCACATTGGAAGCAAAAAGCAAAATAATAGAGTCATCATGGACAAAACTTAATCATGGAGGTGATCGGATGACAATAGAAGAAATCCTTGCTGGAGAATCCAAGAACGTTGAATTCAAAGTACAACGTCCAGACAAGAGCATGAAATATATGAAAACGGTTGTTGCTTTCGCTAACGGAAAAGGTGGGAGGATTATATTTGGTATTGACGATAAAACAAGAGAAGTTGTTGGCATTCCGGAGGATAAAGTTTTTCGGGAGATTGATGCGATTACGAATGCTATTTCTGACAGTTGTGAACCTACAATTATCCCGGATGTTTATTTGCAAAATATAAATGATAAACCTGTAATTGTTGCAGAAATCAGGACGGGACGTCGGAAACCATATTATATTAAGGCAGAGGGGCTGGAGAATGGTGTATATATTCGAGTTTCTGGAACAACACGCCCTGCTGATCGTGATATGTCAAGAGAGTTATATTATGAATGCGATGCCCGCTCTTTTGATTCAATAATCTGCAGAGATATGGAAGTGACCGATGAAGATATTAAGAGTCTTTGTGAACAAATGAAAGAAGTTGCTATTGCCAACTGCAAATCCAATCTTCAGCGATCAGAAGTTAAAGATGTAACGAAAAATATTTTGCTCAGTTGGGGAATTTTGAAAAAAGATGAGAATGAAAAAATCTATCCGACAAATGCGTATATTTATTTAACGGGACAAGGTGGACTCCGTTCCATGATACAGTGCGCTGTGTTTAAGGGAACGACGCGAGCTGTCTTTTTGGATCGACGTAATTATGAAGGACCGCTTTGGAAGCAAGTAGAGGAAGCGGTGCAGTTTGTCTTTAGAAATATTCGTATGGGATGTCGGCTGGAAGGCGTATATCGACAGGATATTTATGAACTGCCGCCGGATAGTATCCGTGAGTTGATCGTTAATGCAGTTATGAATTGCAGTTACATTCAGAATTCTAATATTCAGGTGGCAATTTATGATGATCGCTTGGAGATCACATCTCCTGGTGGATTGCTTCCTGGCGTAACGATTGAGTTGATGAAGGAAGGATTTTCAAAAATCCGAAATCGTTCGCTTGCTAATGCTTTTGCCTATATGAACCTTGTGGAAGCATGGGGAAGTGGTATTCCGAAACTTATGCAGGCTATGCAGGAATACGGATTGCGTGAACCGGAATTTATTGATATGGAAGTAGCTTTCCGCATCAATCTTTATCGCGGCCAGAATGAGGTCATTGAGGTCAAAAATCGAGATCATGACCTCAATCATGGGTCAAATGATCTCAATCGTGAGCTCGATGATCTCAATCATGAGCCTGTTGACCTCGATCGAGATTCCAATGACCCCAATCATGATCCCAAAGATGACCTTGAAATTCAATTGTCAGAAATGATTTATAAAAATCCGGAACTGACTCAGAAAGAATTAGCAAAAGCGCTTGCAGTTTCTACGGCAACGATTAAGCGTATGCTTACAAAAATGCAGCATGAAGGTAAAGTTATCCGTGAGGGGTCTAATCGAAAAGGAAAATGGATATTGACGGATAAAATGAAATAGGATTGATGATTTGATTGGAAAAGGCAAATGAATTTACCGGCTTTTTTAAGAAAATCAGACGAACTTACAGAACAGTTATCAAAGAAACAAGTGATTGCTGTTATGTCGACATATCACAAAAGATATCCTAGACGGAGTGCGTTCATACATGAATTAATAGAATTTGGATATGTGAAATGAACGATTCTGAACTTTTCTTGTGTCCGGGAGCGGCTTTTTCGCACTTGCGGACATCTCCCACATGTGATATGATGGGAACGACAAAAGTGTCGGAAAAACCGCATGATAGAGGGAAAAAACGCGGCAAATCAGACGACGCGAAAGAAAGCATAAAGGAGAATATGATTATGGCAAGAGAAATCATTAATACAGAAAAAGCACCGGCAGCAATCGGACCTTATGTACAGGCAGTCGCAGACAACGGCCTTTTATTTATTTCCGGACAGCTTGGCTTTGATGTAGAGCATGGCAGCGTGATCCCGGAGACTGTAGAAGAGCAGGCAACCCTCTCTTTAAAGAATCTGGACGCAATCATGACAGCAGCAGGAACTGACCGCACGAAAGTGATGAAAACAACCATTTTCCTGACCGATATGAACGATTTTGCCAAGGTAAATGAAGTATACGGTGCTTTCTTTGGTGAGTCCAAACCGGCTCGTTCCTGTGTAGCAGTTGCCGCTCTTCCGAAAGCAGCAAAAGTGGAAATTGAATGCATCGTATCCCTGAAATAAGAGAGAGAGATGAGTATGGCAGAGGAAAGAGTAATTAAAATCGGAATGCTGGGTCTTGGTACTGTCGGTACCGGTGTGTATAAAGTGCTGAAAAGCCAGCAGGAGGAAATGCTTCCGAAGCTGGGAGCACGTGTAGAGCTGAAAAAAATTCTTGTGCGCAATGTGGAAAAAGCAGCTGCAAAGGTTGACGATCCCTCCATCATTACCACCAGCTTCGAGGAGATTGCCAATGACCCGGAAATCGAGATTGTTGTTGAGGTTATGGGTGGAAAACAGCCGGCCATGAATTACATTCTTGCCTGCCTGGATGCTGGAAAGAATGTTGTAACGGCAAATAAAGATCTGGTGGCATCCGAGGGCAAAAAAATCCTTGCAACAGCAAAGAGAAACGGAAAAGATTTTCTCTATGAGGCATCCGTGGCGGGAGGAATTCCGATCATCCGTCCGGTGAAACAGTGCCTTGCCGCCAATCATATCACAGAGCTGATGGGTATTTTCAACGGTACCACAAATTTCATTCTCACAAAAATGTCGCAGGAAGGCATGGAGTTTGGTGATGCGCTCCGTCTGGCGCAGGACATGGGCTATGCAGAAGCAGACCCGACCGCAGATGTGGAAGGTCTTGATGCCGGCCGCAAGGTAGCAATCCTGGCTTCGGCAGCGTTCAACTCCAGAGTGACATTTGAAGATGTTTACACCGAAGGCATTACCAAAATCACGGCGACCGATATCCAGTACGCAAAAGAGATGGGATGCACGATCAAGCTGCTCGGCGTGGCAAAAGATACCCCGGAAGGAATCGAAGCCCGCGTTCATCCGATGCTGATCGACAGCAATCATCCGCTTGCGACTGTCAATGATTCCTACAATGCCGTATTCCTGACAGGCGATGCCGTACAGGATACGATGTTTTACGGACGAGGTGCCGGAGAGCTTCCGACTGCGAGTGCCGTTGTGGGCGATATTTTCGATGTTGTGCGCAATATTTTATGGAACTGCTGCGGCAGAATCGGCTGCACATGCTACCGGGAATGCCCGATCAAGCGTGTCGGCGAAATTAAGTCGAAATATTTTGTACGCATGCAGATTGAAAATCGGTATGGAACGCTGGCATCGGTAGCTTCTGTCTTTGGAAACAACAAGGTTTCGATTGCACAGATGCTTCAGAAACGTGTCAATGGAAAATACGCCGAGATCGTCGTTATTACGGACGAGGTCAAAGAGCGCCATTTTGAGGATGCCATGCAGATTTTAGGCGGAATGTCGATGATCCAGGAGATTTCTTCGACAATCCGGGTATACTAACAAAATGTAACAATTCAGAGCCATGCGAAATGGAAGAAAAATCGCGAATCATGCTTGCATGAAGGAGCGCTTTTTCTGGAGTTTCATATGGCGAAAAGCAACATCGAGATGCAGCGTAAGCGGAATCGAGACGGGGCTCTGGATTGTTACCCAAAATTTAAGTAAAGAAAGGAATTCACAATGAGTAAAAAACCAACCGTATTAATGATTCTTGACGGATATGGACTGAATGACAAATGCGAGCATAACGCTGTCTGCGAAGCGAAAACTCCGATTATGGACCAGCTGATGAGCCAGTGCCCGTACGTAAAAGGACAGGCCAGCGGACTTGCTGTAGGTCTTCCGGACGGACAGATGGGTAACTCTGAGGTAGGCCATCTGAACATGGGCGCAGGCCGCGTTGTATATCAGGAGCTGACCAGAATCACGAAAGCAATCCAGGACGGCGATTTCTTCGAGAATGAAGAGCTGGTAAAGGCTGTTGAAAATGCAAAAGCAAATAATTCCGCACTGCACCTGTTCGGACTTCTTTCTGACGGCGGTGTTCACAGCCACATCACCCACGTATTCGGACTTCTGGAGCTGGCAAAACGTAAGGGTCTCGAGAAAGTTTATGTACACTGCTTCCTGGATGGCCGTGACACTCCTCCGGCATCCGGAAAATCCTATGTTGAGCAGCTGCAGGCAAAAATGGATGAGATCGGTGTCGGCGAAATCGGCGTGATCTCCGGCCGTTACTATGCAATGGACCGTGATAACCGCTGGGATCGTGTCGAGCTGGCTTACAAAGCTCTGACAAAAGGGGAAGGCGTAGAAGGAACCGATGCAGCAGAGGCTGTTCAGGCTTCCTATGATGCTGAAAAAACCGATGAGTTCGTTCTGCCGACCGTTCTGAAAAAAGACGGAAAACCGGTTGCAACGATTCAGGATAAAGATTCTGTAATTTTCTTCAACTTCCGCCCGGACCGTGCAAGAGAGCTGACAAGAGCATTCTGTGCAGATGAGTTCACCGGATTCGAGAGAGAAAAACGTCTGGATCTGACCTACGTATGCTTCACGGAATACGATGAGACTATCCCGAACAAATCCGTTGCATTCAAAAAAGAAGAGATCACCAACACCTTCGGTGAGTATCTGGCAGCACATAACATGACTCAGGCACGTATTGCTGAGACCGAGAAATATGCACATGTAACCTTCTTCTTCAATGGCGGCGTTGAGGAGCCAAATAAAGGTGAGGATAGAATCCTTGTAAAATCCCCGAAGGTTGCTACTTATGACCTGAAGCCGGAGATGAGTGCTTACGAAGTATGCGACAAGCTGACGGATGCTATTCGTTCCCAGAAATATGATGTTATCATCATCAACTTTGCAAATCCGGATATGGTTGGCCATACCGGTGTTGAGAGCGCAGCAATCCAGGCAGTTGAGGCTGTTGATGAGTGCGTAGGCAAGGCAGTTGATGCATTAAAAGAGGTTGACGGACAGATGTTCATCTGTGCGGACCACGGAAATGCAGAGCAGCTTGTAGACTATGAGACCGGCGAGCCATACACCGCTCATACCACCAATCCGGTTCCGTTCATTCTGGTTAATGCAGATCCATCCTACACGTTAAGAGAGGGCGGATGCCTGGCAGACATCGCACCGACCCTGATCGAGCTGATGGGAATGGAGCAGCCAAAAGAAATGACAGGAAAATCTCTGCTGATTAAGAAATAAAGAGAAATCGTGAAAATGTCCCTGCCGGATTCGTTTTGAAACGGGTTTGGCAGGGATATTTTACTATAATAATCTGAAAATAAAAATAATTACGCAATAAGAGACAGAATAAAAATGGAAAATAGATAAAAAATCAAAATAAAGTGTTGACAAACGGTGAGAAAACTGATATAGTAAAGTCAACAAAAGAAAACGGAAGAAAAAAACAGAAAGAGAGGACGGACCACCGAGAATATAACGAATTACCCCATAAACTAAGAAAGCGAAGGTATGGACCCAAGAAAACGTAACGAAGTACCCCAAAGTGAAACAAAAGAACAAAAAAAGAAAGGATTCAGTCCAATGCACAGTTCTAACTTATGAAAGCCATCCGAAAATGGAAAAATCGGATGGCTTTCATATTGCGTTTTTTTATGCTTGAAAAGAATAAGGACTGGAAAAAAGAGGTTTCGACAGAGAGAGCAACATATTTTTCCCATAGCACGGTCATACTGTGAACGCAGAGAAGAAACTTGGTTACTGTTCACTTTGCAGCAAAACAGGAGGGAAAACTATGTTTCGATATTTACCAATTCGAAGCGTGACAGGAAGAGAAATTCTGGATTCGCGCGGAAATCCGACCGTAGAGGTGGAAGTGGCTGTCGGGGAGGGGATTCTCGGGCTGGAAGGCCATATGGGGCGTGCCCAGGTGCCGTCCGGGGCATCGACAGGAAAATTTGAGGCACTGGAAAAAAGAGATCAGGAAGTGCGCTATCTGGGGCAGGGCGTGAGAAAGGCTGTAGAAGCGGTCAATACCGTGCTGGCCGATGCTGTTGTCGGCGAGAATGCGCTCGAGCAGGAGCGGATCGACCATATCCTGTGCCAGGCAGACGGAACCGAAACGAAAGAAAACCTCGGGGCAAACGCCATTCTCGGTGTCTCACTTGCTGTGGCGCGCGCGGCGGCAAATGCGCTTCATCTGCCGCTGTACCAGTACCTGGGCGGCTGCCACACAAGCCGTATGCCCGTGCCGATGATGAATATTTTAAACGGCGGCCGTCATGCCGACAACACCGTCGATCTGCAGGAATTTATGATTATGCCGTGCGGCGCTCCCTCATTCCGGGAGGGTCTTTCCATGTGCGCGGAGATTTACCATACGCTGAAGCAGCTCCTGAAGGAGCAGGGATACTCGACTTCTGTCGGTGATGAGGGCGGCTTTGCGCCGGATTTAAAGGATTCCGATGAAGCACTGCAGCTCATTGTCAATGCGGTCCAGAAAGCCGGCTATGCGCCCGGAAACGACGTGATGATCGCGATCGATGCGGCGGCAAGCGAGCTCTACGAGGAGAGCAGGAACGTCTACTACTTTCCCGGGGAATCCCGTCAGTGCGGAAAGACAGTATTTCGGGATACCGCAGAAATGGTTGCCTACTATGAGGAACTGATCGAAAAATACCCGATCGTATCCATCGAAGACGGGCTGTGCGAGGACGATTTCGAAGGCTGGAAACAGATGACGGAAGCGCTCGGGAACAGAGTACAGCTGGTCGGGGATGATCTGTTTGTGACGAATGTAAGAAGGCTTTCCTGCGGCATTGCACTTGGTACGGCAAATGCGGTTCTGATCAAGGTAAACCAGATCGGAACGCTCTCTGAGGCGCTGGATGCGGTGGAGATGGCGCAGAGAGCAGGGTACCGCGCCGTCATTTCCCACCGGTCCGGAGAGACAGAGGATGATTTTCTGGCAGACCTTGCCGTCGCGACAGGCGCCGGCCAGATCAAAACCGGAGCACCGTGCCGGTCGGAGCGGAATGCGAAATACAATGAGCTTCTCCGCATCGAGGAACGCCTCGGTGAGGAAGCGAAATACCGGAATCCGTTCCCGCAAAAGGGAACCGGCGTAAGAGAATGGTGAAAAACGGCGTAAAATAGGCAAATAACAGTTGAAATCGTTCTTCCGCTATGGTAAAATAATATAAGTTAGCCGTAGGAGGTGTAATTGTGGAAATTTTAAGAACGATTTTGACAGTCATTTATGTCATTGATTGTATTGCTTTAACCGTTGTTGTATTGATGCAGGAAGGAAAACAGCAGGGTCTCGGTGCTATCGCAGGTATCTCAGATACTTACTGGGGAAGAAACAAAAGCCGTTCTGCAGAAGGAACTCTGATCCGTGCAACAAAAATCATGGCAGTTCTGTTTATTGTACTGTCGGTTGTATTAAACATGAATTTTTAGCAAAGTAAAGACATCCTTATTCCCACGAGAAGGCGTAAGGGTGTCTTTTTCTACAAAGAGGAGATAATAGATGAAAGATAATAAGAAGAAAAAAGATCGGAGGAAATATCCGCAGGGCAGCGCGGCGTCCCATGCAGGACAGAACAGCGGAAACCATGGCGGTCATGCGGGCCATCCGTGTTCCAGAAGTTCGAAACTGCTGAAAAACCGCAAGACGCTGCTCATGGATCTCGTAAGCTCGAAAAACTATGAGCCGATGCGTCTGAAAGACATTGCCATGCTGCTGCAGGTGCCGAAAGCAAAACGGTCGGAGCTTGCGGAGGTTATGGAAATCCTGGTAAAAGAAGGAAAAATCGATGTGATCTCCGACGGCCGTTACCAGAAGAGCCGCGGTGCATCCAAAACGACGGAAAAACGGGAAAAAAGAGACCGCCGCGCCGGCGAGCAGGGCAGAAGAGGACGCGATGACCGATTCCGCAGAAAGAATGGAAAGAACGGCGACACAGAGAAGAAGCCGCGTATCCAGACTGTCGATATCCAGGCAGTCGTGGACGCTTACCAGATCCCGGAGGAGTTCCCGGCACGCGTGATCACACAGGCAGAAAAATGCCCGGAGGAAGTAATTCCAAACGATTACAACGGCCGCCTCGATCTAAAAAGCTGGCAGATGGTGACAATCGACGGCGAGGATGCCAAAGACCTCGATGACGCCGTATCCGTCACAAAAGCGGGCGATACGTGGACGCTTGGCGTTCATATCGCTGATGTCAGCAACTATGTGCAGGAAAATTCCGCCCTCGACCGTGAGGCGTTAAAGCGCGGCACCAGTGTCTATCTGCCGGACCGCGTCATTCCGATGCTGCCGAAGCGTCTGTCAAACGGCATCTGTTCCCTGAATGAAGGACAGGAGCGCCTGGCACTCTCCTGTATTATGACGATCAACGAGAAAGGCCGTGTGATCGGCCATCAGATCGCTGAGACGGTGATCCGCGTGGACCGCCGCATGACCTACACCGCCGTCAATGCAATCCTGACCGAGCCGGAAGCACATCCGGAGCTGCTGGAGGAATATCATGAGCTGGTTCCGATGTTCCGCCAGATGCAGGAACTGTCAGCACTGATCCGGAGCTGTCGGAAAGAACGCGGAGCAATTGATTTTGAATTCCCGGAGAGCAAAGTAATTCTTGATGCAGAAGGGACGCCGGTGGAGATCCGCCCGTATCCGTCGAACGTGGCAACACGGATGATCGAGGACTTCATGCTGATGGCGAACGAGACCGTGGCAGAGGAATACTGCACACGCGAAATCCCGTTCTTATACCGGACGCATGACAAGCCGGACGGAGACCGCATGGAGGCAACGCTGACGCTGATCCGTGAACAGGGCATCAAAGTCGAAAAGCGTTCCCATGAGATTACGCCGGGTGAGGTGCAGAAGATTCTCACCAGCATCGAGGGAACCCCGGAAGAGCCGTTGATCAGCCGCCTGCTGCTCCGGTCGATGGCAAGAGCCATTTATACCCCGGAATGCAGCGGCCACTTCGGACTGGCAGCGTCATATTACTGCCATTTTACCTCACCAATCCGCCGTTACCCGGATCTGCAGATCCACCGCATTATCAAGGATGATCTGCGGGGACGTCTCGACAAGGGCGGCAGAATCGGCAAATATTCGTCCATTTTGCAGCATGTGGCGGAGCAGTCGAGTGCGATGGAGCAGCGTGCTGCAGAGGCAGAAAGAGAGGCTGTGAAGCTGAAGAAAGCCGAATATATGCTGGAGCATGTCGGCGAAGAGTACGACGGCGTCATTTCCGGCGTGACCGGATGGGGCTTCTATGTGGAGCTGCAAAATACCGTTGAGGGACTCGTTCACATCATGACACTGAAAGACGATTATTATAATTTTGATGAAGAAAATTACCGTCTGGTCGGAGAGCAGCACGGAAGAGTATTCCGCCTTGGTGAGCCGGTGCGTGTCCGTGTACGAAACGCCGAGCCTGCCAACCGGACAATCGATTTTACGTATGTAGAAAAAGAAACCGAGACAGAATAAATCCCTGGAGGAAAAAGCTATGGCAAAACAAAAAGGAAATCGAATGATTGCCAACAATAAAAAGGCATATCATGACTATTTTATCGAGGATAAATACGAGGCCGGCATCTCCCTTGCCGGTACCGAGGTAAAATCCCTCCGCATGGGAAAATGCAGCATCAAGGAATCCTTCATCCGCATTGAGCGTGATGAGGTATTCATATACGGCATGCACATCAGTCCGTACGAGAAGGGCAACATATTCAATAAAGACCCGCTGCGCATCCGGAAACTGCTGCTACACGACTATGAGATCCGCAAACTTGAGGCGCAGATCAAGGAAAAAGGCTACACGCTCGTTCCGCTGCAGGTGTATTTTAAAGGCAGCCTCGTAAAAGTCGAGATCGGTCTGGCACGCGGTAAAAAACTGTATGATAAACGGCAGGATATCGCAAAGAAGGATCAGAGACGTGAGGCGGAGAGAGATTTCAAAGTTAAAAATCTGTATTAAAAATCCTTGACAAAAAGTATGGGGAAAGACTATAATACGATATACGGCAGTTGAAAGAGAGTTTTCACTGCACCGGGACGATCTGTTTGCGTCCCCGTATCAAAGAAAAGCGTCTGTAGAACCAGCACGGGCTTGTACTGGTTTCGACGGGGGTTTTGAAGTTTGGGAAGCCATTCGTGGACTCCGGGACCGCGTCATCAACCTGGAACCTAAATTTAAACGCAGACGATAATTACGTAGCGTACGCTGCCTAAGTGCGGCGTTGTCAGCTGAATAGTTTTCCGCGGCTATTCTCCTGGCATCAAACAGATGCGGAGCACTTCGTTTCCAAAGCTTTGCGGAGATGGAAGATTTTATGAAGCTACCGAAGCGGCAAGCCTGTCATCCGGCGTGCCGATGGGGGAACCTTTAATAGAATGACTGTAATGGGAGATGCCTGAATGAATAGGCTTTCGGACAGGGGTTCGATTCCCCTCAGGTCCATACCTGAAAAACCGCTAAAATCCAGTGTTTTAGCGGTTTTTTTGTACATTTTTGATGGAAAAAACAGGGCAAAAATGCCGCTTTAGACCGTTTCAGACCGTTTAAAACCGCATGAATTTTGGTCAAAAAAGAAAGGAAAAATTCGAAATTTTGTCAAACTTTATCTTTATTCGCACTGTTAAGAACGTAAAAGAGACCGTTTCAAAGTGCTGCAGGCACATGAAGTAGAGATACTTGATGTGCCTGCTTTTTTGTACAATAGGAAAGTTCGACTTCCGTCGAACTCTTGATAAAAAGAGCCCGCACAAAGGCGGGCATGGCAAACAGACGATAGATTAAAAGAAGTCAATGTAAAAGCCTTCTTCAAATTCATCCTTATCAAGATCGTCATCTTCGGTAAGAAAATAGTGCATATGCACTATTTAAAAACGGTGGCTCCGTATAACAAAGATTTCTGTTCACAATATAAAAAAATATCCAGCAGGTTAACTTTTGAAGCGGTAAAACAAATGCTTAAGGATGTTTTGAGTTGGTAAGGGACTAATAGATTCTGTACTTTTCGCCCTATGATTGAATCTGATCATGCGCGAGAAAAGGAAAATAATAGAATTGACAGACTTGAAAAAATGAATTACGATTTTTAAAAGTACTGCATTGCTTGAATGAGAATTATATGTTAAGGTAACAGATATAAAGAGAACTTTAAGCATTGATTTATTAAAATAAACACGGATAGCGAGGTGTATTTATGACCATAGAAGAAATTCTTGCAGGAGAATCCAAAAACGTAGAATTCAAAGAGAACCTGCCGGAAAAGAGCATCAAATATATGAAGTCTGTGGTTGCCTTTGCAAATGGAACCGGAGGAAAAATTATTTTTGGAATTGCGGATAAAACCCGAGAAGTGGTTGGCTTTGACAAGGAAGATGTATTCAAAAAGATGGATGCGATTGCCAATGCCGTCTCGGATAGCTGTGAACCGGCAATTATTCCAGATATTACGCTGCAGACAGTTGATGGCAAGACGGTTATTGTGGCAGAAATTTCTGAAGGCAGACAGCGGCCATATTACATTAAAGCGCTTGGACGAGAGAGAGGCGTATATGTCCGTGTTGCTGGAACAACCCGGCTTGCTGACGAGTATATGATCAAAGAGCTGATGCTTGAGGGAAGCAATCGTTATTTTGATCAGGCGTTATGTACTGGACTGAGTGTTACAGAAGAAGAAATTGATACGCTTTGTAAAGCGATGAAGGAGCAGGCAGTCAAAAATGCCCATAATGAGGAGCAGAAAGCATCGGTAAAAGACGTTGGAAAGCAGCAGCTTCGATCATGGGGTATTTTGATTGAACGTGATGGAAAAGACTACCCTTCTAACGCTTATGCTATCTTAACGGGCTGTGGAGGGCTTCATGTTGCCATTCAGTGCGGTGTGTTTAAGGGAACAACGAAAGCGGTTTTTGTTGATCGAAGGGAATATACGGGTCCTTTGTGGGAACAAATAGAGGAAGCATTTCAGTTTGTTCTGCGAAATATTCATCTGGGAGCTACGCTTGTCGGCATTTACCGTCAGGATATTTATGAAATCCCGCCGGATGCAATTCGTGAGTTGATTATCAACGCGGTGGTGCATCGCAGCTATCTGGATCATGGTACAATACAGGTTGCGGTGTATGACAACCGACTGGAAATCACATCGCCGGGGAAATTGCCGATGGGACAAACGTTGGAGCGTATGAAAGAAGGCTATTCCAAAATCAGGAATGAAGCCCTTGCACATGCCTTTTCGTATATGAATCTGATTGAACATTGGGGAAGCGGGATTCCGAGAATTATAGACAAGGTAAAATCTGCTGGACTACATGAACCGGAGTTTATTGGTGGAGAAGTTGACTTGCGTATCAATATCTATCGAGGACAAAACGATACAAATAACGCCAGAATCAACGCCAAGAAAACAAAAAATGGCGTTAATGATATAAAAAATGGCATTGATGGCGTTAAAATATCACGAACGAAGGAACAGGTTCAGATAGAAAAACTGTTACAGGCTATAGAAAAGAACCCATTTGCAACCCAGGCGTATTATGCGGAACAGATCGGTGTGTCCAAAAGAACTGTTTCACGAATATTTGTTTCTTTACAGCAAAATGGTGTGTTGGTACAAAATGGAACAAACAGAAAATCGAATTGGGTAATCATAAAGTAGGAGAAACAGAAGAATGCAAATATTGGTCGATGCAGATGCCTGTCCGGTAATTGAGACGGTTGAGAAAATTGCAAAAGAGCATTGTGTTCCGGTAACACTGTTGTGCGATACCAATCATGATTTGATATTTGATATCGGATTATAGCGAAATAGTCGTGGTTGGTGATGGAGCAGATGCTGTGGATTATGAACTGATCCGTGTCTGTCATAAAGGCGATATTGTCGTATCGCAGGATTATGGTGTGACGGCGATAGCGTTGGGAAGAGGTTCTTATGCGATTCATCATTCTGGTAAATGGTACACGAATAAGAATATCGATTAGATGCTCATGGAGCGTTATTTAAACAACGAAGTGAAAAAATACCCGCATCATCGTGTCAGAAGGACAAAGAAGCGAAAAAAAGGCGGATACTGAGGGATTTGAACAGTCTTTTGAAAAAATGTTAGGGATGATACAGGAGAAAGAAGGAAAAGAGTTTAGAAGATAAAATTATCAGAGAGTGAAATAAAGTGATTTGATAATATTAGGAGATATGCCTGGATGCTATTTTTCAAAAAGGAAAAAGTGTCAGGGCATTTTTATGTGCAAAACTAATAAAAATAATTCTGAAAATATAGTAAAAATAAGCATATTGTCAAATGAAACGGAGGGTATATAATAAAATATAGAAATATAAGCGGTGAGAAAAATTGAAAGGAAAAGTGCCTATGAAAAAACTCGGAAAATATGGTAAAAAGGTATCCTGCGTGGTAATTGGAATGCTATGTGCAGCAGCGATTGGCGCCTGTGGAAGCACACAAAGTGGGTCCCAAGATGAAAAAGATGTGAGAAATGATATTTCTGTCTATGAAGAGGGAGCTGATTTGGAAGGAACGCTTACATATGGAACCTTATTTATTGAGCCGCAGACCCAGCATATGATTGATTTATTTATGAAGGAGCATCCAGGCGTAAAAATTGAAACAAAGGTTGTTTTTGACAATGATGTTACGGATGAACAGTATAATGAAGGCTTAAATACCTTGCTTACAGAACTTGCATCGGATCAACGGGCGGATATTTATGATGCAACGTATTTACCATCGGAAATTAAGACGAAAGGCAGCGGCTATTTCGAGGACTTAAATCAGTATATTGATGCAGATCCTAATTTTAACAGAGATGATTATTACGATAATATCCTGCGAGCAGCAGAAGTCGATGGAAAACTGTATCAAATTCCGGAAGGTTTTTATTATGTTATGCTTCGGTTGAATAGAAACATAACGGATGAACTGAATTATGAAGTCCCGGACGAAATGGATATCAATGATTTATATGAGTTATATCAGCAGGCCAAGCCAATTGCAGATGATGATTTTACGATTGATGTACAAAACAATATTTACGTGTTTCTGCCGATGACAGAGGACAGAGCTTATTTGAAGAAGGAAGAAGTAAATTTTGATTCAGAAAATTATGTGGATTTTCTGAGAAAAATGCAGGAACTGTATCAATATCAACCATCCTATGCGACCTATGCATTCACGGATATTAAAAGCTTTTCCGGAAAGAGTGTCCTGCTGAATACATTTACAAATTTACTCGAAGGTTCTCCGAGCGGAATGTTTGAAGAAACCGATACGGCAACAAAACCGATCCTGTTGAAATCAACGGATGGAAAAATTCCTTTCTGGAGAATTGGTGAGGACTTTTCCATGAGTTCAGGCTGCAAAGATAAAGCGCTTGCATGGGAATTTATCAAATTCTGCATTGGTCAGAAACAATTTGAGTTCGAAGATGCAAACAGTGATTCTTACTACAGAAATTTCTTTACCTATGGCAGTATGCTGAACAAAGAAAACACACGGCAGCTTGTTGCGTATCAATTGGAAAATGATGACGACACAGCAGAAAAATGGGAAGCATACAATGAAAAAGTTTCTGCAAAAGCTTTTCGGGATTTACAGTTAGACAGTATTTTGACTGAAATTCGAAACGAATGTATGGAGCAGAAAATCACCCCAGAGGAATGTGCGAAGCTTTTTCAGCAAAGAGCAGAGCTTTATGTTAATGAGTAGAAGCTGTCCTTAATCCATGGAATCAGGTATATGAAATGAAAAAACGAAATTTTATTTATATGTGTTTTATCCTTCCAAGTTTTATCGGGATCATGGCTTTTTACATCGTGCCGTTTCTTCTGTCCTTGTATTTTGCAGTGATTGACAACATGATGAACAAGGAATGGGTGGGTCTTAAAAACTTTAAACTGTTATTCGAAAATGAGTTATTCCTTTCAGCACTCCGTAATACCGGAATTTTTTGCGGGATTGCAATACCGCTGGGAATGGCGATTGCTTTGCTTCTGGTACTGGTTTTGAAAAAGCAGAGGAGAGGTCGAATTCTTCTTATCCTGCTCCTGATCCCATTAATCGTTCCATCTGGAACGGTGATTGCTTTCTGGAAATATTTGTTTGAGAGAAATGGTTTTCTGGATGGGTTTTTACAGCTTTTTGGAAAAAACATGTTCGATATTGAGAATTCCAGATGGGCCATTTTGATTATTATCCTGATGTATCTGTGGAAAAATATCAGTTTTTCGATTGTCCTTTTCTGGTCCGGGATAAACTGGATTCCGCAGATCTATCATGATCAGTGCCAGCTGGATGGAGCTACAGGGCGGCAGGAATTCCAATATATTACATGGATCTTATTAAAACCAACGACGTTAGTTGTGCTGTTGATGTCGATCGTGAATTCTTTTAAGGTTTTTAAAGAGATCTATATGCTGTATGGGGCCTATCCATCACCGTATGTTTATATGCTGCAGCACTATATGAATAACCAGTTTTTGTCACTTAATATGCAGAAACTGTCAGCTGCAGCATGGTGTATGTTTCTCATACTGGGAATCTTTCTGGGCATCATTTATCGGGTCCAGAGGAAGAATCTGGATTATTTGTAAAGATCTTTTGTGGGTGATTTTATGAAAAAGAGATATTCGAATTTTTTCGAAAAGCTGATCTGCATGGGAGCTGTCATTTTGGCAGTCATTCCGTTGTTGTTTGTGGCTGGAAAGTCGGTACAAGTTCCAGAAGAGTATCTTATATTGCTCTTTAAGAGACCTTTGTATTTGCGGATGATGTGGAATTCCCTGATTATTACTATTCCGGTTTTGATTGGACAGCTTTTGCTTGCACCGCTTGCCGCATACGGCTTTTGGCAATGCAGGTGGAAATACAAGGAGATTTTGTTCTATCTTTACATGATTGTCATGCTTATGCCGCTGCAGCTGACTTTAGTGCCAAATTATTTAGTGGCGAATTGGCTGGGCATTCAAAATTCGTCCTTGGCAATTATTCTTCCGGCAATGTTTCAGCCATTGGGGGTATTTCTGATTCGTCAGCAGATACAGGATTTTCCGCAGGAAACGTTAGAAGCAGCCAGACTGGACGGAGCCAGCGAATACAGAATTTATCGTTCCATTGTAAAGCCTAATTTGAGTTCAGCCATTGCTGCTGCATTAATCCTGATTTTTATTGACAATTGGAATATTGTAGACCAGGCGGTCATTTTTTTGAGAGAGCCATATCAGCAGCCGTTATCCGTGTATCTTTGCCAGATTTTAGAGGAACAGCCGGATATCTTTTATGCAGCGTCCGTTTTTTACGCAGTACCAGTTTTATTGATATTCTTAATGGGACAGGACTATTTGATACAGGGAATCAGTATGTCCGGTGTGAAAGCGTAGAGGGGAAGAAAGTACGATGAAGTTCAAAAAAATAAGTATAGGGTTAATCGCTCTGTGGTTTCTGTTTTTAACTGCCGCAACGTTTTGGTCGGTCAAAGAAGAGAACAAAACGCTTCCTTCCGTCTGGACAGAGGAGGCACAGGAAGGCAGCATTGAGTATGAATTTCCAGTTGATTTGGAAGTAAGCGCAGCTGATCAGGCAATTGGCTATATCAGCGTGTATGATAACGTTCCGGAATCTTTGCTGCAGGAGGGCAGAGATCTTCTGGTTGGAAAAGTGTGTTCTGTCATTCGAAAGGATGATTTGTATGAGCTTACGGTAGATCTGTATGAAAAACATTCGATTGGTGAAAACGTTGAGGGAAAAATCGAAATCACTTCTGAAGATGTTTTTCCAAAAGTGATCACACGGCAGGCGATTCATGAAGGAGACTTTGGAAAAACGTGTGTCTATTATATTAAGCGTCAGAAGGGAGCCTGGGGGTATGAAAATATTCTGGAAGAAAAAGCTGTGACATGTTTTCCAAATAGAAATTCAGATTTCGTGGTACTTTTATCAGAAGTAGACGAACCGATGGTCGTAAGCACATCAGAACTGACAAATGGAGAACGGGTGAAATTAACAGAAAAAGATTAAGGAAAAGAATACAGCCTCACTACCGGGACTTTCAGGGGTGAGGCTGTTTCATTATGTTCTATGCATGTGCCGATTTATACAGGCTTTAAAACACATTATCATCCGAATAATGGTAAATGGTGAATAACCCGTCAACTTCCTGACATCTCCAAAATCTGGGATAATGGTGTGTAGAGTGTAAAAAGTGTGTTTCACACTTTTTACGAAAAACACCACAGGAGGTATTGATCATGAACACCAAGTTAGCCACCAGACAAATCCGATTGAACGAATGGGCTGCAATTATAAAAGACTGCAAAGCCAGTGGCCAGAAAGTTGATATTTATTGTGAACAGCACGGGTTATCCAGAGATGCCTATTATTATTGGCTGCGTAAAGTAAAAGAAGCAGCTTTAACACAGGCTGGTTTTGTAGAACTTCCTGCTCTGACATCAGAACAGATACCGGCCAAAACAATTGAAAAAGGAACCTCTGCATTTGAAACTCAGATGATTATTAAAATAAATGAGATTGAGTTCTATGTGAACGAAAACTCGTCATCAGAACTGATATCCAGAATGCTGGAAATCATACGTCATGCTTAATGATGCTTCCGGCTTCCAACACGTTTACTTATGTACCGGATATACGGATCTCCGAAAAGGAATTGATGGATTGATCTCTATTGTTACCGGAACATTTGGCCTGGATCCAACCGAAGCGGGATCCATCTTTCTGTTCTGTGGACGCAGAAATGACCGGATGAAAGTCTTACTCTACGAAGGCGATGGCTGGCTTCTATGCTATAAAAGATTTACCGATGGAAAACTTCAATGGCCAAGAAGTGAAAAAGAAGCCAGAGACCTTACCCCTCAACAGTACCGATGGCTGATGGAAGGACTTTCCATTGAACAGAAAAAAGTAATACACAAGGTGAAACCAGAGCTTTATTAGTTCTGTTTTATATATGTACATTGACAGTTTTATAAGTTATCTAAATTTCCCTGAAATGCCTGAAATAAAGGGTTTTTCAGTGCCATCTGTGGTATAATGGATTCATGGAAAACATTACTTTAACCCTGGACGAACTGAATAAGATGCCGAAGAATGCCATAGCATTGCTGTACATACAGATGAGCGAAAGCTTTACGATTTTATCTGCACAGAGCCAGAAGATCCAGGATCAGAATGAAAGGCTGATCCATCAGATTGAAGATCTTCAGGAACAGATTGCAATCCTGACACAACAGCGTTTTGGAAAAAGAACGGAAACTGACAAACAGGTTATGGGACAACTGTCGTTTTCTCTTGAAAACATGTGTGTCCTGAATGAAGCAGAGGCACTTGTAGAAAACGGTATTCCTGATGAACCTGACATTGAAAAAGTCGTTGTCCGCAGAAAGAGAACCAAAGGAAAACGTGACCTGAATCTTCAGAACATCGAAGTTGAAGTGATCAACCACGATTGTTCCGAAGAAGAATTACGGGAACACTTTCCAAAAGGATGGCATCCTATGGAAGATGAAGTATATAAAGAACTTCAGTATATTCCAGCCAGATTTAAAGTATTGGAACATCATATCAAAGTATATGCCGGGAATTCTGATTGCGGCAGTTTTCTGCGTGCAAAAGCACCGGAACGTCTGCTGGCACATAGTATTCTTACCCCGGAACTGGCAGCTGCCGTGTTTAATGCAAAGTATGTAAATGCGGTACCTTTGAACCGTCTTTCTGAAGAATTCCTTCGAAATGATGTCAACATTCCGCGGCAGGATATGGCAGGATGGATGATCCGTCTCAGTGAGTATTATCTGCAGCCGGTTCATGATCTGATGAAAGCAGAGATTATGGAATCCCACCATATCCATTGTGATGAAACACCATTTATCATGCCTCAGCACAGCAAGGAATATATGTGGGTGTTCCATTCTCCTGGTGGAAGCGATACCCATCCACTCTTCCTATATGAATATCTGGGTGGCAGAAGCGGCGAAGTCCTGGAAAAATATCTATCTGGATATCAAGGGACACTCGTAACCGATGGTTACCAGCCGTATCATACGCTTATGAAAAAAAGTGATAGGATCCAGGTGGCCGGATGTTATGCTCATGCAAGACGGAAATTCACAGAGATCATAAAAGCTGTGAAGAAGAATACGCCGCTCACGCCAGGACAGGCAGTTGCTGCTGAAGCAGTCAAACGGATCGACGCGATGTATCATTTGGACAACATGTATAAAGAATCATCGGCAAAAGAGAGATTAGATAACAGACAGCGCTCTGTAAAGCCTCTTGTCGATGCCTATTTTGCGTGGCTGAAAACATTACAGGGAAAATCAAACGCAAGCTCCAAGTTAAAAGAAGCAATCAATTATTCGATCAATCAGGAAATATACCTTCGAAGATTCCTGGAAGATCCGCTTCTTCCGCTGGATAACAACGATGCAGAGCGTAGTATCAAGTCTTTCTGCGTTGGAAAACATTCCTGGCATATCATTGATTCTACAAAAGGAGCCAAAGCGAGTGCTCTCTTATACAGTATTGCAGAAAGTGCCAAGGCAAACAGCCTGAAACCATACGAGTACTTCTGCTACCTGTTGACAGAACTTGTGAAGTATCCACGAAACGATGTTCCAACAGAGGTGTTAAAAACTTTAATGCCATGGTCTGAAGAACTGCCGGATCACTGTCGAAAAACTAAATCAAGGTAAAGCTCAGTGCCAGCCTTCGGGCTGGCATATCTTTTTCGGGAGGACGAGTTATTTACCATATACGAATAATGCGTCATGATACCTTTCGCATTGTAGCCCAATATATTCCGTAACTTATCAATTGCATTTGCTTCTATATATTGATTATGCCATAACCGCTTCATAAGAACTACGGTCCTAATCGTAAGAACTGGAAACATTGTGAATGACAATGAAAAATGTACGACTATCACCAAAGCCGGAAGCCTAGAAACAGGAGATGCGACCTTGACCGGCATTTTAATGGCGCTGGTGGCAGGATTTTTCGGTGTGCTGGAAGAAACCGTCCGCAGAAAAAACGCCAGTAATGCGGTGGTAATTTAAAAAATATGGAAACAAGGAACGATATAGCTTAACGGCTATGCCGTTCTTTGTTTTTTACTTAAGTACATGTTAGAAATTCCCTGGTATCTGACAATCACACATTATTTTTACGTAATTTAATGTGTGTTCGTCGCTTTACAGTTGATAATCACACATTATTTCAATATAATATAATGTGTGATTGTCAAAGAGGGGTGAGAAACATGAATGTTAAGGAGAAAATCGAAGAACTGCGAGAAGCGTCAGAGGACGGTACGATTACCGCAGCGCAAGTAACAGAAGCCGGACTGCACCGCAGCGTTTTACAGAAGTTTGTCAAGAGCGGCGAGATATACCGCTTCGGGCGTGGCCTGTATGTGTGGAGCGACGTATGGGAGGATGATTTCTACCTTTTACAGCGAAAGTATGGGCGCGGAATTTATTCGCACGATACTGCTTTGTATCTGCGGGGCTATTCGGATCGTACCCCGGCAAAATATACGATGACCTTTCCCAAAGGCTACAATGCTTCATCCTTGAAACGGGAAAATCTAATTGTCAAGCGCGTTGTGCCGGAGAACTATGAACTTGGCAGAATTGAAATGAAATCCCCATCCGGCAATCCAATTCGTGTTTACAATTTGGAACGGACGCTGTGTGACATCCTGCGCGGCAGCGGCAGTGATATACAGATTGTCGGAGAAGCTATGAAACGCTATGCAGCATCCGAGGATAAGAACATTCACAGACTGATGCAGTACGCAGATCAGCTTCGTGTGAAGCCCAAGGTGCTGCGATATATGGAGGTTTTGCTATAGACTGTTTCAGACCGAAAAAAATGGGGTCAAAATCGCGGTCGAAAATTAAGGGGAAAAGGAAAAATTTTCCATAAAAAAGTTGATTATCTGATAGAAAAATGAAAAGGGGAGCAGATATGCAGTTACTAATCAAACAACGTGTATTTTCCTGGTCAGACACGTATGATATCTATGACGAGCAGGGGAACAAAAAGTATTTTGTGAAAAATGAATTTATCTCGCTGGGACACCGTCTGCATGTGTACGATGCGGCGCATAATGAAATTGGGTTTATCAAACAGAAATTATTTTGCTTTCTTCCGACTTTCGAAATTGAATGGAACGGGCAGTTAATGGGACATATCGAAAAACGTTTTGCACTGTTCCGCCCCAAATACGATGTAGATTTCATGGGATGGCGTGCAGAAGGTGACTTCATGGGATGGGATTACGATGTATATGAAGCCTGCAGTGCAGTCGTCCACGTACATAAAAAACTTCTGAGCTGGGGTGACACGTATGTCATCGAATATGATAATCCGAGCAATGAAATTCCGGCATTATTACTGGTGCTGGCGATCGATGCGGCAAACTGTTTACAAAATAATGGATAGCTGGTGGTGTATGGAAAAAGATCGGGTTACCGGTCTTTTTCTATGCGTATCATGAGGCGGCCATTCCTTTGATGCAAATAGAAACATGATAAAAGTATTGCGCAGCAGAATAAAGTATGATACCATAAATTTACAGAAAAAATAAAGAAACGATAGAATATTCAGTATTAATTAAAAAATCAGGAAACAGAAGGGGGGAAACTTTATGAAGATAAGACAGACAATCTTTTTATTACCTTTGTTTTTGCTGGCGGGCTGCGCATCTGCAGGAGGATCACAGAGCAGAGATCTGGATTTAAAGGAACTCTGTACAGAGGAGCAGGTTTTCCAGTATGCGGATTTTGAATGGGGAACGGATTCGGAACAGCTTTTCAAACAGAGTTCCCTGAAGTTTGATGAAAAAGATCTGGGACAGGGTGATGAGAGCAGCACAAAGACATACGAGAGCAAAGAAAAATTTTCCCTGGAAAATGCAGAATCTAACATGGATCTGGAATTTTCGGACGGTCAGCTGAGTCAGGTTTCCTTTACTTTTGACATCGAACAGGATGCCAATACATGGATTCAGAAAGAAGTAGACGAACTGAATTCTTTATACGGCGGAGGAATTGCAACTGGACTCGGAAATCAGATTTATCAGTGGCAGGGGGAGCAGGATACGGTTCTGCAGCTGACGGCTTTTACGGAAGGGGATGAAAGCGCAACCGTTATCTTAAGCGTGGCATCGATGGAATACTCGATTGGATCATAAAATTGACAGATACGGGCGCATCAGACGGCAATGTCTGGTGCGCCTGCTTTTTTGTGAAAAAACTTTCCAAAGCTTTTAAAAGCCAGAAAGATAGAATGACAAAAGTGTCACAGATGTGATATAGTAGTAGAATAATGTGAAAAAGGGAAGGATTTGACAAAAGAGATGGAATTAGGAAATTTTCAGAAATCAGTAGATTCAGATGAAATCAAAACGATGGCATTTGAAATCATCGGAGAACCGGTGAAAGCGGTTTCGCGTGTCTGTGAGCAGTGGGGCGAAGCGGAGGATGAAGTGCGGGAGTACGATGTGTATATGATCGAGACAGACGCAGGAAAATATACGCTGAAGAAAACCGGCAGCAAAGAAGCGCAGATTTATGCAGAATATCTGTCAAAAGGAGAGTTTAACGTACCGCAGTATGTCGGTATGCAGCAGGCGGAAGATGCGGTATGGATCAGCCTGAAATATGTAGAGGGAAATGATCTCCGGGATATGACGGACGAGACAACCGAAAAAGCAGCAGAAACCTTAAGTAAGATTCAGGAGTATTTCTGGACAACGTCGATGGACAAAGCACCGGATAATGAAGTGGAACAGCGGTTTGTAGAATACTGGAAGCGCGTTCTGCGCCGTGCATCGTCTGTTGCAGATGACCCGATTCTGCGCCGTGCGTATCAGATGTTTCTGGACCGCCAGCTGACCTGTCCATGTACGATGTCAAACGGTGATTTCCTGCAGTGGAATGTGATCTATGACGGCGAAAATGTTGTCATGATTGACTGGGGATTTGGTGGAATGATGCCGTATCCTCTGGACATTGCAAGATTCCTGGCACATGCGACCGAGACACGGAGTACTTTCCCGTTCTACATGAACGATGCACAGAAAGAGCTGTTTCTGGATCGGATGTATGAAGCGTTAAAGACAAAGATTTCACGCGAACAGTTCAATCTGGATGTGAAGCTGGCCACGCTGAATGAGTATATCGAGTTTGTGGAAGCAGAAGAGGACGAAGACGGCTGGTATCTGGAGCATGCACAGGCGCTGGCAGAGGAACTTCTCAATCTGTAAAAAAACGGATTGCATTTATCTGTAAGTTGTCCTATAATAGGGAACAGAAAATAAAAAGAAAGAACACCATTGGTGTAAAGGTGAGGGAATGTTTCTGCGATAATCGACTTTAAGAAAAACACAAAGAACGGACAGCCTGGAAAACAGGCCTGTTTTTCGTGTACGCTTAAAGACGAGAATCGCTGAATCATTTCCCTTTTTTATGAGAATAGAACAGGGATATTTTTTGCGGGTCTGTTTTGCGTACGCAGGACAGGCTCGTTTTGCGTAAAAAAGCAGAAAAGAGGCTGCCGGAGCAAAGGGGGCTTCTGTATGATGCAGATAAAAAAATTAACACTGACACATAAAAAAGATCTGCGAGTGATTCTCGAAGATTTTCAGCTTGTACTGAATGACGGAGATAAGGCCGTTATCATTGGAGAGGAGGGAAACGGAAAATCGACGCTGCTGAAGTGGATGTACGATCCCGCACTGACGGAAGATTACATCGAATCCACAGGCGAGCGCATCATCGGAAAGGAGCGGCTTGGATATCTGCCGCAGGAACTTCCGGAGGCGGAGAAAACGAAGACGGTGTATGAGTATTTCTATGAAAAAGAAAAGTTCTGGGATCAGACACCGAAGGATCTGGCGGTGCTGGCAAGAAAATTTGGTCTGACGGAAGAGTTTTTCTATCGGGATCAGCAGATGAGTGAGCTTTCCGGCGGCGAGAAGGTGAAAGCGCAGATGATGCGTCTTCTCATGGAGGATGTCACGGTCCTTCTGCTGGATGAGCCGTCAAATGATATTGATCTTGCGACACTGGAACTTCTGGAGAAACTGATCCGCGAATGGGAGCATATTGTTGTTTTTATTTCGCACGATGAAACGCTGATTGAAAACACGGCAAATATGGTCATTCATATTGAACAGATTGTGCGGAAGACAAAATCGAGATACACGGTTGCGAAACTTCCCTATCGGACGTATGTGGAGGAGCGCCTGCAGAACTTCGAGCGCCAGGAACAGAAGGCGCAGAGTGACAGGAGAGAGAAAGCGCTGCGCGATGAGAAATACCGAAAGGTATACCAGAGCGTGCAGAACGCCTTGAACAACTGTTCCCGTCAGGCACCGTCCGTGGCGAAAAATCTGAAGGACAAAATGCATACCGTAAAGGCGATGAACCGCAGATTTGAAAAAGAAGATGCCAGCATGACAGAAATGCCGGAGCAGGAGGAAGCGATTTACTTCCAGCTTGGAGGAGCAGAGGCAGCCATGCCCGCCGGGAAAACGGTCATCGAATACCGTCTTCCGAAACTGGAAACGCCGGATGGAGAGCGGGTTTTGGCGGAAAATATCACCTTAAAGATAAGAGGACCGGAAAAAATATGCATTGTCGGCCCGAACGGGGCAGGCAAGACAACACTGCTGAAAAAGATTGCGACAGAGTTGAAAGCACGGGAAGATCTCCGCGTAGATTACATGCCGCAGAACTACGAGGATCAGCTGGATCTTTCCATGACGCCGGTCGATTTTCTGGATTCCACCGGGGAGAAGAGTGAGAGGACGAAGATTCGGACGTATCTCGGATCGCTGAAATACACGGCAGACGAGATGGATCACCCCATCCGCGAACTGTCCGGCGGCCAGAAGGCAAAAGTATTGCTTCTGAAAATGAGCCTTGGCAATGCCAATGTGCTGATTCTGGATGAACCAACCCGAAACTTTTCACCTCTGTCCGGACCGGTGATAAGAAAGATGCTCCGCGAATTTCCAGGCGCCATCATCAGCATTTCGCATGACAGGAAGTATATCGGGGAGGTGTGCGGGAAGGAGTATCTGCTGGAAAAAGACGGACTCAGACTGATCAGAGAAGAAAAATAAAAATATTCGATAACGAAAAATACGACGGTGGCTGGCCGTCGTATTTTTCCGTGGAGAGATTATGTTTGTCTTAAGAGAAGGTTTTACAGCAGATTCTGTTCCGGTGAAGTCGGGAAAAATGTTAATTTTATATTGAATTAGGTCTGGAAAAATGTTAAATTAGAGTAAGAATAACCAGGGAAAAATGTGAAATAATAAAAAAGAGAAATGGAGGAAGATCAGCATGCGTCGATTTGCAATGGATAAACTATTAGACTGGAAGAAAAAAAGTAACAGAAAACCACTGATTTTAATGGGAGCCCGGCAGGTTGGTAAAACGTGGTTAATGAAAGAATTTGGTAAGACATATTATGAAAAAACCGCCTACATTTCTTTTTACAATAATCAGAGAATGCAGGCGGTTTTCGATACGGATTTCGATATAAAACGTATTATTATGAACCTCAATATTGAATCAGGTGTAGCGATTACCCCAGAGAATACATTGATTGTTCTGGATGAAATTCAAAATGCACCAAAAGCGTTAGAATCTTTGAAGTACTTTTGCGAAGAAGCACCGGAATATCATGTAATAGCAGCAGGTTCACTTCTTGGTGTGGCACTTCATGAGGGAATATCCTACCCGGTGGGAAAAGTAGATTTACTGGACTTATATCCATTCAATTTCAGAGAATTCCTGTGCGCTATGGACGAAGAAGGACTGGAAAGCGCGTTGGAAACAAAAGATTATAACTTGATTGACAATTTTTCAGATAAATATTTGTTCTGGTTAAAAAATTATTATTATACAGGAGGCATGCCAGCAGTTGTGGATGCATTTCGGCTGAACAAAGATTATGCAGAGGTACGACAGATACAGAGTGATATTGTACGGCAGTATGAGGGTGATTTTGGAAAACATATCAAAGCAAAAGTTCTCCCAAGAATACGAATGGTATGGGATTCTATTCCGATGCAGCTGGCGAAGGAGAATAAAAAATTTTTCTTTAGACAGATAAAGAAAGGAGCCAGAAGCAGCGAATTCGAAATAGCAATTCAGTGGCTTCTGGATTGTGGATTAGTATATAAAGTCAACCGGGTAAATGAGCCTCATATGCCGCTGAAGGCGTATAAAAATATGAATGCATATAAATTATTCGTACTGGATGTAGGACTGCTCGGAGCAATGAGTGAACTGCCAGCAGAATCCATATTGGAAGGTAACGATATTTTTGTTGAATTTAAAGGCGCGCTTACAGAACAGTACGTTCTGCAGCAGTTAATTTCAGATACCCCTTATACGCCATATTATTATGGAAATGAAAAAGCAACTTTCGAGCAGGATTTTCTGATTCAGAAGGCAAAGAGTATTGTGCCGATTGAAGTAAAGGCAGAACAGAACATTCGATCCCATAGTCTTAAAACATATTGCGAAAAGTTCCAGCCGGAAGAAGCAGTTCGATTTTCAACATTGAAGTATAAAGAGCAGGAGTGGATGGTAAATATACCATTATACGCTGTTTGTAACTTATAAATTAAAACAGCTATAAATCCCACGAAAGAAGGTGATCCCCATGCCATTTAAAATCATCCGAAACGACATCACAAAAGTTCATGCCGATGCGATCGTCAACACAGCCAACCCTTAGCCAATTTACGTGAAAACGTATCAGAGGGGCGGTTACTTTAATCAAAGCCAGACGTTCCACCCGTTTTACCAGCCGGAGCAGATCAAAAAGGAAGAACTGGACAAAATTCTCGAAGCCGACAGCATCGCTGATGACAGCACAATCCAGAATGCTTTTTACGATGCCCCGACAGTTGTCTATCTGTTTGCACCGTATACCTACCCAAACGACGCACAGGACTGCTGCGTTGCAAAATCATTTACGATCAGGCAGAATAAACCGAAAAATCCCGGGAAATATGTGAACTTCCTGGGTGCTTTTTGGATGGAAATATTCTTGCAATTTTACAGCACAGTTATTATAATAAAGACAAGTTCTGCAGTAAACTCGTTTTTCGCAGAAAACGCCAGAAGCGGAGGATGACGTTCAAAAAACAAAAAAGGAGCGTAAGAGAAATGGCAAAAATTTTAATCAGCCCTTCCAAATATTTACAGGGCGCAGGGGAAATGAAAAACATCGGAACATATGCTGCAAAATGCGGAAAGAAAGCACTGGTTCTGATCAGCCAGGGAGGCTACAGACGGATCGGAACAATGATCGAAGAAAGCTTTGCGGGAAGCGACTGCAACGTTGTTTTTGATTATTTCAACGGCGAGTGCTGTGAGAGTGAGATCAACCGTCTGGTTGCTATCGTGAAAGAAAAAGGCTGTGATCTGGTCATCGGTGTCGGCGGAGGCAAAATTTTTGATACCGCAAAAGCAGTTGCCTACTACGCAGAAAAACCAGTATTCATCTGCCCGACCATCGCATCGACCGATGCACCGTGCAGCGCACTGTCTGTTGTATACACAGAAGAGGGTGTATTCGAGAAATACCTCTTCCTTCCGGCAAACCCGAACCTGGTTCTGATGGACACCGACATCATCGTAAAATCTCCAGTCCGCCTGACCGTAGCCGGAATGGGTGATGCACTTGCCACCTATTTTGAAGCAAGAGCCTGCCAGAGAAGCGGAGCTACTTCCTGCGCCGGTGGAAAAACAACCGAGGCAGCGATGGCACTCGCGAAACTCTGCTTTGACACTCTGATGGAAGAAGGTGTAAAAGCCAAAATCGCTCTTGAAGCCGGCGTATGCACCCCGGCAGTCGAGAAAGTCATCGAGGCCAACACCCTCCTTTCCGGAATCGGTTTTGAAAGCGCAGGCCTCGCAGGAGCCCACGCCATCCACAACGGCTTCACCGTACTCGAAGAGTGCCATCACATGTACCACGGTGAAAAAGTAGCCTTCGGAACCCTGACTCAGCTCGTCCTGGAAAACGTACCGCTCGATGAACTCGAAGACATCATCTTATGGTGCATCGAAGTCGGTCTCCCAGTCACCTTGGCTGAACTCGGTGCCGGAAACGTAACCGACGACCAGCTCATGGAAGTAGCCAAAACCGCATGCGCAGAGACCGACACCCTCCACAACATGCCATTCGAAGTAACCCCGGAGACCGTCTTCGCCGCCATTAAAGCAGCCGACGCCTACGGTAGATACTATCTCGACGAAGAAGAATAACCCGTATGAAAAAAGATCTCCTGCCAACCCCAGGAGATCTTTTTTCATACCCAAATTTAATCAATACAAAAAATAGAAGTTTCCAACTCCCTTTCTATATGTTAAAATAAACTCACCCCATTTCACAGAAAAAACATAAACCCATGTTAAAGTAAAATGGTAAAAATATCAAACATAAAAACACAACGAGATTAGGAAAAAGCACGAGCGGGCGGGCAGCCGTTTTTTTTCCGTCCGTCAAATAAAGGAGACTTTCAATCATGGACAAATTAAAAATCCTAGTAGTAGACGACGAAAGCCGTATGCGCAAACTTGTCAAAGATTTTTTAGTAAAAGCCGGATACGACGTCATCGAAGCCGGTGACGGCGAACAGGCCGTAGACACCTTCTACGCCCAGAAAGACATCGCCCTCATCATCCTCGACGTCATGATGCCCAAAATGGACGGCTGGCAGGTCTGCCGCGAAATCCGCCAGAACTCCAAAGTCCCGATCATCATGCTCACCGCCAAAAGCGAAGAACGCGATGAACTCCTCGGCTTTGACCTCGGCGTAGACGAATACATCTCAAAACCATTCTCCCCGAAAATCCTCGTCGCCCGCGTCGAAGCCATCCTGCGCCGCAGCGGCAAAACCGGCGAAGACGACGTATTAGAAGCCGGCGGCATCCGCATCGACAAAGCCGCCCACATGGCATCCATTGACGGAAAACCAATGGAGTTAAGCTATAAAGAATTCGAACTCCTCACCTACTTCCTCGAAAACCAGGGAATCGCCCTCTCCAGAGAAAAAATCCTGAACAACGTCTGGAACTACGACTACTACGGCGACGCCCGCACCATCGACACCCACGTCAAAAAACTTCGCAGCAAAATGGGCGACAAAGGCGATTTAATCAAGACCATCTGGGGCATGGGCTATAAATTCGAGGCGGACGAATCATGAACGGAACAGAAAAACAAAATGAGACTTCCATGGAGATACCTGCAGAAGATTCTCGTGTGACAATGGGAAACCAGACGGAGAAAAAGCACCGGTTTCACTTGAAAATGCCACAAAAGGGAAGAAAACACTCCGTCAAAAAACGAATTGCCTACACTTTTATTGCGACCATGGCGGCTACCCTGCTTATCATCGGCCTGATCAATTACTTCTTTCTCGGGTCCTTTTATATCCGGGATAAAGAACACATTCTGGCAGAGAGCTTTCAGAAACTGAATGCGACAGGCGGAGACAGCGACGATATCCCTGATACCTTCGAGCAGTTCTGCGTTACCAACAACCTGAAAGTCATTATCACCGGACCGGAGCTCAGCAGCTTCGTCTATTCCAACGCAACCGACCGCCAGAGCCTCCAGACCCTGATCTTCGGCCTGATCAGCGGAAACGAGCAGGCAAATACCAAAGTCGTTGACAGCAAAGACAACTATCAGATCCAGAAATTCTACGACAGCCACGCCGATGCCGAGTATCTGCAGATCATCGGCTGGTTTGACAATGGAAACTGCTACTTTGCAAGATGCCCGCTGGAGAGCATCACGGATGCGGTCGGCCTTTCCAACCAGTTTTACCTCTTTATCGGCATTCCGATCATCATCATCGGTGCCATTGTGATCTGGATCATCACCCGCCAGATCGTCCGTCCGGTGCAGGAGCTGACCGAAATTTCGAAAAAAATGGCAGCCCTTGACTTCGATGCCCGCTACGTGAGCGGCGGAAAAGACGAGATCGGCGAGCTTGGAAACAACTTCAATGTCATGTCCGAACAGCTTGAGCAGGCGATTTCCGAGCTGAAAAGTGCGAACGTTGAGCTGCAGAAAGATATTGACAAAAAAACGCAGATTGATGAAATGCGCCGCGAGTTTCTCGCAAATGTCACACATGAGCTGAAAACCCCGATCGCTCTGATTCAGGGTTATGCGGAAGGCCTGAAAGACAACATCAACGACGACGAGGAAAGCCGCGAGTTCTACTGCGATGTCATCATCGACGAGGCGGCAAAGATGAACGAGATGGTCAAAAAACTCCTGAACCTGAACCAACTCGAGTTCGGTGAGGATCAGGTCAATATGGAACGGTTCGATCTGAACGCCGTGATTAAAGGCGTGCTGCAGTCCTCCGACATCCTGATCCGCCAGAAAGAGGCAAAAGTGCTCTTTACCGGCGGCGACCCGCTCTATGTCTGGGGCGATGAATTCAAAGTCGAGGAGGTTATCACCAACTATCTGACGAATGCCCTCAACCATCTGGACTACGACCACACGATTGAGATCAGCTGCAAAAAAGAAGGGAATGTCGTAAAGACAACCGTTTTCAATACCGGGGACCCGATCCCGGAGGAGGATCTCGACAAGGTATGGGTGAAATTCTTCAAGGTGGACAAAGCGAGAACAAGGGAATACGGCGGAAGCGGCATCGGCCTTTCCATCGTAAAAGCCATTATGGATTCCTTCCAGCAGCAGTGCGGCTGCCAGAATTACGACAACGGTGTGGCATTCTGGTTCACACTGGAGGCAGATGGAAAAACGGAAGAAGCATAATTGCAAAAAGCGTGCCAGAAAAAGGAAATACAGCCTTTTCCTGGTGCGCTTTTCTTGCATAAAGGAAAAAGATGGTGTAGAATAATAGCACAAACGGTCGAAAAGAGAGGGAGAAAAGAGATGGCGGATTCCAACAGTACAAAGAGTGCGCTTGCAGATGCAATGAAAAAATTGATGGTACGCAAGTCTTTTGCGAAAATCAGTATTTCAGATCTCTGCGAGGAATGCGGTCTGAACCGGAAAAGCTTTTATTATCATTTTAAAGATAAATACGATCTGGTAAACTGGATCTTTTATGTGGACTTTCTGACAAACATGGGCGGAAAGAACTTTGAGAATGAATGGGATGTGCTGGTGGCGGTCTGCAATATTTTCTATCAGAATAAAGCATTTTACCAGAGTGCTCTGAGGATCGAAGGGCAGAACAGTTTTAAGGATTACTTTTACGAGATGCTCGAGCCGGTCATGGCGTTTTTTGTACAGGATCTCTTTCAGGTACAGAATCAGAAACTGTTTGTAACGTTCTTCTGTGATGTCTTCCTGACCGCGGTTCTGCGCTGGTTTTCCATGGAAAGCGAGCTGGAACCGGAAACGTTTGTCGAAGAACTGAAAGAAGTGATATATAGATCATCAGAAAAAATAGCAGCCAAAGCGGAACCAAAGAAATAAAATTCCGCTTTGGCTGTACTTTTATGCATCTGCGAGCAGTTCACGGTAAAATATATTCCGAAGAGACAACTCTTCAAAGGAAACGGTGGGCGTATCGAGTGTGCGGGCCATGTGATCCGGCAGAAGCAGCAGATACGCCGGATTGGCGGTGATAATCTGCTCAATTTTGCGGGAGTCTTCCTGCACTTCGATCGGGAAGAATGGCTGTATGGGGGTGAAGCGGTACTGTTGAACAACATCGGAAACAGCCCGGATACTTTCTTTTGAGCACGAATCATCTGCGACCAGAAAGAAAAAGACACTCTGTTCCATCTGGGAATACAGGTGGTCAAAAGAGAGCAGATAAGCGGCAGCATCTGCATCCTGATAGACTTTGTGCATACCGAACAGTGTTTTCTGACGGCGCAGGGCTTTTGCCATGGAAGCCGTTGAGGGGGCATCAATTGGAAGAGAAACCATCAGGTTCGGGCAGGATAGAAGCAGTTTCTGCTGTTTTTCGGTAAGCGGCGTATCGGAAAGAAACCAGAGAAACGCGCATTCCGGATGCGACTGGATAACGGCAAGGTAGGATTCCATATCCTCATGATGATCCATGGAGCGGAGCTGATAAGAGTAGATGCCGTATGTCAGACCGGTTCTGACCACGGATGCAAAAAACGAGGAATCGTAAGTGTCCGGGATGCGGCTGTCGAGACGGAGCTTGACAACCCAGGGAACAGCAAAGGAAAGTTCTTTCTGCTTCTGGCGCAGAATCTGCGCACCGTAGGTAAAACTGTTGTAGCCGATGTTGATGCCGAACTGACGAAGCGCTTCCGGATCGTTGCTGCGCAGCAGAAAGTCGATCGCCTGATAATACGGGCTTTCATCGTTGCGCAGAAGATCCTGAAAAATGGCAAAAATCTGATTCTGAAAGCGGCCGCGGGAAAATTGGCGGCCAAGATCGCAGAGCTTGCGGACGCTGCGTTTCGGATCTGCGTCCATCTCCACCATCGCGCGTGCAACTGTTGTGTCGATCAGTGCGCGGGTGATGTCCTGTGAATTCATAATGTGTTCCTCCGATCAAGTAAAATAAGCTGTTTTTATCATAGCAAAAAGAACACGGTAAAAACAGGGACAAAGAACAGGAATTGTCTAAAAACTCCATTCCTTAAGGAAAATTTACCAGATCTTCAGAAGAAATTTCTTTTTCTTTTGTGGAAAAAGTGGTAAAATAAAGTTAGATGGTACAAACTATCGATTCTGCCGCGCCAAAAACGCGGCGGAACCATCCGAAACGATTCCAGAAAAATAGGAAAAACGAAATGGTTTTCGAACATGGAAGATAAAAGGAGGCGTTTTGCATGAAATTTGATATGCACTGCCACACAAAAGAGGGTTCGATGGATGGAAAAGTCATGATTGAGGAGTACATCCGAACACTGAAACGAAAAGGATTTGGAGGAATGTTGGTATCCGACCACGATTCCTATGACGGATACCGCGAGTGGAAGAATGCCATCAAGGGAAGAGCACACCAGGATTTTGTGGTATTAAAAGGTGTTGAGTACGATACGTGCGACTGCGGCCACATTCTTGTGATTATGCCGTTCGGCGTAAAATTAAAAATTCTGGAGCTGCGCGGCCTGCCGGGATCGATCCTTGTCAAGATCGTCCATGCGTACGGCGGAATTTTAGGACCGGCGCATCCGTACGGCGAAAAATTTATGAGCATGATCAGCACGAATGAACGGAAGAAAAAGTATCAGCAGCGGATTGCCCAGCTTCTCCCGCAGTTCGATTTTGTTGAAATTTTCAATGCGTGTGAGAGCGCGGAGACGAACGCAAAAGCGAAACGGCTGGCGGAGAAATTCAATAAGCCCGGCTTTGGCGGAAGCGATGCGCACCGGCTGGACTGCATCGGAAAAGCGTACACCGAGCTGCCGGATACCATCAGAAGTGAGGATAATCTGATCGCCTACGTAAAAACGTGCCCGCAGATTGATTGCGGCGGCGAGCATTACAACGGAACGACGAAAGACCGGATCGGCCGCCTGAACATGGTGCTTGTGGATTCGTTCTATTTCTATAACAAACTTGCGAATGGCTGGCGCTGGCGGAAGCGGAGGCGTGAGCTGTTTGATATCATAGAAAAAAAACTCTGATGAATGCCTGGCAAAAAAGCGTGCCGGAAACGTTTCGTTCGGCACGCTTTTTCCTGCCCTGCATTTGAATCGAAAAAGAGAGGAAACATACGTATGCTTGCAATATTTCTTGCGCCGGTCTACATACTGGCAAATGTATTTACCGCCTACTGGCTGCTGCGGTGGATGAAGGAGGTGCATCCTTTGTTCCGCCATCCGGCCGTGCTGGGTGTCATTTTGGTGCTGTATGCATTTTTTGCACTTTCCCTGCTGACGAGCTTTCTGATCAAAAGAGATCCCGTTCACCGGATTTTAAAGGTCATCAGCAACTGCTGGCTTGGCATGTATCTGTATTTTCTTGGCTTCACCGCGATTCTGGTGCTGCTGCGCTTCATTTTTGCGCATACGGCACTGACGAAAACTTGGCTGTATTCTCCGATGGGATTGAAAGCGGTCGGCCTTGGCGCGATCCTTTTTGTGACGGGAATGTGCATCTACGGAATGGTGCATGCAGTCCATATTTACACGACACGATATGAGGTTCCATCGAAAAAGGATGCACATCTGAAAATTGCGCTCGTCGCAGATCTTCATCTGGGGTACAGCATCGGCAGTCATCAAATGGAAGAGATGGTGGAAAAAATCAACGCTGAGGAGCCGGATGTCGTTGTGATTGCCGGGGATATTTTTGATAATGAGTACGATGCCATCTATGAGCCGGACCGCGTGGCGGATCTTCTGGCGGGCTTAAAGAGCCGGTACGGCACGTACGCCTGCTACGGCAACCACGATCTCGATGAGAAGATTCTCGCGGGCTTTACGTTTGAGACGAAGGAGGAGCGCATCGCCGACCGCCGGTTCGGTGAGTTTCTGGACCGCGCGAAGATTCATCTGCTGGAGGATGATGTGGTCTGTATCGATGATGCCTTTTATCTGGCGGGCCGAAAAGATCCCGACCGGATCCGCAAAACGCAGGAGACACGCGACACGCCGTCCGAACTGCTTACCGGACTGGACCAGTCGCTTCCAGTTTTTGTGATTGACCACCAGCCGTCGGAGCTGACCGAGCTGGCAGAGGCAGGCGCAGACCTTGATCTTGGCGGCCATACGCATGACGGACAGCTCTTCCCTGGCAATATCTTTACCGGCCTGATGTGGGAGAATGCCTGCGGGATGAAGAAAGTCGGAGACATGTACAGCATCGTCACCTCCGGCGTGGGCCTCTGGGGACCGCCGATGCGGATTGGAACGAAAGCGGAAGTGGTGATCATCGATTATGGAAAATAAGGGTTGACAAAACCGGAACGCAGAACTATAATACAACAAAATTACGAAACAGAGGTTATCAACGATGAACGAGATGCACAGCGTACAAATGCACAGGGACGACGATTGATAGCGCTTGTATCAAAGTGAAGACTACTATACTTCACAGGTACAGGCGCTGATTGTGTTGTACCTGTGTGGAAGATAAGGCAAAGGGAAACCACACTGGGAGAAAAAGAAATACCCCGTGTGGTTTTTCTTTGCCATTTTTTATCCATGCGGGAATGACTTGAAATTTACATCAGAGAAGGGTTGTGATCGTATGGGACATACAGATTATGTCCATATGGATTTTCTGCTGATTTTGCGGCGATAAAGAAAAATCAGAACAGAAAGGCAGAAAAGACTATGAAGACAGAAATGAATACCGTAAAAGTAAGAAAAACAGAGGAACTCGAAGCAGAGCAGTTAGGAGCACACATCGGCGAAATCGTGCGGCTGCATGGAAGCATTTACAAAATCCGAAAAATGAGCTCATTTGCATTTGTGCTGCTTCGGACGAAACGGCAGATGGTACAGTGCGTGTACGAGCCGGCGTATGCCCGGTTTGCATTGGAGAAATTAAAAGAAGAGGCGTGTGTCCGGTTTACCGCGGAGGTGATCCGTGAAGAGCGTTCCAGAAGCGGGTATGACCTGCATCTGTTAGAAGTGGAAATCCTCTCCGAGCCGGAAGAAGTACCGCCGGTTGTCATCAACCAGAAGCGGGTCAACACTTCCATCGAGAACCTGCTGGACTACCGGCCCATCACGCTGCGAAATGAAAAAGAGCGCGCGGTTTTCCAGATTCAGGCCAGGATCTGTCAGGCGTTCCGCGAATTTCTAGATGGACAGCACTTCACCGAAATCCACACACCGAAGCTCGTAGCGGCAGGAGCCGAGGGCGGAGGACGGCGTATAGAGCAGGCGCTCGAGCTCTGCGGGATCCTCTTCGTCCATAATCATGAGCCGATCTTCCAGAACGCCGACGATGCCGTGCTCGGCACCATAGACCTTGGTGATGTTCTCATCCTCGAGGGCGGTTTTGATCACGCCGTAGGCACTGGCGTTGATCACGGAAGAGGGACCGCCGGACTGACCGACGATCGCTGCACCGATCAGGGGTTTCTTCGTGGGCATGGGATAACCTCCAAATCAAGATATGATGAAGTCTGTGTGAAAGATTTTTCACCGATTGCTATTATACCATACGAACCTAGGCTTTGCAAGGAATTCATCACGGCAGTGTGACAATTTTCGCGAATTTTGATGCAATTTTTGCAGCTTGTGCCGAAGTACCCCAAAGGCAGGTTGACAGTCCCGTGCCTCATGCGTATAATAAAAGTGAATCACTGCGGGCAGAGAACCGCAGAATTGAAGGAGGATCATCCATTATGGCAGGATTTTGCACACGCTGCGGCCGCCCTCTGCCGGAGAGCGGCATCTGCCCCTGCACGCAGCAGCCCCA